>Ga0335396_10000020_pt1 | contig 167099 bp, 160 predicted proteins | sample FRY02_FD_205743 | JGI IMG/M metagenome (GOLD analysis project Ga0335396, IMG submission 205743) | Freshwater microbial communities from Lake Fryxell liftoff mats and glacier meltwater in Antarctica - FRY-02 (spades assembly) (version 2) | ecosystem: Environmental > Aquatic > Freshwater > Ice...
GATTGGAATCCGAGACCCGCAGTCCAGTATTCTCTAGCGAGTAGGGGCGGTAGCTCAGTTGGTCAGAGCATCGGACTCATAATCCGTGGGTCGTCGGTTCGAGCCCGACCCGCCCCACTCAAGAAGTTCCGATTTAGGTGGGTTCTTTGGGTTTAGTTTTCATCTAACTTGTGGAATCTTGCCTTGCTAGGCGAGAAATTTCTTCCCATATCGTCCAAGAATCAATTTCATCCGCATTAACGGTTTCCGTATGCCACCTTGAGGCATTTCATTGGAAGTTAGGTACTGAGGTAATGACAAATCGATGTGGAGCCATGTAAGTATTTCTTGTTCTAATTCATATGGTTTTTCCGCAGTATTAAAATTCATCTTTTTAAATAGCTTCCAACCATGTCGACCGTGTTGTTCAATGCGATTAGTTTTTGTGGGAATGCCGCCTATCCCTACCTTGACCGCACCCAGCTCTTCATTCGTCATCACATAGATGAAACCAGGTTTCAATAAATTAATGCCACCAACTTGACAGGACTTGCATCCACTTCCAGCCTTTAATGAGCCATAAAGCAATTCAATTTGTCTCCCACATACGTTGTGAACAGCTTTAATCTTTGTTCTAGTATTTATAAATGGTCCAACATGCGTGAATCCTTTAGATTCAAATAGTGCTTTAGCCTCGTTCTCGGTAACTCTGGCCACAGGCGCTCTTCGCAACCTAAACCACATGTATGCGATGCGCGATGTCACCAGTTGGGTCGGGTTCTGGATTTTCGCGGCTTCACTTGTTATTATCAGTGTCACCTGGATCGCTGCCCAACCTCTCTTACTTCGCCCCATCACTGCACTCACTGGAAGGCTAAGCCGACAATGACAGATAAGCCGATAATTACAGAACAGACGATGAACGCTAAAGATATAGCAGTGCTCGAATCTATGCCTCACTATTTCCGTAACCTCTCAGATATCCCAGTTGAACTCGAAGCCCCAACCGGCTTGGTAACTGACACCCGGAACCGGCAACTGCGAGATCTTCGTATTTCGGTCACTGATCGGTGCAACTTCCGGTGCGTTTACTGCATGCCCAAGGAGATCTTCGGTAAAGACTTCACGTTCTTGGCGAAAGCCGAACTACTTACCTTCGAGGAAATCACCAGACTTGCCAAGATCTCCGTGGCGCACGGAGTCGAGAAGATTCGCCTCACTGGCGGCGAGCCGCTGTTGCGTAAGGGCCTTGAGAACCTTGTGGAGATGCTAGCTGCGCTCAAGACCCCAGATGGCCATGACATCGACATTGCCTTGACCACCAACGGTTCGGCGCTGGACGTCAAGGCGCAGTCGCTCAAAGACGCTGGGCTCAAGCGAGTGACTGTCTCGCTGGACTCGCTGGACGACGCGACCTTCAAGGCGATGAACGATGTGGACTTCCCGGTCGAGAAAGTCTTGCACGGAATCGACGTGGCTCATGAAGTTGGCCTGGGTCCGATCAAAATCAACATGGTGATGAAGCGCGGCCAAAATGATCAAGACATCGTGGCCATGGCACGGCACTTCAAAGGTTTACCATACATTTTGCGCTTCATTGAGTTCATGGATGTCGGTACCACCAACGGCTGGAAGATGGACGAGGTAGTGCCATCGGCGGAAGTCATCAGACGTATCAATGCCGAATTGCCGCTGGAGGAGATCGAGCCTAACTACAACGGCGAAACCTCAACGAGATGGCGCTACCGTGATGGGAGCGGTGAGATCGGAGTGATTTCCAGTGTCACCCAGTCGTTCTGTCATTCCTGCACCCGCGCGCGGATCTCCACAGAAGGCAAGCTGTTCACCTGCCTGTTTGCAACCGGCGGCCATGACTTGCGCGCGCTCATGCGTGGCGGATGCTCGGACGAACAGCTTTCAACCGTCATGGCTCACATTTGGCGAGAACGCACAGATCGCTATTCGGAATTACGCAGTGCCAAGACCAATGAGCTTGGCACAACGGGAACCAAGATCGAGATGTCCTACATTGGCGGGTAGACGCAGTTGAGTTTGACGGATTGCATTTGGTGAAAGAATCTGCAAGTTATTAGGATCCGCCCGCCTCTTTCATTGCCGCGTTATATAAATGCAAGTAGATTAATGCCATGAGTGATTTAGCAACTCAACACTGCAAGGCCTGCGAAGGTGGCACTCCAACACTGAATGCCACTCAGGCACGAGACTTGCTAAAACAAGTCAGCGACTGGTCATTGAATGACAGCGGTGGCCAAATCAACCGAACCTTCCAATTCAAAAACTATTACCAGACGATCGCTTTCGTCAACGCCGTAGCTTGGATCTCCCATCAGGAAAACCATCATCCCGACTTAGAAGTCAGCTACAACACTTGTCTCGTGCGCTACAGCACCCACGCGGTTAAAGGACTGACCGAAAACGATTTCATTTGTGCCGCAAAAATTGAAAGATTGCTTTTATCCGAATAACAGCAGACCACTCTGATGCGATGTTTAGCTCAGGTCTGTTAGTGAAAGATGCAGAAGCTCAACAAGCGGCAAAGAGTTGCTGCGAGCACGTAGAAAATACATAATCAAAAATAATCTCCTGTTGCTAAGGTCTTTAATGATTTATAAACTTGCAATGCCAGTGCGAATGGAGTCACCATGAAAATCTTTAAGAAAAAAAATACCAGATAAGATATAGAGATCACTTGGCTAAGCGATGTAGTAGCTGAAGTAGCTGCAGACAACCCGAGCGCAATGTTTAACTCAGGCGTGATAGCAGCAGCCACCGGAGACCTACAAGCCGCAAATAACTGGTACGAGCGCGCAGCTAAAGCAGGACACTCTGGTGCGATGAATAACTTAGGTCTGCTAGAAAAAGATGTAGGACATCTACAAACGGCAAAGAGTTGGTGGGAGCGCACAGAAAACGCATAATTAAAAACAATCCCCGGCTTAGCGCTCGTATTGTGATTTGAAGACAAGGTTAAAAAGAACCCTGTTTCATGCCGAATCGTGGTAAGTCCAACGCCCAGATTCATTCCTTTGGTGGCGTATTTTCGGTTTATAGATCCAGTTGATCATTGGCACTTCGCTTATGTTGGTAGCGTCGAATAAGAGTGGGCGCCGGTGCCAGCAAGATGCCCATCTTGGACGATCAAATATTCCTCGCGAATCGGAGTTCCCTCGAGCCAGGCTTCAAGGATTTCGCGCGTTCCAGCTGCATAACGAGCCTGCGCGGATAGCGAAGAGCCAGAGATATGCGGGGTCATTCCATGATGCGGCATGGATCGCCATGGATGATCGGCCGGCGCAGGCTGCGGGTACCAAACATCACCGGCGTAACCGGCTAACTGTCCGCTCTCCAACGCCCGCACGACAGCGTCGCGGTCGCAGATCTTTCCCCGCGCCGTGTTAATCAGGTAACTGCCCCGCTTCATAGTTGAAATCAGCAGGTCACTGAAAAGGCCTTCTGTTCCTGGGTGCAGTGGTGCGTTGATTGTGACAACGTCGCAGTGCGCAAGCATGTCGGCTACGTTTGGGTGGAAAGTGGCGTTGAGTTCCTGCTCGATTTCAATTGGTAACCGGTGCGGGTCGGTGTAATGAAGAGTTACGTCGAAGGGCTTCAAGCGGCGCATAACTGCAAGTCCGATGCGTCCGGAGGCCACACTGCCAACGTGCATACCTTCTATATCGTAGGACCGGCTTACACAGTCTGCGATGTTCCAGCCACCTTCGACCACCCAACGATTGGACGGCAGATAGTTGCGGACCTGAGAGAGGATCATCATCACGACATGCTCCGCCACGCTGATGCTGTTACTAAAAGTCACCTCGGCGACAGTAATCCCATGGTCAATTGCGGCCTGCAGGTCGACGTGGTCAGAACCGATGCCAGCCGTGATTGCTAATTTGAGCTTCTTGGCTCTGACAATCCGATCCCGGGTGAGGTAAGCAGGCCAGAAGGGCTGCGAGATGATGACGTCCGCGTCCTCGAGTTCTCGGGAAAAGACAGAATCATCACCGTCCTTATCTGAGGTGACGACGAGTTCGTGCCCTAGTAATTCAAGAAAGGACCGGAGCCCAAGTTCGCCGGTAACACTGCCGAGAAGATGCCCAGGCGTAAAGTCGCCACCGCGCGGGGTAGGGAGCGTCTGTCCGTCAGGGTAGATCGCAATTGTGGGTAGTGAGTCGCGGGCAAATTCGTTGGGATACCCATCAATGGGATCGTCGTAGAGCACGCAGAGAATTTTAGCCATCTCGTTAGGTCCTGACTTTGCACCGAATGCCCTGATGGTACGCCCAATTCTGCCATCAGACAAGAGGTAGCCAAGCGGCGCAATCCACGAGGGTGCGCAGAATCAACTTTTTTTTACGAAAATTCCAAATTGAATTATGCAACCTAAAGGTATCATAATTCCCCAATTTGATGTTTACTGGGGAGGTAGGGGCGAGCTAAAGCGCTCATGGAAACCTTGGAATTTCGCGAAAAAGAATCCCTGATAAGAAGCTGACGCAATTGCCATAATCCAAACACCTCGGCGAGTAAGCAACCTAGGGAGGTTTTTGACCTTGCCGCCAAAAAATGGCGCAAGTAACAAAAGAGTTAGGGCTCCTAATACCAGGCGAATAAAACCCACAACAGGCGCAGTGCTATTAAACGGATACAAAACCGCAGCCGTTCCTGCAGTCCCAGCAAGTCCATTACCCAAAAGAGATAGCGAAACGGATCTGCCCGCATGATTTGAGGCATTTGCAACTAGCTCAGTCACAAAGGGTCCTGGGTTTTGCATCACTTGCCACGCTTGAATCTTATTTCAAACCCAATTGAGTATTGCTGACAATCGATTGCTTTTCGATACACAATGCAGCTAGCAGTTACCTACGTAACCCAAATGCAATACCTGAGACCAGGTGCTGTAGGCGCTGGCAAACCAGGCATAACTTTGGTCGCGTTCGCCACGCAACCTCACTCAACCGCCGTGAAGAAAATCAAGTAATCTGAGTCAATGCGAATCGTCAGCTTGTTACCTTCAACCACCGAAATTATCTTTGACCTTGGATTGTCAGATCAATTACTTGGCGTAACTTTTGAATGCAACTACCCCGAACAGGCCCAGGTGGATAGAGAAATTGTCGTTGGAGGCATGGATACTAAACACCTGACTCCACTGCAAATTGATGAGTTGGTTCGCGAACGGATGGCAGGTGGCGGTGGGCTCTACACCCTAGATGAGGCTGCGCTATCGCGTTGCAATCCAGATCTTATTTTGAGTCAAGATCTATGCCGGGTATGCGCGGTGGCCAGTGGCGATGTGGATGAAGCGTTGGAGCGGCTAAATTGTCACGCTACCGTTTTGCAAATTGATCCGCAAAACCTGTCCGAGGTAATCGAATCTGTACAGACAGTCGCGGATGCAGCAGGAGTTTCGCAACGAGGAAGCGAACTCGTTACTTCGCTGCGGGCACGCCTTGCGGCCTTGCAAGAGCGGGTCACGCTGCATCAAGGTCAAAAAGCGCGCCCCAGAGTTTTCGTTTTGGAATGGGTTGATCCACCGTTTCTCAGTGGCCATTGGGTTCCTGACATTGTGAGCGCTGCTGGCGGTGACCCTGTTCTGGCGCTACCCGGCGAACGCTCAGTGCAAACTGATTGGGAAAGCATTAACGCGAGCCAGCCTGAACACATCATCATTTCGCCATGTGGCTTTGACCTTGATGGTGCCACCGCACAAGCGTCAGCCATTATGGACAAACTTGCTTTGAACTGTGCGGTTTGGGCGATCGATGCTGACGCCGTAATTGTGCGGCCCGGACCTCGCCTAGTGGATGGCGCGCAAGCTATTGCCGCTGCCCTATTTGGCGCTCAGGTTGCTGGACTCGAAGAGTTTCCAGGTCACATTATCCGCAGGCTGCGATAGTTTCTAAGCCACGTGTAATTAGGACTTTTACTGAATCTAGATAAAAGTATTAACAAAATTTAAATACTTCTCTTCTGTTAATGCCATTTCGTTTTAGTTTTACAACGGTGCTGTGAACTAGCAGCCTTTTTTTTTGCATTATCAGGGAATTTATCAAATTGTGATCTGTCATTAAACGCCAGTAAACAAGGGTTATTTGAATTTGCATTTGAGAAAGCGAAGCTCAGAACTTTCTCCAATAGCTGCATTTGACTCAAGTAAAGAGTTGGCACTTGGCGTTTCATTCCTCATTGCAACGTCAGCTCGCAGTAATTCAGGTGCTTCACCGGAAATCTTTGACTCCCCAAACACCGGCTGTCATACTTAATAAAAGACCAATGGCTGCAATGTCAACGCCTAAATTATGACCCGCACAGTGCTCGCAAGCAGCGGATCAATGATCAAAGGAACACAGTCATGCCAATAGAAGCGTTGAACTCAGACCAGTTAATAGTCGTCGCCAACAGGCTCCCCCTAGAGCCGATCTACACAGATGAAGATCCAAATTCTGGCCCCGTTTCTTGGCGTCTTGCTCCTGGTGGACTCGTCAGTGCACTTGAATCCATCCTGCGTACCAGGCCCTCGATCTGGGTTGGCGCCGGTGACGAAGTGCCTGATGTGGACCTTGGCGAGATGCAGCTAGAGGCGGTGAGTCTGGATCCGCAGGATGCCCACGGCTACTACGAGGGCTTTTCCAATACAGCGATTTGGCCGCTCTACCACAGTTCAGTTGTGACCCCTGAGTTCCACCGCAATCACTTCACTGCCTATCAGCGCGTGAACCAAGCCTTTGCTGATCATGTGATCTCGATTGCCGAAGTGGGTGCAACCGTATGGGTGCACGACTATCAATTGCAACTCCTGCCGCAACTGCTTCGAGAGCGACGCCCAGACCTAGTCATCGGTTTCTTCTTGCACATTCCGTTTCCGCCAAGCGAGCTTTTCGCTCAATTGCCTTGGAGACATAGCATCCTCCAAGGTCTGCTTGGCGCCGACCTCATCGGGTTCCAATCCCACGGCGATGCAACCAATTTCGGGGATTCAACTCAGCGCTTACTCGGGACCAATATCCATTCAGGCAGAGTTTTACTCAGTGATCGACATGCTGAGATAGGGGTGTTCCCAGTCGGAATCGACGCAGCGGGATTTGCCGAGATCGCAGCAAGCCCCGCGGTGCGTGCACGGGCAGTTGAGCTTCGCACCGAACTTGGTAACCCAAAGACTCTGCTACTGGGTGTCGATCGACTTGATTACACGAAGGGGATCGACATCCGACTGAAGGCATTCGCTGAGGTACTTGAGTCAGGTCAACTCGATCCCACCGAAACCGTCTTTGTCCAGGTTGCCGTTCCCTCCCGTGAAGATCTCTCCGAGTACCAGAACATCAGGGACGAGATCGAGCTGCTCGTTGGACGGTTTAATGGATCGCTGTCGAGCTTGGGTGCTACCCCAATTCACTACCTGCGACGAGGTTTGGAGCGCGAGGAATTGGTGGCGCTCTACCTCGCCGCAGATGTGATGCTCGTGACTCCACTTCGTGATGGGATGAATCTCGTATGCAAGGAATACATCGCCTCGCGCAATGACGACTCTGGGGCCCTAATCCTCAGCGAGTTCACCGGCGCTGCTGCTCAACTCACCGATGCGTGGCTGGTCAATCCATTCGATACCGTAGGCCTGGAAGTTGCCATCTGCGATGTCGTGCTTGCAGAAAACCAGGACCGAAGAAATCGCATGCACCGAATGCGCAAGGTCGTATTCGAATCTGATTCGAGTGCATGGGCCAATGATTTCTTGGGAACTCTGCACTCAATTGCGGTGGGTGGCGATGACGCACCTGCGCCGAAGCTGGTGAATCTCAAGGACTCGTTCCTGAACCTACTGGCAGCAACGCCCCACCTTCTTGTCTGCTGTGACTATGACGGCACGCTTGCCCCAATAGTTGATGACCCGTCGCTTGCGCAACCATTAGCAGATGCTGTTGTCGCACTTCGAGAACTCTCGCTGCTCCCATCAACCACAGTGGCCGTTATATCTGGCCGAGCACTTAGTGATGTCGCGGAACTTTCTCAGTTACCGAGTGAAATACATCTAGTGGGAAGCCACGGTGCCGAGATGGACGTTGAATTCACACCCAACTCGCAACAGCGCCGACTCTTGGACCAGTGTGTTGCTGCAAGTACTGAACTGAGTTCAGACATTGACGGCGCCCATATCGAGATTAAGCCTGGCAGTGTCGCCGTTCATGTGCGCCGTTGTTCACCCGCGGACGGCAAGGACCTAATTGAACGCATCGTTATGGGCCCCGGGCAGTTTCCGGGGATTGTTGTGCAACAAGGCAAGAAAGTAATTGAACTCAGCGTTTTGCACGCCCAAAAGTCAGACGCCGTTGCCGCGCTCCAGCATCGGGTAGGTGCCAGCATGACCTTATTCATCGGCGACGACGTCACCGATGAGTCCGTATTCACAACACTCAGCAGTCAAGATGTCGGAGTGAAGGTCGGCGATGGTTCTACCGCAGCGCCGTGGCGGGTAAATGCACCACAGGATGTTGTCGATCTACTCTTTGAACTCTCCAAGCAGCGAGAGCGTTGGCTTCTTGGTGGCATACATTCTTGAGGAAACACTCGAGGTTACCTACAACCTCGATGAGAAGATGGTGGCAAATACCTACTCGCAGGGTGATGCCGACAACCACAGCCGGCGTTTGCCCAGGCACGTGCGAACTTCGGGGAAAATTTAAGGGAGTAGTAGCGAGTTCTTAACTCTAGATTGTTGTTGGCTGACGACTTCAACCCGCCCATTTAACTTTCTTTCCTCGGATAGTTTTTCTCTTACGGTGATTTTGATAGCAGGGTCAACTGATTTGGCATACTCACAGGCCAGTTGAGCTCGAAGCCGCACAGCTCGATACATTGAATTCCGTTGTTCAGGAAGACTTACACCCGTGCAGACAAAGTTTCGATTTCCTTTGCCCTTGGCCTTAGCTTTTGAGTTTGCCAGGATCTCCCTGATCTCGGATTTTTGCTGGAGAGTTAAAGCGGTGGCTCTACCTGGGTGATCCGACAACACTTTGACAAAGCGCGCTGTGGAATCGCTCTTTGGAACTCCATGAATAGTGAGCGCTGCACTATGGGCTTTTTGCGCGTATTGCTGCAAGTTGTCGGCGGCAGCAGACGTTGAATGAGTCGATAACCCCAAAAACGCCAATGCTGTGGCTGTTTTTGTCCAGAGCTTCATGTCACTCACCTTTTTATCCGCTTAACAGAGTGCATGGGTGAATAGTCAAACACAATCAACGGATAAACTCTCTCCTCGGGCCCCGCCCCACTTGGCGAAGCAAGCCCAGAAGCCAAACTAAGTCCTGTTCTTTCTGCCCTTAATAAGCCCAAGCTCATATGCCGTAGTCGCTACCAAGGTCATTGCCACCAATGGAAGCACGAACCAAAGCATGATTGAGGTAAATCCGGTTGCCGCATCGTGCTGAGTTGAGGCAAGCACTAAGTAGAGGGTGTAGGCCACATAAAGTAGTACGAACAGTGCGCCCTCCCACCGCGCCACAAAAAAACCGGTAAACGCAAGTGGAACCAGGGCTAAAGCAGCGGCAAGCATCAAGGGTAAATCGATCGCGATTGCTGCTGCTGCAACTGGGATGCCCTCACCGAACAAAATTGCTGGAATACCAATCACGATGCCGATGTTGAAAATATTACTTCCAACAACATTTCCAACCGCCATGTCTGTTTCCCCGCGTCGAATCGCAATCAATGAAGTTGCAAGTTCCGGCAGCGAGGTGCCAATGGCGACAACTGTAAGCCCAATTACAAGGCTGCTAATTCCTAACTCAGTAGCGATGTTCACGGCTCCAGTTACCAAGAGCTGAGCGCCTAGAACTAATAAACCGATACCCGCAATTAACAAAAGTATTGCCAACCAAAGTGAAACAGGCTTGCTGTTTAACGGCATTTCGTCTGGCTTTGAAATTGGAGAAAGTTCTTTCTTGCGACCTAAAACGATGCTAATGACTGCATGAATTATCACAGCACTAAGAAGAAGTAGTCCATCAAACAAGCTGATTCGACCGTCAAGACAAACGACAAGAAACATAATTGACATTCCGACCATTACTGGCATGTCGAATCGAACTAGTTGTCGCTTAATAATTAACGGGCTTATAACCGCCGATAGTCCCAGAATTAAAAGAATGTTTACGATGTTACTTCCGACAACATTTCCAACTGCTAAATCTGGCTCACCATCTAGCATCGCGCCAACAGTTACTGCGAGCTCTGGGGCAGAAGTTGCTGCCGAGACCACCACCAAGCCGATAACTAGCGGCGAAATACCCGCCTTAGATGCCAGGGTTCCAGCGCCTCGAACCAGCGCTTCACCGCCTCCAATAAGGAGTACCAGTCCGGCTATAACTAACCCAATGTCCATAACGCTCACACTTTCTAGGGTAATCGATTATTTTGAGCGACCGATTCCAGGCGTTTACTTGCGCGTTAAATTGCTAGGAAAACACCTGCAATTTTTATATGTGAAGCCCTGATCTGGCGGAACTAGACCGTTATGATTATGGGCAAACACTCCAGCGGCAACACATTTGCCTCGCTAGAGATTGCGGAAAAGAGCAAAGATGACCAACAGTCCGTGGCTAGCTCACTATCCAAGTGATGTTCCACATCAACTTCCAGCAGCTGCATTCGCTAATTTGCCAGAACTCCTTAGGAGTTCAGCGAGCCAATACAAAAAGCAAATCGCTTTCACGCAGGTGATGCCAAATGGTATGAATGGCTCTTTGACTTACGCTGAAGTTGATCGGCTTTCTGATCACTTTGCGGCCTATCTTCGCGAAGATCTTGGTTTAGCCGCTGGCGACAGAGTTGCAGTGCAAGTACCCAATTGCTTGAGCTTTCCAATACTCGCCTTCGGTATTTTTAAAGCAGGTTGTGTTTTGGTTAACACAAATCCGCTGTACACCGCAAATGAAATGATTCACCAATTCAGCGACTCTGGCGCTAAAACTTTAGTCGTCATCGATATGTTTGCCGATCGCCTACCAGCAGTCCTGGCAAGTACCAGTATTGAAAATGTTGTAACTGTAAAGATCTCAGAATTCTTCCCAACCATGGTTGGCGGAGTAATTCGCGGAGTTCAAAAATTCTGGAGTAAGACGATTCCGAAAATTGAAGTTAAGCACACTAAATTTTCAGCAGCTATATCTTCGGGTAAAGCTAAATACCAAGAAAATAAGGTCAGCGGCTACATAACAGGTCTAAATTCCGAGACCTTAGCTGCGCTGCAGTACACCGGTGGAACCACTGGGGTTTCAAAAGGCGCGATGTTAAGTCATGGCAACTTGGTGGCGAATACGTTGCAGATGATTGCCCATTGTGGCAGCGGCATGCGCGCTGGCAAAGAAACAGTTCTAACTGCGCTACCGCTATATCACGTGTTTGCTTTCACCGTTAACTTGTTAGGTTTCTACTACAACGGAGCAAGAAACATCCTGGTGCCATCACCAAGACCACCTGGTAATCTTCGGCGCGCCTTTGATAACTACAAAATCACTTGGCTAAGTGGTGTGAATACTCTTTTTAACGCGTTACTTAATGAGCGTTGGTTTCAAGACGCACCTCCTAAGTATTTACATGCCTCCGCCGCTGGTGGAATGGCGCTTCAGGCTTCAGTTGCTACCCGTTGGCGCGAGTTAACTGGCACTCCAATTGTTGAAGGCTACGGATTAACGGAATCATCTCCAGTTTTAACCTTTAACCCTTTAACCGGCACAGCAAAAGATGGCACTGTGGGCATTCCAGTTCCATCAACTGAACTTAAATGTGTCGATGAAAACGGCAACGAAGTTCCTGTTGGGCAACCAGGAGAAATAATTGCGCGCGGTCCACAGGTAATGCTTGGCTATTGGCACAGGCCCGATGAAAGCGCAAAATCTCTTCAGAATGGCTGGCTCCACACGGGCGACGTTGCCTCCATGGACGCAGATGGCTACTTCACGATTGTTGATCGAACTCACGACATGATTCTGGTCAACGGTTTCAACGTTTATCCAAATGAGATTGAAGAGCAAATTGCTGCAGTTCCTGGAGTTCTTGAAGTTGGGGTTATTGGTGTTCCCGACGAGCAAACTGGTGAACGGGTGCAGGCCTACATTAAGGCCTCAGTTCCTGCCCCTAGTCCAGCTGAAGTGACTGCTTACTGCCGAACAAATCTATCGGCCTACAAAATTCCGCAGGACATCATCTTTGTTGACGAACTTCCAAAAAGCCCAATAGGCAAAATTCTTCGTCGCACTTTGCGCGATGAAGCTACTGCTTCTAGATCAGCTAAATCCGACGCCAACAAGGGGGCTTAACGATGCGCACACTTAGAATCTTGAGCGAGGAAATTGCCAACGAAGCCACGGTTGTAAATGAATTCGAGCAAACTTTGCTGCGGATTTTTATTCTTGTTATCATGTTCGGCTTGGGCGCAGGATTAACACCAAAAGATTTCTCCTTGGCTATCCGCCGGCCGTGGGGACTTGTAATTGGCTGGTTAACGCAATTTGGCATAATGCCACTTACTGCCTACCTCTTAATTGTGACTGTTCTTTTCCCATTTTCTAATGGTGGCGACGTCATGTTAATTGCTTTAGGTGCCTTGATCATGGGTAGTGTGCCAGCGGGCACTACCTCGAACCTGTTTACTTATTTCTCAAAAGGAAATGTCGCACTCAGTGTCACGATGACGATCAATTCAACGCTGTGGGCTTTCATAATGACTCCCGCTGCGCTGCTTATTTACTCACGGCTGCTTGGCCTTGATGAATCACTTCAAATTGAATTTGGGGAATTGGCAATTGTTATTGTTGGACTAATCATTCCAGTTGCTTTGGGAATGCTGGTACGTAAGTTCAGTTCAAACATTGGAGCTTTGTTGGAGTTGTTTGGCTCCGTCGTTGGATTGTTGTTTATTCCATTCTTGATTGCCATTTGGGTTCCACGAAACTGGGAGCTACTGCTCACTACGCAGTGGCCAACTTACGTGGTTGCTATTGGAATGGGACTAGTTGGCATCACAGTCGCGTACTACCTCTCCAAGCTGCTTCGCTTGCACCCTATGAATGCGCGCACTATTGCGCTGGAAACGGGCATCAACAACGGGCCATTGGCTATTGCTGTCATTGTCGCGGTTTACATTGAGAACCCTGGAGTGGACAAAATACTTCTTGTTCCAGCGCTGTACTCGTTGTTTATCGTCATCATCTCAACGCTTGTAACGCTGGTGTTTAGGCGAGCAAACTTGGCAGCGGAACAAAAGATTCCTAATTTGCTTTAGCTAATTAATCTGCAAGCAAGGTAACTAAGCTTTAGTTTTTTGGACGCTATCTTCTGCAGAAAAACCTTGCATCAACAGTCCAATTACTACAAGTAATAGACCAGCTGCAAGATTAATGGTCAACTTCTCATTGAGTACGATAACCCCGAGCACGGCCGCCGTTACTGGGTCAGCCAGCATCATCGTTGAGGCAACGCCTGGACTAATTCCCCTAAGGCCAATGATTTGAATTCCATTAGCGATGCCCATGGTCACTGCCCCGAGATAAACAGCCAACAGAATCGTCTGTGTATTCCACTGCACCTGAAGTAACTCACTACGCACTATGAAAAACAGCCCAATCGATCCAAGTAAGAATGCCATTCCTGGCAACTGCATTGAGTGAGCGCCCGCGCGCACTTCTACTTTGGCAGCATTGATGTAGGCGCCAATTCCTGATCCAGCTGCGACCGCATAAAGCAATCCAGTTGCGTCATTAGTTTGCAGCTCCCCTACCGAAGCAATAACTAATCCGGATATCGCAATTGCAGTTGATAGCAGCCAGATCTTGCTTAAGCGTTCGCGCAAAAAAATCCAGCCAACAATTCCTGCAGAAACTGGAATACATCCAACAGTAATTAGGGCGGCCGTCGCTACCCCCGTGCGCTCAACTGAGGCAAAGAAAAATGCTTGGTAAGACGCAGAACTAGCTGCCATTATCCAAACGCCAGGGCGAGTGATCAAAGGAATTAACGCTCGAATCTTGCCTCCAAAAAATGGCGCAAGTATGAGCAATGTGATCGCACCAATTGCAAGTCGAACGAATCCAATAACTGGAGATGGCGTATTTATTGCATAGATAGCGGCAACAGTTCCTGCGGTTCCCGCCAGTGCGTTACCAAGAAGCGATAACGACACCGATCTTCCAGCATGACTTCGGGCATCCAATGAAGGAGCAGGTGCTGCATTACTCAAAGTTTCCGCTGCACCCACGCTTGCATCTTATTTGAATTTCAGCACTTCCCTGCCCAATATCCGTTAAAGCCTGCAGTAATCCGATCATCACAAGCTACCTACTTAACGCGAAAATTATTGGATCTCAAGTTAACCTTGGCTTATTAACAGGATTGTAATTACTCTTATGGCCACTTTCTTGCTCAGTGGTTGTGCCTCGAATGCGCCTTTTGATAATTCAAAAAATGGTGTGTGCACTCCTGAGCAATCTCAATTAGTGACCGATCACATTGGTGCACAAATATCTGCCTTCCAGGACCAGGATTTTGAAAAAGCTTATTCTTATGCTGCAGTTTCGTTTCAAAAAGATATAGATTTAGATTCTTTCACTCAAAGCATTGAGGCACGATACTTCATGCTTATTGAGAATGATGGTGTTGATTTTGGTCAATGTGAAATTATCACCGGTGACGTAATACAGATAGTGATTGTTAAGAGTTCTAAGAACAATTTCGCTCTTAACTATGTGTTAAGCCTTGAAGATGGAAAACTTGGTGTCGTGGCTGCAGTTGTGACCTCAGCAAGCGAAAACACTATAACTTAACAATTTCCGTTGCTGTAGGTTCGCACCAAACTTGCCCACCATGCAATTACGAGAACGTTAGTTAGTTAGCCACATCTCTACGCTTGAACAGAATCGCAGCTACTAATGCCGAGATGCCAACATAAATTGCAAGCAATGTTGCGGACCGGTCGTAACTAATCGAATCCGTACCTCCGCGAGTTAACGAATCGATTAATTGCCCTGGTAACCACTTTGCGCTCGCGCTAAGTACACCAGACAAAATGTTGTCCAAGATTAGGAACCAGATCACACCTAGCGCAATGGAGCTAATTGGTGAACGTAAAAGAATTCCTAGAATCATGCCAATGGTTCCATAGATGATTACTGCAATTGAGACATTGACGAGAGTCTCAGTTATTGCCTGCGTGCCTTCCGCCGATGACCATGCAGTGGTATTGACTCCAGCCCAATCTGCAAGGCCATAGGAAACCCCGATGCTAGTAATTGCTGAAGCTGCAACTATTAGTAAGCCAAAGATTGACATGGAAATGTACTTACCGGCAAGAATTTTCATTCGACTTGGCTGGCGTACTAGCAGGTTGCGTAATGTGCCGTAGGTATATTCTTGAGCCATCTGCGCAGCAAAAATACAAAGCGCAATAATTCCCAGCAGCACGGGAACTTGCTGAAAGCTAACTACTACACCGTTGGCCAGAGAAATTGATTCAACGGTTGGCGCTACCGCACCTGGTCGGCCACCGCCTTGTGGACTTTTCACTTCGCTAAAGATTAGGTAAGTGAATAGAACGGAGAAAAATAACGTAGCTAGAAGTGTGCCTAACGTTAATGTTGGACGGCGCAATTTTCTAAACTCAGCTCGAATGACATTAATCATGCTTGCTCTCCTGTCATGTCAAAGAATGTTTCTTCAAGAGATGGCAGCTGAGCAATCAATGTTGAGAGTGTTATGCCTTCCGCAAATACTGCGCGATTTAAGTCTGCCGTGAAATCATTCTCACCAACAATGCGTACTTCGCTAGCAACTATTTGTGCTTGGTGTCCCATTCGATTAGCGATCTCTGAAACTTTTCCAAGGTCACTCACATTTTCTGGCACTGCAATAACTATTGGCTGCTGGGCTGCCAATAGTTCAGCTAGGCGCCCAGTGAATAGGACTTTACCCTTTCGAAGCATGACAAGATGCTCACTTATCATTTCCAGTTCACTTAGTAGGTGCGAGGACACAAATACCGTGGTTCCCTCCTGAGCAAGTGATTGCATTAACTCTCTGATTTCCTGAATGCCCTCTGGATCAAGCCCATTTGTTGGCTCATCAAGAATCAATAGCTCTGGGTTAGGTAATAAAGCCGCGGCAATACCCAGCCGCTGTTTCATGCCAAGTGAATAGGTTTTGAACTTTGATCCTGCGCGATCCGCTAGACCCACCAACTCAAGTAGCTCATCAACGCGCTTCTTGGGAAAATGTCCCAAAGTAGCTAGCACGTTTAAGTTTTCCTTTGCCGAAAGGGCAGGATAAAACGCTGGGCCCTCAATCATTGCGCCAACGCGTGGCAAATACTTTTCTGGTTCGTTAATGCTCTCGCCCAGTACCGTTCCAGTTCCACCCGTTGCGGAAATTAAACCCAAGAGCATCCGGATTGTCGTAGTTTTACCCGCGCCATTTGGCCCAACGAAACCACACACAGTCCCTTTTGGGACTTCGAATGTGGCATGTGAAACCGCTGCCGCTTCACCGTAAATCTTGCTAAGGTCGCTCACACTAATTGCAATACTCACAAAGTTCCTTGCTTATTAGAGGAAGTAAATTGTCACTGGTTTCATTCTAACTTTACAAAATTTCTAAGACATCCAACTAGGTAGGATTGACTTTAAAGTAGCACTTCAATCACACTGTGAATTAAATGAGTCTGGCAAAATTAAGATAGTGTTATTCAATGATTGCAACAAAAATCTGGAGACTTGGTCTGGTTGTTGGGCCTATTGCCGCAATTTTTACTGTCATATTCTTTTGGACGAACTCCCCCAATAACCTGCAAGCATTTTTTATCACGCTAATCCTTATCGGTGCCGTAATTACTGCTGTTCATTATGCAGAAGTTATATCGGCTTATGTTGGGCGAACATTTGGCGCCATTATTTTGGCATTGTCTGTAACAGTTATTGAAGTTGGGCTAATTGTTGCGATCATGACCTCCTCCGATATTGGCGCAGCCTCACTAGGCCGCGAAACAGTGTTCGCTGTGATTATGATTACCTGCAATGGAATTATTGGGTTTTCAATTGTTGCTTCCTGCTTAAAGATGGCGGCCCCAACTTTTAACTCCGAAGGAAGCGGTGCAACACTTGGTGCAATTGCGACTATTGCAACTTTGAGTTTTGTGTTACCAACATTTACCCGCGGAAGTGCCGGGCCAACTCTGACTTCAAATCAACTTGGTTTTGTAGCGCTGGTTTCTCTTGGAGTCTACTTTTTGTACCTGTACGTTTTGACAGTTAGAAACCGAGAGCATTTTGAAGATCCAGAAAATTTAGTAGTTGTGCCCTACGCGCATCACCCTTCAAAGAAGGTGTTTCGAAGCAGTATTTTCATGCTGTTGATTGCGTTGGCATCTGTGATTGGCTTGGCAAAGATCATCTCACCATCGATTCAAGGATTAGTTATAAATGCAGGGCTTCCGCTCACTTCGGTTGCGGTAGCTGTTGCATTAGTCATCTTGGCTCCTGAAGGATTAGCTGCCATCAGGTCCTCAAGCAGAGGTGACTTGCAAACTGGCTTCAATCTTGCGTATGGCTCAGCGCTAGCTAGTATCGGTCTAACAATTCCAGCACTTGCAATCGCTTCTGAGATTTTGGATATCGAATTGCAGCTTGGTTTAAGCGCCACTGAAATTGTTCTCTTCGTACTAACTATGGTGGTCAGCCTTGTGACGGTGTCGTCTCATCGAGTGACTCTGTTCCAAGGTGGATTGCACATCGTAATCTTTTCATCGTTTCTGTTTCTTGCAATAAATCCTTAAGTCCTAGCCGTTAGCGAAGTGCGTCCGCTCGTTCAATTTGTTCGCGCGTGATTCCCAAAATGAAGAGAACTGTATCCAAATACGGCGTGTTAACAGAAGCATGTGCAGCATCGCGAACAAATGGTTTGGCATTAAAAGCAATACCAAGTGCAGCAGCAGCGAGCATGTCCAGATCATTAGCGCCATCACCGATAGCTACAGTTCGACTCATTGGAATTGAAAAATCTTTAGCAAAATTGCGCAGAGCATCGATAAGGATGCGCTAGCGGCCAAGACGGAAAAGTATTCGTTGAAAAACGCGAATGCACGAGACCAAGTGCACTTGTATACCGAAGGTCTGAAAGATCTGGGAAAAATGGTTCTAGTTGATTAGTTGTGAGCATTCCTTTATAAACGATGGTGCGAGAGGAAAGTGAGGCAAAGTATGTGCCGAGTTCATGTTCACATCGTTTTCTTAGAACAAACGCCAAGCGATCCAATTGAATTTCAGATTCGCCATTAATTCCCACTACAAAAAGTTGCTCAAAATTTGGCATAACACTTAATGCAGTGGGGCCAAGCCCTTGCGGATTAATCGGAACCGTTCGCCAGCCAAGAATTTTGAGACCCTCTTGGGCAGCAAGATCAGCAATCTGCTCTTTCGTTGAACCGTGCGATTCTTTGTCCGCCGATAAAAAAGCCATTCCAGCTGCAAAGTAACCAGCATCTGGGAGCGTAAACGCTGACTCAGCGCGAAAAAAATTATCTGGGATTTGAGTCATGATTCCTGCGCCATCACCGGAATTAACTTCTGAGCCACTTGCACCACGATGATCAAGATTGCGAAGCGCCTCGAGAGCCTTTGCGACAATGTCATGGCGTTTCTCGCCGGTTAAAGTTGCGACCCAGGCGACTCCGCAAGCATCATGCTCAAAGGCTGGGTCATAAAGGCCAGGGTGGACAGCACCATTTTCTTGGGGCGCATCCTGCCCGTGATTTGCCATGAGTACCACTACCTTAAGGTTGGTTTCCCCGCTACTAGCGCAGACTTCTATCTTTTCCTAGATTCCAGTATCTGCAACTTAGGAGAATAATTCGGCGTTTGCACTGCGAATTAACAAAACGCAACCTGACTGTAACAATTGAAATTGCGCACTTGGCTAACATTGGGACATGGATCAACGTTTAGCGTTCGAGGCAGCCAAGAAATTCTTTGGGATCACTGGCGAATTAGTAGAACTAGCTGGGGAACGTAACCCAAACTATTTATTAACCACCGACACTGAACATTTCGTACTTAAAATTCAAAATGCAGACGAAGTTGCCCAGATTGAAATTCAAGAATTAGCACTTGCTCAGCTGAGTGGGCTTTCAAGATTTTCGACACCCCGAACCATAACCAGTGCGAACGGTCAGTCACTTGTTTCTATCGGTGATGGGCAATTTGCAAGAATGTTGACGTGGATTCCTGGCGAACTTTGGTCAGCAAGTGAGACTTCTGAGTCACACAAAGTTGCTTTGGGCCAGCTGATCGCGACAGTCGATAACGAGCTTGCCAAAGTTGATGTTGCTGAACATGGAAACGTACTTGATCGGCCCTTTGGGTGGAACGCGCTACAGGTGCAGTCTCTTGTCGCGGATGTTGACTTAATTAAGGATCCAGAACTAAAAGTAAATGTGAAATTGATCTTGGACCGGGTAATTAATACCACGCTTGCCAAGGTCAAAGCGCTACCCAACCAACTAATTCACAACGATGCTAATGACAACAACGTTGTGGTTCGGGATGGATCTGTCGTCGGCTTAATCGATTTCGGTGATCTGATTTATGCTCCGCGGATTTGTGGTCTGGCTGTTGGTTGCGCTTATCAACTCGATGCGTGCGATCCGGTAGCCAGTATCTACTCAATCGTTCGCGGCTACCACGAAGTTTCGCCATTAACTCCGGCGGAACTGGAAGTATTATTTGATTTAGTTTGTCTTCGAGTTGCAACTAGCGTTGTTATGGCGCATCGCCAACTGGCAGCGGATCCTGACAATGAATACTTAGCGGTTTCGCAAGATTTGTTCGAGAAATTACTTCCTGCATTAACTGCTTCTTCTGATCGCTTAGCGCACTATCGTTTGCGTAACGCGTGTGGCTATGAGGCACATCCAGATAGTCGCCATGTTCGCCAGTGGCTAACCACAACCAGTGATCAAATTGCTGATGTTGTTATGCCGCCATTTGCCCAAGCTAAGAAGATTTGGCTGGACTGGTCGGGCGAGAACAAAAACATTGCTCGTTCTTGGGATGCCATCAAGGCGGAGATGGACGCAGCTGGCGCTGATGTTGCAATTGGTCATTACTGCGAGGATCGCAATGTTTATGAATCAGATTTCTTCGTTGATGAGGGCAAGGAATCTCGCACTGTTCATTTAGCAGTTGACCTATTTGCGCCAGCTGGAACACCCGTGTATGCAGCATTGGCTGGAACCGTCTTCCTATTCCACGACAACACAGCTCATCTCGATAACGGCCCAATGATTGTCCTAGAGCATAAAACAGATGCTGGCGTTAAGTTTCACACTCTCTACGCGCACCTTTCGCGTGAATCCCTCGTTCCGCTTGAAGTTGGGCAGGCAATTAAAGCGGGTCAACAAATTGCCAGTATGGGAACCGAAGAAGTTAACGTTGGCTGGCCACCTCACACGCACTTTCAGATCATCTTGGATCTGTGCGACATGGCTCATGACATTTTTGGTGTGGCAGCAATTAGCGAACTCCCAGTTTGGCGAAGTATCTGCCCTAACCCGAACTTGATTCTGCGCATGCCCGAAGGCGTCGATGTGCATGCCCACCTAAAGACCGAAACCATCGCCGCTGAACGCGAAGTAGTAATGTCTCGGGCGTTAAGCCTTAATTTCCAGAAACACCTTGAAATCGTTCGAGGTGAAGGTGCTTATCTGTATGACAGAGCTGGCGGAAAATATTTAGATCTAGTTAACAATGTTGCTCATCTTGGACACAGTCATCCCCGAGTTGTTCAAGCCGCACATAAACAAATGTTGACGTTGAACACTAATACTCGTTACTGGAACCAAAGCGCTATTGAATACGCGCGCGCACTTGGAAACACACTCCCAGATCCATTAAACGTGGTCTTCTTCGTTAATAGCGGTAGTGAAGCAAATGATTTAGCGCTTCGATTAGCGCAGGCACATACCAAAGCCAAGGGCATGATGGTTTTAGAGCATGCATATCACGGACACATCACCAGCATTATTGAGATTAGCCCCTACAAATTCAATGGCCGAGGCGGAGATGGGCGACCAGATCATGTCCGGATCGTTCCCATCCCTGATGCATATAAAGGTATCCATCGTGGCGAAGGAGCTGGCGCTAAATATGTCACGGAATTCAAGCGTGAACTGGAAACTTTAGCGCAACCACTATCCGCGTTCATTTCCGAATCAATCGTTAGTACTGGCGGTCAAGTGCCACTGGCACCTGGATTTTTAAAGCAAGCATTTGAATTGACGCGGGCAGCCGGTGGCGTATGTATTGCTGATGAAGTTCAAATTGGCATGGCTCGAGTTGGCACAAGTTTCTGGGGATTTGAAATGCACGATGTAATTCCTGACATCGTAACTATGGGAAAGCCAATTGGAAGTGGTCATCCCCTAGCTGCTGTTGTTACTACTCCCGAAATTGCTCATTCATTTATGACGGGCATGGAGTACTTTAATACTTTTGGTGGCAATCCAGTCTCAGCTGTAATCGGCCAAACTGTGCTTGATGTAATAGTTGATGAATCCTTACAGCGCAATGCACTAGACACTGGTAACTACCTAATGACTGGTGTTCGCGAACTAGGTAAATCATTGGAATACATCGGCGATGTTCGAGGTAGCGGATTGTTTATTGGCGTTGAACTCGTTACTGACCGAAGCACGCAAACTCCAGGTACCAAAATCACAAAAGACTTGATTGAATTTGCTCGTGAAAATGGTGTCTTCTTATCAAGTGATGGTCCAGCAGATAACGTGTTAAAAATTAAGCCACCAATGATCATTGGCAAAAACGAAGTCGATATATTTCTTGATGTCTTAGAGTGCGGCCTTAAATCAATTTAATTGTTGTTTATTTTATTCTTTTGAGTTAATGGTATACGCCGCCAGCGCCAAAACAACAGCGCCAGCGCCAAGTCCGTAATACATAACATCTTGAGCGGACTTTGCATCAACAAGTTCACCGACAAATATCACGGCAATGATTGCAACGATGACGCCGATAAGTTTTGCTTTAAGATCATCTAAATCATTAATCTCCAGCCAAACTGGAACGTCAATGTTTGTGTCTACAAATAGTTCGTAAAGTCCATAGCCAATAACTAACAGCACAGTTCCAAGCAAGATTGCATCAACTGATGCTAAAACGTCTACGATCGTATCTTTTAGCGGAACTTGGTCTACAACCACACCTGAAGCTGCTCGTAAGATCTCAAATGATCCAAGTATCATCAGGACAATTGCTCCGATTATGGCAGCGAGCGCCGGAAGAATTACGACAAATCGGGATAATTCAATTAACCTGCGCATTGCCCAAGTCTATTCACCCCTACGATCGATGATCTCCTGGCTGGAGAGGACTTATCAAGCCAAATTATTAGCAATCTAAGCCCTTAAAATGCGCGAAATCGCCTACCAACTATGGATTTTCGATCGGCGCACGCCCTATCCTCATGGTACGGTTATCCCAGAAAGTCCATTGTTTTCGGGAGGATTCACATGTCAGAAGAAACTGCAACGGCTGCCGAGGCAATCAAATCAATTTGGCAAGGAAATCCCGCCACCATGGCTGAGCTCGATGAAGAGTGCAACCCAAATAAGGTATGTCGCAACATGAAGGACGTAACTTACGAAGGTTTTGGCGAAGAGGGCATGGATGTTGCCAGCGCCTGGAAAGCCAAGTTGGCTCGCGAAGGCAAGCTTGCCACTGGCGGCTCAATTGGCGACCTAATTCTGGGTCAACAAAACTAACAAATCGGAGAACTCGGATTTCCAATGAGTGACGCTCGCCCATTTGCAGACTTAACTGTTGAAAAGTTAACCACTGACCTTCGCGAACTTGGCTACATAGCTGACCGTGGTCTTGCTACCTCCATTTTAATTTCACTAAAACTTGGCAAACCTCTGTTACTTGAAGGTGAGGTTGGCGTCGGTAAAACTGAACTCGCAAAAACACTTGCAGTTTTGTTCCAGCGCGAGTTGATTCGCTTACAATGCTACGAAGGCATTGACACTAATCACGCACTTTACGAATGGGATTATGCCCGCCAGATGCTTCACATTCGCTCGCTGACCAGCGCCGAGCTAACCGGCAATTCTGACGAGCAACTGTTTAGTACTAAATTCCTACTCGAGCGCCCATTACTTAAAGCAGTTCGAGCTGGGGCAGGTTGCGTACTACTTATTGATGAAGTGGATCGCGCTGATGATGAGTTCGAAGCTTTCTTACTTGAGTTGTTGTCCGATTTTCAAGTTACGATTCCTGAAATTGGAACAATTGCTGCAGTAACCCGCCCGATTGTGATTTTGACTTCCAATCGAACTCGCGAATTGCATGACGCTCTAAAGCGTCGTTGCCTGTATACCTGGATTGGCTTCCCAACTGCTGATCGGGAAATTGAAATTGTCCGCTCTCGGGTGCCTGGAATTAGCGAGCGCTTAGCGACTCAGGTCGTTGGCGCAGTAAACCAACTTCGCGATATGGAACTTGAAAAAGTACCGGGCGTTGCCGAAACTATTGACTGGGTTGAGTCCCTAGATGCAATTGGTGCTAATGACCTGACGGAAGCGAGCGCTGCCGACACAATTGGCGCAGTGATTAAAGATCGCGATGATCTTGATTTCACTCTGAAGAACTTAAATGACATCGTCCCTAGCTCCTGACCTAACAGGATTTGACGAACTCTTTATTGAGTTTGCCCATGACTTACGAGAACATGGCATGGTCATCGGTTCAGATGACGTCATAACTTTCCTTGCTGGCATTGCAGTTCTTGATGCAACTGATGTTATGGATGTTTATTGGAGTGGGCGAACTACTCTGGTTCGCAAAAAAGACAATGTTCCCCTTTATAACAGGCGCTTTCAATCATTTTTTTTAACATTAGAAGCTGGCGAAACAGATGAGCGCAAACTAAAACTGAAATCTTCAGCAAATGCTGGCGCGACTTTAGAAGTGCCAAATGTCGAACAGGGTTTGCCTGGCGATGTGCAAGAAGATGAAAGTCGTATGGGTTACATGGCCTCAGCAGCCGATGTTGCTCGCCATAAAGCATTTGCTGACTGCACTCCTGAGGAACTAAATCGGTTTCGAAAATTGATTTCAATGCTTCGGGTATCCCCTCCGATGCGACGGACCTTTCGCACGCAATCCAGCCCTAAAGGCAAGATCCTTGATATGCGGCGAATGGCGCGCGAAACCATGCGTTCTCTTGGTGAACCAAACGAATTAGTTTTCATTAAGCGCAAAGAAAAACTGCGCCCCATTGTTTTCATCCTCGATGTCTCTGGATCCATGGCTGATTATTCTCGAAACTTATTACAACTTGCTTACTCAGCTAGGCGCGCAAATACTAAAGTTGAAGTTTTTTGTTTCGGATCTCGGCTCACTCGAATCACAAAATCAATCGATAAGCGCACACCTGATGAAGCAATGCGACTTGCCGGAGAAGCAGTACTGGACTGGGATGGTGGCACCCGTATCGGCGACTCACTTACAACCTTTGTTAAAGAATCTCGCAGAGCGCGGCTGGGTCGCGGCGCGATTATCGTCATCTGTTCCGATGGTTTAGATCAAGGCCAACCTCAAGTTCTGGATAAGTCCATGCAGACTCTGGCTCGCCTTGCCTATCGGGTAGTTTGGGTAAATCCTCACAAGGGTGACGCCGAAGACTATGTACCAAATACCATTGGAATGATGGTGGCAGATCCGTACATCGACAAGGTTTACTCCGGGCACAACTACAAGAGCATCGAAGAATTTGCTCGAGAACTATCAAGAATGGGATAACAGATTATGAAATTTAGCGTTTCTTTAGTCGCTCACGGCGACCGAGATATGACACTGGATGAGATTGTTGAGCTTGCCGATGCAGTTGCACCACTTAATGGCATCGCATCAGGCATGGGAACAACTTCGTACGGTGCTCAAATTATGGTGGAGGCCGAATCTGCTGTGGACGCAGTAAATGAAGGTCGCAAACTCTTTGAGGCAGCAATTGCAAAGACTTCCCTACCTAAATGGGAGATCACTGACGCCGACACTATGAGCGAAGAAGAAGACTTCTTCAACATTGATTTAGGAGTCGAATGATTCGTCTCGGTACGTTAGCGGGCTACCCTTTCGAAGGCCCACGGGTACTTTCGGGATGGACTGCGCCAAAAGTTCCAGCAGTTTATGCCATCCTTAGCCGCAACGATGCCGAAGGAAAGCCGCAAGATTACTCGGTAATCTTTGTTGGACATTCTGAGGACTTAACAACGGTTGGTTTTCCGTTTAAGCATCGTCGTTCGCCAGCCTGGATTGCTCGCGCTGGCGATAAATACAACCTGCATGTGGCTTACTACGAAATCCCTGGTGGTTTGCAGTCACATCGTCAACTGGTCTGCGAGGAGTTATTGGCCATTTACACACCGAGCTGTAACGAAGAAAAGTTTGATAAGACCTGGAAGGACGAATGGATCGGTGAATACTCAACTCCTGTAACTGATCCACTGACAACTAATCGGGATCCAAACTCTTCTAACTAATCAAGGCATTTGTTTCATAGCTATTTGAAGCATAAAAATAGCCCCACTTGCGTGGGGCTATTTTTTATTTTGAAATTAATCTAGATCTATGCCAACACCATGCATTTGACGAGAGCGACGAACTCCCATTGCTGGCTTCGCACCCTCTCGTTCCGTTCCTTTTGGCTCTGGAACATAAGTAGCACCGGTAACGATGCCCTCAGCCATTGTGTAAAGCAGCGGCAAAGCGCCGGCAACAATTCCACCAGTTGAGTTGATCTGGGTTAGGCCGCCGTGAATAACTTCAGCGTCCTTCTTGATTTCCCAAACTAGATCAGCAGCTTCTTCCAAGGTGCCAGCAACTTTTGTAAGTTGACGGCCAACGATGAATAAGTAAACAGCTAGACCTGCAATAAGTGCTACTACGTCAATAACTGACCACAATGCTAATGAGCTCATGAGCGCACCTTCTCTAGGACGCGGCCTAAGAACAAGTGATGCTCTAGGCCTTCATTTAATACAGCGTCCACGCCAGCAGCAGTTAAGCCGATAAGCGCAGTGTTTGAAGTGTTGTCCTTGGCTGCTGCCAAAGTTGCTTTGATGGCGGCAACGCGCTTATCAATAGTGCGAACCAAAAGCACCAAGATTGTTAGAAGCGCAGCTACTGCAACGACTACAACAATGCCAAGGATGTTTGCAACGGTCCACAATGTTTCTACTGTGCTATCCATTTTCAGCCTCCAAGCTTAGTGCGACCACGATTTAGACCAGCAACGATGTTTGTTGCTGATTCAATTGTGATGCGTAGTTTTTTAAGACCAGCAGTGTTTGTTTCTGCGGCCTGTAATCCTTTATTGATTCGCTTTGCCTGGCCGCCGATGCGTCCTGCCAAAAGCAGAATTGGCACAACTAATGCGACGACAACTAGTACAACGACTAGGCCGATTACATATCCAAGTAGCCAACCTGTGTGGGTACCGAAGAAATCACTCATAGCTACCCCTAAATCGATTCTGCGAAGTTACGCACTGGAGCCAAGCTGGCATTTACTGAATCAACTGTGCTTGTCACAGTTGATGTTTGCGCAACGATTACTGCAACTCCGCCATCAAGTGCGTCCAGTGTCTTAACTACTGCACGCAAGTGAAGAATAACGCGGATTAAGCCAAGTGCGGCTGCGGCGATGATGATCGTAAAGATCACTAATGAGACTACAAATACGGTTTCCATTGTTATCCCCTTATCCCAATAACTTTGCTACTGAACCGGCGTAACGTACTGCGCCGTTGGCAACATCTTTGATGGTTGCATCTGTGGTTTCCAGCAGCGCAGGTGTGGTGCCAAGTTCGCCAATTAGAGCAACGCCCCCAGCTAATGCATCATCTGCTGCGCCGCGGATACGTTCCAATGCGCTAAGCACCATGTTTAGTAACCAAACCAAAACTGGAATGATCACAACAACAAGTGCAATGTTAAAAATTGCCCAAATACTCATGTCTGCCCCCTTCTACCGTCGTGCCAAAGGCTTGTAAGGCATAAAGAAGCGAGCGAGTACTCGACCCGTTGCCCGCTTGAAAGCGTTCACACCAATCGCTAAACCACTTGCTGCTTTTGCGCCACCAATTGCATTTGGATCCAAGCCCTTAGCGATTGCGTCCATTCGGGCTTCCATGTTTTTAGTCGCTGTGTTTACTAACACTGCAGTAACGTCAGCTACCAGGCCACGACCATAGTTTGCAGCCGCGCCAGAGATTACAAGATCCATTGAAAGATCTACTTTGGTGCCACCAGCAATTTGATTTAGTGAAGCAGTTAGTAGGACTGAAGCTGCGCCTCGGCCTTTTTTATCTGCACCTGATGCGTCAAGAACAAGAATCTTTTTTACGTTGTCCCGGCTCTTAACTTCTGCCACACCATCAAACTCAAGTTTTACCGGTCCGGCGGAAACAATAACTCCACCTTCGTACCTGTCTTTGGTAATTTCCTTGGACAGATTAGCTCCTGGAATTGAAGCTGCTACTTGTGGAATGTCATCAAAGAACTTCCACACAGCGTCAATTGGCTGCTTTACTTCAAAGGATTGCGAGATCAGCATTATGCCTCCTTAAGGCCCGAGTTTGGACTAACAGAATTCACTATTAGTCGCCCATTTTTACTGGCGGCATTCCGCTGATGTCTTTACCGGTCATAAGAGCTTCGTATACCCGGTTAGGCATCATTGGCATGTCGATGTTACGAACACCGGTGTGACCAACGGCGTCAATTACAGCGTTCACGAATGCAGCAGGTCCGGCAACGGTTGCACATTCGCCAACACCCTTGGCACCAATTGGGTGGTGTGGGCAAGGTGTTACAACTTCATGCAACTCAAAGCCTGGAGTTTCCCAAGCTGTTGGTAGCAAGTAGTCCATGTAGTTTGCGCCGATGCAGTTACCTTCTTCATCGTAAGTTTGGTACTGCATGCTGGCCATTGCGTATGCCTCGGTGAGTCCACCCATGATTTGTCCTTCGACAACCATTGGGTTAATGCGGACACCACAGTCATCAACTGCAACAACCTTTAGAACATCCCAAACGCCTGTTTCAGCATCTACTTCAACCTTTACGAAGTAGGCAGCGAACGGCCAAGTTAAGTTCGGTGGATCGTAGTAAGCGTTGTTCTCTAAGCCGGGCTCCATGCCATCTGGCATGTTGCTGTAGGCCGCCATTGCGCAATCCTGAATCGTTACGCCACGCTCTTTGTTTGAACGAACATAGAACCGACCCAACTCCCACTCAATATCTTCTTCAGATACCTCAAGTAAGTGAGCTGCAATCTTGCGAGCCTTGGCACGAATCTTACGCGAAACCATCGCAACTGCAGCGCCAGCAACTGGAGTACTACGTGATGCGTAGGTTCCCATGCCAAACGGCGCAGTGTCGGTATCGCCTTCTTCAACAGTTACGTCATCAGCTGGAATACCTAGCTCATGCGCAACAATTTGTGCCCAAGTGGTCTGGTGACCCTGACCCTGGTTCATGGCGCCGGTGCGCAAGATTGCCTTACCGGACATGTGAACGCGAAGTTCAGCTGAGTCAAACATCTTGATACCCAAGATGTCGTACTCACGGCTATTTCCTGCGCCAAGTGGCTCAGTCATAGTCGAGATACCAATACCGATTAACTTGCCACGCTTGCGCGCTTCAAGCTGCTCTGCTTTGTAGCCGTCATATCCAATTGCCTTCAAACCAATGTCAAGGCACTTTCCGTACTGACCCGAGTCGGTTAAGAAACCGAAGGCAGTGCGGTAAGGGAACATGTCATCCTGCACCAAGTTCATGCGACGGAATTCTGCTTGATCCATTCCTAGATCGTTAGCTGCTGCGTGAACCATGCGCTCCTGGAAGAACATCGCCTCAGTTACGCGGAAGGAACAGCGGTAAGCAACGCCACCTGGAGCCTTGTTGGTGTAATAACCAACGGACTCAAGGTGGGCAGTTGGAATGTCGTAGCAAGCAAATGTTGAGTGCATCAGACCAATTTTGAACTTACTTGGCTGGGCATCTGCATAGAAAGCGCCGTGATCAGAGATCGTCTTCATGCGCATTCCAAGCATCTTGCCGTCCTTACGAAGCGCCAATTCACCTTGCAAGTAAACATCGCGGCCAAAGCCAGTTGAAATCAAGTTGCCAGTCTTATCTTCAATCCACTTAACCGGGCGTTCAGTCAAAATCGAAGCAAGAATTGAAACTACGTAACCTGGGTAGATCGGCACCTTGTTACCAAAGCCACCACCAAGGTCAGGTGAAACAATACGGATCATGTGTTCTGGAAGTTCCGCAACCATGGCTACAGCTGCGCGCACGATGTGCGGAGCCTGCGAAGTCATGTAAACCGTTAACTTGCCTGTTGCGCGATCGTAATCGGCAATCGAACCACAAGTTTCCATTGGAGATGGATGAGAACGTGGGTAGTGAAGTTCCATCTTTGAAATAACATCAGCTTCAGCGAATGCCTTATCTGTTGCAGCCTTGTCGCCGATTTCCCAATCGAAAACCTTGTTGCCTGGCTGATTCTCTTTGTCGTCACGAATGATTACAGCATCTGCTGACATTGCCTGCATTGGATTTACGATTGCTGGAAGTTGTTCGTATTCAACAACGATTGCTTCACATGCATCTTTTGCAATGTAAGGATCATCAGCAATAACAGCAGCAACTTCTTGTCCCTGGAAACGCACTTTGTCAGTTGCAAGCACTGCCTGGGTGTCGTAGGAAAGAGTTGGCATCCATGCCAAGTTACGAGCTGCCATCATTTCGCCAGTTAAAACTAAGCGAACACCAGGAATGTCGTATGCCTTGCTGACATCAATTGACTTGATGCGAGCGTGAGCTACTGGGCTACGAAGGATTTCCATGTGCAGCATGCCAGGTAAAACGATGTCATCAACATAGTTACCCTTGCCACGAATGAAACGGTTGTCTTCTACGCGGCGGCGACTTGCGCCAAGTCCGCCAATTTTAATTTCGTCTAATGCCATGTCTAAAACTCCAACCTAGTTTGATTCTGCGCGCATTTTTTTTGCGGCCCAGAGAACTGACTTCACGATATTTTGGTAACCGGTGCAGCGACATAAATTGCCGGAAAGTGCCCAGCGAATTTCATCTTCTGTTGGGTCGTTGTTCTGATCTAGCAGTGCCTTTGCAGCCAGCATCATGCCTGGTGTGCAAAAACCACAATGTAAACCGTGCTCTTCTTTGAAGCCTTCTTGAATCGGGTGAAGTTCACTTGCAGTTGCAAGACCTTCAACTGTTTCCAAGCTGTGACCATCTGCCTGAACTGCCAGCATGGTGCAACTCTTAATTGGGCGACCGTCAAAGAGAATGACACAGGCACCACAGTTACTGCTGTCGCAGCCGGAGTGAGTGCCGGTCAGCTTTAGGCCTTGGCGTAATAAGTGTGCAAGAAGTAAGCGAGGCTCAACATCTACAGTGCGATCATCGCCGTTGACCTTGATGGTCACACGGCGAGTTGCAACGCCAGGGGCCGGTGCTGCTTGTACTTCGTCATAAAGACTGGTCATTTTCAGGCTGCTTTCTGTGATGTGTTTGCAAGTCCAGTAAGGATTCGGGAAACAAATACTTTAACGATCTGACGCTTGTAGTCCGATGATCCGCGATGATCAGTGCGAGGTTCAGCTGTCGCTGCAACTGCCGCTGCAACTTCGGCAATTAACTCAGGTGTGATCTTTTTGCCAACAAGTGACTGCGCAGCTTCTGATGCATCGATAGTGCGTCCGCCAACACTGGCTAGCGCAATACCGGCGCCAACAACAGTTTCGCCATTCATTTCTAGTGAAACTGCAACCGATGCGGTTGCGAAATCGCCAACACGGCGCTCAAGCTTTAGGTAGCTTCCTACGCGAACACCCTTAGGCGCTGGAATAACTGCCTCAATAGCAATTTCGTTAAACGCAAGTGTGTTTTGGAACGGCCCAATAACAAAATCTTTCATTGAGATTTCGCGAGTTCCCTTTGGACCTTGCGCAACAATGTGACCGCCCATTGCAGTCATGGTTGCTGACCAGTCTCCTTGTGGATCTGCGTGGCAAACCGAACCAACAAAAGTTCCGCGGGTGCGCACGATTGGATCTGAAACAAGCGGCGCAGCTGCAGCGATTGTTGGTGCATGCTCTTCCATGATTGCGCAGTTTTCAAGTTCTTCATGTCGGCAAAGTGCGCCGATGTGAATGCTGCCATCTGGATCAACTCGGTGGTAGTTGAGTCCCTCAATGCCGTTGATATCAACTAACATCTCCGGCGCAGAGAAACGAAGCTTGATCATCGGGATCAGGCTTTGACCACCGGATAGAACTTTGGCTTCGCCCGCATGAGCATCAAGAAGGGCGATTGCCTCTTCAATAGTTTTTGGGGATTCATATCCAAATCTGGAGGGATACATTTATTTCCTTTCGGTGGCTGTGTATTTTAAGTTAAATCGATTAATTACTTGCGCGAGTTACTGGTTGTCGCGGACTGCAACAGGAAGGTCGTTAGCATCTGGATCTGGCCGTTGCTCTTGAGTCGGAGGCCATGGACCTTGAACTGGTTGACCGGAAACTTTTAAGAACTCAACCATCTGCGGCCAAGCCCAAATTGTTGGACTCTTGCCAGTCTTTGGGGTGTTTTCAAACAACGAGTACATGCGTGGGTTGCCACGTTCTTCGCCAGTGGACTCAACTGCCATTTAACTCTCCCTCGTATTTTTCTCAAAGGTTCGACCATGGAATGATTGAACCTAACATTATTAACAATAAGTTATACACGAAACGCCAAAAGTGCAGTTTTAGCACTTTTAACTGAAAATCAAGAAATTGCTGATTTCAGGGACTTGAATCAGTTTTGCTTTAAAACCTGAATGATTTCAGCAATTACCGAAACTGCGATTTCCGCTGGAGTGCTTGCCGAAATCTTTAGGCCAGCTGGTCCATGTACGCGGGATAAATCAGTTACTTCCTGGTAAGCCAGCCAGTCAGCGCGATCTTGCTGCATTTTGGCTGAGCCCAGTGCTCCGATGTAGCCAGCATTGCCTTCAATTGCAGCGCCCAAGTTTCGGCTGGAAATTTCTACTTCGTGCCCCATGATTACTGCAGCATCAAGTGGCGACAGCGAAGCTAAAAGGCCAATTGCTTGGTCGTTTCGCATAACTACTGAGACATTCCACCCAAGTGTTTTACCGAGAGCGGCAATAGCTTCAGCTTTTGGACCTTGGCCGGCAACAACGAGTCTGGTGACTGGGAATAGTACTGAGATAACTCGATCTGGGTGGACTTGAAAATCTGTAACACCTCTGGCAAATAATTCAGCAGTTTCAGGGTCTGCTGTTGAAATTGAGCTTTCGTCGAATACATCAACTCGAGTTACCTCATCACTGCTCAGGTGGGCAACTACTGCAATCGGCACCCGATCGATCATGGCTGGCCAAGTATCGGGGTCGAAGTTATCCGCTGGGACTATTAAGAACTGGGCGTTTGTTCCAACAGGGATACCAGAGATGGTGGATTCGAATTCATTAACAGGTACATCCAGCAATCGGCCAGTTGGCAGTTTGCGATTTGAGTAATCTGACATCACACCGTCGAAGGCGCCCTCAAAGATTTTTCCGATGCGTCCCCCGCCTGGAGTCAGCGCTAAGGCATGAACTCCTAAATTGGGCGAAACTAACCAAGCAATTTCAGCTCTAGTTTTGGAACGAACACAAGCATTTACACTGAGCGCAATGTCATACATAACTAAATCTTAAGGTGATTCGCTCACTCGTACATATCGGTATTACTAATGTGCCGAATTTAGTGCCTGATCAAAATCAGCAATCAAATCCTGCGCCGATTCCAGTCCGACGGAAATGCGTAAAATTCCTTGTCCTGGCTTAGCCTCTGATGCAACTGGCCGATGCGTTAAACTCGCTGGATGTTGAATTAGTGTGTCAGTACTGCCAAGTGAAACTGCGTGTGTTGCAATTTTAAGGTTGCGGCATAAATTCTGTGCAACTATAAAGTCTCCATGAAGATCAATGCTTATCATTGCACCCGGACCAAGCATTTGCGTGCCAATTAAACCTTTTGGATCAGAGTCATCCAAACCGGGAAAGTAAACTTTCAAGATCTTTGGTTGCCCAGAAAACCAGTGAACCAATTCCATCGCAGTACTTTGAGCAGCTAAAACTCTAAGTGCCAAAGTTGGCAATCCTCTATGGAGTAACACTGCAGATTGTGGATCAAGTAGTGCTCCTGTTATCGCTCTGAGTTGACGCAACTCAACTGCGCGCTCTGCGGTTGTGACAACGATGCCGCCCATTGCATCGCCATGTCCACCAATATATTTAGTTGCGCTATGCACCACATAGGTGACATCAAATTCCAATGGTTGTTGCAATACTGGTGTAGCAAAAGTGTTATCGACCATAACGGGAACCTTGCCGGACTGAGCGACGATGTCTCGTAAGTCTAAAAGTTGAAGAGTTGGATTTGCCGGAGTCTCGACTACCACCAATCCAGTTTCTGCAGTAATTGCATCACCAACCTGATCAGCTTCAACGAAACTAACTTTTCCACCAAATATTCCACTGGCCAATAAGTGGTCTGTGCCTCCGTAAAGTGGACGAACTGCTACAACATGAGCCTTGCCTGCTTTAACCCTTGAGAGCAGTACTGCGCTAATTGCAGCCATACCTGTTGCAAATGCGACTGATTCATACTGCGAAATATCTTTATTAACTGCAGCGATACGTTGGGTCTCAAGTTCAGTCATTGCATACTCAAGTCTTGCCACTGTCGTATTCCAGAGTCTGCGATATACGGTTGAGGACTGACCAGCAAAAGTGCCACCCGTTGCCATAACTTCATAGGCCTGACCGCCAGATTCGATGTCAACTAGTGGCGCTGTCGTAGACATATCGATTGGCGGAGCATGAACCCCGAGCGCCGTGAAGTCTTGTCGACCGGCGTGAACTGCGAGCGTGGCAAAGGAATATGGCTTAGTCATGTTCAGATAATGGCAAATTATTCGTAAATATGATGAATAAACAAAGAAAGTTCGGCAAAATATAAAAATCAATAGAAAAATTCAAAAAGATGGGCCTGACGTGAGAATATCTGAAAAAAATTTGGTGCTTGATTCTCTTGATGTTGAAGTCATTAATCAACTGGATGCAGATTCCAGCATCACTAATTCTCGGCTAGCTGAGAGCGTTGGATTGGCAGCATCAACAACACTTATGCGAGTTCGCAACCTTGTGCAACGCGGCATAATTCGAAAATTCACCGTTGACGTAGATTACGGTGCTATCGGACTTGGCGTGCAAGCAATCGTATTCCTGTCCCTTCGCCGTCAGGATGAACTCACCATGGCGCCAATGATTGAGCGCATTAGTTCAGTTGGAAATGTTGTGCAGATTTTTCACGTTTCTGGAAATGAAGATTTACTTGTTCACGTAGCAGTCTCGAGTTCAGAGACCTTGCGCGAATTTATTCAAAAACATTTGACTAGCGATCCAAATGTAAGGAATGCCCAAACACACCTAATTTTTGGTCACACTAGATAACCCTTGAACTAAATACGGTGTGGCATGATCGCATCAACTGGGATCTGCCCAAAGCGACCTTTTTGGTAATCCTCCATAGCTTGCATAACTTCTTCTCTAGTGCTCATTACGAATGGGCCATATTGAAAAACTTGCTCGCGAAGTGGGATGCCACCAATTAAGAAAATGTCCAGTGCATCATGGCGAGCTTCTTGGATTTGATCGGCTTGAATAGAAATGTGATCGCCTTCAACTAGCACTGCCATTTGACCGGTTTGGATTGGATGATTAGCGGGCCCAATAGTTCCCGCGCCATTCAGCACATATGCCAGTGCGTTGAAATCTGTTCGCCATGGAATATCTACTCGAGCTCCAGGCGCAAGTGATACGTGCGTGATTGTGATTGGAGTGTGCGAAATGCCAGGACCAGAATGGCCATCGATGTTTCCAGCAAGTACGCGAACTAATGCGCCACCATCACTACTGGTGACCAGCGCAGAATCTAAACCTTGCAAATCTTGGTAAGCCGGCTCGATCCGCTTCTTAGCTTTAGGCAAATTAATCCACAGCTGCACGCCGTGAAAAATTCCACCCGACAAAACTAAATCTTCAGGTGGGGTTTCGATGTGCAAGATTCCGTCGCCCGCAGTCATGTATTGCGTGCCACCTTCTTTAATGATGCCGCCGCCGCCATGTGAATCTTGATGCAGGAATCGGCCGTCCATTAAATATGTGAAAGTTTCAAAACCGCGATGTGGGTGCCACGGTGTGCCCTTTGGCTCACCCGGCAAGTATTCAACTTCGCCCATCTGATCCATGTGAATAAATGGATCTAGATCTGCAGTTGGGATGCCTGCAAATGCTCGGCGAACTGGAAAGCCTTCACCTTCATATGCTTGCGGCGCATTGGTAACCATTTTGACCTTGCGCGCTTTAGATCCAGGTGCAACGACTAGTCGTGGCAAAGTCAATGTATCAGCGGTAATTGCGGGCATGAATGCCTCCTAAGAGAGTAGTTGAACCTTCAACTACTCTAGATCTTACGTCCCTTTTCTGGCTAATGCAACTGGAATCTCTGGATTGACCGTACTCTTTTGTTTTGGGCCTAAATAGATGGAGTGACCGTGGAGCCGATAGTTCGTCGTTTAACTGAAGGTGACTGGTCGGGTTGGCCAGATGACCAAGTTGCTGCCCGTGGCAAAGTCACCTGGAAGGCGCTTCAAGGCGTCAATGATGACGAGAACACCGACATGGTTCTTGGGGTCGCGCGCATTTTTAAGGGTGAATCACTTGAAGCGCATCGACATTTGCAGCCAGAGACTTACTACGTACTAAGCGGCAAAGGTAAAGTCACAATCGAACACGTTGAGTACGACGTGGAAGCTGACACCATGGTTTACATTCCGGGCGACGCGCTTCATCAAATAAATAATTACGATGAAGAGCCTCTTCGGATTTTATATTTATTTGCGACACCACATTTTGCAGACGTCATCTACAAATTTTAATTACGAAAAGTTCTAGTGAGCGTATTCTGGCTGACTGCGATCTAGCATGCGCTTCAGCGCTGCAAAATGTAAATCGATTCGGCTGTAGCCATTTAGATGTGTGGAATCTTTAAATTGTTCGACCGTTAGATCCACTATGTCTTTTGGAACTTCGCGAAGCGCTTGGCCGGTTGATTGTGCTAAAACTTGAACTTCAGCAGTGCGCTCAAAAAAGTAAAGATGATGGAATGCTTCACCAACGCTTTCGCCCGTTGTAACAATTCCATGGTTGCGAAGCAACAGGATTGACTTGTCCCCCAGTGCGCGAGTCATTCGCTCACCTTCGGATCGATCAAGTGCCAGACCGTTGTAATCACAGTCATAAAAAACGTCGTCGCGATATCCGAGAGCATTCTGACTTGCCATGACTAGATCTGGTTCATCTAACATTGCAAGCGCAGTCGCGTAAGGCATGTGAGTGTGCAGCACAGCGCGTAATTTTCGAGCACTGCCGTGCATTGGTGCGTGTATGAAGAACGCAGTCTCTTCAACTAATCCGGTGCCTTCGTAAACTGTGCCATCCAAGTCCACGATCATAAAATCGCTTGCTTGCATTTCTGACCAGTGCAAACCAAATGGGGCAAGAAAGAATCGATCGTCATAACCTGGGACCAGCAAAGTGAAGTGATTGTCGATACCTTCGTGAAACCCATACATAACTGCAAGGCGATGCGCGGCCGCTAAATCAATTCGAGCTTGGCGAATCGGATCTGGATCTACCCGCAACATTTCATCAGGTGAAGTCAGTGACATGTTGGCTCTCCTATTCAGTGACGTTAAGTGCCATTAACGACATGATTTCATAAGCCAGCGTCGCTGCGGCAAGGGATGTGATTTCTGCATGGTCATAAGCAGGGGCAACTTCCACAATGTCAGCGCCAATCATTTGTTCGCGCGGCATTCCGCGGACCAAGTTCAGCAGTTCACGGGAAGTAAATCCACCCATCTCAGGGGTTCCAGTACCCGGGGCAAAAGCTGGATCCAGCACATCTATGTCTATAGATAGGTACATTGGGCAGTCACCAACCCGCTTTTGGGCTAGGCCAATAACCTCAGCAACACCCATGCGATCAAAATCTGCTGCGCGAACTGTGGAAAAGCCAAACTTCTTGTCGTTAATAAGGTCTTGTTGGTCATAAAGCGGTCCGCGGATACCAATGTGAAGTGACTTATCTTCAATCAGAAGTCCTTCTTCAAATGCTCGGCGCATAAAAGTTCCATGCGTACGGTCGGCGCCGAAATAACTATCCCAAGTGTCAAGGTGCGAATCAAAGTGAATCATCGCGATTGGACCATGGACTTTAACTAATGCGCGAAGCAATCCAAGAGTTACTGTGTGATCCCCGCCAAGAGTTACTAACTTGCGACTATCACTTACCAGTTCACTTGCGCCATCATCGATTTGCTTTAGTGCGCTATCGATATCAAACGGGTTGCAAGGAATGTCGCCCGCATCTACGGCTTGGATTGTTCGAAACGGCGCAACCTGCAGATCTGGGTGATATGCCGGACGCAAATGTCGCGATGCCTGTCTAATTGCCATTGGTCCAAAACGTGCACCTGGGCGATATGAAACTCCCCCATCAAATGGCGCGCCAAGAATTGCTACATCGTATTCAGAAACTTGATCAATGCGCGGCAATCGCGCAAAAGTTGACTCACCGGCAAATCGAGGAACTTTAGTTCCCTCGACTGGACCAACGATATCTTCTGGCTTCATTTACGCTCCTCTGAACTTAGATTAATTACTTGCTTGTCGTTCACTGTCCGATTGAAATGCCAACATCCGAACAACGCTGTGTTGTCGATGCGATTAAATCGTTAAGGTCGGCTTGGCTTTGTGCCGCGTCCGGAGATTGTCGAAGTACTTCGACGATTCCATTTAGATCTTGACTTAACTCTGGTGAAAGCAAGCCTTCTCCCCCAGAATTTAAAACCGCTGCAATCTGGTCCACAAGATTTGAGTCAATTAAGCCGGCTTGAAAGGCCTCACTTAGTCCAGTTAAAGACGAAGAAATTGCAGAGCAAGCTGTAGTGTCTGCCGCATTTGATGCAATGGATGAGACGCTACTGCAGCCCATTAGGGAGAGTGCAGCTATCGGGAGTGAAACTATAAAAGACTTTTTCATGTGAAAAATTACCTCCTCATTCGTAATTGGAAAAAACACCAATCACAGTCGTCTAGCAGATGACCTACTTATTGAATCTGCGAATAACAAACATTTTTCGGATTGGCTCGTGCACAACCCAAGTTCCACGCCAACCCTCGGGTGTAACGATTGTGGAATCTACTTTCAATTCAACAACGACGCCGTCATCACCAGTGATGGTTGCAGAACCACTTAAGATTTGTGCAATTTCGTCATACCCGTCGCGGTGCACAATAAACGTCCCTGGTGAGCATTCCCAAATTCCAGTTTCAATTGCGGCGTCCGGTGAGATCCAAGCCATGAGCACAGATTCCATTTGGCCATCGATGCTGTTTGGCTTGAGTGCAGCTGGCGGCACTGCCATGGTGCTGCCTGAGAGGACGGTAATAGTTGGTTCGATACGTTCTGACATTTGCTAACACCTTTCACGGATGAATACCCCAAGTGTATGGCGCACTTGTCTTCCAATTGCGGGCGGTGGATCAGGCACAACCATCGCCAGCGCCAAGTTTTATAAAGCGATAAGGCACAATTGAGGTATGGCTAAAACATCTGATGTTGCTTCGCTAAGTAAGCGCACTATTACGTCTAGCACGATTCTTCTGGGCGCAGTTTGGCTAGTTGCCTTGGCTTCTGTTTCAGGGGCACAGAGTTACCGCGATCAATTAGCGGCTGGCGTTGAACCCACAAAAATTTTCACTACGTATGACTCATTGGCTTCGTTGATTCCAATTGCCATGATTGCGGCTTGGTTTTTTACGACCAAATGGTTAAGCAGTCTCTATAAAGTTGCAACTGAAACTAATCCAGCCGTTATGCGGCTAAAGCGGCCGTGGATTTTTTGGGGTTGGATTGTTCCAGTTGTCTCACTCTGGTTTCCAAAGTTACTTATTGAAGATTTACTCAAATTCCGTAACTCCGAGCAAAGTAATGAACTTGTCGGTCGCGAAACGCTAACTTGGTGGCTGACTTGGGTCGGCTTTGCCTTAGTGAACAACGTTGGGATTGTTTCGGCAATTACTGCTCCTGCTGATTACATCCCCATTCGCCCTGAGCTCGAGATTGCTGGCGCCTGCATTTTGACGGCTTCCTACTTCGTCTGGGTTCGAATCGTTAGGGCACTGAGTCAAGAAGTCTAAAACTTAACGGGAAAAAGTTTTAATCAAATTTGAGCGCAAGAAAAAGACAACCACAATTGCTACAGCTAACAAGATCGCACTGACTACAAAGGCACTGCCTTGATCAGATTCCATGGCCGAGTAAACCGCCATCGGCATAGTCCGCGTAACACCAGGCAGTGAACCTGCGAACATCAATGTTGCGCCGAACTCTCCTAGCGCACGAGCCCAAGCCAACACAGCGCCAGCGATCAATCCTGACTTGGCAAGAGGCAGCGCGATCCGCCAAAAAACTCTTGTAGGTGGCGCGCCAAGTGTTGCTGCGGCTTCTTCTAATTCAATTGGTGTCTGGCGAAATGCTGACTCCAGCACCAGGACAAGAAATGGCATCCCGACAAAGACTCCTGTAACAATTACTGCCGTTGTTGTAAATGGCATTGAATAGCCCGTTGTTTCATAGATGTACTTTCCAAACATGCCATTTCGTCCCATGAGAGTTAGCAATGCAATTCCAGAAACTGTGGGCGGCATGACCAGCGGGGCAATAACTATCGGGCGAATCCACCTAGTTTTTGTCTGGGGGCCACGCGCTAAGTACCAGGCAAGTGGCACCCCAAGTAATACGGAAATAACTGCCGAAATTATTGAAGTTACAACTGATACTTCCAGCGCAAGCAAAACACTTTCTGACATGGCAATTTCAAAAAACGAACTCCATGGGACTCTGGTTAATAGCGCAAGAACTGGCAGCGCTATTACGAAGAAACCAACCAACGCCAACAGCGCTAGGCCAGGGTTTAGTTTCGAACTGGTTTGTGCTCGCTTAACTTGATGGCGCATCAAAACCTGCTGAGATTAAAATTTGCTGGCTTGATTGGGAAAGTACATAAGCTACAAAAGCTTGAGCGGCAGCGCTTGCTGCATCCGAAGTACCAATTGAGTAAGAAGTTGCTGCGCTTTCCTTGTTGCTAAATTCCAATGATCTTAAATTCGCATTTGCAAAAACGTCTGTCAAGTAAACAATTGCGGCATCAACTTCACCAGTTAATAATTTCGCCAATACCGAATTCACATCTGGCTCAAGTGACTTTGGTTGCGCAGTGACTCCGTCAACTGCCAATGCCTTATCCGCAGCTGCGCCACATGGAACTTGATGATCGCATTGAATCCAAACTAAATCGGTTTTATTCAAATCTAACGACGCCATAATGTTTTTTGGATTAGCCGCAGGGTAAGCAATGACGACCCTATTACTTGCAAAGGTTTTTGGATTTGGAATCTCTTTCACGACACTTGACATTGCTGACTGCGAAGCGGATGCAAAAACATCCGCAGGAGCGCCCTGTTTAATTTGCTCTGCAAGTGTGGCGGAACCAGCAAATGAAATTGTAACTTTTATGTCCGGATTTTCCACTCCGAATTGCTTAGAAATTTCGGTAAAAGTTTGGGTAAGGCTCGCGGCAGCAAAAACGGTGATTTCAGTTTCAGAATTAGATTCAGCCGCTTGGATCGCGCTGTCAGATTTAATGGAGCAGCCAGTTATTGTCAAAATGCAGATAGTTAATGCAACTAATTTTTTAGCTAACACGAAATGCTACTAACCTTTTTCGATTACAACGTCAGTTGATTTCACACTCGCAATTGCTTTGCTACCAACTTCCAGTGCCAATGCGCGAGCAGCGTCAGCAGTAATCATGCTTACGATGTGGTTTTGGCCAGACTGGATTTCAATAACAGCAGCTAGCCCTTCAATGTCAACGCGGGTAACAATTCCAACGATTCGATTGCGAGCACTAACTGACGAGCCGCGCTCGTCTCGGAATTCCTTGGCCAGCTCAACTGCTACTTGTGCAAGTGAAGCACCATCAACGCCCTGCGGTCCTTGCTCACTCGATGACTTCAATCGACCAGATTCAACCCAGCGACGAACCGTGTCATCGCTGACGTTTAGTAGCGCAGCGGCTTCGGAAATTCGAAAATGAGGCATAATTCATAATTATTCACCGCATTTCAGGAAAAATCAACTATATTCTGCCGAAATGAGCTACTTTGCAGGTATTTTTTCTAAGTCGTTGGCAGAATTCTGCTAACTTCAACTTGATGTTGAACCCTGATGAATTGCTTGTAACTCCAAGGCTGGATTTGCACCTCATCCCAATTCCTGAATTAGTTATGTTGCACGAGGATCCAGATAACCCATCGCTTCTGGCTGATCGTAATTTCACAAATCCTCATAATGAGTTTGCCCATGAACATTCCGGTCCCTTGCGCTGGCGCGTGCCACAAGTCAAAGCTGACCCAACGGTAAACATTTGGTTCATGCGCTGGATTGTCTTGCGCGAAACAAAGGAAATAGTTGGCTCGATAAGTTTCCATTCCCCACCTGATGAATTAGGCATGATCGAAATCGGATTTGGAATTTCAAAAGCCTGTCGGAACAACGGCTATGGGACCGAAGCGTTGATTGGTATGTGGAGTTGGGTGGTAGCTCAACCTGGGGTAGAAATTCTTCGCTACACAGTTAGCGAAAGTAATCTGCCTTCAATGGCAATCATTTCTAAATTTGGTTTTACGCACGTCGGTCAACAAATTGATGAAGAAGATGGTCCAGAAGAAATATTTGAAATGACAGCTGGGGATTTTAAACTACGCATGAAAAACGGTTTCGCCGCTAACGACAGTTCTTAATACCGGTAAATCGATCACGTCATTTGGGTTAACAAGTGATGGGTCTTCTTGCCACAAAACTAGATCGGCTTGCATCCCCGGCTTTAACATCCCACGCTCATCTTGCGCGCCAACAGCAAGAGCTGCATTACGGGTATAGCCACTCAAAGTTTCTGCGCCTGTTAACGCACGAGTTTTACCAATTGGTTCATCAAATGAAACATCATGTGCTCTACGTTTTTGCGCCGCAAAGAATCCCATTCGAGGATCAAAAGGTGCAACTGGCCAATCTGAGCCAAGAACAACAAGTGCGCCTGTGCTCATGATGTCGCCCGAGCGCCAAGCATGGTTGCATTGCGTAGTATCAAGTCGCTGTGACCAAGGGTCGCTTAAGTCATACTCAACCCAGCGCATGTGAACTGGTTGCATGGACGCCGTTACCTTCAGCGGTTTAAATCGCGAAATTGTGCCATCGGGTGAAGTCTCAATGTGTTCAACGCGATGGCGGCCATTGGATCCACCTGGCAAAGCTTCATAGACATCAAGAACTTCACGTACGGCGCGATCACCAATTGCGTGAGTGGCAATTCGAAATCCTGCATCATGAAATTGCCGTGCGCGCTGGTGATATAACGAGAGTTCAGGCCACATTGGCTCAGTACCGGCGCCTTGCGAATCTGGCTGCTCCAGCCAAGCAGTGCCAGTATCAATTACGCCATCGAGCATGAACTTCACGCCATCTGCCTGCCAACGCAAACCTTTCAAATTACGGGTTTGCATCATCGCTTCGACTTCTTCAATTGGCGTGTATGGATAGACGAAGTGGTGCAACAGAATTCGTAATTTTAGTTCTGCCTGCTCTTCAAGGTCTCGCATCACACTAACTGTTTCAACATTGCCATCCATCAAGTGAACTTCAGTGATGCCAAGTGCATTTTGGCGGCGAATAGCTTCGGCGTACCATTGCATTCGCTCACTTCGAGTCGCAACTGGGACATGTTGCAAAACGATTTGCATTGCGGCCATTTCTAGTAGCTCACCCGTTGGCTTGTCATCTTGATCAACAACAACAACAGAATTATCTGCCACTCGCATTGGGCCTGTTAATCCTGCGATCTTCATGGCTTGGGCATTTACCATTCCGGTGTGGACATCAAGAGTGTATAAAAACATTGGACCGTCGCCAGCAGCGTCATCCAAGAGTGAGTGATGGTACGGACCACCGATAGCTGAATATTCCAACGCAAATCCCATAAGCCATTGGTCAGGCCCAATCCGCTTACGTTCGGCGGAAATGGCAGCGCGCAAATCTGACAAATTTGAAATGCGATCAAGATCAAGGCCTTGTGCAAATTCTGCGCCATGAAACAAATGCTGATGCCCGTCAACGATTCCTGGAGTGATCGCAGCTCCGTGCGCATCTGTTACCTGCGTCGCGCCATCACAAGCTTCGCGAACTTGATCATCACTTCCAACGGCAACGATGTGATTGCCAGACCATGCGATCGCGGTGGCAAAAGGCGCAGCTGGATCTTGGGTGTTTACCTTGGCATTAAATATTGCCTGGTCGGCTGCCATGAATGACTCCTAAAGTGAGACTTAACGCAACCTTATTAGAACCGCCAAGTAGATTGGTGGGTATGACTGTACATATTGGTGCCAATAAAGGCGACATAGCTGAAACAATTTTGCTTCCCGGAGATCCACTGCGCGCAAAGTGGGTTGCTGAGAACATGTTGGAAAATGTCACGCAGTACAACTCAGTTCGCAACATGTTTGGTTACACCGGCACCTACAAAGGCAATCGCATTTCGATTCAGGGAACTGGGATGGGTATTCCGTCTATATCTATCTATGTCACTGAGCTTTTCAAAGACTTCGATGTCCAAACAGCAATTCGTATTGGAACTTGTGGCGGCATTGGTAAAACTAAATTACGCGATGTAATTATCGCCATGGGCGCATCAACAGATTCGGGTGTAAACCGTCGCACAATGGGTGGCTTGGATTTTGCCCCTATCGCTAATTACGACTTACTCAAGGCTGCTGTTGATGCAGCTAAAGCGCATGGAATTAATTACCATGTTGGCGGAATCGCTTCAATGGATGTTTTTTATGACGATAGCAACGCCTTCGATGTACTTGAAGCACATGGCGTACTCGGTATTGAAATGGAAGCCAGTGGACTTTACACAATTGCTGCAAGGTATGGTCGCCGCGCTTTGGCCATTTGCACAGTTAGCGACTTGATCCGCACTCATGAAAAAACTTCTTCCGAAGAACGTGAGACAGGTTTCCAGGCAATGGTAGAAGTAGCTCTCGAAGCGGCATTTGCTTAACCAGTTTCAACGGTTGTTAAAACTTACTTATTTATAAAGGTTTGGAATTCTTCTGGAGTTCCATTAAAAACATTCAAGTCAGTGGAACTTGAGGGAACTGCGTCGATTTTTCCATCCGCAGTAAATTGCCAGAGTGCCCAATCGTTTTTCCAGATTCGATTTTCTTTAGGATCAGTGCCAAGCTTTGGCCCCCACTTTGCTAACCACAATGGATAGCCAGCCAAATCCGATGCACCGGCATCTTCTAATCGTTGAACGAAGCTGCCATTTGCATAAATTATTGGCGTCCGTCCCGTAATTCTTTCAGCCTCAATTAAAAATTCTCTCGTCCAGGTTGCTAACCGAGTTACGGTCCAGCCACATGGCAGTTCCTCGATATCAAGGGTCAACGGTAGTTCACCGATCGGAGCGCCATTTACTTGTTCTGCAGCTCGCTGAGCTTGGAGCTTGGCGTCCGTAACCGTATTGCCATCCATAATTCCTGGCAGCGCGTAATGGTAACCCCCAACAACTAGTCCCTCAGCTTTTGCAGCAGCGCTATCAATTGGAAACCACTTCTTTGCATTTTCATTTCCTCGGACCCCACCGTCTGAGGATTTAATGATTACAAATGACACACCGTATTCAGACTTGAGGCGGGCAAAATCAATGGGTTTATTATTTGGATGCTGCCAAACCGAGATGTCGATTCCTCTGACTTCTTGGGTGAATCCCTGCTGCTTCCAGGAAAGTGCATTTGGGACATATTTTCCAGGCGTGCCCTTTGGGTAAGTGCAAGAGAGGTACTTATTTGCGACGGTGGCATTAGACGCCAGCGCTGGCTTGGCCGATACAACCAAAAATGCTGGCAAAACACTAATGAGGATTAGTCCCGCAAGTAACCGAATTCTCCATGACATTACTCAAGTTTACGTTGCGTTATCTGGAATTTGGATTTTTGCGGATGGGACAAATGTCGCCACCTAGCACTGGCCAAAATGTAGCCAATCCCTAGGGTTTGCTTAAACCTCGCGCAAATAGTCCGATTTTCCTAAGTTACGATTGGATCACTTAATTTTTTAAAGTGCGAAATTTGGAGTGCAATGTCTTACCGGCCACGTGTCATCATTGCCTTGATTTCCGCGCTCGCGTTGGTCTCAACCTTAATGATCGATACTTTCCCAACAACGGCCCAAGCTAAGTCCATTGCATCCAGAGCTATCTCGGCTGGCCCAAATGGACCTGACTGCACTACGCCCAGTGCAACCACAATTACATTAGTAAATTCTGGCGAAGTTAAAACTTATTCTGTAGCCGCACTCACCCTTTGCGCTTCTTACGCTGCCCCAAATCCAGTTCCTACGGTGACCCCAACTCAGCGACCTGGAAGCACTCCTACGGCGAGTCCGTCGTTTGCACCATCGCCGATCGCGTTACCTTCGCCCACATCGACGACTTACTCAATCGGAAATAATCCCGCGGCTTTGACGGCGAGTATTGCTGGCGATGTTTTGACGGTTTCAACTAGTGGCGCTGCAGGAAGTAGCACACTCGAGATTATTGCAACCTATACATATGTTGATCCACGTGAAAGTTCCTACGAGTACCAAGATTCAAATTCCGTCAGTGTGCCGCTTACCGTGAGTGCCCCTGCCACTGATTCACCTGCCCCTGCTCCAGTTGATACCGCACCTGTCGTTGTTTCTGGGCCACGCGTATGTACTGGTGCTACTGCCAAATCTGAAACCGTGTTTAACAATCCGCTAGCGGGCGCAGCTCGCGATGGCAAGCTTTCAAATTCCAGATTTGCTATTACAAATCGCCTAATCGACATGATCGATTGTGCAGCGCCTGGACAAACTGTTGCTATGTCGTGGTTCTCATTTACTGACATGAATTTAGTTGGACACATCCAGCAGGCATATGCTGCTGGCGTAAATATTCGTATTTTGGTGAACAGCCACGCGACTCGACCAACATCATCTTCCTATGTTGCGGTCAATACCTTGCGCTCAACACTTGGCTCGAACATTACTGCAGCAAATGCGAATGCCTCAACGAATCCAGGAAGCTGGATTTCTTCATGCAATTCTGGCTGCCTCACACCACCTGCAAAGGCTGGAACTGTCTTCCCGGATGAGTCTGAAGGCGAATTTCCTGCACTTCACTCCAAATTTTTCCTTGTGACTCAGTCTGGTTCTGCCAAGAACATAGTCGGTATCTCGTCGATGAACCCAACATTTGAACAAGCGCGGGTTGGATTTAATAATGCGTCAATCGTGGTGGATGACTCGACGTTATTTAATTCCATGAATGACTACTACGCAGATTTAGCAAATTCTGCTCGTGGCGCGGGCGAGGCTACAGCCTTTAGGCAACTGAAAAGTGAAAGTAAATCCACTTCGTACTACGTCTACCCTAAATCTGGCGCGGATGATGTACTAAAAATGTTGCAAAACGTTAAGTGCATCTACAAAGAAGGTGGCAAGACTAAGCGCACGCAAATTTCAGTAAACATGTTTGTGTTTACCCGAAATGCACCAGCTATGGAATTGTGGCGTAAAGCGTTTAATTCCAAGTCCAGCAATGGTGGCTGTGACGTAAAAATTATTTACACAGACTTAGATCAGCGCATCAAGGCGCTTAACACTAGAACTGGCGAAACGGATTTCATTCCAAACGGAAGTAAGCCAAGTCCATGGGGCGCAGCCGATTGTCTATCCACTTTGCCGCAGGGGAAAAATGGTAAGCCTTCAAAGCTAACTGGCCCTGGCTTGGTTTACAACGCAGCATCTGGCCGCATGGTTACAGCATCAGTTTGTAAGTTTGGCTCACTGCAAGGCGCCGTTCCAACAATTAACAAGGGCGGCGGCTATTGCTGGTTTAACGCAAAGTCTAAGAGCTCAGGTGGCTCACTTGAGATGTGTGCGTCAACTCCTTACAAGATCACAGCGTTCGATAGAGCAGATGGTCGCGCCAAGTTAGAACCGACTGCAGACTCCTCAGGCGCGCGTTGGTACACGCACCAAAAGTACATTGCAATCGATGGTATGTACGCAAACAAGCGACAAAAGATTGTGATTTCTGGAACTCCAAATATCACATCGCCTGGTCTGCGATGGAACGATGAGATTTTGACATTCACCACTAGTGGCGAAATTTACGGTCAACACCTTGCCGACTTCAATGCGTTGAAAGCAGCAATTATGCGCCGCCCTGCGCCTAATTCTGGAAATACCGCAACCGCTAGTTGGTAAGTTTCAGAAGGAAAATTACCTCTGGAAATTAAGTGCTCCCCCGATTGGACTCGAACCAATAACCACTCGATTAACAGTCGAGTGCTCTGCCAATTGAGCTACAGGGGATTAACTGGTCAATCCTAACAAAACGAAGTCGTTGTGGCGAAACGACCTAGATACCAAAAATAGACTTGAGTTCGCCAAGGGCCTGGGCAACATCTCGCGCGCCGGCTGCGCTTTTCGTGGCAGTTAAATCATCAACAACCGTGATCCAAGTGACATTTTTACCATCACGCCTGGCTACAAAACGAACGCTGCCAGCATTTGGTAATTCATACACCCGATCAACTATTACCGTGCTCGTAACACGATCACGCACTGCGCTTGGTATTTTTCTGGGCTCATCTATTGTCCAAGATTGAGTCGTTGCAGTTGAATCACTATCTACCTGAGTTACCAAGGAAAGAGTCGGTGGATCCCAACGAGCTTGCAGCGCAATGGACCAAGGAGTCAAAGAGGGCTTCGATTCCCCAGTGCAAATTAGATTTTTATCAGTTACGGCAATTACCCCACCGCGATAATTCGCCCAAGCAAGTAGTCGATCCGCTTTTGGAATAGCCGCCGCTAGTTCAAATGGAACTTTTTCATCTTTTGCGAACAACGGCATTAGCTATCTCCAACTGCAAAGTTACGCATATCACGGCGGTAACTTTCAAGTGAAAGTAAGTCGCCCAGTAACCGTGCTTGATCGGCGTCATCCGTGCCATCTTCGGCTCGACTAAGTGCTGCTTTTATTTCGGCCACGCGGCGACCTGCATCCATTTCTAAGATTCGTGCAAGAACTGCTTGAACGTATCGCTCATCCGGTTCATCATTAGGCAGTGGCTCAATCGCCATGGCTCTGATGTGGGAACGAGTCTCATCATCTGGTGCTTGTTCTAAAACCTTTGCAATCCAAGTTTGTGCTGAATCAAATTCCAGTGGATTGCCAGCTTGCGCGCATGCCGAATAAACGGCTGAAGCTGCAGGAACTAGAAAAACACTCGGTTCAAGTGATTCAAACCAATTGCCTACTAAATGCGGAGTTTGCAAAACACACTTAAGTGCCTCTCGCTCGACATGAGCTGCTTGTGAGGAAGCCGTTGTTTGCGCTCTTGTTTGCGTAGGGGCTGATTTCTTTCCTGCCGCGTTCATCTCATTACGAATAGTGGCATCATCCATGCCCAGCCAACCTGCGACCATGCGAATGTATTCGGGACGCAATGCCGTGTCTTTAATACCAGCAAGTATTGGCGCGACTGCTCGCATACTTGCTACTCGGCCTTCAGCGGTATCTAAATCAAATTCTTCTACAGTTGAGCGCATTACAAATTCAAACAAGGGAATCTTTGATGCAACTAAAGCCTTGACGGCTTCATCACCTTGCTTTAAACGTAAGTCACAGGGATCTAATCCAGTTGGTTCAATTGCCACGAAAGTTGAGGCGACAAACTTTTGATCTTCACTGAATGCCTTGAGCGCAGCTTTTCGCCCAGCGGCGTCGCCATCAAAAGTAAAAACGACTTCCGCGTGCTTTGAATCATCATCCATCAAAATTCGGCGCAACATTTTTACGTGATCTGGGCCAAATGCCGTTCCACAAGTAGCCACTGCAGTTGTGATTCCAGCTAAGTGGCATGCCATCACGTCGGTATAGCCCTCTACGACTACGGCTTGCTGCTGCTTTGCCATGTCACGACGGGCTAAATCAATTCCATACAGAACTTGGGATTTGCGATAAATCGGGGTCTCAGGTGTATTTAAATACTTTGGACCTTGATCTGCCTCTGTTAATTTTCTGGCGCCAAAACCAATGGTGTCGCCGCTGGAATCTCGGATCGGCCACATTGCGCGATCACGAAATCTGTCATAAGCGCCGCGTTGCCCAGAAACCGCAAGTCCTGCTGCGATCATTTCTTCTTCAGTAAAACCTTTACCTCGAAGTTCGTTACGAAGGCCATCCCAACCTGCAGGCGAGTAACCAACTCCAAAGTGATCCCATGATGCTTGATCAAAACCGCGCTCAGTTAAGAAAGTACGAGCATGCGCGGCATCGGTAGTTAGAAGCGCTGTGCGATAGAAAGCTCCTGCTACTTTGTGGGCTTCGATTAAACGAGATCGCTGACCTTGTTGACCTGCTGATGAACCGCCACCTTCTTCGTAGCGCAAAACTATGCCGCACTTGCCGGCAAGTTTTTCAACTGCTTCAGTAAAAGTTAAGGCATCGATTTTACGAACAAACGTAATTACATCGCCACCTTCCCCACAGGAAAAGCAGTGGTAAAGCCCTTTGCTTGGAGTCACATGAAATGATGGCGATCTTTCATCATGAAACGGGCACAAGCCCTTGTAGCTACCGCCGCCAGCGGCTTTGAGGGTTACAGTTTCCCGAACAATTTCATCGATGCGGGAGCGCTCGCGAACGCTAACTACGTCCTCTTCGCGAATTTTCCCAGCCACAGGTGCTACTTTACGTGCCCAACCTGGTGTGCCATTGCACAAGGCTGACGTCAGTGAGCGCAGCAATCTGATCAATCACAACTCGGGCTTTAGTTTGTGAAGAATTTGCATTGACCCAGAGTTCCTTGTGGAAGCGATCAAGCCCAGCCATTGGATCAAGGGAAATGGTGCCAACGAGGTCATGGATTTGTTGGCGCTGCCTGGCATACATTTGCTCAGCGCCATCACGGTTCATTACATACCTCGCTGCCAAGGCTTTAAGCGCAGTTACTTCATACCGGGCATCATCTGGAACTTCAAGGTTTGCTGAATATCGAGTTAATGGTTCGGTACCAAACTTTGCCTGAGTGGCTTTTTGGGCAGCCAAACAAAACCGGCCAATTAAAGTGCTCGTTAAGTTTTTCAAGGAAGCGAGAGACGTCATGGTTCCATCAAAGGATTTAGGCCAACTAGGAAGCGAACTAATTCTTATTAGGGCCTCATCTAGTAATTCAGTTGCGAACTCGTGTCCGTACCAAATTTGCGCAACTTCAACGATTTCGCTTCGCCCGGTTTTGGACTTAAGGATATCAATGTTTACGTGACCGGCAAAAACTGCATCTTCGATATCGTGCACGCTGTAGGAAACATCATCTGACCAATCCATAACTTGCGCCTCAAAGCAGGTCGTGTCATCAGTTCGACCATTTCTTGCCCAATTAAAAACATCGGCGTCATCATCATAGACACCAAATTTAATTTGACCATCACGTTTAGTCCACGGATATTTTGACGCTGCATCAAGTGCTGCGCGCGTGAGATTCAAACCAATTGATTGACCTGCGCGCGGGCCAGCTGCGACGTCAAACGCTTTTGGTTCAAGCCTGGTTAGCAATCGAAATGATTGGGCGTTACCTTCAAATCCACCGATGTCTTTTGCTAATTCATTTAGCGCCGTCTCTCCATTGTGGCCAAAAGGTGGATGACCTAAATCATGCGAAAGACAAGCGGTATCAACTAGGTCAGGGTCACAGCCAAGAGCTGAGCCCAACTCTCTACCAACTTGTGCCACCTCGAGTGAATGCGTTAATCGAGTACGCGGAAAATCTTCTTGCCCAGCTTCCATGACTTGGGTTTTGACGCCTAACCGGCGAAGCGCAGAACTATGCATAACTCGAGCACGATCACGAGCAAATTCAGTTCGCTCTACACTCTTGTTTGGTTCATTAACCCAACGCTGGGTGTCCGTTGCTAAGTACTCGCCTAACATTTAGCCACCGCTAACTAGTAGCTCAGCTTCACGAACTGTTTCTTGTTCAGTCTTAGAAATGAATTGTGAATTCAGCCAACCATCAGGCAGATTTACTTTGCGATCTGGCGTAGTACGACCACGTGGCAACTGAGCAAGTTCTTCATCAAGTATTTGATCAGGGTCAATTTTGGACAACAGAGATTCCAGTTGTTCCAGACTAGATATCAAAGACAGCGCTCCCCTGGTTTCGCTGCCAGCAATCACACCCTTTAAATACCAAGCCATGTGTTTACGCATTTCCTGACAACCGCGGAACTCATCACCATGCATTTCAACTAATAACTGCGCATGGCGACGCATTAAATTTAAAATCACACCAGCTTTGGGTTCTGCTGGAACTGGTTCGCCTGCAAACGATGCTCGAATTTGCCCGAATAACCAAGGTCGACCTAAGCAGCCACGCCCAATCACAACGCCACGCGCACCAGTTTGATCCAGCATTCGCTGCGCATCTTGCGCGCTCCAAATGTCGCCATTACCAAGAACCGGAGTGTTTGGAATGTGTCCTACTAATCGAGCGATTGCATCCCAATCTGCTTTACCGCCGTAATACTGCGCAGCAGTTCGTCCATGCAAAGCAACCCAAGTGATACCCGCTTGCGAAGCAATCCGTCCAGCATCCAAATAAGTAATGTGATCTTGGTCAATTCCAATTCGCATCTTTACCGTCACAGGAACTTTGCCTTGCGCATTAGACACAGCAGAATTTACAATGCTGGAGAATAAATCTCGCTTCCACGGCAGCGCACTTCCGCCGCCTTTGCGAGTTACCTTAGGAACTGGACAACCAAAATTTAAATCAACGTGGTCTGCCATGTCTTCGTCAACAAGCATGCGGACTGCGGCGCCAACTACATCTGGGTCCACTCCATACAGCTGTGCACTTCTAACTTTTTCATCCCCGTCGAAAGTTACTAGATCTAAAGTCTCCGGATGTCGTAACAAAAGTGCTTGTGATGTTGTCATTTCCGCAACGTAGATCGTGTTGTCATTGTCGACTTGACCAGCAGCATTTCGAATTTCTGTGGATGCTTCGCGACAGACTCGCCGAAATGCGCGATTAGTGACGCCAGCCATCGGAGCAAGTTCGATGACTGGATCAGTTGCTAATAGATCGGCATACATCAGCAGCCTACGAGGCGTTGGCCTAACCAAGAGACAACGGAATCTAGGCCAACTCGCTCTTGCTCCATGGTGTCGCGATCACGAATTGTGATGGCGTTGTCCTCGAGAGTCTCAAAGTCAACTGTGATGCAATATGGAGTTCCGATTTCATCTTGGCGGCGGTAGCGTCGGCCAATTGCGCCAGCATCATCGAATTCAATGTTCCAATTTTTGCGAAGCTCAGTTGCTAAGTCGCGAGCTTTCGGGCTCAAATCGGCGTTGCGCGAAAGCGGCAAGATCGCAGCCTTGACCGGGGCTAAGCGCTTATCAAAACGCATCACCACTCGCTTATCAACGCCGCCTTTAGTGTTTGGCGCTTCATCTTCGTCGTAAGCCTCAAGCATGAACGCCAATACAGCGCGAGTTAATCCAGCGGCGGGCTCAATTACGTACGGCACATACTTCTCGCCAGTCTCCTGATCAAAGAATGACAAATCTTTTCCAGAGGCTTCCATGTGAGCCTTTAGATCGAAATCTGTGCGGTTCGCAATTCCTTCGAGTTCAGCAAATTCACTACCACCAAATTGAAAACGATATTCAATGTCGGTAGTGCGCTTGGAGTAATGCGAAAGCTTTTCTTTGGGATGTTCAAAGCGGCGCAGGTTATCAACTGATAATCCAAGATCTAGATACCAATTCCAGCGCTCTTCTAGCCAATATTCGTGCCACTGCTCATCCGTTCCAGGTGGGACAAAGAATTCCATTTCCATCTGCTCAAATTCCCGAGTGCGGAAAATGAAGTTACCTGGGGTTATTTCATTACGAAATGACTTTCCAGTCTGGCCAATTCCAAATGGTGGCTTCTTGCGTGAGGATGCTGCAACATTTGCATAGTTTGTAAAAATACCTTGTGCGGTTTCCGGGCGTAAGTAATGCAACGAGTTTTCATCAATGACGGGTCCAAGATTCGTTGACAACATGCCATTAAACATTTTTGGTTCCGTGAATTCACCTTTTGTTCCACAATTTGGGCAAGGTACGCCAGCAAGTCCACCTTCAGGAGCTCGGCCTTTGCGCTCTTCGAATTCTTCCAGCAAGTGATCTTCCCGGAATCTTTTATGACATGAGGTGCACTCAGTTAGTGGATCAGTAAATGTTGCCAAGTGACCTGATGCTGCCCAGACTTGCGGAGCCAAGATTACCGCTGAATCAATTCCAACGACATCTTCGCGCGCTTGGACTACAGATTTCCACCACTGCCGGCGAACATTCTCTTTTAGTTCAACACCAAGTGGTCCGTAATCCCAGGCGGAGCGGGAGCCACCATATATTTCACTGCTTGGGAAAACAAAGCCCCGACGTTTTGAAAGATTAACTACAGCGTCTACGCGATCCATAAAACTCAACATTCGATTAGGCCATCCGACTGGTTGCCGGTGAACGTGAAACCCTATTCTATCGAGGAATTACGACATCCTTGGTGCAGGCAGTTACGATGTCAGCACCCAAATATTAGGAAGCAACAACTCATGCAAGCGTGGCCAATTAACAAAGTATCCATTGCACTGCTCTGCGTTTTAGCGGTGGCTGGCTGCTCCAAAACTGATGCTGCGCCAGAAAGTTCAGCGCCAGCACCAGCAACTTCGCAATCAGTTGATTCAGGAGCTGTCACAAATTTAATTGAAGCGCAGGCCGAATCTGCATATCGAACTGCCTTGGAAGCTTCAAATAGCGCCGCAGAAACTCTTGGCTTGACCGAACTTTGGTACGACGCAAGCGTCGAGTTAGTGCAAGTGCTTGTCCAGGATCCACAATCAAAAAGATTTGTTTTTCTTGATGTCTTGGAAGATGCCAATTACCCAGTTGATAAAAACTCCATGATGCCAGCTCGTCTACTTGCTGAACTCGATGGGTTGATTGCTGGGGGCTTAGATCAAGGTTCAGTAATTACTGGCAGCCAGGGTGAATTTATCATCACAAACACCATCGATTTAATTAAATATGTAACGACTTACACCCTCGATGCCGATGGACGAATTGCAACTGCCTCCATAATCGCCGATGAGGAATTGCTTGGAACCATAACTTATAATTTTTCAATCACTCCTGAGGGAATTCAAGCACTTGCAGCTGGCTAACTAAGCCCTACTCGTAAACCTCGTAATGTCGAGTGAGCGAACTAGGTGCGGGTGGTGAAACCACGAAATCTATCGCATCATAAACCTGCAGTAATTGCGGGATAAGAGAGCGTGGGCAAACCGGAACCATGAGCGCAGCCGAAGATGCACCTTCTGCTTTTAACATTGCTCCAATTGCCAGTGCCGTTGTTCCGGTTTCTACGCCATCATCAATAACAGCGATCCGAAGATCCGCTACTTGCGTAATGCGCGGTATTACAACTCCAGCTGCCGTTCTGGAAATTACGAGATCGCGCATAGGTATTGTCGTTGCCGAAGCAAAAGCAAAGGCAATCTCACTTGCTGCTGGTTGCACAACAACGATGAGATCACATCCCAAAATCTTTTCCCCGAAATTTTCGTACATCTGACGTCCTGCGTCTGCGCGATCTAGGAAATCAAAATTATTCATCTACGCTCGATTCAAATTCCATCGTGGTATCGCCAGTCATGCTAAAAAGCTTTTCAAATGCTGTTACATCATCTTTCATGTCGGCTAAGAATGGCCAAACACCAATCTTGGAATCCATTGACCCCATGGCGCGACGATAAGAACCCACGTCTTTCCAGTCTGACTGGACTAAATAACGCTGTGGTTCATCTGCGCTATGCAAAATGGTGGCTGAAATAAAACCTGATTGTTTTTGCAGGATGTTTAGCGCAGCGCGCGCATTTGCATTCCAATTTGAAATATCTAAAACTTCAAAAGTCCACAGGGAGTGAAAGGTTCCTAGCATCTGCTATGAAATGAAACTTACCGAGGTGGCTGCGGCCAAGATTAATAAAACTGTGAACCGAATAACTTTGGAACGAGGATCAAGCAGTGGCCAAGATAAATACATCAACCAACCAACAAAAGTACTAACAATAGCAAGTGCTATTCCAGAAAGTGGTGGCTGCAGAAATAGCCCTAGCACCATAAAAATTGCCATCAGTGCGGGAACTACAAAGCGTGGCAAGGAATGAATTCGAAGCAGAACCGGTGCACTTACATTGGTAATCTTCTTGCGCAAAAGTGAGTGCGTAACCACAGGAACGGTAGGAATTGGCTTTTTAGGATTGTTTTTCTTGCTCATTGCCTAATTCAAGCATGGATTCTTGGGAATTTACCTAATTCACCCGAGAGTGACACGAACTAATGCTAAGCACCAAGTGATAGTCGCCGTGGCGCTGGCCAAAAATTAAAATTAGTCAGTTGGAAGTGGGTTTGGCGCAGCGCCGCCATAGCGGCGATCCCGTGAGGCATAAATTTCGCAGGCATGCCACAAGTGGCGACGGTCAAAGTCTGGCCAAAGCGTTGGAAGAAATACGAATTCTGCGTACGCACTTTGCCAAAGCAAAAAATTACTCAAGCGTTGTTCGCCACTTGACCGAACAAACAGATCAACATCTGGCATGTCTGGTTCATCTAGAAATTTCTTGATGGTTTTTTCAGTAACTTTCTTAGGATCAATTTTTCCTGCAGCTACTTCACTTGCAATCATAGAAACTGCATCTACGATCTCAGCTCTTCCCCCGTAATTGACACACATGGTCACAGTTAACTTTGAATTCTTGGCTGTTAATCGCTCACACGCTTCAAGTTCTTCAATTACGGATCGCCAAAGTTTTGGTCGCCGACCTGCCCAGCGAATGCGAACACCCATGTCATTCATTTCATCGCGCCGACGGCGGATTACATCGCGATTAAAGTTCATTAGGAAACGAACTTCTTCTGGGGACCGTCGCCAGTTTTCGGTGGAAAATGCATATGCCGAAAGCCATGAAACTCCAAGTTCTAGCGAGCCATAAATGCAATCCATCAAACTGGCTTCGCCAGCTTCGTGACCAGAAGTGCGAGGTAAGCCGCGCTCTTTAGCCCATCTGCCATTGCCATCCATAACAACTGCGATGTGATTTGGAATTAGCTCCGTTGCAATCTTGGGCGGCCTTATCCCAGTTGCATGTGGTGGTGGTTCGATTGGCACGATCTAAGTCTGCCATGTTCAGGTTGTTTGCTGATCAACTATCTGACGGTCTACTAAAGATAAGGAGCGAAGACCTCGTTCTAGGTGCCACTGTACATAAGCCGCGACAATACCCGATACTTCATTTCGATCTCGAGGCAATGAACTGTCTGCCTGCTCCCAATCACCCGAAAGTAATGCTTGCATTAGCAATATAGATTCGGCGCGAGGTGCAACACTTCCTGGAACGCGATGAGCAACACAAAGCACTCCCCCGGTCGCGACATGAAAGAACGGCTGAACTCCCGCAGTGCCACAAGTTATACATGCTTCAAGTGACGGTGAATATCCAGCCATCGAAAGTGATCTAAGCAAGTACGCGTCGAGGACTAATGCGGCGGCATGCTCACCACTAATTAGGGTGCGCAATGCGCCAACTAGCAATAAGTACTGCGACTCCGCTGATACTGCTTCTTCAGGCGACAACCGATCAGCTGTCTCAAGCATGGTTTGCCCAGCTGTCCATAACGAATAATCCAATGCAAGTTCTTGACCATATGCATTCAAAGATTCAGCTTGCGTGATTATGTCGAGATTCTTTCCTGCAAATACCAAGAGATCAACCCGACTAAAAGGTTCTAAGCGAGCACCAAATTTACTTTTTGTTCTGCGGACGCCCTTTGCAACCGCTCGTATTTTTCCTCGGTCACGGGTCAGCAATGTAATGATTCGATCTGCCTCACCTAATTTATGAGTGCGCAAAACAATGGCTTCTGCGCGATAGCTGGGCATACCCCTATGGTGTCACGCCAGATAGGAAAATAAATGATCGGGTAACGTTGTTATATGGAGAAATTACCCGATCGACTAGTTGGTATTAATGGCTTAGATAAGGCATCTATCAAGTGGGTATTGCGCACATTAGTTATTTTCATTGCAATGGCAACGATTGGATTTTGGATTTTTAGCGAAAACCTTAATTTCATTTTGCTACTTGCTGTTTCGTTATTAATTGCAATAGCCATGGAGCCGGCCGTATCTGCCTTAGCTAATCGAGGCTGGCGTCGCGGCGCAGCTACTGGACTCGTTATGTTCGGTATTTTCCTTGTAGTAATAGGCTTCTTGACGCTATTTGGTGGAATTCTATTTTCCCAAGCCACTTCATTGATTTCGAATTTACCGGAAACTGTGAAAAACCTTACGGCTTGGATTAACGAGACATTCAACGCGCAACTTGATCCAAATACCGTCATCAATCAATTAAATATCCAGCCTGCTCAGCTAGCTGGCGCTGCTGGGAATTTTGCTGGTGGCATTGTTGGTGTGATTTCAGGAATCATTGGGGCGCTATTCCAAGTTCTCACATTAGCTCTATTTGTTTTTTACTTTTCGGCAGATGCCCCGCGCCTGCGGCGGCAAATCGGCAGCATGATGAGCCCAAAGGCCCAGCATGTCCTTGATACAACTTGGGACATCACCGTGAAGAAAACTGGTGGCTATGTCATTTCTAAGCTCATCATGGCAATAGCTTGTGGAACTGCGCACGCAATTTTCTTTTCCATTATTGGAGTGCCTTATTGGCTGCCACTGGCAATCATTACTGGAATAACAAGTCAATTTATTCCAACAATTGGAACTTACTTAGGTATTTTAATTCCAGTACTGTTTGTAGTTTTCACAGATCCAAAATTGGCACTATACATAATTATATTTGCCGCGCTCTACCAGCAATTAGAAAACTATCTAATTTCGCCTCGACTTAGCAAAATTACTATGGACATTCATCCCGCCGTAGCCTTTGGCTCAGTTATTGTCTTTGCAAATTTGTTTGGTGTAGTTGGTGCCTTTGTGTCAGTTCCCATCGCAGCTGCAATGGTCGCTTTGCTCGATACCTACGGTAAGCGATACGAGCTAATTGCAGAGTTGGATGACAATAACCTTCTTGCTAACGAACAGCCTGAATAAACCGTAGTTATCTTAAAACCCAAGCTTGGATAATTGTTTTGGATCTCGTTGCCAGTCTTTGGCGATTTTTACTCGAATGTCTAAAAACACAGGGACACCCAACATTTTGCTAATCGCAATCCGAGATTGAGTGCCTACTACCTTTAAGCGTTCGCCGCCCTTGCCAATCACGATGTGCTTTTGACTATCACGCTCTACATAAATCAAGGCATAAATGTCCATAAGTGGTTTATCTGGTGATCGATCAGCGCGCATCGCCATTTCGTCAATAACCACAGCGATTGAGTGTGGAAGTTCGTCATGCACACCTTCAAGCGCAGCTTCACGAATCAACTCGGCAATCATCACAAGTTCTGGTTCATCTGTAATCTCACCATCAGGGTAAAGAATCTGACCTTCAGGCAGCATGCCCAGCAATAACTCGCTCAAAAGATCAACTTGATCATCACCTACCGCCGAAACCGGAACGAGTTCGGCCCAATCAATTCCAAGTTCCTGCCCTAGCCCTTGAACAGCTAGTAACTGCTCACCGATCTTTTGCTTGTCAGTGGTGTCAGTTTTTGTCACAACTGCAACTTTGCGCACCCGAGGTATTGCTGCAATTTGCTCGGCAATAAAGCGATCACCAGGTCCGATAGCTTCGTTGGCCGGAAAACACATGACTACGACATCCACTTCTGACCACGTGTCTGCAACCAATGCGTTTAAACGTTCACCTAGCAACGTCTTTGGTTTATGCACTCCTGGAGTATCGATCAAAATAAGTTGACCCTGTGGGCGAGTAATAATGCCCCGAATTGTGTGCCGAGTAGTTTGTGGTCGATCTGAAGTGATTGCAACTTTTTGTCCAACTAGCGCATTTGTCAGTGTGGACTTACCAACGTTAGGACGACCCACAATGCAGGCAAAACCGCTACGCATTTGTTCGCTCCTGTTGTTTCGTTGATTTACTTCCTGTCTCAACGATACCTAGTAGGGCAAGCGCTGAAATTATTGTGGCGCAGCCAACCCAACCCAGCAAATTCATTGGTTCGCTCAAAATGAAGACGCCAAGAACTGTTGCAAGCACTGGCTCGGCAAGTGTGAGGGTTGATACAGTACCTGGGCTTAAATGAGTTAAGCCATTTCCAAACAAAATATAACCTAATGCTGTTGTAGCAAGGCCAATGTATAAAACAAAGCCAACATAAATTCCATTGTTAATCCAAGAACTTGTAAGCAGAACTATTGGTAACGATAGTACTGCGCCAATTCCAAATACTGCCCCCAGAACTTGAACTCCAGAAATGCTGTGGGTACGAGCTAATCGCACTCCAAAAACGGTAAAGACTGCGTACATTACCCCCGAAACAAACACTGCAAAAAAACCAAGGTTGTCACGAACTTCAGTAACCCCAGTGATTAGTGCAAGCCCAATAACTCCAAGCAGAGTTGAGACCACCCATACCTTTGTTGGTTTGCCAGTTCCAACAGTCCAACCAAGAAGTCCTGCAAAAAATGGCGCCGTAGCTAACGCACCAAGAGTTCCCATTGCCACACCAATGCGCGCTGCCCCAATAAAGAATGAGATCTGATATGCCAAGACCGCAACTGCCATGACCCAAACCGTTGGTTCTTTTACCAATCTAAACATGCTTGCAAAACCATACTTAAGGCCAACAAACGTTGCGAGGCCAATTCCACCAAGAAAAACGCGCCAAGCCCCTACCGAAATGCTGGTGCCAGGGAAATCTAAATACGCTCTACTAGTCGCACTTGTACTAAATAAGGCGCACGCCAATAAAACAGAAGCGACCGCAAGACGATTTCCTCTTACAGAGGTTGTTGTCACGTTAATTGAGATCTAACAGGCTCGCCAGTTGCTCCCACAATATGCACCGGCACACCAGGGCCACCAATTGAGCGCACTATTTCAATATCATGAGTAGCAAGTTGATCTGTATCGCCAACTACTACTACTGCTTCAATACCTACTGCGCCTGAGGCAACTGCTTGTCCAACGGCTAGTTGAACTGCAGATAGAACTAGGTTGTCTCTAGCCACATTTGCACTCGAATAAGTGCGACCGGTGGTATCACGAACGGCAGCGCCAGAATCAGCTTGGATCCGACTCCGCGCACCTTTTGCAAGGGTTACAAGTTTGTCGTCTTCAGGAGTCCAACTAACTTGCGTCATATTCGCTGACTTCAGTCTCATCTGAGAAGTTATCTCTAGAAATCAATACGGTATCGATGCGATGGCGTCGCCCAGCTGTCGATTCCGCCGTTAATGTCCAGTTTGAAATCTCTACAGTTGCTCCAGGAATCGGAACAATGCCCAGTTGCTTAGCCATCAGCCCGCCAACGGTATCAACACCCTCGTCGTCAATTTCAATGGCAAGTAACTCTGCAAGGTCAGCGACAGAAATTCGAGAACTTATTCGATACTCGCCGTTTGCGAGTTCCTCAATTTCTGAACCCAAGACATCATGCTCATCTGCAATTTCACCAACGATTTCTTCAAGCACATCCTCGATGGTAACTAGCCCTGCAGTACCGCCGTATTCATCAACAAGCACTGCCAAGTGAGTCCGAGCATTTTGCATATCCCGCAACAACTCATCGACACTTCGACTATCAGGAACCATGAATGCTGGACGCATTAAATCTATAACTCGCTCAGTAGTTTGCGATTCTTGATGCTCAAAAACCCGACGCGCAATGTCTTTTACGTAAATTACGCCGACAATGTCATCAATTCCCTCACCCACAACCGGGATACGCGAATAACCCGAGCGCAACCCAAGTGACATGGCTTGACGCAGCGTCTTGTGGGTTTCAATCCAAACCATTTCAGTTCTAGGAACCATAAGTTCACGCGCCACGGTGTCACCTAATTCGAACACCGAGTGAATCATTTGGCGCTCATCATCTTCAATTACTGAGTCAGCCCCAGCCATGTCTACTAACTCGCGCAGTTCCGCCTGTGTTGAAAACGGACCTTCACGAAAACCTTGACCTGGCGTTATGGCATTACCGACCAGAATAAAAAGTTTTGAAAGCGGACCAAATACCACGGTTACTAGTTGCGTTATCCGAACTGTTGCAAGTGCGATTGAATCAGCGCGCTGTCGACCGATTGTTTGCGGCGCTACGCCAAGCAAAATGTAGCCGACTAAGACCATGACGATAGAAGTGACTATTAACGAAGTGTTGTCATCGACAAAAATCTGTAGGAAAGCGGTTGTCACCAAGACAACGGAAATCGTAGACAGCGTCAGATTGGCGAAAAGAAGCGAGTTAACGTATTTGGCGCGATCATCAAGCAATTTAGAAAGGCGACCGGCTTTTCGGTTTCCATCTTTGCGCAACTGCTCGATCGTGGCTTTACTAACTCGAGCTAAGGCTGTCTCTGCAGCAACTAAACCAGCAGCCGCAAGTACCATAAGCGTCGCAATTACTAATTGCAAAATATTTGAGTTCACTTCAAACCACGAGCATTTCGCTCGCCTTCCCATTGTGCGAGCAGCTCTGCTTGCAAACTAAACATGACTTTGTGTTCGTCAGGCTCTTCATGATCATGCCCAAGTAAATGCAAAACTCCATGCGTAAGCAACAGGCGAAGTTCGACTTCCATTGAGTGTCCAGCTTGTTCACCTTGGCGGGCAGCAACTGCGGGACACAGCACAACGTCACCGATAATTCCTTCTTCGCTGGGTTTATCAGATGTTCCAGCACGAAGTTCGTCCATTGGAAAACTTAATACATCAGTTGAGCCAGGTTCGTCCATGAACTTTTCGTGCAGTGCGGTCATAGCAACTTCATCTACCAGCATTACTGACAATTCAGAGGCTGGATTGATGTGCAGGCTGCGCAATAAAAATGCGGCATGTGCTGAGATTTCTAATTCATTAACCTCAAAATCAGATTCATTATTTACATCAACTGACATTGTTAAGAATTCCTGCGTTCAAATCTAGGGTCTTGGGCCGAACGTTTTTCTTCATATCGTCCATAGGCATCGACGATCTGGCCAACTAATTTATGTCGCACAACATCCGTTGAAGTTAATTCACAAAATGCAACATCATCAATGTCTTCTAAAATATCGCGTACAACCCGCAATCCGCTTGTTGTTCCACTTGGCAAGTCGATCTGTGTTACGTCGCCAGTGATTACCATGGTTGAACCAAAGCCAAGTCGAGTCAAAAACATTTTCATTTGTTCAGCTGAAGTGTTTTGGGCTTCGTCCAAAATAATAAATGCATCGTTTAGTGTTCGCCCACGCATGTAAGCAAGTGGGGCAACTTCAATAACCCCGCTCGTCATAAGTCGCGGAATTGAATCTGGATCAACCATGTCGTGTAACGCGTCGTACAACGGACGAAGGTAAGGATCAATCTTTTCGCTCAAAGTACCCGGAAGGAATCCAAGACGTTCACCAGCCTCTACCGCAGGGCGAGTAAGAATGATTCGCGAAACTTGTTTACTCTGCAGAGCTTGAACTGCTTTTGCCACAGCTAGATAAGTTTTTCCAGTACCAGCTGGACCAATTCCAAAAACCACGGTGTTTTCATCTATCGCATCGACGTACCGCTTTTGGTTAAGCGTCTTAGCTCTAATCGTTTTACCGCGATTAGACAAAATGTTAGAAGTTAAAACATCAGCTGGACGAACATCTGAACGCAACATTGAAATAGAGCGTTCAACAGATTCAGGGGTTAGACCCTGGCCAGTTCGCAGCACGACCAACATCTCAGAAATCAAAGTTTCAATTAAAGAAACACTTGGCTTTGGTCCATCAAGTCTGATTTCGTTGCCGCGGACCAAAATTACACAGTCAGAAAACGATTTTTCAATAACCTTAATTAACTCGTCGCGAGCCCCTGTGACCGAAACCATTGGGGTGGCAGTTGGAATTACTACAACTAAGTGAGAGGTCGATGGTGATGCGGTCATTTGCGCTAATTCTATGGCACTAATTAGATTGTGCTAATTTTTACCAAGTCCAGAAGCAGTGAAATAACTACCCTGGCGGCCAAGTTAATGGCCTTCCACCCAATACATGTAAGTGAATATGGTCAACAGATTGACCACCATCAGGTCCCGTATTTGTCACAATTCGATAACCGGATTCAAGTCCTTCGTGAGTTGCAACTTGGGTCGCCAAGGCAAGTACCTCACCAGCTAGACCTGGATTCTGGTTTGCGAGAGCATTCGCATCTGCAAAGTGTTCCCGTGGAATTACTAATACATGAGTTGGAGCTTGTGGGTCGATGTCGCGAAAGGCCAACACTGCATCAGTTTCGAGAATGACTTCAACTGGGATTTCACCAGATGCGATTTTGCAAAACAAACAATCACTCATGAGTTTCCTTACGACCAGCGCTGGCTTCGCATTAATAATCCGCCCACTGCAATCGCCCCTGCTGTTGAAGTGCGCATTACGCTCGCTCCCATGTGCACAACCCTGGCCCCAGCGGCGGCAAAAGCCGCTAACTCGTCAGGTGAGATTCCGCCTTCTGGTCCAACTACCAACATGATGGTGCCTTGTTCACGAATGGCGCACGCTGCAAGTGCTTGGTCTGCACTTTCATGTAATACGAAAACGCTTTGTGCTTTCGACATTAATTCACAAATCTCTGCAGTTGTGTGTAGCGCTGAAATTTCTGGGATCCAAGCACGACGTGATTGCTTGGAAGATTCTCGTGAAGTGCGGCGCCATTTTTCAAGTCCCTTATTGTCGGCATCCCACTTTCCAATTGAGTGTTCGGCCTTCCAGGGAATTATGGCATCAGCGCCGACCTCTGTGAGCATCTCAACTGCAAGTTCTGCTCGTTCACCTTTTGCAAGAGCTTGCACGACAACAAATCTTGGTTCTGGAGCCTCTTCGAAACTAACGCTTGTTATGTCTACGTCAATGCTGTGTTTGTGAACTTTTGTAACCGCTGCAATCGCGCGGATTCCCTGCCCGTCACACAAATTTATAATCTCGCCAGTGCGCATGCGCTTTACGGTTGCTGCGTGACGACCTTCTTCTCCGGCAAGCGTAAATGTTTTTGTCTCACTCGTAATTTCGCCAGGACTTATTAGAAACTCTGCCGCGCTCATCGGGTAGTAAACGCATCCTTTAGTTTGCCAAACAGACTTGATGATTGTTCATGTAGCTGTGCCATAGGGGCTTCTTCGTCGCGCAGCGTTGCAAGCTGACGCATTAACTCCTCTTGAGCGGTATCTAAATTTGTTGGCGTCAAGACATCTAAGTGGACGACTAAATCGCCCCTACCCGAACTACGAAGTCTCGGCATACCTTGACCACGCAGCGTGACGGTTGCGCCAGATTGAGTTCCAGCTTTGATGTGAATTGGAACCGCGCCATCCAGAGTCTCAAGTTCCATAGTTGCGCCTAAGGCTGCAGCAGTCATTGGTAACGACATAGTTGCATGCAGCTGATCTCCCCGACGAGCGAAAACTGCATGTGGGATTTCAATTAACTCCACATACAAATCTCCTGCAGGTCCACCCCCTGGGCCAACTTCGCCTTGACCGGTCATTTGAATTCGAGTTCCACCTTCAACGCCCGGCGGAATCTGAACTGACATTGTGCTTCTGGTGCGAACTCGGCCATCGCCCGCGCACTCGGAACACGGATGAGGATTCAATGTTCCAAAGCCTTGACACTGTGGGCATTGCCGTGAAGTCATAACTTGACCTAGGAATGATTTCTGGACCGACTGCACTTCGCCGCGACCTGCGCACATTGAGCAATCAACAATCGCTGCTCCTGAAGTTGTACCTTGTCCAGTGCAAGTCGAACAAACTACGGCAGTATCGACAACGAATTCGCGCGTTGTACCAAACGCTGCTTCTTCTAGCGTTACCTGCAGTCGAATAAGGGCATCCTGACCTCGACGCTTTCGCGAACGTGGGCCGCGTTGTCCACCGCCACCAAAAAATGCATCAACTATGTCGCCAAAGCCAAAGCCTGCTGCGGAATTAAATCCGCCGCCTGATGAGAAGGGATCCCCGCCAAGGTCATACATTTCACGCTTTTGCGGATCTGATAAAACTTCGTAAGCAGCAGTGACTTCTTTGAATTTCTCGCCCGCATCCGCCCCAGGATTTACATCTGGGTGAAGCTCGCGAGCTAACTTGCGATACGAACGTTTAATTTCTTCGGGCGTAGCATCGCTTTGCACGCCAAGTGTCTTGTAATAATCAGCCATGTTATTGATCCTGCAATATCTGGCCAACGTAACGAGCTACCGCTCGCACTGCGCCCATTGATCCCGCGTAGTCCATTCGGGTTGGTCCCAAAATTCCCATAGTGGCTAATGCTTGATCACCAGAACCATATCCAACTGTCACAACTGATGCGCGCTGCAGCTCTTCGACAGAATTTTCATGACCAATGCGAACCGTTAGAGAATCAGGAGCGGCTGCTTCACCGAACAATCGAAGTAATACGACATGTTCTTCAAGTGCCTCGAGAACTGGGCCAACGGTTGCAGTGAAGTCCTCGCCAACGCGCGCCAAATTTGATGTGCCGCCAACAACAACCCGTTCTTCACTTTGCGTAACGACTGTATCCAAAATCGTGGCAATTATTGTGTTAACTGCAGGTCGTTGATCAAGCTGAAAATTATCACTCAAACCTATTAAGCGATCTGGCACCTCGGTGAAAAGTTGACCATCAAGTGCGACGTTTAGTCGAGTGCGCAAATCATGCAGAAAATCTTCGGAAACACTGTGTACCAAGTCAACGGTTCGTTGCTCAATTCGGCCAGTGTTCGCAATTAAAATCAAGAGCAGTTTGCTACTTCCGGAGTTCACTAACTCAACGTGTCGAACAACGCTGCGCCCAAGTGATGGGTACTGCACAAGAGCCACTTGCTTAGTTAATTGTGAAAGTAGGCGAACCGTGCGATTCATAACATCGTCAAGATCGACTGCTTGATCTAGAAAAGTTTGAATTGCTTTGCGTTCTGGAGCTGACATTGGTTTAACAGAATTTAGTTTGTCAACGAAAAGTCGGTAGCCCTTATCTGTTGGAATACGTCCGGCGCTGGTGTGTGGAGCGCTGATGTATCCGTCTTCTTCTAGAGCTGACATGTCGTTTCGAATTGTTGCCGAAGAAACTCCAAGAGAGTGGCGATCAACTAAAGCTTTGGAACCAACTGGTTCGTGAGTTTGGACATAGTCGTCAACAATTGCGCGTAAAACCGCTAATTTGCGCTCTTCCATGTCAACTCCTAACGGGGATGTCTGGCAGTCATACTGCTCGAGTGCCAGTCTAACTGTGGTTAAGCCCAGAGGCGGGCGACTAAGCCGTCGGCTAACAAGCGACCCTTATAGGTAAGGACTGCCTTCCCGTTCGCAAAGTCCGAGGCCTCCAGTAAGCCTTCGGTCACGGCTAACTTTGCCTCGACAATTCCAGCATCGGAAAGTACTTTAAGTTCCAAGCCTTCGCGAAGTCGCAAGCGCAACATTATTTCTTCATGTGCGATGTCAGTCGGTGCTAACAGTTCAAGGTCCGCAGTTGGTGAATTACCAGCATCGATTAATGCTGCCCAAGCTGCTGGATGCTTTACATTCCAAGACCTCGTGCCAGCGTTGTGGGCATGTGCCCCCGGTCCAATCCCAAGCCAATCTTGATTTTTCCAATAAGCGATGTTGTGTCGGCATTCCCCACCTAGTTTTGCCCAGTTACTAACTTCATACCAAGTCATTCCCATATTTTTTAACGCAGCATCAATAACTCCATAACGATGTGCAGCTACGTCATCACTTGGTTGCGCAACTTCACCGCGTGCAACGCGAGCTGCCAACTTTGTTCCAGGCTCAACGATTAAGGAATAAGCACTGACGTGGTCAACGTCTGCATTTGCAACATCATCTAAAGTCTGGGCTAAATCTTGTTCGGTTTCACCCGGTGTCCCATAAATTAAATCCACACTCACATGTTCAAATCCAGCTCTGCGCGCATCACTGATTGCTTGCCAAGTTTTTCCTGGTGTATGTGTGCGTTCCAAAATCTGCAACACATTACTGGCACTACTTTGGTGACCAAATGAGATTCGGGTAAAGCCACCATTACGCAAAGTCTCTAAATCCTCTAACGAAACCGAATCGGGATTTGCCTCAGTTGTAACTTCTGCATCATGTGCCAAACCGTAAGCGGATTTGGTTGCCGCCAGAATCCGCACCAAGTTTGTTGCTGAAATCATGGTTGGCGTTCCGCCACCAAAGAACACCGTACTAATTTGACGATCATCTGAAGGATTTTGATTTCGTAGCCAATCTATTTCTGCAATAACTCGATCTGGGTAGGTCGCAGTGGTTATCGACGTGCCATCACGTTGCAGTTCAGCAGCGGTGTAAGTGTTGAAGTCACAATATCCACAACGCGATGCACAAAATGGAATGTGAATGTATGCGCTTAGGGTACGCATTGGTTATTTTAGGTACCCAGAAACTCGAGTCCGCATCTCTTTCGGAAGGTCGGGGCACGCAATTACGCGCGCCAACCTATCCGCATCACGATCGCCTGCGACCAATAAAAATACATCACAGACTGTGACGCCGTGGTCTGGTGTAGCTACGATTTCGATTTCATCGCCTGCCGCTAATGTGCCAGCATCCAAAACTTGAAAATATGTGCCTGGCATACCTTCTGCAGTGAAGCGCTTAACCCACTTGTCAACATTCATCCAGCGCGCAAAGGTGCCACATGGAATTCTGGGTCCAGTAACCTGCAATCTTGTGGAACCTATTTGCCACACTTGACCGATCACCGCATTTGTAACATCAATGCCTGTGGTCGTTAAATTTTCGCCGAACTTTCCAGTGGGAATTTCAATTCCAAGTTCAGCTTCCCACCATTGGTAATCCTCAATTGCGTACGCATAAACAGCCTGTTCCGGCATACCGTGATTCGGTATGTCAGCGCGCTTATCTCCTGCAACGCCAGCAGTTGTGACTTCTCGCGCGTCACTAACTGAACGTTTATCAATTGCAGTTACTCCAACTTCGCCACCAATGTCTGGGATTAGAGCATTCATAACGTTGAGCGAAATAACTTGGGCACTCATTATTTCGCCTTAGCTTTTGCGCCATTGTCATCAGTTGAAAGTGCAGCAATGAAAGCCTCCTGTGGAACTTCTACCCGGCCCACCATCTTCATGCGCTTCTTGCCTTCCTTCTGCTTTTCCAGAAGTTTACGTTTTCGCGAAATATCGCCGCCGTAACACTTTGCCAAAACATCTTTTCGAATCGCTCGAATCGTCTCCCGCGCAATAATGCGTGCTCCAATTGCTGCTTGAATTGGAACTTCGAATTGCTGACGAGGAATGAGGTCCTTTAACTTTGCAGCCATGGCTAAGCCGTAGTTATATGCCTTGTCACGGTGCACGATTGCACTAAATGCGTCCACTGGGTCGCCATGGAGCAAAATGTCGACCTTAACTAAATCTGCACTCTGTTCACCGGTTGGTTCGTAGTCAAGTGAGGCATAGCCACGCGTCTTGGACTTTAGCTGATCAAAGAAATCAAATACGATCTCAGCCAGTGGCAAGGTGTAACGCATTTCAACTCGGTCTTCAGATAAGTAATCCATGCCTAACAAAGTGCCTCGCCTAGTTTGGCAAAGGTCCATGATTGATCCAACGAATTCACTTGGCGTAAGGATTGTCGAACGAACTATAGGCTCATTGACCTCTGCAATTTTTCCACCTGGAAACTCACTTGGGTTCGTAACAATGATTTCTTTACCGTCATCCATTACTACTCGGTAAACCACATTCGGCGCAGTTGAAATTAATTCAAGATTAAATTCGCGCTCGAGACGCTCACGAACAATTTCTAAGTGCAGTAGGCCCAAGAAGCCACAGCGAAATCCAAAACCAAGTGCTACTGAAGTTTCTGGTTCATAAACTAAGGCAGCATCATTGAGTTTAAGTTTGTCGAGTGCCTCACGCAGTTCTGGATAGTCTGATCCATCAAGTGGGTAAAGTCCCGAGAACACCATAGGGACTGGATCGCGATATCCACCAAGTGATTGCGTTGCCGGATTCGCTGCCAACGTGACGGTGTCGCCCACCCTTGATTGACGCACATCTTTTACACCAGTGATCAAGTAACCAACTTCGCCAACACCAATCGCAGATGACGCGACTGGATCAGGAGAGATTACGCCAACTTCTAAAGTTTCATGTGTTTCGCCAGTGCTCATCATCTTGATGCGATCACGATGTGGGATCCTGCCATCAATAACTCGCACGTAAGTAACGACACCTCGATAAGTGTCGTAAACCGAATCAAAAATTAATGCGCGAGCTGGCGCAGTTGGATCACCAACAGGTGCTGGCACTTGCCGGACAATTTCGTTTAGTAGTGCTTCAACACCCACACCAGTCTTCGCGCTGACCTTAAGTACGGTATCTGGATCACAACCAATAATGTGTGCGATCTCGGCAGCATACTTTTCTGGCTGCGCTGCCGGAAGATCAATTTTGTTAAGCACTGGAATGATGGTGAGATTATTTTCTAAAGCCAGATAAAGATTCGCAAGAGTCTGTGCTTCGATGCCTTGAGCTGCGTCAACAAGTAAAACTGCGCCTTCGCAGGCAGCCAAGCTGCGACTAACTTCATATGTGAAGTCCACGTGTCCCGGAGTGTCAATTAAATTCAAAACATAGGTTTCGTTGTCGTCTGCCACAAAGGGCAAGCGAACTGCTTGGCTCTTAATGGTGATACCGCGTTCGCGCTCAATATCCATACGGTCCAAGTACTGCGCGCGCATGTGCCGCGGATCCACGATTTCGGTGATCTGTAGCATTCGATCCGCCAAGGTTGACTTGCCATGGTCTATGTGGGCAATAATGCAGAAATTTCTAATAATTTTGGGATCTGTCGCGCCTGGCTTCGGTGGGTTAATGGCCTTGGACATTCGCTAATAATCCCACACTTCGGCGCAATTTGAGCATTCGGGTACTTCGCAGGTACGCTAGAGCCTCAAACACCAATAACCGAAGAGGCAAAAAGTGGCCAATATCAAGTCGCAAAAGAAGCGTATTTTGCAGAACGCAGCTGCCCAAGAACGTAATAAGTCAGTTCGCAGTGCACTAAAGACAAAGATTCGTCGCTTCCGTGAAGCTCTTGCTACTGGCGATGAGTCAGCAACCGCAATTGCTCTTCGTGATGCAACTCGCGCCCTTGATAAGGCAGCATCCAAAGGTGTAATCCATAAGAACCAGGCCGCTAACCGCAAGTCAGCATTAGCCGCAGCACTGGGCAAGAAGTAAGCACTTTCTTAAACTTAAATTAACCGCCTTCGGGCGGTTTTTTTATTGCCAAATACTAATTCACAATTGTTTTATTTCGGTAGCCCTTAACAATAGACTTTGCGCATGATTGCACTCGGGCGCAGGCGCTATGGAAATGAAGAGCAACTTCAAATTCTTGAACTAAGTAATCCAATTTGTGGTGATGATCAGATTATTGTTTCTGTTAAGTCAAGCTCTGTTAATCCAGCTGACTACTTCATTATGAGTGGCATGCCAAAACTTTTACGTCTCTCAGAGGGATTGTTAAAGCCAAAGAGAGAAGTTCTAGGCAGAGACTACGCGGGCGAAGTGATCGAAGTTGGTAAAAAAGTCTCGAGCTTTGTAGTTGGAGATTTTGTGTACGGTGAGGCTTCACAAACGTATGCAGAAACGATTTCCATTCCAGCAAGTCAGGCGCACATCATGCCAAGTATCTTGAACTTTGATGAGGCAGCCTGCGTTCCACTTGCCGGACTAACAGCAGTACAGGCATTAGCGAAGGTAGAGATAACTCAGGGATCTAAGGTTCTTGTTATTGGCGGCTCAGGAGGAGTTGGTACGTTCGCAGTACAAATCGCGCGATCCAAAGGTGGAGTACTCACTGTTGTCTGCAGTGAAAGCAATCGTCACTTGGTCGAAAGGCTCGGGGCCACACATGTTGTCGACTACAACAACACAGACATAACTGAATCACCTGAAAAATTTGATGTAGTTTTTGATGCGGTTGGTAATCGAAAGATTTCGGATCTGAAAAAAATCATTGAACCAAATGGCACTTACTTAGCTGTTGGTGTGGTCATGAATTTTGATTTATATATTGACAGAACATTTGGTCCAATAGGTCACTACTTAAAACTCATAGGTTACAAATTTTGGTTGGCGAAAAAATTAAAGATTGAACTTATTTTAGCAAAGCCAAACCTAGGAATGAGTGAGCTCTCAAAAATGATAGAGGAAGGCGAAGTGCGGGTTGAAGTTGAAAAGGTTTTTACAATAGGCCAAGCCACAGAGGCCTTCAAGCACGTTGGGTCACATCATGCAAAAGGTAAGGTCGCGCTTCGCATTCAGTAAGTTACTAGCGCGAATGCAATCTACTGAATTTAGACTTTGGGTGCCCTGATCGCCATAAATTCTTTTTCCATGTGATACAAAGTTTGCGCACTTTCAAGCGAGCGCCCACCGGGTATGGCAGCGTCATAGACCGTTCCTTTGCTGGAGCGATCTGCTAAAGCCAGCAGCCTGGCTGCTGCGGCAAGTTGATCAGGATGCCACTTGGCTTTTTGGGAGCGTAAAAATTTAAGTTTCCAAGGCGGTACACCAACTAAGGGCGCTAATTCATTTTCACTCATGTTGGCAGGAGCACTTGCATACTTAATCAATGAGCGAAGGCCACTGCTAATCGCTGATACTGCAGGAACCATTGAGTTGGAGTCATTGGTCACTGCCCAACGAAATTTCTCTAACAATTCAATTGGCTCAGCATTCCACATGGCATCACTTAGATCCCATCCCATAACACCAGTGATACCGGAGTAATACTTAGACACTTCCCCATCATCAATAATTTCTGATTCAGTATCAGCGCACAATTGCGAAACTGCAGCTAGGAGTTCACCTAAGCCATTTCCAATAGCTGCTTGCAGCGCAGTTACCGCGTCCGCAGTTGCCTTACGATCGTGTCTACGAAACTCCGCAACTATCGCCGCAGACAAGTCTTTGGATTTTAATTCACCACATGTTGCTTCAAGTACATCTGCCTTGCGAATTGAATCTAGTAATTTTTTACCTTTTACTCCGCCCGGATGAGTTGCAACTAGGCGAACATGTTCTGGCAAGTTTTCGATGGCAGCCAAAAGTATGGCAGCAACATCATCGGTCGCGCTATCAATTCCCTCAACGACTATCACGGTTAGCTCACCAAAGAGTGATGGTGAGAGTGCGTTTGCTAAGTCGCCAGCAGCAGATTCGGCGCCTGCTGATATATCTTGCCGGATAGCTGCAGGGTCTAACTTACGAGCGGAGGACATAACGCCTTCAATTACTCGTTGCACCAAGATCGATTCCTTACCAACAGCCAGAACTGTATTGGCTTGATCAGTAGCCGACTTTTTTACCATGTTTGTAATATCTCACGAAGGTGTGACTAGCGGGCGCTCGCCACCCAGATCCTGGAATCTTTAACTATGACTGCTAAGTCGCCACTTAAGTCTGTTCGAAATACGGCGCTCCCCGTCAATTCATATAACGCGAGAGTTTCTTGGGCGGGATGGCCATATTGGTTTTCAGCACCCACAGAAATTATGGCAATCTCTGCATTTGCCCAGTTAGCGAAATCAGTTGATTGATATCTTGAGCCATGGTGAGCAACCTTTATTACATCAAAATTTTGCTGTGGTGTACTTTTCACAATCTCACCTTGCGCTGGCGGCTCAATGTCACCTGTAAGAAGTATCGATATCTCGTTGCTTGTTACTGCCAAAGCCACACTTGCATTATTTGCATCACTTCCCTCCCCTAAAATCAAGCGCTTTGGCCAAATGCAAGTGAACTTAACATTCTTAACGCTGAAGGTTTCTGGGTAAGTCATCACTGCTGCAGATTTACCAAGTTCGTACAAGGTGCTTGTTACAAACTTTGTAGTTTCAATTGGATCACCTAATGGACTAACGCGTATCTCACCAACTTGCCGGCCTTGTAACGCGCCGATTAAGCCCCCAACATGATCAGCATGAAAATGTGTCAAGAGTAGAACTGGGATTTGCTTAATGTGCAATCGACGTAGACAACCATCAATGATTTTTGGATCACCTCCTACATCTATCACCACTGCTTCATTAGGGCCTATGCGTATGACAGTTGCATCTCCTTGACCTACATCGCAGGAAACCATGACCCAATTTGCAGGTGGCCAAACTTTTAGCACAGTACTCGGTGGATTCCATAACAAGACCGCACCCACGGTAACTATGGACAAATACTTTGATTTCTGCGAAGTGGAAAGGTGGCGCCAAAGCAACCCAGCATGTACTGCGCCAGTCATAAATATCAAAGCCAAAACAATCCCAAATTTCCCACTTGGCCATGGCACAACTAGCCATTGCGCACTTGCACTCACTTGAGCAATGAGTGCGATTAATTCTGCAAAAAGTCCAGCGCACCAGGCCATTGCAACTCCAAGTTGCGAAGATAGCGGCGTCACGAGTGCTGCAGCTAAGCCAAGAACCATTGTTGGTGCGGCTATCGGTACTGCAAACATGTTGGCAGGTATTGAAGTCAATGAAATTGGTGAGCCAAGCGCGACAATTAATGGAAAGACTGCCAATTGGGCTGCAATAGTGACCGCCATAATTTGAATTAGCCAAAGCGGGATCCGCCTTGGAAATTTTCGGTCGAAGAAGCCTTGAATACGACTTACCCAAAGTACTAAGCCGGCGGTGGCAGCAACTGAAAGTGCAAAGCCATAGGACAAAGCAAGCCAAGGATCAATAACAACAAGAGCTATCACTGCCACGCTTAATGCTGGAACTGGGGACTTTCGCCCGTCGGTATAAGTGGCAAGAAGTGCGACTAAACCCATTACGGTTGCGCGAAGCACGCTGGGTTGGGGGCGCACGATAACTACGAAGGCAAGTAAGGCTCCGATCACCATTAAGTACTGGAGGTTCTTACTCGCCTTTACTCGACGTAATAATGCGAGTACCACAATAATTAACAGCGTCACATTCGTACCCGAGACCGCAATTAAATGGGTCAATCCGGCGGCCTTCATCTCTTGCGATAACTGTGTAGGTAAAGCAGAACTATCACCGAGCGCTAAACCTGGGACTAAACCTTTGGCAGCTGGGGAACTATATCTCAAGGACTCATGCAATCCTGCTCGCAAACTTGCGGCAAGCCATTGATATCGCGGCGCAGCCTTTATCAATACTGGTGGTTCCAGGGGTTTGAGATATCCAGCTAACTGCCGACCAATTGGAGCAGTAGCCAACTTTCCAACAAATGAAATTTGATTGCCTGGAATAAGTTTCTCGAAACTTTCGATAAGCGCAGCATCCGAAACAAGTACTAAAACGGGTGTGCTTAGTTTGATGCTCTCACCTCGAATCATTGCGGAATCGATTCGTAGCCCCACCCGGAGTAAATCCTGTTGTGTCCAATCCAAGTTTCCCTTTCGATTGGAAACTATTGGATCTGTTGTGACAGTGGCTGTTCCCTTAATAACGGCGCCACTTACACTCGCCTGTGAAATGGGCCCATACACAATTGGATAAAGCCGCAGCAAAGTAATGACGCAGCCAAGTATCGTGCCAAGGACAATAAATGTACCTAAAGTTTTTGAATCAATCTTCTTGGCTTTGAAATGTCGCAACAGGATTAAGACCAGAAGAATTGCTGCGCTACAAATCACCCATGACCAAATCAGATTACTTAGTCCAAGCAATCCGATAGTAAGCGCGGCCCCTAGCCAAGTTGCAATGGCAAATGGGGCTAGGCGAAAGTCCACTTAAATTTTGATCAATGGTTTTAAGTTTGCAAAAACCTTAGATCCAATTCCTGGTACCTCTTGTAATTGTTCAACCGAATGAAATCTTTGATTGAGATTGCGCCAAGCTACAATCCGTCCAGCCATCACCGGACCAACACCAGGCAAAGTATCTAATTCCGCAACAGTTGCCAGATTTAAATTAACTCGTGGATCTGCGCCAATGCCACTTGATTGGGACTGGCCAACATAAATCATTTGGCCATCAGAGAGTCGCTCTGCCAAGTTGATATTGCTGATGTCAGCATCAACAACTAACCCACCAGCTGCAGTAATTGCATCTGCAACTCGAGAACCTGCGCTTAAAGTAACTAAACCAGGAGAAATCACATCACCCTTTACATCAATCACAATCTGATCGAGTGAGTTTTGCTCAATAGCCAACGGATTAAAACTCGTTGCGGGAACTGCAATTGGAATTCCTGGACTTTGCACGGCTGGATTTGTCAGAGTAGTTGGGCGATTTAACCAAACAAGTAAGCCCACTATGCATACGGCAAGCACGATAAGTTTTGCCATCGGCTTAATGGCTTCTCGAGGTGGCTCAATGAGAATTTGAGCAGGCTCACTTGGGGCAGCGACTTCACTTCTACTTTCGAGAATTTTGCGCAATCGCTGTTCTGCCACATTTGAAAGTTGCTGAGTAGTTTTCCTAAATGCCTGCATGTTTTGCAGAGTAGGTTAACGCTTTTGTACTTGCGCTAAGTCAAAAAAATTGTGGGGAAACTAAACCTGTGGACTTACAACAATTGCTAGCGCGCCAGGTCCCACATGAGTTCCAACAACTGCGCCAACAGGAGAGACTGAAATATCTTTTAATCCAGTTCTATTTTGCAATTGTTGTGCAAGATCATGGGCTGCACTAGCAGCGGCCACATGATGTACCGCAATCTCCGACTTGATTCGAGCTGCGGCACAAACCAGATCTATCATCCGGTTTAGTGCCTTCTCGCGAGTCCGCACTAATTCCCGTTGCTCGACTTTGCCATTGAGCATATGTAATAGCGGCTTCATATTCAACGCAGTTCCCATTCGGGCCTGCACTGCATTTATTCGCCCACCTCGCTCAAGAAACTCGAGAGAATCAACATAGAACAAAATTGATGAGCCGAGGCATTTACGTTTGACCAAATCGCCAACTTCGGCAAAGTCGCCACCTGACTTAGCAAGATGCGCCCCAGCCTGGACTGCAAAACCCAGCATCATGGCAATCCCCCGTGAATCTATGACCGCAATCGGGCAGGATACGCTGCGGCTTGCAAGTAATGCTGATTCATAAGTTCCGCTTAACTCACTGGAAAGATGAGCACTAACTATTGCGTCTGCGCCATTTGAAATCAATCGCTGATAGGCAGCAATGAAAAGTTCCGGATTAGGTCGCGATGTCGTAACTGGTTTATTCGCACGTAAGGCCAGCGCCACTTGGTCAACTGTTATGCCATCTACTTCGTTAAAAGCAATGCCATTACTAATAACCTGAAGTTGGACGACTTCGATTCCAAGTTCAGTTACTACAGATTCAGGCATGTATGCGGTGGAGTCGGTAACTATTCCAACAGGCATAACGCGCTATGCCAAGACTATGTTGACCAGTTTTGGCGCACGAACTACAACAACTTTTATTGTTTGGCCAGCTAGCGCAGCAATAACTGATGCTTGGCTCATTGCAAGTTCGCGCATTTCATCCTCAGTAATCCCTGGCGAAATTTCAAGGCGCTCTTTAATTTTTCCATTTACTTGAATTACACATTGCACGGAATCTTCAACAAGTAGCGCGGGGTCAACAACTGGCCAAGGCGCAAGTGCCATTGGAGGCTGGTGACCAAGTCGCTCCCACATTTCTTCCGAGGTGTATGGCGCAACTAAAGAAAGCATGATTGCAACCGCTTCGGTTGCTTCGCGCACTGCGGGATCTGCCGGACCGCAACCAGCATCAATTGCCTTACGAGTCACATTTACCAGCTCCATGGTGCGAGCAACTGCAACATTAAATCGGTAAGTTTCAACGGCAAGCTGGGAATCATTTACTGCCTTATGTGTGGCTTTGCGCAGTGCCAAATTTCCAGTTGTCACATCAGCACTTGGACTACTTGTTACATCACCAGCAAGGCGGTAAGCACGGGCCAAAAACTTTTTTGCACCGCTTGGTGAGACATCAGCCCAGTCAACGTCATCTTCAGGTGGTCCTGAAAAAACCATTGCTAACCGAATTGCGTCCACACCATTTTCACTTAACTCATCACTTAGTTTTACTAAATTGCCGCGACTCTTACTCATTGCTGAGCCATCCATTTGAACCATGCCTTGATTCAATAACCGCTTAAATGGTTCAACGAAGTCAACCATTCCCATGTCGAACATGACTTTGGTAAAAAAGCGACTGTACAACAAATGCAAAATTGCATGCGTTACTCCGCCAACGTATTGATCAACTGGCAACCACTTCTTGGCTTCAGCTTGATCAAATGGCGCCGAATCAAGTTTGGGATTTAAATAGCGCAGGTAGTACCAGGAAGAATCCACAAAAGTGTCCATGGTGTCTGCGTCTCGGCGAGCTGGACCCGAACACTTTGGACACGACACATTGGCCCACTCATCAGCAGCTCCAAGTGGCGACGTGCCTTTCGGGGAAAGATCCATTCCAGTTGCATCAGGCAATAACACTGGAAGTTGCTCGATCGGCACTGGTACTTCCCCGCACGATGTGCAGTGAATTATTGGAATAGGTGTTCCCCAAAAGCGCTGCCGCGAAATTAACCAATCCCGAAGTCGATAGTTAGTTGCAGGCTTACCTAGGTTCTTAGTCTGTAACTGAGAAATAATTTTTGTGATGGCTTCAGCTTTTCCTAATCCATCGAGGTCACCAGAATTAACGTGCGCACCATCATCGGCTGTTGCTTCGCCAGTTACAGCTGGGTCGGTTTGCGATGCAACAACAACTCGAATTGGTAAATCGAATGTTTTTGCAAAATCTAAATCACGTTGATCATGAGCGGGAACTGCCATAATCGCACCAGTTCCATAATCTGCAAGCACGTAATCACTCGCCCAAATTTGCAAGCGTTCACCACTGACTGGATTTATTGCATACCTATTTAAGAACACTCCAGTCTTAGGGCGATCTGAAGCAAGACGATCCATGTCACTTGTTGCCTTAACATCTTCGAGGTACTTTTTGAAACTTGCTTCACTTTCGGTCCCAGCCGCCAGTTCAGCAGCCAAAGCGGAATCTACTGCGACCACGAAAAAAGTGGCTCCGTATAAAGTGTCGGGTCTAGTTGTGTAAACCACAACAGGTTCACTTCGGCCTTCAATTTCAAAACTGACTTCAGCGCCCTGCGAACGTCCAATCCAATTTCGTTGCATGAGTAAAACTTTTTCAGGCCATTGCCCTTCGAGTTCTTTCATGTCATCGAGCAAACGATCGGCGTAATCTGTGATCTTGAAATACCACTGATTAAGTTTTTTCTTTGTTACTGAGGCATCGCAACGTTCACAAGCGCCACCAACGACCTGCTCATTTGCTAAAACCGTTTGGCAAGATGGGCACCAGTTAACCGCAGAATCTTTTCGGTAAGCCAAACCACGCTCATACATTTGCAAGAAGAACCACTGGTTCCAGTGGTAGTACTCCGGATCACAAGTATTTAAAACGCGATCCCAATCAAATGAGCAGGCGTAACGACGCATTGAAGCTTTTTGAATCGCAATATTCTCATAAGTCCAGATTTGAGGACTTTCATTTCGTTTGATTGCCGCATTTTCAGCAGGTAAACCAAAAGCATCCCAACCAATTGGGTGCATCACATTGAAACCCTTGTGGACCCAATAGCGCGAAATAACATCGCCTAAGGCGTAAGCCTCTGCGTGACCCATATGCAAGTCCCCCGATGGATAAGGGAACATATCTAAAACGTATTTTTTTGGTCGCGGATCATCGGCTCGGCCAGATCTAAAAGGCGTTAAATCATCCCAAACTGGCAGCCATTTCTCTTGAACCGCGTGGACGTCATAGAAATTTGGATCTGGAATAACCTGTTCGCTCATGATCCCTAAGAATACTGGGAAAACTCCTATGTCTAGAATCGGGTTTGTGTCTAAGCGCGGATGGTTACTGTTTATAGCCCTAGGAATAATTTGGGGGACTCCATATTTATTTATTCGCATTGCTGTTGAGGACCTCTCTCCAGCAATAGTCGTTTTTGGGCGAGTCATGATCGCCGCCCTGCTGTTGTTACCGATCGCAATACATCGCGGGCATGCAAGATCATTGAAGACGCACTGGAAGGGCATTCTGGCTTTTGCGGTTATTGAAATGTGTCTACCATTTGGCGCCCTAGCAGTTGCTGAGAAAGATATTTCAAGCTCACTAACTGGACTGCTTATTGCTGCAGTTCCAATAGTTAATGCGATTATTTCGCGTCGGATTGGATTAGATTCCAATTGGGATGCCCGAAGAATCATTGGCTTGCTTATTGGAATCACTGGTGTGGGTTTGCTCGTGGGCTTTGACATCAGTGCCGATAACTACTGGGCAATTGCGATTTGCTTCGTTGCGGTACTGGGTTACGCACTTGGCCCGATCATTATCACGAAGTTTCTAAGTGATGTCGACAGCATCGGCGTAATTTCTTGGTCCCTGTTTGTTGCCGGAATGATTTATCTGCCGCTGGTAATTTTTGACATTGTTAATGATTCATGGCGAGCACCAGGTGTATCTGAAGTTTCTACTCGCGCAATAATCAGCATCATTGCACTTGGGGTCCTCTGCTCAGCAATTGCATTCATAGTTTTATTTGCCTTAATCGACGAAGTAGGACCTACGCGCACCACGGTAATCACTTACATAAATCCTGCAGTGGCGATTATTTTGGGTGTGGCTTTATTGAGTGAGCCATTGACGCTCGGGATTATGCTCGGGTTTCCAGTGGTATTAATTGGCTCAGTTATGGCAACTAGAAAAAATGTCTCACCAAAAGAGGCAGTCGCGAGCACAGAAAGATAACCTGCGGTCGCTAGTTATTGACGCGCAGTAAAGCCTCGAGCGTACTGATTAGGCCATGGAATTTCATCGCCTAAATCTGCAGCTGCTTGGATTGGCCAACGTGGATTTCCCAACATAGCCCGGCCAATCATCACAGCGGCAATATCATCTCCAGCCAAAATTGCTTCTGCTTGTTCGCCAGTGGTAATCACGCCAACTGCGACAGTGCGTATTCCCGACTCTTCATGAATTTTTCGAGCAAACTCAACTTGATAACCTGGGCCAACTTCTATTTGCTGTGCAGTAGAGATTCCGCCTGAAGAGCAGTCAACTAAGTCAACTCCCCTGGCTTGGAGTTCTCGAGCAAGGGCAACCGAATCTTCAATTGACCAACCTCCCGCAATCCAGTCAGTGGCGGATATGCGAACAAATAATGCCCGAGATCTAGGAACAACTAACCGAACTTCACTCGCAATTTCGCATAGCAGCTTTATTCGGTTTTCAAATGAACCGCCGTAGTCATCAGTTCGCTGATTTGAAATCGGTGAGAAAAACTCGTGTAACAAATAGCCATGTGCTGCGTGAATTTCAACCACATCAAAATCTGCAAACATAGCTCGCTCAGCAGCGGCTACGAAATCTGCTCTAATCAACGCGATGTCAGAAAGCGTCAATTCCACGGGGACTGCGCATCCTTCAAATGCCACAGGTGAAGGCGCGACAACCTGCCAGCCACCATCAGTTGGCGGTAAGTTACCTCTACCACTCCAAGGAGTATCGGTTGAGGCTTTGCGACCTGCATGCGCTATTTGGATTCCAGCCTTAGTTCCAAATCGATGGGCAAAGCGAGGTATTTCCGCTAGCACTTGCGCTTGTTGGTCGGTCCAAATCCCAGCATCATTTGGTGTGATTCGCCCATCAGGGTGAACTGCTGCTGCCTCCACCATCACCAGTCCCGCACCACCTGTGATGAATGCGCCGTAATGCACCGCATGCCAGTCTTGAATCAAACCATTTACTGCCGAGTATTGGCACATTGGGCTGACCCAAGCGCGATTCTTAAAGGTAACTCCGCCAACTTTAACTTCTGAAAATAGCTTGCTCACTTAGTCGCCAATGGTTGCAACCATGATCGCCTTAATAGTGTGAAGGCGATTTTCGGCTTGATCAAAAACTACGCTAGCTGGAGATTCAAAAACGTCATGGGTAACTTCCAGCCCGTCATGCATGCCAGTCTTTTTCGCAATTTCCCGACCCACAGTCGTTTGCTCGTTATGGAACCCAGGCAAGCAGTGCATGAATTTGGAATTGGGATTTCCAGTTTTCGCCAAGCTGATTTCATTTACTTGATAACCGCCAAGAAGTGCTACCCGTTCTTTCCATACCTCTTCGGACTCACCCATGGAAACCCACACATCAGTGTGGATGAAGTCTGCACCTGGAAGTGCCTCATCCATATCTTCAGTTAGCAAAATCGAACCACCACTTTTTGCTAAGTAGCTTTGAGCGATTTCTTGCACTTGCTTTGATGGCCAGAGTTGCTTTGGTGAAGCAATTCGAATGTCTGCCCCTAGCAAAGCAGAAGTGACAATTAGTGAGTTACCCATGTTGGATCGCGCATCTCCGACGTAAGCAAATGAGATATTTTCTGGTCGCTTACCTGAATGCTCAATCATGGTTTGAAAATCTGCCAACATTTGAGTTGGGTGCCACTCCGCAGTTAAGCCGTTGTAAACAGGTACGCCAGAGAATTGAGCCAGCTCTTCCACCATTGCTTGCGTCTGGCCACGATATTGAATTGCGTCGTAATAGCGCGAAAGTACCCGCGCAGTATCAGCGACTGATTCTTTGTGTCCGACTTGCGAGGAAAGTCCATCTAAGTAAGTTGTGTGTGCACCCTGATCAAATGCAGCTACTTCGAATGCGCAACGAGTGCGCGTTGAGGGCTTTTCAAAAATCAATGCAATGTTTCGCCCAGTCATTCGCTGAATTTCGCGACGTTCCCGTTTTTGCGCCTTGAGTTCAATTGCTAAATCGATCAAGAAAACGATTTCATCTTTCGTAAAGTCAATCTCCTTTAGAAAATCGCGATTCTTAAGATCCATGACCACTCCGGGGAAGCTAGTAAACACTGGCAAACAAGAGAAGGCCAGGCAACTCTTAAGTCACCTAGCCTACCTGTTTAGATTTAACGCCCGGTGTAACTCATTACGTGCTTTACCCGGGTGTAGCCCTCAATTGCTTCAGCGCTTAAGTCATTGCCATGACCTGAGTGCTTAAAGCCACCATTTGGCATATCGCCAGCCTGGACCAAGTGGCAGTTAACCCAAATCTGTCCAAAATCTAAGTCCTGTGAGACTCGGATAATTTTCTGGTGATCTGTTGACCAGATGCTGGCAGCCAAACCAAAGTCCACATCATTAGCCATCCGAATTGCATCGGCTTCATTTTTGAAAGTTTGAATAGTTTGCACTGAAGCAAACACTTCAGTCTGAATCATTTCGTCATCCTGCTTTAGGCCGCCAATAAGAGTTGGCTCAAAGTAGTAACCACCGTTTAGGCGAGAAGCCTTGCCGCCAGTCAAAATCTCTGCATGGCTTGGCAATCTATCGATGAATCCTTGAACGCGATCTAATTGATTGATGCTATTAAGTGCGCCGTAGTAGTTACCATCATCTTCGGGGACACCAAATTTAAACTCAGATACTCGCTTGGCAAGTGCTGCGGTAAATTCCTTAGCAATACTTTCCTCAACAATTACCCGACATCCTGCGGCGCAGTCTTGGCCAGCGTTCATCACACCAGCTGTTGCAACTTCTTCGACCGTGCGATCGAAGTCGCAATCTGCGAACACAATTACCGGCGCTTTTCCACCAAGTTCAAGGTGGACGCGCTTTAAGTCTGGCGCTGCATTCGCTGCAATTTCCATACCGGCGCGAACTGAGCCTGTAATTGAAATTAAATCTGGTCGCTTGTGGGAAACCATTGCGCGCCCCGTGTCACGATCACCGTAAACAATATTTACAACACCTGCAGGCAAGTGCTCCGCGAAGATTTCCGCCATGATCGATGCGGTATGCGGCGTCGTATCCGAAGGCTTAAGTACAACAGTGTTACCCATGGCAATTGCAGGTGCGAACTTCCAAACTGCCATCAGTAGTGGGTAGTTCCAAGGCGCAACTTGAGCAGCGACACCAACTGGTTCGCGACGAACTGTTGAATCGTAGCCAGCTAAATATTCACCGGTTGAATATCCAGGAAGATTGCGAGCCAGGGTTGCGTGGAATCGAGTGTGATCTACACACTGTGGAATTTCGCCATCACGCATCCACCAAATTGGTTTTCCAGTATTTTGCACTTCAGCAGCTACTAATTCAGCAGCGCGCGCTTCCATTGAATCTGCAATTCGAAATAATGCAAGGCTTCGATCAGCTGGTGCTAATCGCTTCCAGCCATCGAAGGCTGCGTCGGCTGCCTTAAAGGCATTGTCAACATCACCAGCACGGGAAAGCGGAGCTTGACCATAAACTTCGCCGATAGCAGGATTCTCAAACGGCATAGTATTTCCGTCAACTGAATCGACAAATTTTCCACCGATGAAATTCTTTAATTTAGTCATGATCTCTCCTGTAGCTATTATTTTTCAAGAAATGCTTGCTAGTTTGCGACTGGCAACGCCAGCCACAGCTTCCAAAACACACAATGCGCCAAGTCGAATCGTTCGTTCATCCGTTGAATCAATTGAGGCATCAATTTCAGTAATGTCCATGCTAGTCACCTTGGCATGCGAAGTCGCTAAGAATGTCAAATGTCGAACATCGTCAGCACTTAATCCCCCAGGCGTAGCAGCAGGGCATCCTGGCGCGACGGCGCGATCGCAAACATCCATGTCCAAGTCGTAGTGAATGTCGCCACCGCTTGCACCCGCGATTGAAATTGCTTCGTCCATGATGTCCTTGAGGGAACGATTTCGCATCTCTGCGCGAGTAATTACAGTTATGCCGTATTCCTTCACGCGACGTGCATACTCAGGAGAGTTTGCATAGTCACTAATTCCAATTTGCACAATGTGAGTGCCTTGCAAGCCAGCTGCGATTAAACGACGAACTGGTGAGCCATTGCTAATGCCTTCACGGATGTCATGATGTGCATCTATGGTTATCAATCCGCACTTGTCGATCTGATCTCGCCACAATCCCTTGCAGACCGAATAAGTTGCCGCATTATCCCCACCCAGCGCAACCAATAAATCTTGTTTGCCGCGAACGGAATCCATGGCGGTAAAGACTCTTGCTTCGCCTTCATCCCAGTCTGGATCCGGAATGTCACCAAAATCCTTAACTGAAACAGAAGCGATGTCTAAATCGTGCTCCCAAGAATAAGTAGAGTACCTAAATAGTGCCTGCCGAATTGCATCTGGAGTTTGATCCGCATTTGTTGGCGTTAGCGAAGTCAAATGAGCACCCACTCCAACAATCGCCATGTCTGTATGTTGTGAATCGGAGCCTGACTTTAACCAGGCGCCAGCTCGGGGCCATAACTCGTCATTTTGCAAAGTGGTCATTTCTTACCTTTCGACTTTTCCAGCCTAACCTCATGGGTTTACCAAGAATCAAGCAAGCGCCTACAGTAACCTCGGTTAGTACCTCGTTAACCCAGTAGCAAAAGGATGACAATGGCATCAGGTCCTCGCCCAGTCCGCGCAATTCGAGGCACCACCCTAACCACTAAAGGCTGGGGACAAGAAGCAGCGCTGCGCATGCTGCAAAACAATCTTGATCCAGAAGTTGCCGAGTACCCAGATGAATTAGTGGTTTACGGCGGCACTGGCAAAGCTGCCAGAAATTGGGAATCCTTCGATGCACTCGTGCGCACTTTAACTACTTTAGAAAACGATGAAACCATGTTGGTTCAATCGGGAAAGCCCGTTGGAGTATTTCAAACTCACGAATGGGCGCCGCGCGTAATTCTTGCAAATTCAAATCTTGTTGGAGATTGGGCCACTTGGCCAGAATTTCGCCGACTCGAGCATCTTGGATTAACTATGTACGGGCAAATGACTGCTGGTTCCTGGATTTACATCGGGACGCAAGGAATCTTGCAAGGTACTTATGAAACTTTTGCAGCTGTTGCAGCCAAGAAGTTTGGCGGCACACTTGCTGGCACGTTGACAGTCACAAGCGGGTGCGGAGGTATGGGTGGCGCGCAACCACTTGCCGTAACTATGAACGATGGCGTTTGCTTGACCATTGATATTGATCCAACTCGATTAATCAGGCGCGTTGAAACTCGATACTTAGACGAAATTGCAACTGATCTAGATGATGCAGTTCGTCGATGCTTAGCTGCTAAAGCTGCGCGTCAACCACTTTCGGTCGGGCTTGTAGGCAACGCGGCTGAAGTACTTCCGAAATTACTTGCTATGGATGTAGCGGTTGATATTGTTACTGATCAAACTTCGGCGCATGATCCGCTTTATTACATTCCCGCCGGAATGGATTTTGCTGATGCTCGGGAATACGCGGAAAAGAAACCAGAAGAATTTACTGAGCGGGCGCAAGAATCAATGGCCAAGCATGTTGAAGCCATGGTGGGATTCATGGACAAAGGCGCTGAAGTATTTGATTACGGTAATAGCATTCGCGACGAAGCACGAAAGGGTGGCTTTGATCGCGCTTTCCAATTCCCCGGATTTATACCTGCTTACATTCGGCCACTCTTTTGTGAAGGTAAGGGGCCCTTTAGATGGGCAGCGTTGTCTGGAGATCCAAAAGACATTGCGCGAACAGACAAAGCAGTTCTGGACTTATTCCCAGAGAATGAACATTTACATCGCTGGATAAATATGGCGCAAGAACGCGTAGCTTTCCAAGGATTGCCCGCGCGTATCTGCTGGCTTGGTTACGGCGAGCGCGACAAAGCTGGGTTAGCCTTCAATGATCTTGTAGCAAGCGGTGAAGTTAGTGCGCCGATCGTAATTGGCCGTGATCACTTGGACTGTGGCTCCGTTGCTTCGCCATACCGCGAATCAGAAGCAATGCTTGATGGCTCGGATGCCATCGCTGACTGGCCGCTGCTAAATGCCATGATCAACATTTCCTCAGGTGCATCTTGGGTTTCGATACATCATGGTGGTGGCGTTGGTATTGGGCGATCCATTCATGCTGGGCAAGTTTGCGTTGCTGATGGCACTGCGCTGGCTGCACAAAAACTTGCTCGCGTATTAACAAATGATCCAGGTATGGGAGTTATTCGCCATGTTGATGCTGGCTATGACCAAGCGATGGATGTTGCAAAAGCGAAAAATGTCAGAATTCCAATGCTGGAGCATGACCACGCACTAACTGATTCAGCCGGAAATTTACTCTAAAAAATGAGCAGTCTGGCGATTACCAACATTAGTGAATTGGTAACTAATGATCCTGAAGTTAACAACGGCTTACTGGGAATAATTGATAACGCTGCAATCGTCGTAACTAATGGATTTGTTAGCTGGGTTGGCTCGGCAAGTGAAGTAAAGTCCAATGCAACATCAAAAATAATTGACCTACATGGCAAAGCATTAATTCCAGGATTTGTTGATAGCCACGCGCATTTGGTTTTTGCTGGGGAACGAAGCGCAGAATTTGCGGCGCGAATGTCTGGGCAGCCATACCTAGCTGGCGGCATTAAAACCACAGTTGCTGCTACTCGAAGCGCATCAGCTGAAAATTTGCGAAGTAACATCCAGCACTTAAGCACTGAAATGCTTGAATCTGGGATTACTACCTTTGAAACGAAATCAGGTTACGGCCTTGATGTTGAAACTGAAGCATTAAGTCTGCGAATCGCGAACGAATTCACCTCTGAAGTTACTTTCATGGGGGCACATGTTGTCCCAGTTGAGTATGCCGATCGGACTGAAGAATACGTTGATTTAGTTGTCGGCGAAATGTTAGAAACCTGTGCGCCACACGCAAAATGGATAGATGTTTTTTGTGATCGTGGTGCTTTTAATGTTAAGCAAGCACAGAGAATTCTTACTGCAGGAATCGCAAAAGGATTACGCCCCCGAATTCACGCACATCAACTTGAAAACATTGGCGCTGTGGCAATGGCCACAGCTCTTGATTGCGCCTCAATTGACCATTGCACTCACCTAAGTGACAGCGACATCAATTTGCTTGCTAAAAGTAATACTGTTGCGACCTTAGTTCCAGGCGCAGAATTTTCTACCCGCTCTACTTACCCGCGCGCCAAAGACTTATTGGATGCTGGTGTAAATGTTGCGCTAGCAACAGACTGCAATCCTGGTTCTAGCTTTACGACAAACATGCCCCTCATGATTGCTTTGGCAGTCCGCGAAATGCACATGACTCCAGAGCAAGCTTTGCATGCGGCAACTTTTGGCGGCGCAAAGGCATTACGTCGAAATGATGTTGGACAACTTAAAGTTGGTAGCCGCGCTGATTTAGTTGCGCTCAACGCACCCTCGCACCTACACCTGGCCTATCGACCAGGCGTACCTTTAGTTACAAACGTCTGGCAAGCTGGCAAGACGCAATTTGATGTCACTAAAAGGAGAAATCATGGCTAAGTCCGAAGTTGTCATCAACACAACGGGTATGACATTAGATGATGTGCTCGCAATCGCGCGTCACGATGCGAAAGTTGTGATTTCCCCGCAGGCTTTAGCGGCAGTGGCTTTAACCCGCAGCCGAGTTGATGCATTAGCTTCTTCACCTGATCCGGTTTATGGAATCTCTACTGGTTTTGGGGCACTTGCTAATCGACATGTCACACCCGAGTCTCGCGTTCAGTTACAAAAATCGTTAATCCGTTCGCATGCAGCAGGCCTTGGAAATCTTGTGGAACGTGAAGTTACGCGTGCGCTGATGACGCTTCGTTTGAAAACTCTCTGCTCTGGCCACACTGGCGTTCGTCCAGTTGTTGTTGAAACTATGGCTACGATCTTAAATGCAAACATCACGCCGGCTGTTTATGAATTTGGTTCCCTCGGATGCAGTGGAGATTTAGCCCCACTTGCACATTGCGCCCTGGTTCTGATGGGAGAAGGCGAAGTTGTAACGGAATCTGGGGAGATAATTTCTGCTGACGTTGCATTACGAAATGCTGGAATCAAACCTGTTGAACTTCGCGAGAAAGAAGGCCTTGCGCTTATTAACGGTACAGACGGAATGCTTGGCATGTTGATTATGGCAATTTCTGATCTCGAAATGTTGTGCGATTCTGTTGACGTAACTGCAGCCATGAGTGTCGAGGCATTACTTGGAACGGATCAAGTTTTCTTACCTGAATTGCACATGCCACTTCGACCACATCCAGGTCAAGCATTAAGTGCAGCCAATATGTTTAATGCCTTGAAGGGCAGTCCAATAGTGGCTTCCCACATTAATGACACATCAGTTGTCCAGGATGCCTACTCGCTTCGGTGCGCACCCCAAGTAACTGGCGCTGTACGCGACACAATTGCTCACGCAACTTTAGTTGCGACCCGCGAGTTAGCAGCTGCCATTGATAACCCAGTTGTACTTGCAGATGGTCGGGTATCTTCCAATGGAAATTTTCATGGCGCACCCATTGCCTACGTATTGGACTTCTTGGCCATTGCAGCGGCTGATCTTGGTTCCATTTGTGAGCGCCGAACTGATCGCATGCTCGATAAGGCCCGCTCGCATGGACTTCCTGCATTCTTAGCAGATGACCCAGGTGTCGATTCTGGATTAATGATTGCGCAGTACACGCAAGCTGCTTTAGTTTCAGAAAATAAGCGTCTAGCAGTTCCAGCAAGTGTTGATTCAATTCCGAGTTCTGCAATGCAAGAAGACCATGTATCAATGGGCTGGAGTTCAGCTCGCAAACTTCGCCAAGCGATTGCAAACTTAACCAAAATAGTTGGAATCGAATACTTCACTGCGGCTCGCGCACTTGACTTGCGCTCACCACTTAAGCCCGCACCGATTACCGGCGCTGCTCTAGCGCAATTACGAAAAGTCACACCAGGTGTTGGACCTGATCGCTTTCTTGCACCAGAAATGGCAGCCGCTGTTGACGTTGTAGCATCTGGCGCAATTGCAGCGCTAGTTTCTTCTGATTAAAAATTTCTGAAGATTAAACAGGGGCTAGTGGTACTTGCTTCTGCCTTGGTGGCCGGCTTACTACAACTAAGCCAGCAAGAATGAGCGCAGATCCAATCAGTCCTACTGTCGAGACTATTTCGCCCAAAAGAACCACACCTAAAATTGATGCAGTTAGTGGCTCCATGAGTCCTACGGTTACGGCAGTTGCGGCTCCGATTCTGGCAATTCCATAAATGAAGAATGCGTAAGCAAACGCAACAGTGACTATGCCTCCGTAAAGAGCGCCAAGAAGTAGGACAGGATCTTGCAGAAAACTAAAATCGCGCCCATAACTTAACGGCGCTTGAAACACCGTTCCGATTGTGAACATCGGAGCCACACTTTGAAACGGGGTGTGGCGCTTTGAGATCATTCCCATTCCAGTTGCCTGCATCGAATATCCAAATGCTGCTGCCATCGCAAAAGCAACGCCTAGAAAACTAACTGTGTTATTTCCACTTGGCCAATTCAGGGCTACCACGCCGGAAACCGCAATTAATGTTCCGACTACCCACTGCTTGCCCGGTGGCTGCTTAAGTGCAATCCAAGCGATTAAGCCCACAAAGATGGGGGCTACACCAATTGAAACCACGGCAGCGACACCAACGCCAGTCAATTGAAAAGCCAAAATAAACAATGGGAAAAACAGCGCAGCACCTGTTCCACCGACCAAAATCGGAACTGTGTCTTGTTTGGTGTAGCGACGCTTGTTCTTTGAAAACAAAACCAATAACCAAAGAGCGGCAGTTCCAGTGACATTACGAACTAGCGAATACTGAAATTCGGTGCCGGCTGGAAACAGTCTCACGACCGGACCCACTGTGCCCCAGATAATCGTTCCTAGGGCAACAGCGAAAATTCCAATTATGCGACCGTCTGATCGCTTGCGATGCTTACCCGCTGGTTGGGAAGCCAAGGTTCAATCCACCATGGCTTGGATCCAACCAACGGCTGGTGATTACTTTGCCACGAGTAAAGAAATGGACACCTTCAGTACCGTGTGCGTGAGTATCACCAAATAATGAAGCTTTCCAGCCACCGAATGAGTAGTACGCCATGGGAACAGGAATCGGCACGTTAATACCGATCATTCCTACTTCTACTTCATTCTGGAAGCGGCGAGCTGCGCCACCATCGTTAGTGAAAATTGCAGTTCCATTACCGTAAGGGTGATCGTTAATTAATTTGATTGCTTCGTCGTAGGTTTTTGCGCGAACGACGGAAAGTACTGGGCCGAAGATTTCGTCTTTGTAGATTGTCATGTCTTTAGTTACATTGTCGAAAAGTGTTGGGCCAATGAAATAGCCTTCGCCATCACTATCAGGTACAACGTCGCGACCATCTACAACAATCTTGGCGCCTTCGGCAACTCCAGTGTCAATGTAGCCCTTGACTTTGTCACGATGAATTCCTGTAACAAGTGGGCCCATGTCAGTTCCACGAGTTCCATCACCTGTGACAATTTTGCCCATGCGATCTTCGATTTTTGAAATCAAGTCATCAGCAATTGGTCCAACTGCAACCAGTGCCGAGATTGCCATGCAGCGCTCTCCAGCTGAACCAAAGCCAGCGTTTACAGCCGAGTCTGCAGCAAGATCTAAATCAGCATCTGGCAACACGATCATGTGATTCTTTGCGCCACCAAGAGCTTGGATTCGCTTACCGTGCGCTGTGCCAGTTTCGTAGATGTATTTCGCGATTGGAGTCGAGCCAACGAAACTTACTGCCTTTACATCTGGGTGAGTAAGAATGCGATCAACTGCTTCTTTGTCTCCATGCACAACATTGAAAACTCCATCTGGCAAGCCAGCGTCTTTCCACATCTGAGCTACAAAGTTTTGCGCACTTGGATCTTTTTCAGAAGGCTTAACAATTACTGAGTTTCCTGCTGCAATTGCCACTGGGAAGAACCACATTGGCACCATGGCCGGGAAGTTGAACGGGGAAATAATTCCGACAACACCTAATGGTTGACGGATGCTGTAAACATCAACGCCAGTTGAAACGCTTTCCGAGTAACCACCCTTGAGTAAGTGCGGGATACCACAAGCAAATTCCACAACTTCTTGACCACGCATGACTTCGCCAAGCGCATCAGAGAGAACCTTGCCGTGTTCGGCTGTGATGATCGCAGCAAGTTCTTCCTTGCGTGCATTTAAAATCTCACGGAAGGCAAACAAGATTGTTACGCGCTTGGAAAGTGAAGTTGCTGCCCATTCCAAACCAGCGCGCTTGGCTACGGCAATTGCGGAATCCATGTCAGCAGTTGAAGCAAAGTCAACGGTGCCAGAGATTTTGCCAGTGGCTGGGTTGTAAACATCGCCAGTTCGCGCAGCCTTGCCAGTCCAAAGCTTGCCATCGATCCAGTGCGTGATGTGGTTAGTCATTAAGGTCTCCTTGTAGCGGTATTTCCCTAATCTAGTGGACGGATTGACCCGAGCGTGTTGTAGGTTGCAGTATGGCGCAAATCCGATCCATCGTTGTATCTGTCCAAGAAACCCTCCGGGAAAGTGGCACTGCGGTAACGCCTGCCACAGTGAAAGTTATCGCTGCCGCCGTGGTTACCAATCCCCTAGCTGGCAAGCAATTAGTTAAGGATTTAACTGAACTCGAACTAATGAGTATCGAAGTTACTGACGTTTTAGCAAAGCGGGCAATCGCAGCAATAGGCGCGCTCGGATTGAATCCAGATGATGTTCGCGGTTATGGCAAGGGCGCAATTGTGGGCACCGACGGCGAACTTGAACATACTGCAGCCGTTTTGCATCCTCGGTTTGGCGCTTCAGTACGAGCCGCAATCGGTGGTGGCGCAGACATAATTCCTGGTACTAAAAAGGTTGCTGGACCAGGCGCTTCAATCACAATGCCAATCGGAAACAAGGATGATCGCTGGGTATTTGATGACATGGACTCGGCAGAGATTTCAATTGGTGATGCTCCGCGTGCCGATGAGATGGTGATTGCCATTGTTTATTCAGTCGGTGGCCGACCACACGCTCGTGTAACGAAGGTGAAGTAAATGTTTAAAGCGATTATTTTGTTAAAACGTGGCGAAACGATGAGCCATGAAGATTTCAAAACTTGGTGGCTAGTTGACCATTCGAAAAAGGCCGCAACTCTGCCAGGCGTTCGCAAAATAGTATTTAACTTGGCAGCTGATGGCAGTTCATTTGATGGCATCTCTGAACTTTGGTTTGATTCAAAAGAAGCCTTTGATGCAGCTTACGAATCTGATATTGGTAAGGCAGTCGCTGCAGATTCCATTGCTCACTTAGCTGATCGACAGCGGATTTTTGTAACTGAAAACGAAATCGTTTAACAACTGATTAGAACTGGATAAGGACGGCTTAACTATGGCTGAGAAACTAATCATTGAAACTATCGATGCTCACGCTGAGGGTGAGGGTGGTCGAGTAATTACGAACATGGCGCACCTTGTAAAAGGTGAGACCATGAAAGAACGTTTTGATTATTGTGAAGCAAATCTAGATTGGTTTAGACATGCAATTTTGCATGAGCCACGTGGTTACCCAGCCTTATGTGCAGTATTTATTTTGCCTCCTGTTTCAACTGGATCAGATTTTGGAATCATCGTGCTTGAGCAAGGTGGCTTTACCGCCATGTCTGGCAGTAACACTATGTGCGCTGTCACGGCTGTGCTTGAAAAAGGCATTGTAAAAATGCAAGAGCCAGAAACGACTGTCACCATTGATACCGCAGTTGGCACAATTTCAGTTCTTGCTCGCTGTAAAGCTGGGAAAGTACTTGACGTTTCAATTCGTAACGTGCCTGCATTCACTGTCTATATAGACAAAGTTGTGGACGTTCCCGAATACGGACCGATTCCCATTGACTTAGTGTTCGGTGGTCAATTCTTTGCCCAAACCAACATTGGAAACGTTGGCTTAGAAATTAAGCCGGAGAATGCAAAAGCGATTACTCGGGCTGGCGCTGCGATCAAGTTTGCCGTTAATCAACAGTTGACATTTGAACATCCTGAAAATCCAGCAATCAACAAAGTGGGAATTGTGATTCTTCACAATGGCGATCGCGAACCAGGAAAACAAGCACAAAATTCTGCGGTCTTAACCGGTGACAATTTGACTGCTGATCCAGAAACTTGGAAAGGAATGTTAGATCGTTCTCCCTGTGGCACTGGCACTTCTGGTCGAATGTCTGGACTTTATACACGAGGACAACTTGCGTTAGGTGAAGAGTTTTCCCACATGAGTTTCCTAGGTACAAAATTCTTTGGGCAAGTTTCCGATCCAATAAAACTTGGCCAGTACGACGCAGTCACGCCGACGATTCGTGGAAGTGCTTGGGTTACTGGCACGGCGACCTGGGAAATAGATCCAACTGATCCATTCCAAACTGGATACACGCTCGGCGACATATGGTAATTAGCGTCGGTCTGTGCGTGGGAGCGCTGGTAAAAACTTCTGCGGAAAATCTACGGACTGAGCGTCGGTCTGTGCGTGAGAGCGTCGGTAAAAACTTCTGCGGAAAAACTACGGAGTGAGCGTCGGTCCCCAGATTTCATGCTGATCCGCAGGATCTGCAAACTTAAATTGGGGACGCGAACAGAGCGTTTTAACGAAGAAGGTTTTTACTGGTGCTCCTCCCGAATCTGTGAGGGAACCGTCACTACGTTCCTCCCGAATCCGTGGGCTCAGCAAAATGAAAAAAAACCGCCCTTTGGGCGATCATTTTTCATTTGGTGGAGCTGAGGGGATTCGAACCCCTGACCCCTTGCATGCCATGCAAGTGCGCTACCAGCTGCGCCACAGCCCCGAACCTAGTCAATGTTAGTGGACTTTACTTATCGTCACCAATGGCAGGTTCAGGTAAGGATCCTGCGTTGTATTCTTGCAAGCGCCATTTTAAGTCCGGCAACTTTGGCATGTTTTCATCAAGTTCAGATAATACTGACCACTGCGCATTTGCAAGCACCCCAAGAATTGTCCACTGCCGAGGATCTAAACCAAGCAGTCGTCCAAGCGCTGAGCGAAGCGCACCACCGTGTGATGCAACTACTAATGTTCCACCAGCGGGAATGTTAACGAGTGCATCATTTACTGCTGCAACCACACGTTCGGAAACTTCCCAGCGAGTTTCCCCGCCACCTGGACGGATCTCCGAGTCCCCGCCCCAAGCTGCATAATCTTCTGGATACTTAGCAACGATTTCTTCGCGCGTCATACCTTGCCATTCACCAGCAAAAGTTTCGCGCAGGCGTTCATCGGTACTCAATGTAACGCCAGCTAAGTCAGCCAGGATCTGACCAGTTTCTAGCGCGCGTTCTAAGTCACTTGCAATTACATGTGTTGGCTTCATGGCAAGTAAAGTTTGCGCCGCATGTCGCGCTTGTTCCCGGCCAACATCGTTTAATGGAATATCAATTTGTCCTTGATGGCGATTCTCTGCATTCCACAAAGTCTGGCCATGACGCCAAAGAACTAAGCGACGAGAACTCATACCAATTCCATCGCGATTTTTGGACAATCACTCCATAACCGCTCTAGGTCATAAAGACTGCGCTCTTCATCTTGCTGTACATGGACCACGATTTCGAAGTAATCAAGTAGTACCCATCGACCTTCACGGTCACCTTCTCGGCGGATTGGCTCCACGCCAATTGCGCTCAAGGTCTCTTCAATCGCATCAATAATGGCCTTAACTTGGCGCTCGTTATCAGCTGAAGCAATCAAGAACACGTCAGTAATAACAAGGTGTTCACTGACGTCGAGAAGCACGACGTTCTCTGCTTTTTTATCGAAAGCCGCTTGTGCTGCGATCTTTGCAATCTTTAATGCATGTTCAGTTGCAGCCACAAAATTCCACACTTTCTAGTTGATCTAGATAAGACTACTTAATTAATGGGTAAGCGGGAAATGTCAGCACTTGGCCAAAGATTTGCAGCGCGTAATTCTATGATCAATTGCGCAATGCTCGAGGTTGGAACATTTGAGCGAGCTATTGACCCAAGCGCTGAAAAAATCTCATCAACTCGCTCTTGATCACCTTCTAAGTTTTCAAACACTGCGCGTAACACCTGATTGCCTCTAGCCATAAATTCATCCGTTGATTCAAATTCAGTTTGCAACATTGCATATCCTGCTGCGTCGCTTCCTTCAAGTATTGCTGTTCCAGCGCGAACATACCGAGGTACTTCCCCAGGCTCACTAACTCGGTAAAGGTTCTCGGAGGCAACGGTAATTCCGCCGATGCTATCAACCAGTCCGGCGTAGGCCAGCCGCTGCAAATAGATGGAGCCATCAATTGGAATGCCAAGTGCTCCTGAGATGGCTTTGTCGACACCGTCAAAGGAGCCCTGCAATCCGGCATTGTTTATTGGAACAAAACCTTGCCCTGGTGGCACAATCAAAGTTGCTGGATCAATGTTTACGATGGCAAGTTTTGCTCCATCATCTAATTGACGGATCACAGTTACTGAAACAATTTTTTGATCAGAGTCAATCAGCGCAAACATAAGATTACTAATTTCAATAGCTGGCTCTGGCGCTTCTTGCGTTGCTTCTGGCGCAGCGCTCACCTGTTCTGGCAGCGGAACAGCTTGCCCATCCCCGCGAATAACAAAGACACCTGTTAACAGTGCAATTGCAACAAGCGAACTGGTGAGCCACTTAAGAAAAGTGGGGATTCGATTCACGCGCGATACAGGCCATGTTTGGAAATGTAGTCGCTAACTGACTGTGGTACTAAGTACCTGGTATCAAGGCCATTTGTAAAACGATCGCGTAACTGAGTTGCAGAAATTCTAACTTCGGGCATGTTTACAGATAGACATTCAAATGGCACATTTACGTCGTGCCCAATTCGATTTACTGCAACCACACTGACCTGCGCAACAAACGCTTTCCATTCGTGCCAAGTTGAAATACCGGCTAAGGCATCTGAGCCAACCACCCAAAATAATTCATCTTTGGGATTCGCCTGCTTCCACTGGCGCACTGAATCGATGGCATAAGTTGGACCACTTCGGGTGATTTCAATATCACTTACCTGGAATCTTGCATCATCTTGAATAGCAAGAGTGACCATATCCAGTCGTTGCTGCGCTGAGCTGATTTTCCGCTCACGTTTTTGCCACGGATCCCCTGCAGGCATGAACACAAGCGAATCCAGATTGAGTTCTTCGTGAACTGAGCTTGCAGCGATGAGGTGTCCCACATGAATGGGGTCAAAAGTCCCGCCCAATATTCCAACTCTCATACCCTCAAGAATACTTGCAACTAGTGTGGTGCTATTCCCTGCTATTTGAAGGACCGTTGTCTTGCAGACTATTGACCATCTTGTTATCGGCGCTGGCGCAATGGGAAGCGCCACCGCATGGCAGCTTGCGCACACTGGCCGAAGCGTCGCACTACTGGAACAATTTGGCGTCGCGCATAACAACGGAAGCTCGCATGGTGGAAGTCGAATTTTTCGACTCTCCTACCGAACTCCGCTTTATACCGACTTAGCTGCTCGAGCATTATTTGATTGGCGAGAATTAGAATCTGACACTGGCGCTAACTTACTTAAGCAAAATGGCCAACTTGATCATGGTTACAAAGAAGCTATTGACGAAATCGGCATCAGCTTAGATCGCTATCACCATCCATACGAGCGAATGGATGGTGATGAGGCACATGCTAGATGGCCAGGCATGAACTTCGAAGATCACGTAATCTATAGCCCTGAAGGTGGGCGCTGCTTAGCGGATAAAACTGTTTCAACTTTGATTCAACGCAATATGGATTTAGGCGTAGATGTTCATTTAAATACACCAGTTCTTGCAGTTCACCTTGATGGCGATCACGCCATCATCGAAACGCAGACCCAAACTTGGCGAACACCTTCGCTGGTCGTTGCTGCTGGTGGCTGGGTTAATAAACTTGTGGGACACCTAGTTAACTTGCCAAAACTAATTGTTGATGTTGGCCAACCTGCACATTTTCAACCAATCGCAACCATGCAAGATGAGTCACTGTGGCCAAGCTTTCTACATCACGGCGCAAATGGTCGAGGTGGCTCACCACTTGAAGCCAGCGCCTATGGACTTTACACACCAGGTGAAGGCGTGAAAGTTGGCACGTGGAGTGATCGCGCTGAAATTGATCCTGACAATAGAGATTTTGCTATTAGTCAAAAGCATCTTGGTGAAATGAAGGAGTACGTCTCACATTGGTTTCCAGGCTTGGATCTGGCAACCGCAGTTGCAACAACATGCCTATTTACAAATACCCCGCAAGAAGATTTTATTTTAGATCGGCGCGGTCCAATCACCATTTGTTCGCCTTGTTCTGGCCACGGCTTTAAGTTCGTTCCAACTATTGGAAAGATTACGGCCGAATTAGCAATGGGTGGGACACAGTCCACACCGCAGTGGCAACTGCCTAACTAGCCTTCATCTATTTCATCATCAGATTCAGGAATGTAATCCGCAAAAACTAGTGGCGCAGAAATTAGTGGCTCTTCATCCTGCGCGACCTGAGAAGTTGTTTCACTAAATTCGCCCGTACCAAACTGACGTATCCGATGGATCGCAAGTCGCTCTTCCGCAGTCAATCGCCGCTTATCGTAAAGTCGCTGATCTGTACCACGTGGACCTTGATGTAAATCGCCAACTGTTGGAGCCCAATCAAAAACAACTGCGCTTGGGCCATCACCGATTACAACTTCATCGCCCGCAACTGCGCCAGCTTTTGATAATTCAATTTCAATACCAGCGCGAGCCAATCGATCAGCTAAATAACCAACAGCTTCATCATTTGCAAAATCAGTTTGATGAATCCAGCGCTCGGGCCGCTCGCCGCGTACTCGGTATCGAACTTCATCCGCGCCAGCGCGCTCTACTTCGACGCTAAATCCACTGTCATCTACTGACTTTGGAGTCACAATTACGCGTGGTCGATTCTCTGCAGCAGTAATAGCCTCAGCTCTCGACAACTTAACGATCTCTGCTAACGCAAATCCCAATTCACGCAAACCTTCATGGCTCACTGCTGATACCAAGAATGTTTGGTACCCACGTTCATGTAGATCAGGTAACACGAATTCAGCAAGCTCTCGGCCCTCTGGAATATCGATTTTGTTTAAAACGACAACTCGTGGTCGATCTTCTAAGCCACCATATTGCTTAAGTTCATTTTCAATGACGTCTAGATCTGTAAGTGGATCGCGATTAGGTTCTAATGTTGCGCAATCTAAAACGTGAACCAGCGCCGCACATCTTTCAATGTGGCGAAGGAATTCAAGTCCTAAACCCTTACCTTCACTCGCACCTGGGATTAGGCCTGGCACATCAGCCATTGTGAACACCATTTCACCAGAGCGAACGACACCTAGATTCGGTTCCAAAGTTGTGAATGGATAGTCCGCAATTTTTGGACGCGCTGCAGACATGGCAGCAATCAAAGAAGACTTCCCAGCACTTGGATATCCAACTAGGCCGACATCAGCAACAGTTTTAAGTTCTAAAACTACGTCGCGAGTAATTCCTTTTTCGCCTAGTAATGCAAAGCCAGGTGCTTTTCTTTTTGTTGAGGCAAGCGATGCATTACCAAGTCCCCCGCGACCACCCTGAGCAATCACAAACCGGGTTCCAATTCCAAGCATGTCTGTTAAAACTGTGCCGTCAGCTAACGAGACAACGGTACCTTCAGGAACACTAAGTTCTAAAGCTTCGCCAAATGCCCCATTGCGGTGATCACCATGTCCAGGTTTTCCGCTTCCAGCACTACGATGTGGACTGCGATGAAAATCCAGAAGTGTTGTAACAGATGGATCTACAACTAGGACTACGTCGCCACCATTGCCACCATTGCCACCATCAGGTCCACCTAATGGTTTAAATTTTTCGCGATGTACTGAAGCGCAACCATGTCCACCGTTGCCGCCTGATACGTGGAGAGTCACTTGATCGATAAACGATGTCATGATTTCTCCTTTCAAAAGAAAAGCGGGCCCGAGCGGGCCCGCCTAACTAAAAAATTCTTGCGGGATTAATTAGCTGCAGCTACAACCGGGATGATGTTGATAACGCGACGACCACGACGGTTGCCGAACTGTACAGCTCCTGGAGCAAGTGCGAATAATGTGTCATCTCCACCGCGACCTACATTCTCACCTGGGTGAAAGTGTGTTCCACGTTGACGAACAATGATTTCGCCAGCATTAACTACCTGGCCACCGAAACGCTTAACACCCAAACGCTGGGCGTTTGAATCGCGACCGTTTCTGGTACTGGAGGCACCCTTTTTATGAGCCATGAGTTATACCTACTTCTCTGTTTTCTTTGGAGCAGCTTTTTTAGCGGGAGTTGCTTTCTTGGCGGCAGCCTTCTTTGCTGGAGCAGCTTTTTTAGCGGGAGTTGCAGCTTTCTTCGCAACTGGAGCAGCAGCTTTCTTGGCAACTGGAGTTGCAGCTTTCTTCGCAACTGGAGCAGCAGCTTTCTTGGCAACTGGCTTCTCAGCGACAACTGGAGCTGGCTTTGCGGCAGGAGCAGCTTTTTTAACAGGAGCTGCTTTCTTTGCAACTACTGGCTTAACTTTCGCAGTTGCTTTATCGCCAGCAGCAATCTTTTCGCTACCAATTGAAATAATTTGAACTTCAGTTAAATCTGAGCGGTGTCCTTGACGACGACGGTAACCAGTTTTGTTCTTGTATCGAAGGATTTCGATTTTTGGTCCGCGGTTATGGTCAATAACTTCAGCAGTAACGGTAACGCCCTTGGCGTCTGCATTTACTTTGCTGCCATCAACGATCAAAACTGTTGGAAGAACCACAGTCTCACCGCGTTTAGCTTGAACACGGTCAAGGGTAATTAGGTCGCCAACGGCAACTTTCTCCTGGCGGCCACCAGCACGAACGATCGCGTACACGAGGTATCTCCTTGAACTAGTGCTTGTTTCGGGCGAAAACCCTAAGTCTTAAGCCTCATAAGGTTACGGACTGAAGGGCCTTAGGGTCAAACCGAGACTTGCTCTTCTAGGTTGGAATCGGAACTTTGTTGCGGTGTGTTATCCGCTGAATGATCATGGTTTCCTTGTTTTCCCTTATTTTTCGGGGTTTTTTCAGGATCGTGCCCAGCCATGTTCACTACTGCGCCGCGGCCTTGGCAATGATCACAAGATTCGCTGAATACCTCCAGCAGTCCAGCGCCAATGCGCTTGCGGGTCATTTGCACCAAACCAAGTGAGGTTACTTCGGCAACTTGATGTTTGGTGCGGTCCCGCCCTAAACATTCAATTAATCGACGAATAACTTGGTCGCGGTTGCTTTCTAGCACCATGTCGATGAAGTCAATGACGATGATGCCACCAATGTCGCGGAGTCGAAGCTGGCGAACAATTTCCTCAGCTGCTTCAAGATTGTTTTTAGTTACTGTCTGCTCGAGGTTTCCACCAGAGCCAATGAATTTACCGGTGTTTACGTCAACTACCGTCATGGCTTCGGTACGGTCAATGACCAAGGATCCACCAGAAGGCAAGTAAACCTTGCGATCAAGTGCCTTTGCGATCTGTTCATCAATTTGATGCTCAGTGAAAACATCTGCGGTGCCGACGTACTTTTCTAGACGATCAGCAAGATCTGGCGCAACGTAAGAAACATATTGTTCAACAGTTTCCCAAGCATCTGCGCCCGAGACAATAAGTTTCTTAACATCCTCATTGAAGATGTCGCGAACTACCTTGATCGAAATGTCTGGTTCGCCATAAAGCATTGTTGGCGGTGACGCAGTTTTTGACTTGGCTTCAATATCAAGCCACTGTGCGGCCAATCGAGCCACGTCGCGGCCCAACTCTTCTTCGCTCGCTCCTTCAGCTGCGGTGCGAACGATTACACCACCATCTTCGGGTACTACTGCCTTCAAAATCGATTTCAGTCTGGAGCGCTCACGGTCTGGAAGTTTGCGCGAAATACCAGTCATTGGATTGTTTGGAACATAAACCAAAAAACGTCCTGGCAATGAGATCTGACTTGTTAGGCGAGCGCCTTTTTGTCCAACGGGATCTTTGGTGACTTGCACCAAAACTTGGTCGCCAGATTTCAAAGCTGTTTCAATTTTCTTTGGCTGACCGTCTAGACCGGCAGCATCCCAGTTCACTTCACCTGCGTAAAGAACGGCGTTGCGTCCCTTGCCGATGTCAACGAATGCAGCTTCCATACCTGGCAAAACGTTTTGGACCCGGCCCAAGTAAACGTTTCCAACTAGTGAGCCACTGCTTGATTGATTGATGTAGTGCTCGACAACGATTCCATCTTCTAGAACTGCAATCTGAGTGCGTGCGCCTTGTTGGCGAACGACCATAACGCGTTCTACGTTTTCCCGGCGGGCAAGAAATTCTGATTCCGTCAAAATTGGCGCTCGACGACGACCTGAATCACGGCCATCGCGACGACGGGCACGCTTAGCGTCTAAGCGCGTTGAACCAGATTCACCTTCGGAGCCATCACGTGTACGAGTACGACTGCGTTTGCGCGCTGAGGCTGGTTGTGTTGAATCATCATCAGAATCTGATGCTGATTCAACTGATTCACCATCAACATCACTTTCGTTGTCATCAACTTTGCCACCATTTTTCGCGCGGTCTTTATTCTTACCGCCACGGCGGTTGCGATTACGGTTGCGGTTATTGCCACCTGTGCGCTCTTCACCAGAATCGGCACTTTCATCAGAATTAGACACAGTTGATTGCGCGTCATCGGAGGCAGCAGCTTTCTTTACTGGCCGCTTCTTGGCCTGGCCTTTTGCTGCAACAGAAAACACCTCATCTTGACTCTCTGCCTTAGCTGCTGCTTTCTTCTTTGCAGGAGTAACTTGCGTAACTGGGGCAGATTGAAAAACAGGTACTGAGATCGGTGCTTTTTTCGCAGCTGGCGCTTTTTTCTTCGCTGCTGCGGATTTTGTGGGTGCTTTTTCAGTTCCTACCTTTTCGGTAGTTGCCTTGGTAACTGGCGCATCGGCTGGCGGTCCAGCTGGGCGTCCAGCAGCACGTCGACGCGGTTTTGCTTCTGGTGTTCTATCGTTTCCCGACATGAAAGTCGTCTCCTATCGCACAAAACCTATGCCTTAGCACGGATCTTGCGTTCACTCACGCCCTGGGGCGCATAAGCCTATGTAGTGACGATGCCGGGCTCAAGCTTGTGTGGCTTCGCGGTCCAAAGTGAAAGGATCACCTACGGACCAACCATCTTCAAGCAAAGGACCCTGCGCCAGTCGAGTTACCCGAGGTGGGATCTCCTGGGCGAAGTCCGCAACTTTTTTCAGAGCTGCCAGAACATCGTCGGGTCGAACGGTTGGCACGCCATGCCGAACGACTACTTGAAGTATGGCACAGTCCGAGCCCATCTCCACATTTGCGCGAATCACCGCAGTTCGGGCGTCAAATGTACGAATTCCCGACTTTGTCATGCGTTCTACTAAAACTTCTGGAGCAGCTAAAAATAGCTTGAGCGCATTATCTAGAGTGGCCTGCGAAGTGCCAGGCAGCTCAATTTTCCAGTGGCTAGCCTCAAGGCGAGCGACAAAGTCTGGGGTGCGGGCTTCCACTACCGCCAAGATATCTAGGCCAGGTGGCAGAACTTCATCCAAAACTGCTTTAAGTTTTTCTGGATCTACTAGCGCGACCACGCCAATTTCAACGTATTCAGCTTCACTTGCCACACCAGTTGGCGCGGCATTGGCATAGGAAATCTTTGGGTGTGGCGAGAATCCAGCGCTATAGGCCATTGGCACACCAGCACGTTTTAAAGCGCGCTCAAAGGCCCGCTGAAAATCTCGATGTGACGTGAAACGGAGTCGATCCCGCTTGGCATGTTGAATTCGCAGTTTTTGTATTGCAGGAATGTTCTCACGACCAGGATCGCGATCACGAGCCACTATTAACAGCCACCCGAGATGGAATAGTTGGCATTGGCAGCATCACAGCATTTGTTGGGCCGACCTGAATTTCGGTACCCATTTGATCACAAACACCACAATCAAAACAAGGAACCCAGCGGCAGTCATCAACTTCGACTTCCGAAAGAGCATCTTGCCAATCATCCCAAAGCCATTCTTTATCTAGACCTGAATCTAAATGATCCCAAGGAAGAACTTCGGAAAGTTCGCGTTCACGAATGGTGTACCAATTAACATCAACTGCTTCATCAGCAAACGCGATTTCCGCAGCGGCCATCCACTTGTCGTAAGAGAAGTGCTCGCTCCAACCATCAAAACGTTGTCCGTCACGCCAAACTTGTTCAATTACTTTTCCAACGCGACGATCACCACGTGATAACAAGCCTTCAACTACGCCAGGCTTGCCATCGTGATAACGAACTCCAATGGATTTACCAAAGGCTTTGTCCTGACGAATTGCATCGCGCAATTTATAAAGTCTGGAATCTGTAGTTTCGTGATCTAATTGCGCAGCCCACTGGAAAGGCGTGTGAGGTTTTGGTACAAATCCGCCAATGGATACTGTGCAGCGAATGTCATTTCGACCAGAAGCCTCTCGACCAGCCTTAATTACTTCGTGAGCAAGGCGAGCAATCTGTAATACATCTTCATCTTCTTCAGTTGGTAGGCCACACATGAAGTACAACTTCACTTGGCGCCAACCTGAAGCGTAAGCAGCGGTAACCGTGCGAATCATGTCCTCTTCAGTAACCATCTTGTTGATTACGCGACGAATTCGTTCACTGCCACCTTCGGGCGCAAAAGTAAGTCCACTACGGCGACCATTGCGGGAAAGCTCATTAGCCAAATCGATGTTGAAGGCATCCACTCGCGTACTTGGCAAGGAAAGTGAAGTTTGGGTATTTTCATAACGATCAGCGAGACCCTTGGCTAATTCGGCGATCTCGCTGTGATCTGCGCTCGATAGTGAAAGCAAGCCAATCTCTTCGTAGCCCGTCTTTTCAAGACCATTAGCAACCATTTCAGCAATGCTGGTCATGGATCGCTCTCTCACTGGGCGAGTAATCATTCCGGCCTGACAGAATCGGCAACCTCGAGTGCAACCACGGAAAATTTCCACACTCATGCGCTCGTGCACACTCTCTGCGATCGGTACAAGTGGCGCCTTTGGGTATGGCCACTCGTCAAGATTCATCACTGTGTGCTTTGCTACCCGCCATGGCACACCTGGTCGGTTTGGAGCAACCCGACGAATGCGACCATCTTCTAAATATTCAACATCATAAAAAGCAGGAACGTACATGACGCCAGACTTGGAAAGGCGTAGCAATAATTCTTCCCGCCCACCAGGATTTCCTTCACTCTTAAATGCAGCAATGATGTCGGTAATTGCAAGGACTGCTTGCTCGCCATCACCAAGTACTGCGCCATCAATAAAAGTTGAAATGGCTTCTGGGTTAAAGGCAGCGTGTCCACCTGCAATAACAAGTGGGTGTGTCTCATCCCGGTCAACTGCATGCAATGGAATACCAGCAAGATCTATGGCTGTAAGCATGTTGGTGTAACCAAGTTCAGTTGAAAACGAAACACCAAGTGCATCAAAAGCGCCAACTGGACGATGCGCATCAACAGTGAACTGTGGCACATTGTTTTCGCGCATCAATTTTTCTAGATCAGGCCAAACTGCGTAAGTACGCTCACACAAAGTGTCCGCGCGCTCGTTTAGTACTTCATAAAGAATCTGTACGCCTTGATTTGGAATACCAACTTCATATGCGTCGGGATACATTAAGCACCAACGAACAACGGTGTCATCCCACGCCTTAATTACAGCGTTTAGCTCGCCACCAACATATTGAACAGGTTTTTGCACCCGAGGCAATAACTGTTCCAGTGCAGGAAATACAGACTGGACGGTCATAGTTAATCCTTTACAGATTTGGAAAGAACAGTGAAATTTCGCGCGCTGCTGACTCAAGTGAGTCCGAACCATGCGAAACATTAAATTGTGTTTGTGTTGCTAAGTCACCACGAATAGTTCCCATCGCAGCGTTTACTGGATTAGTTGCTCCCATCATGGTTCGCCAAGCAGCAATCGCGTCATCGCCTTCAATTACAGCAGCAACCAGTGGCGCACCAGAAATAAAATCAACTAAATCTTTAAAGAACGGCTTATCCGCATGCTCGCCGTAATGAGTTTCGGCAACACTTCGGGCAATTGTGCGCATTTCAAGAGCAAGGATTTTGAAGCCCTTGCGCTCGATGCGCGCAATAACTTCACCGATTAGAGCGCGTTCGACGCCATCTGGCTTAATAAGGACAAGGGTGCGTTCAGACATGTTCTTAATCTTAAAGGCTTTTTTCAGCCGCTTCTGCCTGAGCGATTTTCGCCTCATCAACTCTTTTACTTAACACTATGGCTAACGCCCAAACCAATAGAAAAAGAATGCCTGGGAACAGCAGTGGCCCCACCCAAAATCCAGCGCCAATGATCAGGATCTGAACGAAGAGTCCAGTCGTTATTGCAGCGCGCCGATCGCGTCTAACGCCACCAATTGCCAAGATGCAAAGCAGCATGAGCAAGAACGTGACCCAAAGCGTCAATGACTTTGAGGTTTCATATACAACTATCGAAATTGGAATTGAAAGTCCAAGCACGATTGCCTCGAAAAACAATATTGCGCTACCCATAACTTTCATCAGGTTCCCACTCTTCCCATAAGGGCGCGCCCAGCAGCTGCAGTCACAACTGAGCCAGTAACTACTACGCCAACACCATTCATTCCTGCTTCATCGGCCATCGCAATTGCCTTATCTATTGCGCTTGCAAGATTTGCTTCTTCATAAACTCGATCTTCGCCAAAAACCTGAATGGCTAGTTTGGCAAGTTCCAAACTTTGCATAGCTCGAGCTGCGCCATTCCAAGTCACAACTATTTCGTTTAATACTGGCTCCAATGCCTGGAGCAATCCAAGTACATCTTTGTCAGCCATCACTGAAACTACGCCGATAATTTGTTCGAAAGTGAATGATTCCTCAAGTGCGGTAGCCAAACTCGTCGCGCCATGTGGATTGTGCGCAGCATCGACAATAACGGTTGGGCTCCGGCGCACAATTTCCATTCGACCTGGTGAAGTAACGCTGCCAAAACCCTCGCGCACAGCGTCAATGTCCAATGTCACTGTCCCACCAAAAAATGCCTCAACTGCGGCCAATGCAACGGATGCATTTGCAGCTTGGTGCGCACCAAAAAGTGGTAACAATATTTCTTCGTAGCTTCCGTTTAGCCCGTCCAGGTTTAGGGCCTGCCCACCAATTGCCATTGCGCGATCTCGAACACTGAATTCAACACCTTGGCGCGCAACTGCAGCATCGACAAGTACTGCGCGCTTTAAAAGAATTTCAGCTGGAATTGGATCTTGATACGACAGAACTGCGATTGATCCAGATTTAATAATTCCGGATTTTTCAGTAGCAACTAACTCCACAGTGTCGCCAAGATATTCTGCGTGATCTAGTCCAATTGGCATCACAACACTCACCAATGGAGATACGACGTTTGTGGCATCCCAAGTTCCACCCATGCCAACTTCCACAACGGCTACATCCACCGGGGCATCGGCAAATGCCGCAAATGCCATTCCAGTTAACACTTCGAAGTAAGACATTGCAGGTCCGCCATTAGCCAAACTTTCACTATCCACAATTGCTAAGTAGGGTTCCAATTCGTCATAAATTTCAACAAATTTATCAGCTGGGATTGGGTCGCCGTTAAGTCGGATTCGTTCACTTACTTGGTGCAAGTGTGGACTAGTTACTAATCCAGTTCGCAGCCCAAGAGATCTGAGTAAAGATTCAATCATTCGAGCAGTTGAAGTTTTACCGTTTGTGCCAGTGATATGAATAACTGGATACGCAAACTGAGGGTCACCTAAAAGTGTCATTAAATGGCTAATTCGATCCAAACTTGGTTCGATTTTCGTCTCCGGCCAACGAGATTCCAAGACCTCCGCTACGCGCGCAAGCTCCTGGAGATCTGACGAAGTCATGGATTCATTCTAAGTGGCTGCCATTGTCTAGGATTAGGGTTCATGAGCGCGCAACGAATGCCAGAAAAACCAACACTTGATGGCTTGGAATCAAAGTGGATGCAAGCCTGGGATAAAGCTGGCACCTACTCATTTGATCGCAGTGCGAATCGGGAAAACGTTTTTAGTATTGATACTCCGCCGCCAACCGTTAGTGGCTCACTTCACGTAGGCCATGTGTTTTCTTACACACATATAGATTGTGTGGCGCGCTACCAACGAATGAACGGTAAGTCGGTTTTTTACCCAATGGGCTGGGATGACAACGGATTGCCAACTGAACGACGAGTTCAGAACTACTTTGGCGTGCGCTGTGATCCATCACTTCCCTACGACCCAAATTTTATGCCGCCAAGCGAACCTGGGAAAGATCAGTTACCAATTTCGCGCCGAAACTTTGTCGAACTTTGCGTGCAATTAACTATTGAAGATGAGAAAGCGTTTGAAGAACTATGGCGACGACTTGGAACCAGCGTGGACTGGAATCTTACGTACCAAACAATAGATTCGCGTGCGCGTAGCGTCTCCCAGCGCATGTTCCTTAATAATCTTGCACGTAATGAGGCTTACCAAAGTGAGGCACCAACACTTTGGGATGTGACATTTAGAACCGCAGTTGCGCAAGCAGAATTGGAAGATCGGGAGCGACCTGGCGCTTACCATCGCATTTCATTTCATAAACCAGATGGTGAGTCAATATTTATTGAAACTACTCGCCCAGAACTTCTTCCAGCATGTGTTGCGCTAGTTGCTCACCCAGATGATGCTCGCTACCAACCACTTTTTGGAACTACTGTTACCTCTCCAATTTTTGGAGTTGAAGTTCCTGTAGTGGCGCACACTCTGGCTGATCCCGAAAAGGGATCTGGAATCGCGATGATTTGTACCTTTGGCGACACAACAGATGTGACCTGGTGGCGCGAACTGCAACTACCAACTCGTCCCATCATTGGCTGGGATGGTCGAATCATTTCGGAAATTCCAGAATGGATTTCTACTGAACTTGGCCAGAACGCCTACTCTGCGCTTGCTGGATTAACGGCGCACTCTGCAAAAGAAAAGATGGCTGAGTTACTTAAGGAATCTGGCGATCTTTATGGCGAGATTCGCGCAATAGTTCACCCCGTTAAATTTTTTGAAAAAGGCGATAAGCCACTTGAAATTGTTACAACTCGACAGTGGTACATCCGAAACGGTGGCCGGGATACCGAGTTGCGTGGGGAATTAGTGGAACGTGGGCAAAACATTAAGTGGCATCCCGATCACATGAAAGTTCGATACGCGAATTGGGTTGAAGGACTTAATGGTGATTGGTTAATTTCGCGGCAACGATTCTTTGGCGTCCCAGTTCCTGTTTGGTACGGCCTAGCTGCTGATGGAAATCCAATGTGGGACAAAATATTGGTCCCAGATGTCGCGGCACTTCCCATTGACCCCTCAACAGATGTTCCTGCTGGATACACCGAAGCGCAGCGCGGAATGCCAGGCGGATTTATGGGCGACCCCGATGTCATGGACACTTGGGCAACATCATCACTGACACCACAAATTGCAGGTGGCTGGGGATTTGATGAGGACTTGTGGAGTCGAGTGTGGCCATTTGATGTGCGTCCACAAGCGCACGAAATTATTCGCACCTGGTTATTTAGCACAGTTGTTCGCGCGCACTTAGAGGAAAAAGTTTTACCTTGGAAGCATGCCTTGATTTCTGGCTGGATCTTGGATCCAGATCGCAAGAAGATGTCGAAGTCAAAGGGCAATGTAGTCACTCCCCTTGATTTACTTGATGAACACGGTAGCGATGGTGTTCGCTACTGGGCTGCAAGTGGTCGCCCTGGAACTGATACTGCTTTCGATGTTGGCCAAATGAAAATTGGTCGACGCTTAGCTACCAAAATTCTTAACGCGGGTAAATTTGTACTGACTCAAGGAAGCGCCGCACCCGAAGCAATTACTGAACCAATTGATAAGGCGCTGCTGGCTGCCCTGGCTGATGTTGTTGATGAAGCAACTAAGGCTTTTGAAGAATTTAATTACACCAAGGCTATGGAAGTTGCAGAAAAGTTCTTCTGGGAATTTACTGACGACCATCTTGAATTGGTTAAGGACCGCTCCTACGGATTGGCTGGCGACACTGGAGCGCAGTCTGCGCGCGCTGCGCTAACTCTGACATTGGATACCTTGATAAAACTCTTTGCGCCTTTCCTACCATTCGTAACCGAAGAAGTCTGGTCGTGGACTTACGACGATTCAGTACACAAGTCGTCTTGGCCAACTTCAGATTCCCTGCGCGCATTCAATGGGGATGCTTCCCTGCTCGGAGTTTCTGCTGAGATATTGTCTCAATTACGAAAGTCCAAGAGTGAAGCTAAAGTTTCCATGAAAGCGGAAATCTTGGCAGCCACAATTAATGCACCAACTGAAGCTATTGCCAAAGCAAAGCTTGTTGCCGCTGATTTATTAAGCGCAGGCAGAGTCCAAGGTGAATTTACATATGCAAAAAGCGCGAGCCTAATCTCCTTGGAGATCGAACTCGCGCCACCTAGCGAAAGTTAAAACTAAGCAGTTTTTTCCTTTGGAATTCGTTTTGCAACTGGGGCATCGCGTGGAATCAAAGTTGGGTTTACGTTCTTTGCAACAACTTCCCGATTGATTACTACGCGAGCCACATCTTCGCGGCTAGGTACGTCATACATAACCGTTAACAAAACTTCTTCCATAATCGCGCGCAGTCCACGAGCACCTGTGCCACGCAAAATTGCTTGTTCCGCAACTGCTTCAAGTGCATCTGGGGTGAACTCAAGTTCTACGCCATCTAGGTCAAATAGTTTTTGGTACTGGCGAACTAAAGCATTCTTTGGTTCAGTCAATACGGCAACTAGTGATTCTTTGTCGAGTTGAGCGACCGAAGTAAATACCGGCAAGCGACCAATAAATTCTGGGATCATGCCGAACTTCAACAGATCTTCTGGCATAACCTGCGAGAAAATATCTTGTTCGTTAACTTCTTGTTGCTCGATGTTTGCAGTGAAGCCCAGTGCCTTCTTGCCGATGCGCTGGCGAATAATTTGGTCCAGGCCAGCAAATGCGCCACCAACGATAAACAAAACATTGCTGGTATCTATTTGAATGAATTCCTGATGTGGATGCTTGCGGCCACCCTGTGGTGGAACCGAGGCAGTTGTGCCTTCAAGTATTTTCAAAAGAGCCTGCTGGACACCTTCACCAGATACATCTCGGGTTATCGAAGGGTTTTCGCTCTTGCGCGCAACCTTATCGATTTCATCAATGTAAATAATTCCAGTTTCAGCTTTTTTGACGTCGTAGTCCGCAGCCTGAATTAACTTCAGCAAAATGTTTTCCACATCTTCGCCAACATAACCAGCCTCAGTCAATGCTGTTGCATCTGCAATCGCAAATGGCACATTGAGCATGCGAGCTAGAGTTTGCGCCAGAAGTGTCTTACCCGAACCAGTTGGTCCAAGTAGCAAAATATTTGACTTAGCAAGTTCAACGCCTTCTTCGCGCGTTGATTCATTCGCGCCAGCTTGAACTCGCTTGTAATGGTTATAGACAGCAACCGAGAGTGACTTCTTTGCCACTTCTTGACCAATTACGTATTGGTCAAGGAAGGCAAAAATCTCGCGGGGCTTTGGAAGTTCATCCCAGCCCAGGTTTACTGACTCGCCTAATTCTTCTTCAATGATTTCATTGCACAAGTCAATGCATTCGTCACAGATATATACAGCGGGGCCAGCGATCAATTTCTTGACCTGCTTCTGGCTTTTGCCACAGAACGAACACTTCAACAGGTCGCCACCTTCGCCAATTCGAGCCATAGTGGTCACCTCCCGGGGGAATAAGTGTGGACAGATACTTCGAGCGTTCTTCCAAAGTATCTTGAATCGTGCAATTTCTCTTGGCGTACACGCCAAAGGAAGGTTATTTATTTAGCGGAACCCGCGAACTTAGGACCTGGTCGATGATTCCGTATTCCTTGGCCTGTGGGGCTGTGAGGATTTTGTCGCGATCCATATCAAGACGAATCTCTTCAACTGAGCGACCAGTGTGATGGGAGAAAATGCCTTCCATCTCATCGCGCATACGCAAGATTTCATTTGCTTGAATCTCAATGTCTGAACCTTGGCCGCCACCTTCGGTGTAAGGCTGATGGATCAAAATCCGCGCATGTGGCAACGCAAAGCGCTTGCCTGGCGCACCCGCAGCAAGAATTACTGAAGCAGCCGAAGCTGCTTGACCAAGACAAACTGTTTGCACATTGCACTTTACGAATTGCATAGTGTCGTAAATTGCTGTCATCGCAGTGTAAGAACCACCCGGTGAATTGATGTACATCTGAATGTCGCGATCTGGGTCAAGCGATTCCAGAACTAGGAGTTGCGCCATGACATCGTCAGCAGATGCATCATCAATTTGCACACCTAGGAAAATGATGCGCTCTTCGAATAATTTGCCGTACGGGTTGTATTCCCGAATGCCTTGCGGCGTGCGCTCAATGTAGTTAGGCAGAATGTAACGCGATTGTGGTGAGTAATCCATGGAAGTCTCCCTTATGCCGTTCCGCCTTCGCCGGCCACATCGCGCGCACTGCGCACAACGTGATCGACGAAACCATAATCTTTTGCTTCTTCTGCAGTGAACCAGCGGTCACGATCAGAATCATCAGTAACTGTTTGCATTGACTGGCCTGTGTGTTCAGCAATAAGTTCTGCCATCTTTGCCTTGGTAAATTTCATTTGTTCAGCTTGGATCTTGATGTCAGCTGCAGTTCCGCCGATACCACCAGATGGTTGGTGCATCATGATGCGAGCGTGCGGCAAGGAGTAACGCTTTCCAGGTGCACCTGCGCATAACAGGAACTGACCCATGGACGCAGCAAGTCCCATTGCAACTGTTGCTACGTCATTTTTAACAAACTGCATGGTGTCATAAATTGCCATACCAGCACTTATTGAGCCACCAGGTGAGTTGATGTAAAGGAAAATATCTTTTTCAGGATCATCTGCTGCTAGCAACAAGATCTGAGCACAGATGGCATTTGCCATGTCATCAGCGACTTGGGTTCCTAGGAAAATAATGCGATCTTGCAACAAACGCTGGTAAACCGAATCGCCAAATTGCTGTCCAGTTGGGGACGGGGTGCGTGCTTCCGGGAGATTAAATCCCGGGACCTCGATGCCGCTCACAATTACTCCTAAATATTTTGGTAACTCCTAAACACTAAGGGGTTGGCCTGACATTGGCATGGGCGACATGGCTTTGTTCGCTCCTAGCGTGCTGGAAAACCAGCAAGTTCGACTATTCGTCGGCCTCGCAGTACCTATTTGCTTTTCGCCCGACTATTCGTCGGCCTCGCAGTACCTATTTGCTTTTCGCCCGACTATTCGTCGGCCTCGCAGTACCTATTTGCTTTTCGCCCGACTATTCGTCGGCCTCAAAGTTTTCAGTATCTGAACTGGCATCAAATTCGGCGTTAAAGTCTGCATCTGATTCATCGCCACGAAGTACTGACTCTAAATCGACGGCATTGCCTGACTTATCAACAACAGAGACACTTTCTAGCACGGTTGCAAGCGCCTTTGCGCGACGAACTTCAGAGACTGCGCCTTGAACTTGGCCAGACTGAACCAGCTGATCGGCGAACTGATCTGGGGCCATGTTGTAGCGCTGCGCTTCTTGGATTAACCACTGGGAAAGTTCGGCATCGTTTACTTGCAGATCTTGCGTCTGCGCGATCTTGTCTAAAATCAACCGCGACTTAAGGCCACTTCGAGTTGTGGTTTCGTATTCATTGCGATGCGCATCATCACCATGACCATCTTCAAAGTGAGCTGCGATTTCATCTTGAATAGTGCGATCTGGCAATTCCAGCTTCACTGCTTCCATAAGTGCATCATGAGTTAAATCGCGTGCTTGGTATGCCTGCTCAATTAATCGGACCCGACCTAAGCGAGTGCGGATGTCTTCGCGAAGTTCACCAATAGTGTCGAACTCACTTGCTAGTTGTGCGAATTCATCATCGGCAGCTGGAAGTTCACGCTCGCGCACTCCCAATACTTTCACTTCCACTGTTATTCCCTTGCCGCTCCACTGACCGGCTGTAGGAGTAAATAAGAAATGACGGACTTCATCGCCTTTGGCTCCGCGAACTGCGTCATCAAATCCAGGCACCATGTCGTCAGAACCAAGTTCATAACTGAATGCATTTGCGGAAAGTTCTTCTACGTCCTGACCTTCATGGTCACCACGTAAGTCAACCAATAAAACATCGCCATCTTTTGCAGCGCGCTTTACATCTTTTAATGCTCCAAAGCGGCCACGAAGTGCAGTTAGTTGTTCTTCGACTTGGTCAGTAGTTACTTCTGCATTATCGACAACGACTTTAAGATCACTAAATTTTGGAAGTTCAAATTCTGGGCTGATATCAAGTTCAGCTGTGAAAATTAAGCCAGCTTCTTCATCCAGCGTTGTCACGTCAACTTCAGGGCGACCCAGTTGCACGATTTCATTTTCGATTAACGCCTGCGCTAGGCCAGATGGAATTGCATCGTTGACTGCTTCTTCCAGAACTGCAGCCCTACCCACGCGCTGATCAATAATGCGAGTGGGAATTTTTCCCTTGCGGAATCCCGGGATGCTTACTTGCGCACCAATGCGCTGGTAAGCCGAATCCAGATTTGGCTGAAGTTCAGCAAAGGGCATCTCTACGGTGATCTTTACGCGGGATGGGGAAATGTTTTCTACGGCGCTCTTCACGGCTCTCCTACTTATAGGGCGATAGATGTGTAGAGCCCGCCCTAAATAAATAAGGCGGACTCCGCAACTACGAGTCGGGGCGGAGAGACTCGAACTCTCGGTCTCCTGCTCCCAAAGCAGGCGCGCTAGCCACTACGCTACGCCCCGATCTTGCTGTTCGATTCTAGTCAATTTTCGGAAGTTACCAAAAACGAGTTCTGGCCAGGTTCAACAATGTGATGCTCGTGCGATTGAGGTACTCAAATCGGGTGGAGCGGGTGACCGGGATCGAACCGGCATGGCCAGCTTGGAAGGCTGGGGCTCTACCATTGAGCTACACCCGCATGTTGCATTCTCTGCGCAGACATAGACTACCTCAAGACTTCAAGTCCCTGTGTCCCGCCCGTGTAACTGATGTAAGTTACACACATGTTCGCTATTGCAACCCAGATGTCTGATGATGATCGCTTACGTGTAACCCGCTGGTCCTTTGACCCAGGAAGCGAAACCGGTGTGCACACCCATGAGTTTGATTATGTAGTCGTCCCTATTACAGGCGGGCAATTAACGTCTACCGACGGCAGTGATGAAGTTTTGCAAATGCAGCAAGTTGCTGGTGAAAGCTATGCTCGAAATAAGGGTGCGACCCACAATGTGCGCAATAACAGTTTGGTTTTTGTGGAATTTGTGGAAATCGAACTACTAATTAATTAACGGTATTCTTCGTTGGCACTCACTTGCGAACGCTCGTTAACTGCCATAGTTCTGACACTCTTTTCCATTGGTTTCCTGATTGTCAGACCCGCACCAATCACCAAGGCGGCGCCAATAATCACAAGATTTTTTACGATGTATTGACCTTCAAGTGTCAACACAAAAGGAAAAACTTTGAAACATTGCTCCGGCAGGAGAATTAGAGGCAAGAAAGTGCCTGGCATTTGTAGCGCTAGAAGTAAAAGTCCGATGCGCAATAAGGCAGGAATTAAAAAACATACCCCAATTGCAATTTCCCACCAACCGAGGATCGGAACAATAATTCCAGGTGTTAGCCAATAAACCGTCGCAGCCACCATGTCATACGCCGGCGAGAGATTACCTACCGTCTTAAGCGCACCAAACCAAATAAAAACGATACCAATTGAAGTCCGCAAGAAAGGAACCCCAATTTTACCAAAAAGGTTAATGACGTAATGGTCGAAGCGACCAGCAAGATTCTTCGCTGAATCTTTTAACATTACGTATAGCCCCTTAATTACGATTTCTCTCAAATTATAGAGGATTCTGAGGGGTTGGGCGCTTTGTAACGGAATAGAAATACACCTAGTCAAACTTTTTCAAACAAATCCCAAAAACGTTGCCCTTTGTAAAATTCAAGAATGCGCGAAATTGCAGAGCAAAATCAGTTAAAGATTTTCGTACTCGGAAATTTGCCCGATTCGGCGCACATGGCGCTCTGCGTCACTAAACGGGGTTTCTAAAAACGCATCAATAATCTCAAACGCTTCAGTTTGAGTGTGTTGACGTGCGCCAATCCCAACAACATTTGCGTTGTTATGTTCTTTCGCAAGTTGCGCAGTTGCAATGCTCCAAGCCAACGCCGCGCGAACTCCATTAACTTTGTTGGCAGCAATTTGTTCACCATTTCCAGAGCCGCCAAAAACTACGCCGAGTGATTCTGGCTCTGCTGCTACTGCTTCGGCGGCGGCAATACAAAATGCTGGGTAATCATCCTCAGCGTCATATTCATAAGCGCCATGATCGACTACTTCGTAACCCTTGCCGGTTAGATGCTTAGTTAATGCATCTTTGAATTCCAGGCCAGCATGATCCGTGGCTAAGTGAACGCGCATGGCTTAATCTTTCCAGTTCCCCTGTAGAAATTTGTGACTAATCAAAAATTGGATCGCGTGTGCGAGTTCGTTTCAATTCAAAGAAGCCATCCGTTGCTGAAACGAGCAATACGCCATCCCATAATTTTCCAGCTGCCTCACCGCGAGGCGTTGGCGAAATCACTGGTCCAAAAAAAGCTGTGTCATTTACGTGGATAACTGGCGTGCCAACATCCATACCAACTGGATCCATACCTGCGTGATGACTTACCTTTAACGCTTCATCGAAGTCTGTGGAATTCGCAGCATCAATTAGATCGGCGTCTAGGCCGCACTCTGCCAAAGACTCTGCGATCACAGGCAAATAATCATCACCGCGGCCTTGATTATGAATACGCGTTCCCATTGCGGTGTAGAGAGCGCCCGTAACTTCCAAGCCATGACGTTCTTGAGCTGCAATGACAACACGAACTGGCGCCCAAGCGCGCTTCATCAAGTCGATGTACTTCTCAGGTAAATCGCGGCCCTCGTTTAGGACGGCAAGTGACATAACGTGCCAGTTTGTAGTCACTGGTCGCACTTGTTCAACTTCAAGCATCCAGCGCGAGGAAATCCATGCCCACGGACAAATTGGATCGAACCAGAAATCTGCAGATGTTTTAGTTTGTGTCATGCCTTCAGATTAGACCCACATGTTGCCTATCGATTTTTAGGTGTCAAACTGTACGTACCCAAGAATTTGATTTCCAAGGAGTGCGCCTGTGTCAGGTACCAACATCACAAGACTTGAAGCGAGCGAACGTTCTGCCGTAGTCCAGGCCCACTCTTATGAAATTGAGTTAGACCTAACAACCCGTGATGACACCTTTACAAGCAAGACAACGGTGCACTTCACTGCCAGAGAAGGCAATTCAACTTGGATCGATTTCATTGCGCCAAAAGTTCAACGTATCGAATTAAATGGCGAATCCCTTGATACCGGGACTCATGACGGTTTCCGAATTCCACTGCACAACCTAAAGTCCCACAACGTTTTGATTGTTGAGGCAGAAGCCGCCTATATGAATACTGGCGAGGGTATGCACAGGTTCATTGACCCCGTTGATGATGAGGTCTACCTCTATACACAATTTGAAATTGCTGATGCCCGTCGAGTATTTGCTTGTTTTGATCAGCCTGATATCAAGGCAACTTTTGCTTTCACCATCACGGCGCCTGGCCATTGGAAAGTAACCAGCAACTCAGCGACACCGATGCCAGAGTCAGTTCGCGATGGCATTGAGCGCTGGACCTTTGCACCAAGCGCCAAAATGTCCACTTACATCACTGCAATTGTGGCTGGTCCTTATTACGAAGTGCGCGATGAATATAGAGGCAAGTTCGGCACCTATCCCCTTGGATTGTTTTGCCGTAACTCCCTAGCGGAGTATCTCGATCCCGAAGATTTGTTCACGGTAACCAAGCAAGGTTTCAAGTACTTTGAAGATGCCTTTGATTACGGATATCCATTTGAAAAGTATGACCAATTGTTTGTTCCAGAATTTAATGCTGGTGCGATGGAGAATGCTGCCTGCGTTACGCATCATGAAAGTTACGTATTTCGTAGCAAAGTAACGCGCGCTACTTATGAACAGCGCGCAAACACTGTTCTGCACGAGATGGCGCACATGTGGTTTGGCGATTTAGTCACAATGAAGTGGTGGGATGACCTGTGGCTAAATGAAAGTTTTGCTGAGTGGGCTGCGCATCATGCATCAGTTGAAGCAACGCAGTACACCGAAGCGTGGGTTAACTTCGTTAATCAACGCAAGTCTTGGGGTTACCGCCAAGATCAATTGCCAACTACTCACCCGATTGTTGCGGACATGTTTGACTTAGACGCAGTTGAAGTTAACTTTGATGGCATTACTTATGCAAAGGGTGCATCCGCGCTTCGTCAGCTTGTTGCCTGGGTTGGTGAAGAGGCTTTCTTTACGGGAATTCGTGCCTACTTTAAGAAGCATGCTTGGGGTAATACCGAGTTACAAGATTTACTCGTTGAACTTGAGCAAGCATGCGGCCGCTCGCTCAAAGACTGGACGCAACGCTGGCTCCAAACTGCTGGTGTAAATACCCTTCGCCCTGAAATTGTGGTGCAAGACGGAAAGTACAAGTCAGTAACAATCGTTCAAGAACCACCAGTTTCCCCTGTTGGTGTAGATCAATTACTACGCCCGCATCACATTGGAATCGGACTTTACAACCGAGCTGGTACCCAAATAAAGCGAGATAAGCGCATCGAAATCGATGTCGATGGTGCTCGCACTGATGTGCCTGAACTTGTCGGACAACCAATTGCAGATTTGATGTTGTTAAACGATGGCGACTACACCTTTGTAAAAATCCGCCTTGATGACAACTCAGCCAAGACTTCAGCAACTGGTTTACGCGACATCGAAGATGGGGTTGCTCGCGCACTCATCTGGGGCGCTTCCTGGGATATGACGCGCGACGCTGAAATGAGTGCTAGTGATTATTTAAGTATGGTTTTAAATACTGATCTGGGTGAAATTGAAATCGGCGTCGCTCAGCAACTGTTACTACAGGCACGTTCGGCCATCGAGCAATTTGCGAATCCTGCTAACCGCGCAGTAAATCGTGATTCCTTGGTTGCATCACTGTTGGCCGCTCTAGAAAAAGCAGATGCAGGTGGCGATCATCAACTCGCGTTCGTAAAGAACATCGTTGGCTTAGCTCGAACTCCGCAGCACACTGAGATTTTGGCTGGCTGGCTAGATGGTTCAAATGTTCCAGCTGGACTAGAAGTTGATACTGATCTTCGTTGGTCGCTCGTGGCTCGGCTAGTTGCACTTGGTGGCTTAACAACATCTGCGATCGACGATGAATTAACTCGTGACAACACTGCAGGTGGCCAGCGTCAAGCAGCTTCAGCTAAATCAGGAATTCCAACTGCAGCGGCAAAGCTCGAAGCGTGGAACGCAGTTGTTGAAAATGATGGACTCGCTAATGCGTTACTCGAAGCAACCGTTGGTGGGTTCTCGCAACCAGATCAACGTGAACTATTAATTCCATTCGTTGATAGATACTTCGATTCATTAGCGAACATTTGGGAAACTCGAACCAATGAAATTTCCCAAACTTTAACGCTGGGACTTTTCCCATCCCTTCTTGGCTCCCCCGAGATCATGGCTAAGGCAGATGCATTTATTGCAAGCTCAACAGATGTTGGCGCGATTAGATTGGTGCGCGAGTTGAGGGACAATGTGGATCGGTCACTGCGATGTCAGGCATGTGACGGAGCTAAGTAAATACTGCGATGTCAGGCACGTGACGGAGCTAAATTATCTAGTAAGTGATCTGAGAACGTTCACTTGGTGGGATTTGTTTGTCGCTAAGAGTTGGGTCATCTAAGTAGCCATCACGAGTTGAATTTCGTGCTGCACTAGTCCAGCTTGGCCCAAGCGTTAACAGGGTAATGATTCCAGTGATAGCAATCGGCAAAACAACAAACCAAAGGATTGCACTAAGCGTTCCCATTGGTTCGCCTGGTTCATCACCGTCGTCGCGTTTATTAGTCTGCGCCATTACCGGGTAAATTGCGGTTGCGCTCAGAATTGCAGTTGCAGTAGTTGTTGCCCATATGCGGCGGGTAGCAGTAATCACTCCTTTATTTTACGACAGGATATTTTCATTTTCCCTACGCATCCAAAGAATTCGGCGTGGCATAGGACACAATGAAGAAATGGATTCAAAAGAAGTTCTGGCTTGGTTTTTAGGTCAACCCGTGAAAGTAGCAATCGTGGTTGTCGTTGCCCTGGTAGCACGAGTCGTCTTGCTGCGAGCTGTAGATCGACTCACAAAGCGTGCACTTAGCTCCAGTTCCAGGTCAGATCAACGAGCTGCCACAGTAAGTCGCTTGCTCCACGGCACTATAAGCAGCACCGTTTGGATCATTGCGTTAATAACTATTTTGGCAATCGCAGGTATCAACGTCGGCCCCTTGCTAGCTTCTGCCGGAATTCTCGGCGTCGCAGTAGGTTTCGGCGCACAAACTTTGGTCAAGGATTACATTTCTGGAATCTTCTTGATAATGGAAGATCAATTTGGTTTGGGTGATGAAGTTGAGATTGGCACAATTCACGGCACGGTCGTGGACGTTGCGCTTCGCGTAACTCAGGTCCGCGACAGTGACGGCCGACTTTGGTACATCCGAAATGGTGAGATTTTGAATGTTGCCAACCATAGCCGCCAACAATAATGAGCAATCCGGTCAGACCCAGTCTGCACCAACATTCTAAATAAGCGACAATTAGATATGACACAACGTTGCTTAGTTACTGGCGCCACTGGTTACATTGGTGGCCGATTAATACCCAGATTGCTCGAAGAGGGCGTAACAGTTCGAGTACTTGTGCGGCACCCTGAGCGCATATCGCAGCACCCTTGGTTCGACCAAGTTGAAATCGTATCTGGCAATGCTGATGACCCCAAGGTTTGCGACGATGCCCTGAGAGACGTTGACGTCGCTTATTACCTCATACACGCCATAGGTAGCGCTGGCAACCTCGAGGAAAACGAACGTCACACTGCAACTGTTTTTGCCAAAGCAGCCAAAGATAATAAAGTCAGCCGAATTATTTATCTTGGTGGCCTACAGAATGATCCAAAACTTTCCCCACACTTGCGCTCACGCGCTGAAGTAGGAAACATTTTCTTGAATTCAGGTGTCCCAACGATTGCCTATGGCGCTGCAGTCATTATTGGTTCGGGCAGCCTTTCCTTCGAGATGCTGCGCTACCTCACTGAAATTTTGCCAGCGATGATTACTCCACGATGGGTTCGTACCAAGATTCAACCGATTGCAATTCGCGATGTTCTTCGCTATCTTGTGGAGGCTCGTAACTTGCCCGCGGGAATCAATCGAACTTTTGACATTGGTGGTCCTGACATCCTGACGTATCAAAAAATGATGCATGGCTATGCCAGCGTTGCGGGTCTGCGCAAACGCATTATTTTGCCAATCAATATCCTCTCCCCTGGACTTTCAGCGCGTTGGATTGGGCTTGTTACACCAGTTCCAAAAAAGATTGCGCGACCACTCGTTGACAGCTTAAAAACTGAAGTTATTTGTGCAGAGCATGACATCAAGCAGTACATTCCTGATCCCCCTGAGGGATTGCTTGGATTTGAGGATTCCGTTGCAATTGCACTAACGCGAATTCGCCAAGCTAACGTAATGTCTCGTTGGTCTTCTGCATCAATGATCGGAGAGCCAAGTGAGCCGCTTCCGACAGATCCAGAGTGGGCTGGTGGTTCGCTCTACACAGACGATCGTTATGTTCCTTCTAATTCTTCCCCGGAATCACTATGGAAAATTATTGAAGGCATTGGTGGCCAAAATGGTTGGTACTCCTTCCCACTGGCGTGGGAAACGCGTGGACTTATAGATAGATTCTTTGGTGGTCCCGGCATTCGCCGCGGCCGACGTGATCCAAATAAATTGCTTGCCGGTGAGATTGTAGATTTCTGGCGCGTTGAAGAATGTATTCCAGGTGAGTTACTCCGGCTTAGAGCTGAAATGTACATGCCAGGGCTTGCTTGGCTAGAACTTCGTGTTGAAAAAAATGATGCTGGCGAAACCATGTATCACCAGCACGCTATCTACCACCCCAAAGGATTGGCGGGCCATGCATACTGGTGGTCAGTTTGGCCATTCCATGGATTTGTATTTGGTTCGATGACTAGAAATATCACCAAGGCTGCTGCGGCACTAGATGTGAAAAAACTAGCTGTTAACTAGGGCAAACTAGACACGTGGAACGCACTTTATTTGAGGCTGTTGGTGGCGAAGATTTCTTCGTAAAACTTGTTGATGGTTTTTACCACGGCATCGAAAGTGATGAAGTTCTCAGCGCTATGTATCAAGGGCACGATTTAGTCCAAGCTCGTCGTCATCTTGCATTATTTTTACAACAATATTGGGGTGGCCCAACTACCTATCAAACAGAACGTGGACATCCTCGCTTGCGCATGCGTCATATGCCTTTCGTTATAGATGCTGATGCCCGAGATCGCTGGCTCGATCATATGCAAGCATCTCTTGAGAAACTTGAAATGCCGCTGGATGCTCGCCAAGACTTGTGGGAATACCTGGTAGCAGCAGCAAACAGCTTGGTTAATACCGAGTTTTAATAACTACATTCTTAGCTTTATTAGAGCGCCAGTCTATTTTTTACTGAAAAAGAACTAACTACGCATTAAATTTTCGTAAGTTTCTTTAAGTTGCGATGGAATGCGGCCCGGAAGACCACTTTCCATATTCATGCACACCATAGTGGTTTTTGCTCGCATGTATTCTGCATTCTTATCAAGCAAGCTATACCCAATTACATAAGAACTGTTTCCGATCGATTCAATCCAAACGTTCATTTGCATCGGCTCTGGTCGATATGTCAAAGGCTTTAAATATTCGATGTCATGGCGAACAACAAACTGTCTAATGCCATCTAACTCAGGGGCAAAACCAGCATTTGCCAATAATGAAACGCGAGCATCTTCTAGATAACCAACGTAAGCAACATTGTTTATGTGCTCAAAGACATCCATATCACCCCAGCGCAAATGAACTGGAACGCTAAGAATTGCCACCTAAAAACCTGCCTAAGTAGGAACTAATTAGTCCAGCGTATCGCGACACAAGTGACTAGTTGACCTCTAGGAAATCACTTTGCACTGCGCCAGCTGCAAAAATTGGGCGCTTAGTTGGAAAGTCCGCTTCGAAAAGTTGCGAGATAATCAACATGTCTGCCGTTGTGCGATTTACTGCAATACCTGCATTCCAAAGTGTTGCAATGCGCAATAACGCTTTCACATCTGGATCATGCGGCTGCGGTTCCAATGGGTCCCAGAAGAAAACTAAGATGTCGATTTTGCCTTCTGCAATCGCTGCGCCAATCTGTTGATCGCCGCCGAGTGGACCACTTAAAAACCGTTGCACTGGCAGATCTAAAGAATCAGCCAGCAAAGCGCCAGTTGTGCCAGTGGCAAACAGATTGTGCCGAGAAAGTAAGCGCCGGTTTTTCTTACTCCAGTCGAGTAATTCCTCTTTTTGATTGTCGTGCGCAACAAGTGCGATGTTTCTAGTAATCCACGGTTTAAGGTCATTCATTTTCATAACATCTTTCATGACACAAATGTGACACATAAAAACTAACGAAACTTAAACAACGCCTGAACTGCAAGTGTCTTGTCGCATAAAAAACTGGAGTGTAAAGCGCTCGCAGAAATTTAGCCGCGTGTTAGCTTTCGATACGTCGCACGATGCGGACGAGCAGCATCTGCGCCAAGACGATCAATTTTATTCTTTTCATAAGACTCGAAGTTTCCTTCGAACCAGAACCATTGGGAATCGCCTTCATAAGCCAGAATGTGGGTTGCGATGCGGTCTAGGAACCAGCGATCGTGCGAGGTAATGACCGCGCAACCTGGGAATTCCAGTAATGCATTTTCTAGCGATCCAAGCGTTTCCACATCAAGATCATTAGTTGGTTCATCGAGCAAAAGTACGTTGCCACCTTGCTTCAAAGTCAAAGCAAGATTTAGCCGGTTGCGTTCACCACCGGAAAGTACTCCGGACGGCTTTTGCTGATCTGGACCCTTGAAGCCAAACGCTCCAATGTAAGCGCGTGATGGCATTTCGACTGCGCCAACTTTGATCCAATCCAGGCCATCAGAGACAACTTCCCAAACATTTTTGGTTGGGTCTAGACCAGAACGACTCTGGTCAACGTAGGAAAGTTTCACAGTTTCGCCAACACGAAGCGAACCAGAATCTGGCTGTGTTGATTCATCGGTGGTAACACCTTCGGCCGCTGCAACAATCATTCGAAACAGCGTGGTCTTACCAACACCGTTAGGTCCGATTACACCGATGATGCCATTACGTGGAAGCGTGAATGAAAGGTCATCCATAAGAATTCGATCGCCAAATCCCTTAGACAAATGATCCGCTTCGATAACTACATTTCCAAGACGGGGACCAGGTGGAATCTGGATTTCTTCAAAGTCCATCTTGCGCGTCTTTTCAGCTTCAATCGCCATTTCTTCATAGCGATCCAAACGTGCACGGCTTTTTGTCTGACGGGCTTTGGCATTGGAACGTACCCATTCGAGTTCTTCCTGCAACCGGCGTGAAAGCTTGGCATCTTTTGCGCCTTCTACTTTCAGACGAGCCTGCTTCTTTTCTAAGTATGTTGAGTAGTTACCTTCATATGGATATGCGCGACCGCGGTCAAGCTCCAAAATCCACTGCGCAACGTTATCTAGGAAGTATCTATCGTGGGTGATCGCAATAACTGTTCCTGGGTATTTCTCCAGATGTTGTTCCAGCCAATTAACACTTTCAGCATCCAAGTGGTTAGTTGGTTCATCCAGAAGTAACAGATCTGGCTGTTGCAATAAGAGTTTGCAAAGCGCAACGCGACGGCGCTCACCACCAGAAAGTACGCTTACATCAGCATCACTTGGCGGGCATCGCAGCGCGTCCATAGCTTGTTCAAGTTGATTATCTAAATCCCAGGCATTTTTGTGATCAATAGCTTCTTGCAAAGTTCCCATTTCAGCCATCAACGCATCAAAGTCAGCATCTGGATCAGCCATCTGGGCAGAGACTTCGTTAAATCGAGCCAGCATTGCCATCGTTTCAGCAACACCTTCTTGCACGTTTTCTAACACGTTTTTAGTGTCATCTAAGTGTGGCTCTTGTTCCAACATGCCAACTGTGTAGCCGGCTGCAAGCATGGCATCACCATTTGATACTTGCTCTGCGCCCGACATGATCTTTAGCAAAGTGGACTTACCCGCTCCGTTGGGACCAACCACACCAATCTTTGCCCCAGGCAAGAATGACAGCGTTACGTCATCCAAAATGACCTTGTCGCCGTGGGCTTTACGTGCTTTTGAAAGGGTATAAATGAACTCAGCCATGAGCACGAGTCTAACGCGTGCCAAACACTGCTCAATTCCCGCAGATAGAATTGCAAGGCTCACCGGTTTTCTTGTGAGCGATGCGCCCGTAGCTCAATGGATAGAGCACCAGGTTTCTACCCTGTCGGTTGGAGGTTCGAGTCCTCTCGGGCGTACCAAGGAGCCAGAAATTTATTTCTGTCAGTGCCCTGTTCCGTTCACTTGTGCTTGGCAGAACGGGTCAACGAGCGTAAGTGAGCATTTCCCCCGCTAATTTATTTCTGTCCACGCCCTGTTCCGTTCACTTGTCCTTGGCAGAACGGGTCAACGAGCGTAAGTGAGCACCAAACCAAGACTGCATCTATATTTGGAGCCATGCCGCGCATAGCCAAAACAAAAAATGGTCACTCTCCCAAGACGTGCTTGGGTTGCGGACTTGATTTTGAATGGCGTAAAAAATGGGAACGAGATTGGGAAAACGTTAAATTCTGTTCCCAGAAATGTAAGTCAGAAAAATGAGCACCAATGTGAAGCGGATTCTCTACATTCCATTTGATCACTTGAATCGTGACTACGGGGTACTAAAAACGGCAGACAAAGCCACCGACCAAATCGTGATTGTGGAAAGTGCGCGAATGACATCAGGTCGCCCGTGGCATAAGGAGCGATTGTTCTTCTTAATCTCATCTGCTCGCCATTTCGCCGCTGATCTGAAAGACGCTGGATTTAAAGTTAGCTACCTTAAGTCGCCAACCACAATTGATGGCCTAAAACTTGCGCAGACTGAGTTTGGAAAATTGCCGATCTTTTCGGCAGAGCCTTCGTCCTTTGTGCAATACCAACAACTAGCTGAATTTGGTGTTGAGTTTGTGCCAAATGATTTCTTCCTAACTACTCGAGTGGACTTCGAAGTGTGGGCTGGGAAACAAAAATCATTTTTAATGGAAACTTTCTACCGAGCGCAACGTACTCGCCTCAACATAATGATGGATGCTGGCAAGCCTGAAACAGGAGTTTGGAACTTCGATAAAGAAAATCGACTACCTCCACCCAAGAACTACACCTGGCCAGAATATTTAGAACATAAGCGTGACAAAATAGATCTCGAAGTTTGCGCAGAACTAGGGCTTGATCCAACAAAAACTTGGGCAACCACAAGAGCCGGCGCATTAGCGCAGCTAGATCATTTCATTAAACATAACCTGACAAATTTTGGTCCGTACGAAGACGCAGTAAGTAACGACAGCTGGGCACTGCACCACTCACTCCTGAGTCCTTATCTCAATAATGGTCTGCTTCATGCATCCGAAGTTATTGCCGCAGCGCTCGCAAAATACAAAGCAGATCAAGCACCCATTGCATCTGTTGAGGCATTTGTTCGGCAAATAATCGGGTGGCGGGAATACTTAAATGGAATGTATTGGCACCTTGGGGCAGATTACAAATTTAAAAATGGTTTGACGGCGCAGCGCAAATTACTTCCGTTATTCCAAAATTCCACAAAAACGCAAATGAAATGCATGCAAGGCATTGTTTCTGACATTGAGACTAGGGCTTGGACGCATCACATCCCCCGGTTAATGATTCTAAGTAATCTTGCACTTGTAACTGGTGTAAATCCAATTGAATTCTTGGATTGGATGCGTGAGCAATTCATTGATGCCACTGAATGGGTTATGGTCCCAAACATAATTGGCATGGGCCTTCACGCTGATGGTGGCGAATTAATGACTAAGCCTTATGCAGCTGGTGGCGCTTACATCTCCCGGATGACTCAGTTTTGTAAAGGCTGCGCATACGATCCCAAATTACGAGTTGGCGAAACAGCCTGTCCGTTCACGACTTTGTACTGGGACTTTTTAGACCGTCATAAAGAAGAGTTTGCAAAGAACCATCGCATGTCCCAACAAGTCGCAGGCTTAAAGCGCTTAAGCGACTTACCTGAACTTAAGATTCGTGCGCAGGAAGTTCTTACTGGACTTGAAAAAGGAACTATCTAGCGACCTTCAAGAAGTGGCTGGGCTGGATTCCAAGTGGTGCCATCTAGCGCATCTTTACGACGGCGAGCCATGCCTGAAAGTACTTCAAGGACAACTCGGTTTCCTAATATTGCTGTGATGTCAGCGTGATCATAAGGCGGACTCACCTCAACTACATCGACACCAACGATCGGCAGCTCGTAAGCCATGCGCCGAACTGTATCCAAGAGTTCACGAGAACTTAGGCCGCCTGGTTCCGGAGTCCCAGTTCCTGGCGCAGATCCTGGGTCAACTACATCGATGTCAACACTTAAGTAAATCGCGTCACACTCAGTCAGTGCGATTGCAATTGCTTCATCGATACATTCTTTTAGGCCGCGATGTGTAATCTCAGTCATTTCATAAGCGCGCATTCCTTGCGATGCCATCCAGTCCAAAGTTTCTGGTGGTGGCCAGTAGCCGCGAAGCCCAACTTGAATGAAACGATCGCCGCGAACTGCGCCACTTTCAAGAAGCAGTCGCATTGGTTGACCGTGACCAATTAGTGATCCAAACTGAATGTCTCCGGTATCAGCATGGGCATCGAAGTGAATTACACCAACTCGCCCCCACATGTCAGCGCCACGCGCGACACCTGTGACGTTTGGCCAAGTGACTGTGTGGTCACCGCCGAGGACTAAGGGAATCGCGCCTGATGCGGCAATTTTTTCAACAACTTTTTCTAAGCTCGCACAAGATTTATTAATGTCGCCGGAATACATCTCAACATCGCCCATGTCATAAACCCGTAGGTCCTTAAGGCCATCCACTCGCATCGCCATACTCTGGCGAGAACCGTCGTGTTCGGAAACGCAAGCTTCGCGCATGGCCTTAGGGCCAAACCGGGCACCCGATCGATAACTAGTACCACCGTCAAAAGGTGCACCCACGATTACAACATCAGCATCGGCGTAAGTCTGCGGCGAATCAACATCACATTCATCAACGCCTAAGAATGTGATATTCGGACCGAACATGGTGCCATAACGTGTCATGCCACTTAGTTTATTGGATGAAAATCTTGCAATTAACGACAAACCTCCTTTTACTTCCTGCTGTTAGAGAACTTCTCCCCCAAACTTCACTTGTCGGGCATAACTAATACCCTTGGACAATGGTGGAAAACAACGCATCTGATCGCATCGTTTGGATTGATTGCGAAATGACTGGCTTAGATTTCAAAAATGATTTACTCGTGGAAATAGCCTGTGTCATAACTAATGCCCAACTTGAACAAGTAACTGAGGGCTTAAACATTGTTATCCAAGCCCCCGTGGAACGCCTAGAAACTATGGATCCATTTGTCGTAAACATGCATACGGAGTCTGGTTTACTTCCAGAGATTCCAAATGGTGTGACTCTGGAAGTGGCCGAAGAATTACTTTTTGACTACATCACTTCTCACATCCCTGAGGCAAGTAAGGCGCCACTTGCTGGATCAAGTGTTCACGTAGATCGAATTTTCTTACAACGGGATATGCCGCGCGTGGATTCGTATTTGCATTATCGAATCATTGACGTTTCGAGCGTTAAAGAATTAGCGCGCCGGTGGTACCCAAAGGCCTACTTTGCTAGTCCTCCTAAAACTGGAAACCATCGCGCACTTGGCGACATCTTGGACTCAATAAATGAGTTGAAGTACTACCGCGACGCAGTCTTCGTCGAACTTCCTGGACCAGATGGTACAAAGGCAAAAGAGATCGCAGCCCGTCACGCACCAAATTAGCCCCATGCAACTTCCCAGAATAGGATGGGGACCGTTGTCGCAAGAGAAATCTTGAATCAACATGGTGGGTGTAGCTCAGCTGGTAGAGCACCTGGTTGTGGTCCAGGACGCCGCGGGTTCAAGTCCCGTCACTCACCCCAAGGTACGACTGATAACTTTTCAGCAGAGTTAATTACTTTGCTTTTAAGGTAACCAAAACTTCGGTGTGACTATCCAAGCCAGCAGATCTTTGCCGGCCAAGACTTCCCGTTATGCCAAGAACAACTATAAAGAGCGATGCGCCTACCAGAACAATCATGGTTCCTGAGGGAACATCTGCGTAGTAACTCAAATACATTCCAATAAGTCCACAAGCAGATCCAATAATTGTGCTGTATGCAAGCATGCGTCCAAATGAATCCGTCAACATCCGTGCAATAACTGCAGGTATCACCAACATGGCAGCAACGAGTGTTACACCAATCACCGTCAGTGTCGCCAAGATTGCAAGGGAAAGGATGATCATTAACGCTGCTTCAATGCGACCAACATTTACACCAGATACTGCTGCCACGTCTGGATCAAAAGTGCTAAAAAGAAGTGCCCGGTACCGCAAAAATACAAAAAACGAAGTTAAGGCGCTAACAACAACCAGTCCAATTATTTGTTGGGTATCAATCCCAAGAATGCTGCCAAAGAGCGCATTCTCAAATGATGGACCACTGGTACCAAATTTAGAAAACAGCGCAACACCTAGAGCAAAAGACGCAATCGTAATTACTCCAATTGCTGCATCGGCGCCTAACTTGCTGCGCTTAGTAACAGAGGTAATAGCGAGCGCTGATGCTATTCCCCAGAGCCCTGCGCCAAGCGCATAAAACTGTGCGGCGAACAACTGCATTGCCGCAAAGCCACCAAAAATTGAATGTGACAGTCCATGTCCGATGTAACTCATTCCACGAAGCACAATGAATACGCCTATTAGGCCGAGTAACGCACCAGAGAGTGTGGCGACAAATAATCCCTTTTGAAAGAATGCATAACTTAACGGCTCGAGAAGAGTTTCCACATTAAATCCTTGATTCAAATACTTCAGAGGATGGAGATTGATCTACAACCAAACGAACTCCAAGATGTTCTAACACGTCCATACGCGCACCAAAAGTTCGCTCTAGAACTGCTGATGTCATTACTTCGCTCGGAGTTCCTTCTCCTACAATTTTGTGATTCACGCAGACAAGGTGCGGCAAGTGGGTTGCAATTCCATTTAGATCATGTGTTGTGAGCACAATTGCAACACCATCCTCATGCAAGTCAGCTAGTAGGTGCAAGATGTCATGGCGCGTTGAAATGTCGACACCACTTGTTGGTTCATCTAGAAGTAACACCTGGGGTTGCCTCAGCAGCGCGCGCGCCAAGAACATTCGTTGCTGTTGACCACCAGATAGCTCGCGGATCTGTCGGTTCGCTAACTCGTGGATACCCAAGCGCTCAAGAACGGCTGAGACACTCTTCTGTTCCCGAGCACTTGCCCAAGGGCGAATTCGAGAAGATTCGCGCGACATTAAAACACAATCAAAAACGGTGATTGGAAAATTCCAGTTCACTGTCTCTAGCTGCGGAACATAGGCCACCCGAAGATCCGGTGTGCGCCAAACTGTTCCAGACTTTGGAACCAAAGTATTGAGACAAAGCCGAAGTAACGTGGTTTTTCCAGCACCTGAAGGACCGACGATTCCCGTGAATTGATCTTCATGAATATGAAATGAAACATCTTCCAGAACAATTCCACGATCATAGCCAGCAGTGACGCTGTCTAATCGGATGAGTTCAGGGCCTACTCCGGTTCCAGTCAACTAGACCACTTCCTTACTGGGGATAAACAGCATTGTCAGTCCTTGGGGATACTACGATCGCATCGAGACTTGGAGTTGTTCCGCCAAGCCCAGTAATCATCGTTCGATAGTTGTACTTCATGAGCCCTAACCACGAGTGCTCAGGATCTCCAGTTGTTCCTGGCAGATCATCATCTCGAAGTGAATCTTCATAGCGAGCGCCAGTAGCTTTTCCGACCTCTTCCAGCACGGCTGATGGAAACACTTCAGATCCAAAGATTGTTTTTACCTGAAGGCTCTTTACTTGGTCAATAAGTTTGGCCACTTCCAAAGGCGATGGGTCACCAAAATCTTGCGGCTGCAGAGCGCCGATCACAGTCCAGCCATAGTTTTTAGCAAAGTAGGCATAAGCATCATGGTAAGTAAGTAACTTCAGATCACCGGCTGCAACACTTTTTTGGTCAGCTGCTACGGCCTCGCCAAGTTCAGTAGCTTGCTTACTAAAAACTTCGAAGTTATCTGCGTAATAAGCAGCGTTGTTTGGATCTAACTTTGAAATCTCATTCTTAATAACTTCTGCATACTTAATTGCATAACTTGGATCGGTCCATAGGTGAGGGTTTGGCTTGCCCCCTTCTTCTGGAAAGGAAAAGTCATAAATGTAATCAGCCTCGGGCAGAACCAAGGTACCCAGTTCTACAATTTGGGTGTCTGGTTTTTTGTTAGCCAGAGCTAAATCAATCGTTGGGTCTTCCAGCTTGAGGCCGTTTACAAAAATCAAATCAGCATCGCTAAGCAATTTGGCAACCTGCGGAGCTGGCTCGAAGGTGTGACTATTTGTTCCTTCTGGAACTATGCCCTCAATCCGAGCCCGGTCGCCAGCGATCGCACTTGCAATAGATGTGATTGGCGAAACTGTCGTTGCAATCAATGGCCGGGTATCTTCTGGAGTGAAATCACCAGATGTGGTGCCGGTTCCCGTTGAGCAGGCTGAAAGAGCAAGCACTGTAAAAACGAGTAAAGACTGAGTAAATAACCTCTTCATATCCAAACTCTATCCAGATTTTGACCTTATTGCAAGTTCTTTGCAGTTGCATAAAGGTGGTCATAGTGACCTATCTCACGCTAACTACAGCAAAATTAAGACGAGGGCGAATACTTAGTCGCGGTTCCATTTCGGGTAAATCCAAGCAAAGTTAATCCAAACTCGCGAGCAGTCTCAACTGCAAGTGACGTTGGGGCAGAGACGGCAACAACAGCAGAAATACCAGCTGCAATTGCTTTTTGAATTATTTCAAATCCGCCACGGCTAGAAATAGCAAGTGAGTAACCAGATAGCGGCAACAGGTCATGCATTAAGGCATAACCAATAACTTTATCCACGGCATTATGGCGGCCAACATCTTCGCGCACCACAATTAAATTTCCAGTTTGGTCAAACAACCCAGCGGCATGAAGGCCACCGGTTTTATCAAATATCTTTTGCATAGGACGCATGAGATCTGGTAGTTTTGCTAACTCCAGATCATTTAATCCAGGCGCTATTACATTCTGACAACCGCGCTCGCGTAAATCACTGATGTGTGTTGAGCCGCACACTCCACACGCACTAGAAATAGTAAATCTTCGCTCCATTGTTCGGGTAACCGCAGGTGCATCAGCAACAACTTGCGCGACAATTACATTTTCCTGTTCGCGTGGCGATAATTCTTTATCTTTACAAGTTGTAATCCCAATTAAGTCTTCGCGATTTCGTAATAAACCTTCGGACCACAAAAAACCAGCTCCCAATTCAATGTCCGCGCCAGGCGTGCGCATTGTTATTGCGAGTTGTTGTAATCCTGCCCCACCATCAATTCGAATTTCAAGCGGCTCTTCCCCAACAACGTAATCGCTAATACTTGTTTCATCTTGCGTCTTTGAAACTTGGATGCGCTGGGTAGCTGAAATTGGCTCGTGGCTAGTCAACGGTTTCCCAATCCTGCACTGCGTTGGATAGATGATTAATTAGATCTATAACTTCCGTTGCTGTTGATGACTTTTTCCCAGCTACGTAACCCAGTAAGTAAGTTGTTAACGGAGCAGACTTGCGCTCGACGCCGTGCGCGACCTCGCGCGTTAAGTCAAGCAGTTGCTCGATTGGGAGCTCGTGTTGATCAACTTCTAACACTGCAGCAACTCGCGCTAACCACATTTGCGTTATTTGATCCATTGATTCGCTCCTCTTGGCTGCTGCCGCAACATCCGTCCAGGTATCAAAATCTTTTACCTGACCTGGTTTCACACTAACGCCGACCATATTCAAAGTCGAAAGTAGTCGTAGCGGAGATAGATTCACTCCTTGAGTGGGCGCAAGCAAATCCTTAATAAGTTCCGTTCGAACACAAGCGCAAAGTGGCTGACCTAAACCATCTTCGCGGATTGCCCAAGCGCCATCATTGTCACGGGCGCTTTCGATGATTGCAGTAACTGTCGCTGAATCAAGAGTTTGATCTCCCGCCGAAATAAATACATAGTCGGTGACTACCAGTTCCAACCCTGACCAGATTCCCGCAGCTGGTCCGCCAGCTGGATTTAAGTCAGGAACCCAAATCACCTTCGACATTGATGCACTGGCGATATCGCGCGGTAAACCCACTACAAAAACTCGACCTGGGCAGGCCCCTACTGCATCTACTAGCAAGGTGTTACCAGCGGCTCCAAATGGCAATAGTGCTTTATCAATTCCACCAAGACGCGAGGCTTTACCGCCGGCAACAATTATGGAATCAACGTTATTCATCAGGTCTAAAGCATGACATGGGTTCGGTAGATTATGTCTATGGCTGGGGACAATAATCACAATGTGGAATGGGATTTAGCCGTTGCCCTGAGCAGTCAATCCGTGGTTGCGCAGCCTGCAATTTTGCTGCCTTTGTCCGCGGGGCTAAATCAAGTTCTCGCGCAAGATCTTGTTTCCCAAATCTCGCTGCCACCTGCCCACACCGCGATGATGGACGGTTATGCAGTATTCGGTCCAGGGCCATGGAACATCATTGGCGAACTTCATGCCGGCAGCTACCTACCTTATTTGGATTCCGGATGCGCACTAAAAGTAAGTACGGGCGCACATCTACCACCGCACTGCTCGTTTGTAATTCCCCAAGAACTCGCAAGTATTTTTGACGGATCCGTTGCAAGTAAAAATTCCTTCACACTAGGACAGCACATTCGCTCTCCTGGTGATGAAGCCGAAGCGGGCGAAGTTATTGCTGCAGCCGGAACCCTGCTTACTCCCGCTGTGATGGGCCTGGCAAGCAGTTCTCAGATTGATGAAGTCTTGGTTTATGGCCAAGCAGCAGTTTCAATAATTGTCACAGGTAGTGAATTAGTTTCTAGCGGTGAACCTGAACTTGGTCAGATTCGCGATTCACTTACCGTGCAAGTCTCTGCTTGGGTCGAATACCTTGGGGCGAGTGTGAGCTCAAGCGTTAATTGTCCAGATGATCTTGCGCAACTTAAAAGCTTGCTGTCAGATAGTGCTGGCGAAATTATTGTTGTGACTGGTGGCAGCTCACATGGCGAACGTGACTACTTACGAACTGCGCTTTTGGAATTAAATGCCACCTACGTTATCGATGAAATTTTAATGCGCCCAGGACACCCTTCATTGCTTGCAAAATTACCTAACGGACAACTCGTAGCTGGTCTTCCTGGTAATCCACTTGCGGCGCTTGTTAGTTTTTTGACCATCGTTGCCCCAGCTCTTCGCGGTCTTTCTGGCCAAGAAAATTTCCGGATGACAAAAATCCAACTTGAACTTGATTATCCATGTGACCGAACTCGCGTGGTTCCAGTAATGCTTGGTTCTGGTAAAGCGCAACTAACTCAGTTCCGAGGTTCAGCGATGTTACGCGGACTTTCGCATGCAGATGGTTTGGCAGTAATTTCTCCCGGAGAGAATCCCGCTGGAACTTTAATTAGGATTTTGCAATTGCCTTGGCGAACTAATTAAGCATTAGCCCTTGCTCTAAGTTCATCCGCAACCTTATTTAAAGTTGCACTGAAATCCTCACGATTTTTTGATACCTGCTGATAAAAATCAGAACGCATTTGTGGTGTCCAGAATTTAACTAAGTGTTCTGAAATCCGCAAGTAAGTTTCCTCATGAACTGGGATGTTACGTTCAATTTGCTCAGCCATGCGAGTCAGTATTGCTACATCCATTACTAGACCTTTGCTAATACTTCGTCAAGGGTGTTCGTAGCAGGAGCACTTGATTCTGCTGGACGAATTTCCACTGCAGTCACTTTGTACTCTGGGCAATTTGTCGCCCAGTCTGAGTATTCAGTTGTAATTACATTCGCACCACTTTGTGGATGGTGAAAAGTTGTATGAACCACACCAACTGGGACTCGCTCCGTAACGAGAGCTGTTAAAATCGTTTCGCCAATACGGCTTGTGACTGCGATTTTCTGGCCATCGACGATGCCACGCATGGCTGCATCTGCTTCATGTATTTCCAGTAAATCTTCAGTGTGCCAAGTGGTGTTCTTAGTTCGCCGAGTTTGCGCGCCGACGTTGTACTGACTCAAAATTCGCCCAGTTGTTAGTAACAGTGGGAACTTACGATTTGAGCGCTCTTCCGTTGGTACAAATGGCGTTTCCATGAACTGACCCTGGCCACGAACGAAATTATCGATGTGCATGATTGGAGTTCCGGTCGGAGCCGCGTCATTGCATGGCCACTGCACGCTGCCTACCTCATCAAGCATCGCAAAGCTCACACCCTTGAATGTTGGAGTGATCTGGGCAATTTCATCCATAATTTGCGCGGAGTTTTCGTAGTGCATTTCATAACCCATGGCTTGCGCTATCTCGCAAATTATCTGCCACTCTTGCTTACCGTTGCGGGGAGCCATTACCGGTCGCACGCGATTGATTCGACGCTCCGCATTAGTAAAGGTGCCATCTTTTTCCAAAAATGATGTTCCAGGCAAGAAAACATGGGCAAACTTTGAGGTTTCATTTAAGAATAAATCTTGCACCACAACAAGGTCCATTGACTCAAGTGCTCGGTAGACGTGCTTAACGTTTGGATCAGATTGGGCAATGTCCTCGCCATGAACAAAAATTCCGCGGAACTCTCCAGATATTGCGTTATCGAACATGTTTGGAATGCGCATTCCAGGATCTGGTAGCAACTTGACGTCCCATAACATTTCAAATTGTTCGCGGACTGCGTTGTCAGAAACATGTCGGTATCCCGAAAGTTCATGTGGGAACGAACCCATGTCGCAAGCACCTTGCACATTGTTTTGGCCGCGCAGTGGATTGATACCAACTCCGTCACGACCAATGTTTCCAGTTGCCATCGCCAAGTTAGCCATACCCATAACCATGGTGGAACCCTGTGAATGCTCAGTGACGCCAAGGCCATAGTAAATTGCTGAGTTATTTCCAGCGGCATACATCCGAGCAGCTTCTCGGATCAGTTCTGCTGGAACTCCAGATTGGGCAGCCACAACTTCTGGGCTATTCTCTGGAAGTTCGATAAAGGTTCGCCAGCGCTTGAACGGACCTGGATCGCAGCGCTCGGCCACAAACTCTTCGTCAATTAAACCTTCAGTAGCAATCACATGGGCAATCGCATTAATTACCGCAACGTTTGTTCCTGGCTGAAGCGGCAAGTGGTAGTCAGCTTTAATGTGAGCTGACTCAACAAGATCAATTTTGCGCGGATCAATAACAATCAATTTCGCGCCAGCGCGAATTCTTCGCTTCATGCGTGATGCAAACACTGGATGCGCGTCCGTTACGTTTGCGCCAATAACAACAATGACATCAGAGTGGGCAACTGATTTAAAGTCCTGAGTTCCAGCTGATGTTCCAAAAGTTGTACTTAAGCCATAGCCAGTTGGTGAGTGGCAAACTCGTGCACAAGTGTCGATGTTGTTATTTCCAAATGCTGCGCGAACCATCTTTTGCACAACAAAGATCTCTTCATTGGTACAACGTGATGATGAAATTCCACCAATGCTATTGTCGCCATACTTTTCTTGAATGGCTTTAAACTTTGAAGCGGTAAATTGAATTGCTTCATCCCAAGAAACCACTCGCCACTCGTCAGTTATCTTTTCGCGCAGCATTGGCGTGGTAATTCTGTCGTTGTGTGAGGCATATCCCCAGGCAAATCGTCCCTTTACGCAGCTGTGGCCTTCATTCGCCCCACCAGTTTTTGTTGGCACCATTCGAATTAATTCATCGCCGCGCAATTCAGCATTGAATGAGCAGCCGACTCCGCAGTAAGCACAAGTTGTTTCTACTGTCCGAGTTGGCATACCTAAATCAATGACAGATTTTTCTTGCAGCGTTGCAGTTGGGCAAGCCTGCACGCAAGCACCACAAGACACGCATTCACTTGACAAAAAATTCAAGCCACCGGGGCTTACTTTCGAATTAAAGCCTCGACCTTCGATAGTGAGGGCCAGGGTTCCCTGTACTTCATCGCACGCTCGAACGCAACGATTACAAACGATGCATTTGCTCTCATCAAATGAAAAGTAAGGATTGGAAGAATCCGTTGGCGCATCCAAGTGATTTTTGCCAATGCCGTAACGTACCTCACGAAGCCCTGCTACCCCTGCCATGTCTTGGAGTTCACAGTCACCATTAGCCGAACATGTTAAGCAATCAAGCGGGTGGTCTGAAATGTAAAGTTCCATGACACCCTTACGGAGTTTGGCAACTTTTGTAGTCTGCGTGCGAACGACCATGCCTTCTTCGACAGGTGTAGTGCAGGACGCTGGAGTTCCTCTACGTCCATCAATTTCTACTATGCACATTCGGCAGGACCCAAAAGGTTGCAATGAATCTGTGGCACAAAGTTTTGGAATATCGCATCCAGCTTCGCCCGCAGCTCGCATAACTGATGTGCCCTGGGGAACAACGTGCTCTTCACCGTCAATAGTTACGCTCACCATGACATCTGAGTATGACTTTGGAGTGCCGTAATCGGCTTCACCAATTCCTGAGCGCATCGGCATAGTGCCTCTTGGGTCAGAAAGTATTGTCATAACTTTGCTCCTGTCTTGATCCCGAAATCAGCTGGGAATAATTTAAGTGCGCTGCGAACTGGCATTGGAGTGAGCCCACCCATTGCGCATAATGAACCATCTGTCATAACTTCGCATAAGTCTTCGAGAAGTTCCAAATTCTTTTCTTGATCTTCACCTGCGACAATGCGGTCGATAACTTCAACGCCGCGGGTTGAACCAATTCGACAAGGCGTGCATTTGCCACACGATTCCTCAGCGCAAAACTCCATGGCAAACCTCGCTTGCTTAGCCATGTTTACGGAATCATCAAAAACCACAATCCCGCCATGACCCAGCATTCCACCAGCTTGGGCAAGAGATTCATAACCCATTGCGACATTCCAAGATTCGATTCCTAAGTAGGCGCCTAGTGGACCACCAATTTGCACAGTTTTTATCGGCCTGCCACTGCGGGTCCCATTGCCATAAGTATCAATGAGTTCCCCGAGGGTAATTCCGAAAGCAACTTCGACAATTCCACCACGTTTAATGTTTCCTGCTAATTGGAAAACTTGAGTACCACGTGAACGCTCATGACCAAGTTCTTGGTAAGCGCTGGCGCCCTGGGCCAAAATCATCGGCACGGCCGACAATGTCAACACGTTATTAATAACAGTTGGTTTGCCGAATAATCCAACTAGCGCTGGGATCGGAGGCTTAGCGCGAACCATACCGCGCTTACCTTCCAGGCTTTCCAGCATTGCAGTCTCTTCGCCGCACACATAGCTGCCAGCACCAACCCGAACTTCTAAGGCAAAAGCAGATTTTGATCCTAAAACGCTTGAACCAAGAAGGCCAAACTCATTTGCTATCGCAATCGCACGATTCAGAATATCAATTGCATGTGGGTACTCAGAGCGAACATAAATCAAGCCTTGAGTCGCGCCGACTGCGATACCGGCAATGATCATGCCCTCGATGAGGGTGAATGGGTCACCTTCCATAAGCATGCGATCTGCGAAGGTTCCACTGTCACCTTCATCGGCGTTACAGCAAATATATTTTTGTTCAGATTCTGCATTCAGCACGGTCTGCCATTTAATTCCAGCTGGGAAACCTGCTCCACCACGACCACGCAGTCCAGATTCAGTGACTTCACGAACTACCTCAGCGGCAGACATTGCAAGTGCGTTGCGCAATCCAGCAAGGCCACCATAATTTTCGTAGTCTCGGAGCGAAAGTGGATCAATTACGCCAACTCGCGCAAAGGTAACTCGATTTTGATTCTTAAAGTATTCGTGTTCTTCAACCAGGCCAATACTTGATGAGTGCGGTGCACCATCCAGTGCGCCACTACTAATTAATTCTGGAACCGCTTGCGCATCTATGTTGGCAAAACCTATGCGTCCAGCCGAAGTCTCAACTTCTACAAGTGGTTCCAGCCAAAGCATTCCTCGAGATCCGGTTCGGATCAAAGTTACTTCTAGACCTTGGCTTGCGACAACTTCTTTAATAGCAATCGCTACTTCATCAGCGCCCATTGATACGGCCGCTGAATCCATTGGTACAAAAACTTTTATCACGAAGTTATCACCGCAGCAGACTTGAGAATACTCGCACTTGTTGCGCGCCCGATTGGTTTACCATTTACCATCGCCGACGGTCCAAGCGCGCAATTTCCTAAACAAAAAGTCTGTTCCATCTGAATGTCATTTTTTATTGTGCCGTTATGGATGTCATAACCCTGTGAATGTAAATCAGAAATCAAAGCTTCATTTCCAGATGCTTGGCAAGCTTCTGCAACACAAACTTTAACTACTACTTGAGCTGGCGGCGTTGATCGAAAATCACTGTAAAAAGTAAATACACCATAAACTTCCGCGCGCGAGACATTGGAATTCTTAGCGATTAAGTCAATCGCGCTATCGGGGACGTAACCCAAAAGTTCCTGAACTAATTGCAACGAACGAAGGATCGCTGAAGCCTCGCCCTTGTATGGTCCTAGATAATTAAGAATGCTTTCTTCCGAGTAATTACTCAACTGCTTCTCCAATTAGTTCCATAAGTTGCTCTTCTAAGTGTGTATCACCTACGTGAATAATTTCAAGTGGCAGCCCAATAAGTTGAGCGGCGTCCTCTGCCGCAGCCTCTAATTCAGGGCTCTGGTGTTGAGAAAGCCACAGGACGCGTTTGTACGAATGAAAATAGTCATCTCTAAGTTCCGGGTACTTTTCGAGGCCCATTTCAACCATTACGCTGCGGCGAAAAGTCTTTATCAAGTAATCAGTAAATACGTAAGTTCCTGGCTCGGCTTCAAATTCTGCCTTCATTCTTTTTGCGGTGGCAAATACGTCATAACAATGGTCGCCCGACAGGCGAGATACGTCGTACTTCTCACACAGCTCATCAATCGCGCCGTAGGTTCCGCAATCCGCATATGCAATGGCAACACGATCATGCGTTGGTTGCAGCTCCAAAATAAGTTTTTCAACTTCGGGCGCAATGCCTTCAGGACGGTTGTGCAGCAACGGGTTTACTGGCTCAACCCGCAAATCTAAATCTCTGCGATCTGCGATGTCGTGAATATGAGCAGCTAAAGCCCCGCATGCAATCACTGCGATGTTCATGATGGAAGCGCCAGCTCCAAAAAGAATTTGTCATTGAAGTCAGGGCGATCTGATAGTTCAACGTAATCAACTTCGTTAAGCAAAGTAGCGGCGCCACTTCGCTCTGTACTCGATAGCAAAACCATCTTTGCGCCCTCGCCTGCGACGTTTCCAGCGCTCACAATGCGCATAACTGGGAGTTTTGGCACTAAGCCAATGCCTATTGCTGAAGCTGGCGACAGATAGGAACCAAATGATCCAGCGAGTAGGACTTGCTGGACATCATCATCAACTAAGCCAACTTCTTCAAGTAGCAAGCGCCAACCAGTGGCAATCGAGGCTTTCGCAAATTGAAGTTCGCGGACATCTCGCTGAGACAAATAAACCGTTGGTTCATCGCCGTCCCAATGAAGTACAAAGATTCGATCGCCCGCTTCACGAGTTAGCAACCTAGGCGCTAAGTGTGGGGCAATTTCCAGAGCTAACTCATCAGTGACAAAACGTCCTGAGTCGTCAATTAGTTTTGCTTTATGCAGAACATAGACCGCATCCACTAAGCCCGAACCACAAATGCCAACTGGTTCTGCGTCACCGATAACTCCAAGTTTGATGCCCTCATCTGTTACCTGTACAACTTCGATTGCGCCGTCTGCGGCGCGCATGCCGCATGCAATCGATGCCGCTTCAAAAGCTGGTCCCGCTGGAGCTGCCGTCGTCAAAATTGTGTCACCGTTTGACAGGACAATCTCACAGTTAGTGCCAACGTCAATTAGCAAACGAACGCGCTTATCGCGATCCATACCAGTAGCAAGAACGCCCGCAACAATGTCGCCGCCAACGTAAGCGCCAAATGCTGGGAATAGGAATACTCGAGCAGTTTGTAGTATCTCGATTCCAACTTCCGCAGCAGTGAACACCGGCCAGGTTTTTGCAGCAGGAATAAATGGCGCAACACCAACAGGCTCTGGATCTACCCCAAGCAAAATTTCTACCATGGTGGCATTGCCTGCGATCGCAGTTTCGTATACCTGATCCGCCGACACTCCAGCTTCCGCGCAAACTTCGGCAATCAATTCATTTAAAGTCGCAAGGCCAGCTACTTGCATCAGTCCCGCAGCAAGTGGATCCATCATCGTTGCGGAAATGCGCGAGATTACGTCAGCGCCAAATGGTTGTTGCTTATTAAGCATCGACTTAACGGCCATTGGAGTGCCAGTTATTAGATCAAGCAATGTTGCTACAACTGTTGTGGTGCCCAGATCAAATGCGATTGCATAGTTTTGCGCAGAAGTGTCCCCTGGCTCAACTGCTATCAAAGCTTCATCGACTACAACAGCTGTTACTTTAAAATCATTTTTGCGCAAGATAGTTGGCAAAGTTTTAAGAACTGCTAGATCTGCTTCAAACTCAAGGTCGTCCATAGCATCCCGCAGGCGGTCAATGTCAGGGCGTTGATCATGTAACGTTGGCTCAACTAATTCGACGTAACGCTTTTGAACTGCTGGTCGCAAAATAACTTGTCGACCAACGCCAACGGTTGCAGCTTTTGGCCTGGTAGACAACGGTGGAACTTCAACTTTTAGATTTCCGTTAGCGCGCGCAACACATGCTAAGCGCCATCCATCTTCGAGCTGTTCAGAACTAAATGCTCGGATATCCAGGCGAGAAATCGGAACTTCACCTTCAAGAATTTGAATCTTGCATTTTTTGCAAGTTCCATGACCGCCACATGTTGAGTCAATTGCTAAACCATTCCAGGAAGCTGCGTCAAAGACAGTTACACCTGGGGGCACACGAACGTCAGTTCCACTCGGACTGAACTGCAATTGGACGCGACCAAGTCCACTGACTGTGGTCTGTGGTGTTGCGCTTTCGATATCGGTCACGGCTTTTCTTTCGGCTAATTCTTATCGGTTATTAAGCTTCTTTGTTTGTGCGGAAGTTGCTGATCCAGTTTGCTCCCCATTGATCAAGTCCCAAAACTAAATCAGAAGCACGAACTGCTTGGACGACCTCAGGTGTGCGACCATCCATAATTGCTGAAGTCAATCCCATAGCCATGGCCATAGGCATGAACGCAGCATTTAGGGCGTGACGATTTGGCAAGCCAAAGGAAACATTCGAAGCTCCAATTGACATGTTCAGGCCGTACTTTTCTTTGATTAAGTAAATAGTCTCAAGTGTGTGCTTGGCATTTTCTGGATCTGCGCCAACTGGCATAGCAAGTGGATCGATAAGCAAGTTCTCAAGCGAGATACCTTCTTTTTCTACCCGACGAACAATTTTCTCAACTATGACCATGCGATCCTTGGCCAACATCGGAATTTCAATCTCATCATTTGGAAGCGCAAGAATCGCTGCGTCATACTTCTTTACTAACGGAAGAATCAAATCCATTCGCTCGTCTTCACCAGTCATTGAGTTAACAAGTGCTTTACCTTGATAAACCGCAAGGCCCGCCTCAAGCGCTTCAATAACCGAGGAATCAATACAAATTGGTAGGTCAGTTAGCGACTGAACGAGCTTGATCGCATTTGCTAACAACTCTGGTTCATCAGTTAGCGGAACACCCATGTTTACGTCAAGCATGTCACAACCGCCAGCAACTTGGTCTGCAACGTCAATGTTGATCGTTGAAAGATCGTTGGCGCGAAGTTTTTCCTGGAATAGTTTGCGACCAGTTGGATTTAGACGCTCACCAATAATTACAAATGGAACATCGTGACCGATCGTTACGGTCTTGGTTGGTGAACTAAGCACTGTATGCATGGTTTTCCTTTACTTCGCTTGTGATTGATTGACGGACTCTGCCAAGATCTGTCATTAATCGTTCAAGTGTCTCATCATTTCTAAAATCAGTAATGTGCAGTCCGCGCACAGATGGTTGAGCTAATGCATGCTGAGCAAATTCCAAAGTCTGTAAGTACGCTTCCTCGCAAGGATCTGCAGCTTTTTCCACGCGTGCAATTTGATCAGCAGGGACATCAATACCGGGCACGCTATTGTGCATAAAGTTCAATGCACTAGCGCCTTTAACTAAAATGATGGTTGGAATTATTGCGATTTTCCCGGCTAACCCAGCATCGCGAACTCCCGCACAAAACTTTTCTAACCGATCTTGGTGGTAGCAAATTTGAAGTTGCAGAAATTTAGCTCCAGAAGCATACTTTTTCGCCACTCGCTGTACGCGATATTCAAATGGTGGTGCGCCAGGATTTTCCACTGCGCCTATAAACATGTGTGGCGCAGGATCGATTTTGCGACCAGACATGTATTCCCCGCGCTTAATTGTGCTCATTAAGCGCACAAGTTGTGGTCCGTCTAGATCAAAAACGCGACGTGCTTCGGTTTCATCTCCGGCAGTCACGTCGTCACCAGTTAGTGCTAAGAAATTTTCAACACCAAACATGCTGGCACCCATGATGTCTGCTTGTTGAGCAAGACGATTCTTATCGCGACACACAACCTGCAAAATAGGTTCAAGTCCAAGTTGTTTCATAGCGATTGCAGAAGCAACGTTTGATACGTGCGCATGAGCTGCCGTGTTGTCAGTGGCATTTACGCCATCAAACCAACCGCGAAAACGATCAGCATACTTTTTTGCTTTTTCTAAACCGTTTCCATCAAGAGTGTGGAACTCAGCAGTGAATACAGTTTCGCTAGTTTTTGTTAACTTATGCTCAAGTGTTGACATCAGTGCTGGCCAACTTCGATTGATTCATCCGTTGTGTTTTTCCAGCCGGTTGGAGTCCAGCGATCCCGCTTAGTGAAAAAGTTTTTCCAAGAGGAAGTTCCCTTTAGGCGATTGTCTACCGGTGGACGTAAATGGTTGTATTCCTCTTTCCAAGATGAAGGTAACGGCCAGCTCTCGGTACGGTCATACGCCTTTAGCCAGACACATTTCATTTCAGGCTTTACTTCGCAATGACCATCTTCGCGCACTCCACCACAAGGACCATTACGCAAAGTCTTTGGGCAATTCATTGGACATGTCATACCTGTTGAGTGCAGCACGCATTGGCCGCAATCTTGGCAACCCCAAACGGGGCCTTTGATTACATGCTCAATCGTTGCAATGAAAGTCGTCATCAGAAGTCCTACTTTCCACGCTTGATTGCAATTAATTCTTTAGCTTTACGCACGGCTGTAGAGGCGTCAGAGGCATAGCCATCTGCGCCGACAACATCTGCGTATTCCTGGGTTACTGGAGCCCCACCAACCATGATGATTACGTCATCGCGCATACCTGCTTTGGTAATTTCATGAATGTTGACTTTGAACATCGGCATCGTGGTTGTTAGGAATGCAGACATACCAACCACGTCTGGCTGATGTTCCTTAATTGCATCAATAAATTTCTCTGGCGCACACTGCACACCAATGTCAATAACCTGGAAGCCAGCGCCTTCGAGCATGATATTTACTAAGTTCTTGCCAATGTCATGAACGTCACCTTTAACAGTTCCCATAAGAAAAGTGCCAACGGTCTCCGCGCCAGTGTCAGCAAGAAGTGGGCGGAGTACATCTAGCGCGCCGCTCATTGCGCGACCCGCGATCAACATCTCAGGCACGAAATAATCACCGCGCTCAAAACGGGCGCCAACTTCTTCAAGTGATGGGATTAGAGCATCAAATAAGAGAGAGTCGGGAGTTAGTCCTGAGTCCAAGCCCATATGGGTAAGTTCAAGCACCCTAGGTGCATTGCCTTCCATGGTGCGCTCGTAAATTTCCTTGAGGATTTCCTCGTGTGTCATGCCGCTCCTTCTTGTTTTAGGCCGTGCACTTGGTTGAGTTCTCGACGCATAAGCTGTGCGATGTGCAATTCATCACCTGGGGTTATTCTCTCAGCCGGTCCACTAACCGACAGTGCGGCGATCGCCTTGCCAGAGGCTTCAAGCACTGGAATTGCGACCGAAATTAAACCTTGTTCTAGTTCATTTCGGATAACGGCATAGCCAACTTCTCGAGCTTTTCGAATGTGTAGTTCTAAAGTGACAAAATCAGTAATTGTTTCAGTGGTTCGCGGAGCAAGTGTGCTTGGCGCGACTGCCCCGCCAAATGCCATCAGCACCTTGCCGGCTGCCGAGCAATGCGAAGGAACACTTTCCCCTACCCAGTTGCGGCTTCCTAGCAAGTAGGAACCTTCAACTTGGGCGATATTGTCAATGCCAGTGTGCCCAGAAACTGCCAAACTGACCGTCTCGTGCGTAATGTCCGCTATACGCTCCATTGCTGGGGTTAGGGATCCAATTAATGCTGTGTACGCTCCGCCACGAACCGCGAATTGATTCAGAACTGGTCCAGATTCAAAGCCGCCAAAGGTACTGCGGGCGATCAGGCCGCTACGCTCCAAAGCACTAAGGATTCTTGAGGTTGTCCCCTTGGCTAAGCCCGTTGTGGAAACTAATTCGCTCAACGTCACAGGATCTTCGGAGTTAATCACCCGAATTAATAAGTCACAGGCACGATCAATCGATTGTGTCCCAGTTACTGGCTTTTCTTGCACATTTAAGGCGAACTTCTCGCTCATCTCGCCTCCTTCTAAATACGTCTTATATGCGCTTAATAATCAGGCTAGATTTAGGCTGCGAATACTTGAAACAAGTTTCACGATCTGGACCCTCTGTTCCACATAATACGGTAACGTTTGCGGTATTCGTCAAGCCCTTTTGATGAATTTTTCCAACTTGTTATCAAAACTGGTAGCGCGAACATCAGGAGCCAAATATGTTCCAAAATAAGAGCCCACGGTATGAAATCTTGTCCCAAGACGCGATGGCGGTCCTTGATAAAGGATGGCGCCGAATAGTTTCCGAGCTGGGCGTTGAATTCATGCACGACCGCGCCTTGGATATGTTCCGAGCTGCAGGACAAAAGGTTGAAGGCAACAATGTGAAGTTTGATCCCGAATGGATCTTGGCCCAGGTTGCCAAGGCCCCTAGCGAATTTACGCTACAAGCTCGCAACCCGAAGAATAATGTAACCATCGGTGGTGACAACATGGTCTTCGGTGGCGTCTATGGCCCACCATTTGTTCGAGACCTCAGCGTGCGCCGTGACGGAACCCTGGAAGATTTTGGAAATTTCACAAAACTTACCTACATGTTTGATGACTTAGATGTGTCAAGTGCCGTTGTTGTTGAACCCAACGATGCGCACTTAGATACTCGCCACATTGACATGACCTACTCCTTGCAAACATTGAGTGACAAGGCATACATGGGCAACGTTGTGACTGGTCCAAATGCCCGCGACGTTATTAAAATGACCGAGATCATTTTTGGATCACGCGAAAGCATTGAAAAAACACCTGCGATTATTTCTTTGATCAACTGCAACTCGCCCCTTCGTTGGGATGACCGAATGCTCGACTCATTGTTTGAATACAGTGAGGCTAATCAACCATGCATACTGACGCCATTCTTGCTAATGGGAGCCATGAGTCCGGTAACAATTCCAGCCTCTTTGGTTCAGCAAATTGCTGAGGCACTTAGTGGTATCGCGCTTGCGCAATTGGTGCGACCAGGTTGCCCAGTGGTCTTTGGTTCTTTCCTGTCAAACATTGATATGCAGTCAGGTTCACCAATGTTTGGTACTCCTGAATCTGCAATGGGTCTGCTTTGCACCGGCCAGGTTGCTCGTCACTTTGGACTTCCATTCCGTGGTGGTGGCGCACTTAATGCTGCACAAACTATGGACGCCCAAGCTGGGTACCAATCGCTAATGACAATGCATGCAACTTTTCTTGCAGGAACAAACTTCGTGATGCATACTGCTGGCTGGCTAGAAGGTGGCTTAGTGTCGTCATACGAAAAATTTGTTATGGACGTGGAATTACTTCAAATGATGAAGGCAGAGTTCACGCCATTTGAAATCGATGAAGCATCTCTTGCATTTGGCGCGCACGAAGAAGCTGGTCACGGCGGACACTTCCTTGGAACCGCTCACACTATGGATCGTTTCCGCGATTGCTTCTACCGCCCATTCCTTTCCTCTGCGGACAACTTTGATCGCTGGAACCGAAATGGATCTGAGACCACTGATGTTCGTGCCAACAAGATCGCACACAAGATGGTTGAAGAGTACGTAGCACCTGAAATGGATTCTGCAATTAAAGAAGAACTAGACGAATGGGTCGCTAAGCGCAAGAAGGAGTTATTGGCATGAAATCTGATATCGATATTGCTCGGGCAGCTTCAACTGAATCAATTGTTTCGGTTGCTGAAAAAATCGGTATACCCTCAGATGCGGTTCTGAACTATGGTCCAACAAAGGCCAAGATCAACATGGACTTCATTTCTTCGCTCAAGGACCGGCCAACTGGAAAGTTGATTTTAGTCACTGCGATGACGCCTACTCCTGCTGGCGAAGGTAAGACCACGACAACTGTTGGCTTGGGCGATGGACTAAATGCCATCGGCAAGAAGGCGATTGTTTGCTTACGCGAACCATCACTTGGTCCTTGCTTTGGTATGAAAGGTGGAGCTGCTGGTGGTGGCTTTGCTCAGGTCGTTCCAATGGAAGACATTAACTTGCACTTCACTGGCGACTTTCATGCAATAGGCGCTGCCCATAACTTGCTTTCGGCGATGCTCGATAACCACATTTATTGGGGTAATGAGTTAGCCATCGACGTGCGACGTATTGCTTGGAAGCGCGTAATTGATATGAATGACCGCGCACTGCGCGAGATCACTGCTGCACTTGGTGGACCAGGCAATGGCTACCCACGTGAAGCAGGTTTTGACATTACGGTTGCTAGCGAAGTTATGGCGATCCTTTGTCTTGCGATGGATCTGGAAGATCTAGAGCGCCGGCTTGGAAACATTGTGGTTGGTTACACCCGCGACAAAGTTGCTGTCACTGCTGCGCAACTAAATGCAAATGGTGCGATGACGGTACTTCTTAAAGACGCATTGATGCCTAACTTGGTCCAGACTCTGGAAAACAACCCAGCGTTTGTTCACGGTGGACCATTTGCAAACATCGCGCATGGCTGCAACACGGTACTTGCTACACACACTGCGCTAAAGCTTGGTGAATACGTAGTTACTGAAGCTGGCTTTGGCGCCGACCTTGGGGCTGAAAAGTTCTTTGACATTAAGTGTCGTAAAGCAGGTCTCGAACCAGCTGCAGCAGTAATTGTTGCAACGGTTCGCGCACTTAAAATGCATGGCGGCGTTGCTAAGGATGACTTAGTAAAAGAAAATGTTTCAGCTGTGGAAGCAGGGCTTGTAAACCTTGGTCGACACATCCGCAATGTAAAAAAGTTTGGCGTACCTGTGGTTGTTGGAGTAAACAACTTCACGACCGATACTGATGCAGAATTTGCTGCAATCGAAAAGTACTGCAGCGATCTTGGGGTGTCGGCAATCCGTTGCACGCACTGGGCGCAGGGCAGTAAAGGCACAACAGTGCTGGCGCAAAAAGTTGTTGAACTTGCGGAAAGTGGTCAAGCAGCATTTAAGCCGCTTTACCCCGATTCAATGTCGCTTTGGGACAAAGTTGGAACTATCGCAACACAGATCTATGACGCAGCCGAAGTAGTTGCAGATAAGAGTGTGCGCGATCAGTTCCAGGTGTTTGAAGATGCCGGTTACGGTCACTTCCCTATCTGCATGGCAAAGACGCAGTATTCATTCTCAACTGATCCTGCAGCAAAGGGAGCACCTTCAGGCCACACCATTGCGATCCGCGAAATTCGCTTAAGCGCTGGCGCTGAATTCATCGTGGTAGTAACTGGAGACATTATGACGATGCCTGGCTTGCCTAAGGTTCCAGCGGCAAACACCATAAAGCTAGAAAATGGAGAAGTTGTCGGTTTGTTCTAACAAATTGATCATTTGCAAGACAAGTGTTGCCCATGACGCATAATGTTGCGCCATGGGCAACAAGCATTTGGCTGAAAATGGTTCAGTTCAGTCCGTCGATCGCGCCATATCAATTTTAGAAATCCTTGCCGATCGCGGTGAAACCAGCATTTCTGAGGTCGCCGCAGAACTTGGGGTTCACAAGTCAACAGCCTCGCGATTAATGTCCTCGCTACTAACGCACGGGCTCGTTGAGCAAATCTCAGATCGCGGTCGCTATCGCCTAGGGCTTGGTCTAGTTCGTCTTGCAGGGTCAGTAACTAGTTCACTTGACGTGGTTTCTGGCTCCCGAGATGTAACTAAAGCATTGGCATCGCAAGTTGGTGAGACGGTAAACATTGCGGTTTTGGATAACAAGCAAGTTCTTTACGTGGATCAGGTCATGGGACCATCCATGGTGTCAATGCGAAGCTGGCTTGGCCAGAGTGTGCCAACGCACTGCACAGCTAGTGGCAAAGTCTTAACTGCTTGGCTCGATAAAACCTCTCGAGTTAGTTCTCGACCAGATTCCTGGAAGAAATTGGCGCCCAACACGATTACGTCAGTGGATGCCCTCGAGCAAGAACTTGAGCAAGTACGTCAGAACGGATTTGCGGTTGCGTACCAGGAAATGGAAACTGATTTTGTTGCCGTAGCCGCGCCGATTCGCAACGAGCACGATGAGGTCACTGCGGCGTTGGTTATATCTGGACCAGCAAGTCGATTAAAGCCAGAGGACTTTGATTCATTGGGCCAAATCGTGAAACTAAGTGCCGCTAAACTTTCTGGCAATCCCAATTATTGGCGCGAGTAAGGTTTTCAACTATGACTTATGAAAATGTGACAGAGCTCTTCATTAACGGAAAGCGCCTAGGTAGCTCTTCCGGCGAGATCCGAAATGTATTGCATCCGGCGGATGGTCATTTAGTTGCAACTTTTCACGAGGCAGGCGCCTCCGACACAGTTGCCGCAATTGATGCCGCTCGACAAACTTTTGACTCCGGGCATTGGCGTTCGTTTTCGGGCGAACAACGCGGAAAGATCTTGGAGCGCGTGGCTGACATTCTCGAACGTGACAAAGCATTATTTGCAAAAGCAGAGTCAGAAGATACTGCCAAACGCCTAGTCGAAGCGCAATACGACATTGACGATGTGATTTCAGTATTCAAATATTTCTCAACTCTTGCTCCAATTAATCATGAGCGTGAAATCGATGCTGGTCGTGAAAACGTTCGAAACACCATGACGTCTGAACCAATTGGTGTCGTTGCGATGATTACGCCGTGGAACTATCCCCTACTTCAAGCCTCCTGGAAAATGGCGCCAGCAATTGCAGCTGGTTGCACTTTTGTAATTAAGCCAAGTGAATTAACGCCCACAACTACTTCCATGATGATGGATGTGTTTAGTGAAGCAGGTTTACCGGCGGGAGTTGCAAATCTAGTTCTTGGATCTGGCGCAGTTGCGGGTGGTCCACTTAGCACTCATCCAGGTGTCGACATGGTTTCTTTCACCGGCAGTTTGGCAACTGGAAAACGTTTGATGATTAATGCTGCGGAAACTGTTAAGCGTGTGGCGCTAGAACTTGGGGGCAAGAATCCAAATATTATTTTTGCTGATGCTGATCTAGAGGCAGCTATCGACAATGCTTTGACTGCCGTGTTCTTGCATTCTGGTCAAGTCTGTTCCGCAGGAGCGCGCCTCCTTGTTGAGCGCGAGATTCATGATCAAGTGGTTAACGAAATTGCGCGGCGCGCTGATTTAATTCGTCTTGGTGGCGCAATGGATCCTGATGCCGAGACTGGAGCATTAATAAGCGCGGCACACCGAGACAAAGTTGAGCGCTATGTTGCCGACGCCCTAGCTGAAGGTGCAGTTTTACGCGCAGGCGGAATGCGACCAGAAGGCGCGCAATTTGAAAATGGCTTCTTCTACCGGCCAACTGTGCTTGATAACTGCACAACTGAGATGAATTGTGTCCAAGACGAATCCTTTGGACCAATTCTCACTGTAGAAGTTTTCGACACGGAAGAGGAAGCAATAAAACTTGGTAATGACACGATCTTCGGACTCGCAGGCGCAGTCTGGACCACAGATTCTGACAAAGCCCAGCGCGTCGCTCGGCAATTACGCCATGGCACAATTTGGATAAATGATTACCACCCTTATGTCGCGCAAGCAGAATGGGGTGGATTCAAGCAGTCCGGAAACGGCCGAGAACTTGGTGAAGCTGGACTCGCCGAGTATCTAGAACATAAACACATCTGGCAAAATTTATCCCCAGCACCATCAGCGTGGTTTGTTCCAACGAAAGGAAAACTCAATGTCTGAACATGACAGTGCGATTTCGATAAAAAATCTTTGGCAGGTTTTTGGTCCTAATCCGGAAAAAATTGTGGGTAGTCCTGATGCTGCGTTGCCACGTGCCGAGCTTCGGGAGAAGACTGGAAATACTGCCGCCGTTCGTGATGTCTCATTCGAGGTTGCACCTGGAGAAGTTTTCGTAGTTATGGGTCTCTCAGGATCTGGTAAATCGACTTTGGTGCGCTGCCTCACTCGCTTGATCGAACCGACTTCGGGCAGCGTTGTGATGAACGGCGAAGATGTACTCAAAGCATCGAATGCGCGACTACGCGAACTGCGTCGAACAAAGTTTTCTATGGTTTTCCAAAACTTTGGCTTACTTCCTCATCGCAAAGTTATCGATAACATCGCGTTCGCTCTTGAGGTCAATGGCGTGAACAAAGAACAACGTCATGCTCGGGCAAATGAAGTAATTGAACTTGTTGGATTGCAAGGTTTCGCGCAGGCTTACCCAGAACAACTTTCTGGTGGTATGCAGCAACGTGTTGGCTTAGCGCGCGCACTCGCAGTAGACCCAGACGTCATGTTCCTCGATGAACCATTCTCTGCTCTGGATCCACTTATTAGGCGCGATATGCAAGCAGAAGTTATGCGTCTACACGAAGAGCTTGGCAAGACCATGGTTTTCATCACGCACGATTTAGCTGAAGCATTACGCGTAGGAGACCGGATTGCAATCATGCGCGATGGCGCTGTAGTTCAAATGGGCACTGCTGAAGAACTTATTGCCAATCCTGCTGATGAATACGTGGCTGACTTCACGCGCGATGTACCTAAGTCGCACGTTTTAAGCGTAAGAACAATTGCTCGACCACTTGCAGCGGACGAAACTGCAACTGGGCGCACAATTCCAGCGGGAACCATAATTCGCGACGCTACTGCGGCAGTTTTAGATGCTGATGGTCCAGTTGCAGTGGTTGATGGCTCGACAACAATAGGTGTAATTACTCCACGCGACATTTTGCTTCTCGTCGGAGGCGGTAGCCACGGATGAGTGAAACCAAAGAATCAATTTTTATTGCAGCACCAAAAGCAATCAAGCGCAGTTGGTTAATTGCAATTCTTTTTGCAACTTGGTTGATACTCGCCAATGTTTTCCAAGGAAAAGCAACATTGGTTTTGGCGGTGCCAGAAGATACGGGCGTAACTACTTGGGCGGGGAATGTCGCTAAAGCTGTACGTGAAAACAGAAGTGATGGCGCAGCTTTTAAGTACTTTTTTAATCCAGTTCGGGAATTCATCGACGGGTTTGTTACTGGTATCCGAGAAATAATTGCTATCCCCGCCGGTAACTCCAGCATTCCAATGCTGGGCTGGCTTGGAGTTATTGCAATCATAGGTTTCGTGGTTTATGCAGTGTCACATTTACGCATGGCAATTGCTGCGGTTGTGTTGATCTTCACGTGTGGCGCACTTGGTTTGTGGACTGACTCGATGGATACCTTGGCGATGACGCTCGCTGCTGTGCTCTTGTCCTTGATGATTGGAATTCCAGTAGGTATCTGGGCTGGGCTTTCAGATCGCGTACTAAAAGCCGTGACACCAATTTTAGATTTAGCGCAGATTTTGCCAACTTTGGTTTACTTAGCTCCGTTAGCTTTGTTCTTTTTGATTGGTCCAGCATCCGCAATAATTGCAACCATGTTTTACAGCATCCCAATTGCAGTCCGCTTAACCGCATTTGGAATTCGCGGCGTCTCTGTTAGTCCTGTTGAGGCAGGCACGTCAATGGGTACAACCAAAATGCAGTTACTGAAAAAAATTCAATTACCAATGTCATCGCGCACCATCATTTTGGGTATCAACCAAACTGTGATGGCCGCTTTGTCCTTTGTCGTAATTGCGGCCCTGATTGGTGCACCTGGATTAGGAAAGCCAGTTATCGCAGCTTTGATCATTCGTGATGTTGGCGGCGGCTTTGTTGCCGGCATTGCAGTGGTGTTGATTGCAATTATGTTAGATCGCAGTACCTCAGCTGCTATTGCAACTGATGCATCGTTCGTACCAGCTCCGGCAAGCGCTCGTAAGCGCAGACAACTGGGGTTAATCGCAGGTGGCATCGCAACAATAGTTTGTATCGTGTTGTCTCGACAGTTTGCCTGGGCAGCTTACTTTCCAGAGCAAATAGACATAAGTAAGCCAGTTTCTAATGCGACCTCTTCATCCATAGTTTGGATCACTGAAAATTTGGAATTTCTTACATCTGGCCTAGCGAAAGTAGTTACGGTTGGGATTTTGAATCCACTTGAAGGCGTGCTCTCGAATTCGCCATGGTTCTTGACGGTTACCATGATCACGATATTTTCGTTAATTCTCGGTGGGGTCCGATCAGCATTTGTAACCGTTACGTTGCTTCTAGCCATTGTTGTAAGTGGACTTTGGTTTGACACCATGGTCACCTTTACCCAAACCATCGTCGCAACTATGTTGACCATGCTTATCGGCGTCATTGTCGGAGTCTGGATTGGCCGAAGCACTCGGGCTGAGCGAGCACTGCGGCCAATTTTGGACGCCGGTCAAACCCTGCCCGCTTTCGTCTACTTGATTCCAATGCTTGGCTTTTTTGGACCCTCAAGATTTACTGCGATTGCCACTGGGATTGTCTATTCCATCCCGATTGTGGTCAAAATCGTCGGTCAAGGCATTCGCCAGGTGCCAACTAACATGATCGAGGCAGCCATCTCTACCGGTTCCACCAAGTGGCAGTTGATAACGAAAGTACAACTTCCAGCCGCAAAGAAGTCCCTGCTCCTTGCCACTAATCAAGGCTTAATATTTGTACTGGCAGTTGTGGTCATCGGTGGCATTGTTGGCGCCGGTGGACTTGGCTATTTGGTGATTGTTGGATCTTCAAAGCCAGAGTTGCAGGGTAAAGGGCTGATTGCCGGTTTCTCTATCTTGTTACTCGGATTGATGATTGACAGAATTGCCCAGTACACGGTGGCCAGAAATTCGGCCCCAAAGCACTAGATTTTAAACTAACAAACGTTGGTTTAAAGAACTATCAAAAGATAGTTTGTTTTCAAGCGAGGAGATAAGAATGATCCGAAATAAGAAGGTTGCTGCAAAAGCCGGTGTGCTTGCTGCAGCTGCTGCACTTTTGTTGTCGGCATGTGGCGGCGCGGGTGTAGATGCAGAAGCATCTGCTGCACCATCAGGTGACGCAGCATTAGCAGCTTGTGGCTCTTACGCCATTGCTATGCACGCTTGGGTTGGTTACACAGCCTCAGCACAGGTTGTAACTGAAATTGCCAAGGCAAACGGTTGCGATATCACTCAGGTCACACTTGCCGAAGCTGGCGTTACATATGACGCAATGGAAGCGGGCTCAGTTGACCTAATCATCGAAGATTGGGGCGGCGGTCGCTGGCAAGAATGGGCAGATCGTGGCGCAGTAGTTGAAGCCGGCGATAACGGAAACATCGGTCTAATTGGAATGTTCGTTCCACAGTGGATGGCAGATGAATACCCAGACATCACAGATTCAGCAAACCTAAACAAGTACGCTGACCTATTCATCACAGATGAATCAAAGGGCAAGGGCGCTTGGTATGAAGGTCCTCCGGGATACACCACAATCGGTGAAAAGATGATTTCAGCTAACAAGTTGAACTTCTCAGTTATCTCAACCGGCTCTGAGCAGGCATTAATTGATGTCTTCACAAAGGCAGCTGCAGATAAGACACCAGCAATTGGTTACTTCTATGAGCCACAGAACTTCCTTGCGAAGGTTCCACTGGCTCGTATCAAGTTCCCAGCTAATGACTGGACCGATGCAGCTGTGGCTTCAGGCCTAACTGACTACCCAGAGTCACCACTACAGAAACTGGTTACCCCAAAGGTTGTAGATGCTAACGATGCTTTCACCAAGATCGTTAACAACTTCACTTGGACAAACGCAGATCAAAATGCGGTAGCAGCAGACATCGAATCCGGAACTGATCCAGCAGTAGCTGCTCAGAAGTGGATCGATGCTAACGCTGACGTAGTTGCTGGCTGGCTTAAGTAATTAGCCACTCTAAATAAAGTCACCAGAACCGGTGAGTCCTTCGGGGCTCACCGGTTCTTTTTAATTACTTTCAGCGTTCCGCTTGACCGCTAACTTAAAAGCGAGGAATATTAAGTTGTTGCGCAACACGCACTCTGTTGCATAGTACGCAACGTCTGTTTTGTACTTCTAAGGGGCCTTAGTGAAAAAAATTGTGATCATCGGTGGCGGAATTGTTGGCTGCTCACTTGCTGACGAATTAACCGAACGTGGTTGGAATGATGTCACAGTTATTGAACAAGGTCCCATGCCCTCCCCAGGTGGTTCAACTTCACACGCACCAGGTCTTGTGCAAAAAGTAACCGGCAATAAAACTCTAGCTGCGATGGCCGATCAAACTATTAACAAACTTCTATCGATCGAACACGAAGAAGGACCGGGCTTCTATCAAGTTGGTTCCTTGGAAGTTGCTACTACCCCAGAACGTTTAAAGGAATTACATCGGCGCGTAGCTTGGCTTCATGCATATGGCTATGAAGCAGAAGTAATCTCTCCAGAGCGAGCTGGTGAACTTCATCCCGTACTTGATCCAACAAAAATTTTAGGCGCAATCTACTGTCCAACTGATGGCATCGCTAAGGCTGTTCGCTCAGTGCAAGCTTTGCAAAGACTTGCGGAATCTCGCGGCGCAGTTTTCAGCGATCGCACAGAAGTAATTTCGATCGAGCAAGAAGCCGGGCAAGTAACTGGCGTAATGACAGACCAAGGTTTCTTCCCAGCGGAAATCGTAATTTCTTGCGCCGGAATTTGGGGTCCAAAAGTTGGCCGCATGTTTGGAATGGCAAAAGCCTTCCAACCACTTGCGCATCAACTGGCTTGGACCGAAGACATTGCCTCACTTGCTGATCAGACCGAAGAGATCACAATTCCAATCATGCGTCACCAAGGTGAGGATCTTTACTTCCGTCAGCGTTTTAATGGCATGGGAATTGGTTCCTACTTACACCGTCCACTCATGGTTGAATCGGAAGAAATTTTGCCGTTCGATCAGGCAGACATAATGCCAAGCCAGATGCCGTTTACGGCCCCAGAATGGGAACCAGTCCAAGGATTAGCTGGCGAAATTTTGCCGGAACTTAAAGACGCCAAGATCATCGATGGCATGAATGGCATGTTTTCCTTCACCGTTGACACCTTCCCGCTTATGGGTGAATGGAATGGCCTAAAGGGTTTCTGGGTTGCCGAAGCAGTTTGGGTAACCCAGGCGGTTGGTGTTGCTCGCGCCACCGCAGAGTGGATTATTGACGGGCATCCAAAACTTGCCGTCCACGAATGCGATGTAAACCGTTTTGAACCACATCAACTCGGCCCAAACCACATTTCAATGCGTGGGGCGCAAAACTACATTGAGGTTTACGACATCATTCATCCGTTGCAACCAATGGAAAAACCGCGTCCACTTCGCACCACTGGTTTCTACCATCGCCAGCAAGAACTTGGCGGCTACTTCTTAGAAGCTTCCGGTTTTGAGCGCCCACATTGGTACGAAGCAAACAAAGATTTAGTTGCGAAGTATCCAACTCCTGCTCGTGATGAATGGTCAGCTCGTTTCTGGTCCCCGATCATTGGCGCCGAAGCGCAATACGTTCGTGAAAACGTTGGCTTATTCGACATCACATCGCTCAAGCGAATTGAAGTTACCGGCAAGGGCGCCATGGAGTTCTTGATGACACAAACCACAGGCAAACTCGATAAGGCTCCCGGCTCAGTTACCTACTGCCTGATGTTAACTAAAGATGCCGGAATTCTTTCTGACGTAACAGTTACTCGCCTCTCTGAATCTCACTTCATGATTGGTGCAAACAGCGCGATCGACGTTGCGCGCCTAAAGTCGAGCGCGCCTGACACAGTTCATATCAAGGATGTAACTTCTGGAACTGTCGGGCTTGGTTTGTTTGGTCCACATGCTCGCAAGGTTGTAGAGAAGTTAACCAGTGTTGATGTCTCTAACGAAGCTTTTGGTTACTTCAAGGCCAAGTCACTTTATCTAGATCAGGTTCCAGCAACTCTTTGGCGCTTGTCCTACGTTGGCGAACTTGGTTACGAAATTTACACTGACGCCGACATGGCACTAAAACTCTGGGACACCCTGCTTGAAGCCGGCAAAGAATTTGGAATCATTCCAGCAGGTCGTGGCGCCTTTAACTCAATGCGCTTGGAAAAGGGCTACCGTTCATACGGAACTGACATGACAAGTGAGCACAATCCACACGAGGCTGGTTTAGCATTTTCAGTTCGCAAAGGCGGTGGCTACATCGGCGCTGAAGCATTCCAAGCATTGGACGCAGCAGCTATCACTCGCAAGTTAGTGTGCTTGGTTTTTGATAATCCAGAACATGTTGTGATGGGTAAAGAGCCAGTCTTTGTCGATGGAATTGCATCCGGCTACACCACAAGTTCCTACTTTGGTCACTCAATTGGCAAGCAAATCGCCTACGCCTGGTTGCCTATCGGTCACACGACATTAGGCACCCACGTAACCGTTAAATATTTTGATTCGGTGTATCCAGCTGTAGTCAGTGATGACCCTCAGTTCGATGCCTCAATGTCTAGACTGCGCTCGTAAACGCCCAAAGATAGGATCAAAAACATGGCTTCAATGACTCGCAGGCGTTCTGCTGAACTTCCTGATCACCCTGATTTTCTATGGGCAACTGACATCACACCAAAAAAGGCTTACGACGTAATAATCATCGGCGCAGGTGGTCACGGTCTTGCTACTGCTTATTACTTAGCCAAGAATCACGGCATAACCAATGTCGCGATTTTAGAAAAGGGTTGGTTAGCTGGTGGCAACATGGGACGAAACACCACCATTATTCGTTCAAACTATTTGTGGGATGAATCCGCTGGAATTTACGATCACTCACTCAAGCTTTGGGAGAACTTAGAAGAAGAAGTTGGCTATGAAATGTTCTTTAGCCAACGTGGGGTTATGACACTTGCGCACAGCGTGAGTGACGTTCGATCCAAGCAACGCAACTATTATGCAAACTACGTAAACGACGTGGACAGCGTCTGGTTAACCCCAGAGGAAATTAAAGAAATCGCACCGATTGTCAATATCAGTGAAGACATTCGTTATCCAGTCATGGGCGCTACCTACCAAGCACGTGGCGGCATCGCAAAACATGACTGGGTGGCATGGGGTTTTGCCAAAGCAGCCGCCGATATGGGTGTTGACATTATTCAGGGCTGCGAAGTCACTGGATTTAACATCGTTGATGGCAAAATTCAAGGTGTAAAGACAAATCGCGGCGACATCGCTGCTGGCAAAGTTGGCATGGTTGCCGCCGGACACACCTCAGTGCTTGCTGACATGGCTGGTTTTGATGTTCCACTACAGAGTCGCCCACTTCAAGCCCTGGTTTCTGAACTTCTCGAGCAAGTCCTGGACACTGTCATCATGTCTGGGGCTGTGCACGTTTACGTTAGCCAAGCCCACAAGGGCGAACTTGTAATGGGCGCTGGAACCGATTCATACAACTCTTATGCCCAGCGCGGTGGCTTCCATGTTGTTGAGCACCAACTAGCAGCTGCGTGCGAGTTATTTCCGATCTTTGAACGCGCTCACATGCTTCGCACTTGGGGCGGAATCGTCGACATCTCACCAGATGCCTCTCCGATCATTGGCTTAACCCCAGTTGAAAATCTATTCATCAACTCAGGTTGGGGTACCGGCGGATTCAAGGCCACGCCTGGATCTGGTTGGGTTATGGCCGCAACTATTGCAAATGGTGAACCAGACAAATTGGCTAAACCTTACGCCCTTGACCGATTCGTTTCAGGTCATTTAATCGATGAGCACGGCGCTGCCGGCGTAGCCCACTAAGGAATAGTTATGCTAAACATCCCTTGCCCATACTGCGGCCCGCGCGACGAAACTGAGTTTCATTATGGCGCGCAAGCGCACGTTGCATACCCAGAAAGTCCTAAAGATCTCACCGATGAACAATGGGCTAAATTCGTCTTCATAAAGTCCAATCCGAAAGGTTGGCTTGCCGAGCGTTGGGTGCATAACTCTGGATGTCGTCGCTGGTTTAATGTGTGGCGAAACACTGCGACCCACGAATTTGGTCCTTCTTATAAACCATTCACCCAACAACCAAAGAGTCCAGCATGAGCAACGTAACTTTTACCTTTGACGGCCAGCAGTACACCGGAGTATCCGGCGAATCCTTAGCCAGCGCCCTGCTTCGCAATGGCGTGATTCACTTCACTAATAGTTCTTACAAAGATCGCCCCCGAGGAATCATGGGGCTTTGGGTCGAAGAGTCAAATGCCTTAGTAAACGTTGACTCAGGGCCAGGTGAGCCAATGAAGGCTTCCACCACGATTCCTATTGTTGAAGGCCTAATTACTCGTAGCACTCAAGGTGTTGGCGACCTGCCCGATACCCGTGATAACTCTCGTTACGACAAGAGCAACCGGCACGTAGATGTTCTCGTTGTTGGCGCCGGAATTGCTGGACTCACTGCGACCAAGAAATTTGCTGAACTGGGCAAGAGCGTCATCCTAATAGATGACCAGCCAACTCCTGGTGGGCATATGCGTCACTTAGGAACACAAGTACCTGCAGAACTAATGGCAGTACTAGAGCTTGCTAACGTCACGTACTTGCCGCGAACCACAGTTCAAGGACTTTACGATCAGGGATATTCAGTGGCTACGCAGCGTCGTACTGATCACCTGGATGCCAATGTCCACACTGAGGTTTCTCGAATTCGCACTTGGCACATCCGCGCCGATCACACTGTGCTTGCAACTGGAGCGTTCCAGCGTCACCTAGTTTTTGCAAACAACGACCGTCCAGGAATTATGCTCTCACACGCAGCAGCAACTTATGTTTCACAAGGCGCTAATCCATTCAAAACTGCTGTTGTCGTAACGGTTGACAATCAGGGATACCGCGATGCATTGCGACTACATACGGCCGGTGTGGCAGTGTCAGCAGTTGTAGACATTCGTGAAACTGCTGGCGGCGCATCTGTTGAAGCTGTCAAGGACGCTGGCATCCGAATCGTCTCAGGCAAAACCGCACTGGATACGGCTGGGACCCCAACTGGCTTAGTTAGCGCAGTAACAATTGCCAAAGCCGATGGATCTGAGCCCGAGTCAATTGATGCGGACTTAATTGCAATGTCTGGCGGTTGGACTCCGATTGTCCACTTAGCCACTTTTATCGGAATCAAACCAACATGGGTTCCGGCATTGGCCGCATTTGTAGTCGAGCGCAACGATGTATTGACCAGCACGACAGGAATGTTGGCAGGTGACTTCGGCGGCGATGATGATGCAGCAGTTTTCTTCGGTCCAGAATTAACAACTGAACAAGCTCTGGTGGCTTTCGTTGATTTCCAGCGCGATGCAACATTACGAGATTTCAATCGCGCAATTGGCGCTGGCATGCGGAGCATCGAACACGTGAAGCGTTACACCTCGATTGGAACTTCACATGATCAAGGTAAGACCAGTGGAACCACAACGATGGGACTTATTGGTCAAGCTATTGGTAAGGCGCCCGATGAAATTGGATCACTAACTTTTCGCCCACCTTACATTTCAATTCCATTTGCAGCCTTGGCAGGCCGTGATCGTGGATTATTGTCAGATCCAATCAGAACCACTCCAATTCACTCTTGGCATGAAAGCGCCAAGGCTCCAATGGAGGATGTTGGCCAATGGAAGCGTCCTTGGTTCTTCCCAATAAATGGCGAGAACATGCACGCTGCCGTTCTTCGAGAGTGCGCTGCGGTTCGTGAAGGCGTTGGAGTTATGGACGCCTCGACTCTGGGCAAAATTGACTTGCGTGGAAAAGATGTTGGCAAATTCTTAGACATGATCTATACCAACATGTTCTCGACGCTAAAAGTTGGTATGAGCCGCTATGGCTTGATGTGCGGTATTGATGGCATGGTCTTTGACGATGGCGTAACCACGCGCATCAGCGAAAACCATTGGCTAATGACAACCACCACCGGAGGCGCCGCGAAGGTTTTAGACTGGCTCGAAGAATGGCTGCAAACTGAATGGCCTGATCTTGAGGTTTACTGCACTTCAGTAACTGAGCAAATTGCTACGGTCGCCATAGTCGGACCAAAGAGTCGTGAACTTATGTCTCGCTTAGCGCCAGATCTTGATGTCTCTAACGAAATGTTTGCCTTTATGGAAAATAAATATGCTGACGTGGCTGGGATTCCAGCTAGGGTTGCGCGAATTTCGTTCTCAGGTGAACTTGCATATGAAATCAACGTGCCGGGTTCATTTGGCCTTCACATTTGGCAAGCGGTCATGAAACAAGGTACTGACCTAAACATCACTCCTTACGGTACTGAAACAATGCACGTGCTTCGCGCCGAAAAGGGTTTCGTAATCGTTGGGCAAGAAACTGATGGAACTCAAACTCCACAGGATCTGGACATGGACTGGATTGTTTCCAAGAAGAAAGAAGACTTCATAGGAAAGCGCTCCTTTAGCCGCGCAGATACTGCTCGGGAAGGTCGTCATCAACTCGTGGGAATTCTCACTGACGATGGCTCTGCCGTTATTCCAGAGGGCGCTTACATTGTGGCTGGCGTCGATGAAAAAACTGCTCCCCCAGTGAAGCACATTGGCTATGTGACGAGTTCTTATGATTCGGCCGCCCTTGGTCATTCATTTGCACTTGCCTTAGTTGCCAATGGTCTGGCACGAAAGGGTGAAAAGGTTGCAATTCCAATGGCTGATCGAGTTCTCACCGGCGTGATAACTGATTCGGTATTCGTTGACAAGGAGAACACGCGTCGTGATGGTTAATACGGAATTGGCAAAGAGCCCGCTTGGTGGCATAGGACTTGGCGATGCCACAAAAGTTTTTCTAAAAGAAGTTCCATTCACTCCTGGCTTTGATCTTCGAGTCCAACCAGGGACTCCCGCTTTTACTGCAGTAATAGATGCCCTTGGCCTAAAACTAGAACCGACCGTGGGCAGAGTCATGCGAATAAATGCTGACTGCATTGTTTCCGAAGACGAATTCCCAGCCCAAGGTGGGGTAATCGCGCTTTGCCTTGGTCCAGATTGGTGGTACTTAACTGGTACCGCCGACATCCAAAAACTACTTAGTTCAGCCCTTGAAACGCATCACCTATCACTAGTTGACGTAAGTTCCCAGCGCACCAAGATCGAAATCTATGGACCAAGTGCAAAGGATGTTCTGTTGCACTACTGGGAACAAGATCTGCGAGAAGATAACTTTCCGATTGACTCTTGCAGTCAAGGTGTGTTCGCCAAGACTCCAGTCATAATGTGGCACTGCTGCAAAGATTGTTACATTCTTTTTCCAAGGGCTTCGTTTGCCAAGCACATCTGGACCGCTTTGACTGACGCTGCGGTTGAATACCTGTAAATTTGACTCATAACTTCTATGTGAAATGTGGGTTCGATGTCTGCGGTAATCCTTGATGGAAAAGCGACAGCAGCATTGATCAAAGTAGATTTAGCAACTCGCGTCTCAGTGTTAAAATCCCAAGGAATCTTTCCAGGTCTTGGCACTATCTTGATTGGTGATGACCCGGGCTCACATTCTTACGTTGGTGGCAAACACAAAGACTGCCAAGAAGTTGGCATCACGTCAGTTCGCGAAGATTTGCCAGCAACTGCAACCCAGCAAGATGTGCTAGCCGCTATCGCGCGCCTGAATGCTGACCCAGCTTGCACTGGCTACATAGTGCAGTTGCCGTTGCCAAAGGGCCTGGATGCCAATGCGGCTCTTGAAGCTATGGACTCAAATAAAGATGCCGATGGACTTCATCCAACCAACTTAGGTCGCCTAATGTTGGGCAAACCAGCGCCACTTCCTTGCACGCCGCGAGGCATTGTTGAATTATTGCGGGCCTATGACGTTGACATTGATGGCGCCGAAGCTTGCATAATTGGCCGTGGTGTCACCGTTGGACGTCCACTTGGATTACTTCTCACTCGTCGCACCGAAAATGCCACAGTGACCCTTTGCCACACTGGCACAAAAAATCTGGCAGACCATATCAAGCGGGCAGACATTGTTGTTGCCGCTGCTGGTGTTCCACACTTTATTAAGCCAGACATGATTAAGCCCGGCGCCGCACTACTTGATGTCGGAATTACTCGGACCGATGCTGGGCTCCTTGGCGATCTTGATCCGGCTTGCGCCGAAGTGGCTGGTTGGATTGCCCCTATGCCGGGTGGAACTGGACCCATGACCCGTGCAATGTTGTTAACGAATATAGTAGAAACCGCAGAAGGAAACCTCTAATGGAAATTAAAGAATATGACTACCTTGTTGTTGGTGGCGGCTCAGCTGGCTCAGTGCTCGGCAATCGGTTATCCGAAAATCCAGACAACGAAGTATTGGTGCTGGAAGCTGGACGCAAAGACTCTTGGTGGGATGTCTACATTCACATGCCAGCTGCCTTAACTTTTCCAATTGGAAATAAGTTCTATGACTGGTTGTATGAAACCGATCCTGAGCCTCATATGTTTGGCCGCCGAGTGTTCCAGGGTCGTGGCAAAATTCTTGGTGGCTCGGGCTCTATTAACGGCATGATTTTTCAGCGTGGCAACCCGCTCGATTATGAACGGTGGGCCGCTGATGAGGGTATGGAGAATTGGGACTTTGCTCACTGCCTTCCCTATTTTAAGAAAATGGAAAATGCTACTGGTGTTCCCAATGACAGCGTTTACCGCGGTTATGACGGTCCGTTATACCTTGAAAAAGGGCCAGCTAAGAATCCACTTTTCAAGGCATTCTTTGATGCAGCAGTTTCTGCCGGGTTTAAGCGCACCGACGATGTTAATGGTTTTAGTCAAGAGGGCTTTGGTCCCTTTGATAAGAATGTAAAAAAGGGTCGTCGCTGGTCTTCAGCGCGCGCTTACTTACACCCAGTAATGAACCGCAAGAATTTGACAATCATGACTCGCTACCAGGTGCATCGCATTCTTTTCGAAGGTGACAAGGCAGTGGGCGTCGTTGCTCAACATGGAAAAAAGATTGTGGAATTTCGTGCCAAGAATGTTGTACTTTGCGGCGGGGCAATAAATACTCCCCAGGTATTGCAACTTTCTGGCATCGGTCCAGCAGAGCTTCTTAAGAAGTTTGAAATTGCCATTGTTAAGGATCTTCCAGGCGTTGGTCAAAACTTGCAAGATCACCTAGAGGTTTACATTCAGCATGCCTGCAAGGTGCCGATCACCATGAATCCAAACCTAAAACTTTGGAAGCGACCATTTATTGGTGCTGCCTGGTTGTTTGCTCGCAAGGGACCAGGAGCTACGAATCACTTTGAAGGCGGCGGCTTTGCTCGGTCCAATGATTCAGTTAAGTACCCAAACTTGATGTATCACTTCTTGCCAATTGCAGTTCGTTATGACGGCACTGGAATTGAACAAGGTCACGGGTACCAAGTTCACGTTGGCCCAATGTATTCCGATGCCCGTGGCCGAATTGAGATTAAAAGCGCAGATCCAATGGCTAAGCCTTCGATCCTGTTCAATTATTTATCCACCGAACAAGATCGCCGCGAATGGGTTGAAGCAATTCAAGTAACGCGAAACATCTTGGCTCAATCCGCATTTGACCAATACAGTGACGGTGAGTTATCCCCTGGACCTAGTGTTCAAACACCGGATGAAATTCTAGAATGGGTTGCCAAAGATGCTGAAACGGCTTACCACCCATCGTGTACTGCAAAAATGGGTACTGATGAAATGAGCGTCGTTGATCCCAACACCATGAAAGTCCACGGTGTTGAAGGTTTATATGTAGTTGACGCTTCGGTGTTTCCATATGTAACCAATGCCAATCTCTATGCACCGACCATGATGGTTGCTGAGCGCGCCGCGGATTTGATTCAAGAAAAACCAACTCTTGCGCCAGAATACGTAGATTGGTACCGAAGCCACGCCTGAGCTCCACACGCCACAGAAATTCATGTACTAGATCACCAAAGAGCTGAAATATTTTCTTCTGGCCATGGCGTTGAGGTGGTAGGCAATCAAGTTTCCAGCCGTAAGTATTAATCCTTCGGGTTCCAAAGCTGTACAACAAAATAAAAGCTAGTTACGTCTGAAAAGTTTAAAGTTTTTATGGCCAACAACTCGCACAAGCCATTTTTCGAAGTGCTGCGGCTATAGAGACCTTCAGTCAAGGAACTAATTCGCGTCGACCACTTTTACACTAATGTCGCGGACTTAAAAACGTTACCGTCGGTTTGCATGAGACGCAGAACTGACATTTTGATCCATGGTGATTATTACCCCCATGACGTTATTGTGCTGAAAAATTTACCTAGCAGCAAAATATCCTCCTTGTGGTCGAGTGCACCAGTTTGGGTGGTGTAGTATGGGGAACGCCTGCGCAATCAGTTCATAAATTTTTACATCTGGCAGAGATTCAAAAGGGTAGTGATATCAAAATCTTCATCGATAAGAGGCTTTCAACAATTTTAGTCACAGCACTGTTGTCGACATTAATTAGTTCAGTTGCGATTGCTCCCGCTCGCGCTACATCACCCGCAAATGTAAACCTGGGAAGCGCCAATAGCTTTGCAGTTTTAGGCACCTCTTATGTCGTGACTTCCGCGCCAGCTACCTTCGGTGGAAACATTGGCGCCGGGAGCGCAGTGACAACTGGGGCAAATAACACCGTTAATGGAAGCATCTACTCCGGTGCTGCAGTAACTACTGGTGCATCGACAAGCGTCTCTGGCAGTATGTATGCCATTGGCGCAATTACAAATGGCGCAGGCTTTACTATCGCAGGTTCGCAGTACTTAAGCCCGGCCCCGGAGTACACAGCTGCAACCGATATTTATACGGCTGCTATCACATCCCTGAACGCCGCAAAGTCAGATATTTCAGGCCGAGCTGCTACGGGTTTTTCTGGAGTTCTTGCGTCGGCAACCTTTGGACCTGGAGTTTATAATTCAACCGCCGCAATTGGATTAGCGGGAGCGGCAACCGTCACTCTGGACGGGGGAGGCAACACAAATGCAGTTTTCATCTTTAAAACCGATGCTGCGATTGTCACCGGTGCGGCAAGTCAGGTTGTACTGATAAATGGTGCCCGAGCTAGGAATGTGTTCTGGTCGCCAGGTGGAGCGCTCGTCACCGGTGCCGACTCAATTTTCGTAGGAAATATACTGGCCACCAGCTATGTTTCACTGGGTGCTAACACTGGGATTGAGGGACGAATTTTCTCGCAGAACTCCTATATCACTATGGGCGTCGGAGGCGCTAATTCAACTTTTGGATTCACAGGAATTGGCACAAACACTGTCTCAACTACTGGAACCACTCCATCAGTTCTTGGCTCATCCCAAAGCGCTGCCACCACAGCGTTATCTGGCGCAGGATTTAGTGTTGGCACAGTTACTACTACTACAGTCGGGGCAACAGCTTTAAATAATGGACAGGTTTTTTCCCAATCTGCTACCGGCGCTAACCAACCCTTTGCTACCCCAATTGATTTGGTTCTCTATGCCTACGTGGCGCCG
>Ga0335396_10000031_pt1 | contig 143479 bp, 141 predicted proteins | sample FRY02_FD_205743 | JGI IMG/M metagenome (GOLD analysis project Ga0335396, IMG submission 205743) | Freshwater microbial communities from Lake Fryxell liftoff mats and glacier meltwater in Antarctica - FRY-02 (spades assembly) (version 2) | ecosystem: Environmental > Aquatic > Freshwater > Ice...
ATGCAACCCTTGAAGAACAGGACAAGGCCTCGGCTCTTCTTGAAAACCAAATCATGGCTCTCGACGGTGTCGAAGTAGTACAAAGCACCATCGGATCATCTGGAGCCGATGGCAGGGTTGCCTTTGGCAGGGCAGCCTCAGGCGTGCGCCTGACAATAACCGCAGAAGATGGTGTGGACGTGGAAATCCTTCAAACATCGGTACGTCAGCTTGAAGTAGCCTCGGGAAGCGAAATCACAGTCTCGACTGGAGGTGGCTTTGGTTCCAGCGAAACAATTGACATTGAAGTGCTCGCAAGTGACCCCGCGCTTCTTCAGGACTCTGTAAACAGCCTTGTGGCAGGGCTGGCTGATGTTCAGAACGTTAGTTCAATCACAACAACTTTGGACGCGGATCAAAGAGTACTTGAGGTAGTTGTAGACAGGCAGAAAGCCGCTGGCTATCTTTTGACTGAAACCACGGTTACCGGAATAGTTGCATCTCAACTTCGCCCTTCATCGCTTGGCACCTTGAACATCGAGGGTAAAGACGCTGATGTTTATATCTCCGGTGCCCAAGCTCCAGAGTCCATTGACGAGGTGAAAGCTTTGTCAATTCCGACATTCCAAGGTCCCGTTCGTCTCGACAGCATTGCGACTATCACTGAAGTTCTAAAGCCAACCTCAATAACGTCTGAGAGAGGTAACCGCACCGCCACAGTTTCACTAGCCCCAATTGGTGAAGACCTAGGAGCTATTTCAGCCGACATTACCGAGACCTTGGCTCTAATTGAACTTCCGGCCGGTGCCGAGGCAATCGTCGGTGGAGCGGCCGCAGATCAGGCCGAGAGCTTCAGTCAGCTGGGCACAGCCGTGCTCGCAGCGATTGCCATTGTCTATATTGTCATGGTCGCAACATTTGGCAGCCTGATTCAGCCGCTGTTGCTGCTGGTCTCAATTCCGTTTGCAGCAATTGGAGCTCTAGGGCTGCTACTGATCACAGACACAGCACTTGGAGTTCCTGCGCTAATAGGAATGCTGCTGCTGGTTGGGCTGGTGGTAACCAACGCGATTGTGTTGCTAGACCTGGTGAATCAATATCGCAAGAAGGGCATAAGTGTCGAAGAGTCTCTGATTGCTGGAGCAAGGCAAAGACTAAGACCGATTTTAATGACCGCTTTTGCGACGATCTTCGCCCTTACTCCCCTGGCGCTTGGCGTGACTGGTAACTCCGGGTTTATTTCTAAGCCACTAGCAATAGTCGTGATTGGCGGCCTTGTTTCCTCGACGCTTTTGACCCTAATTCTTGTCCCGGTTCTCTACTGGCTCGTAGAGGGCCGAAAGGAACGCAAGGTCATCAGGGTGAACCGTCGCCTAGGCAAAAAAGAGGCTCGTTTAGCTAAGAAAGCAGCTCTAGGTAAGAACGCGATCTCGGCTTCAGAAGCAAACTCAGTCGCTTCGGAAGCGGTCTTGACGGACACTCTGCCGAATCCCGAAGCTGTTCAAGAAACCGCTGAGGCAGTCGCTCCTGATGAAGAACTCGCTGACGAAGAAGCTCTGGAGGAACAAGCGCCTGAGCAAACTTTCCAACCGGCAACAGCATCTTCGGCCCCAGAACTAGCTTGGACCGAAGAACCTATTGAAGTCGAGCTGGACGATGAGTCCAGCATGAAATGGGATGAATCTCAAGTTCCAGTTGAGCCAACTCCAGCCGTTACCGGCTTGACCGCTGAAATGCCGGCAACTCAGGAAGAAAATGCCGCGGCGCCAGTGACAAAGAAGGAAATCAAGGCTGCGAAGAAAAAAGATAAGCAGGATCGCAAGGACCAACTTAGGGCCGCCAAAAACCCTCGACACTCGAACGACTAATCGCAGATGTCTTCTTTTATAGTTTGGGTCGACTGCGAAATGACTGGACTCGAGGTCGGTGTTGATGAAATCTGCGAAATTGCAGTAATCGTAACTGACGAAGACCTGAAGCCGGTTCACGAAGGTTTTCAGGTGGTTGTGAAGCCGTCGCGCAAAGCCATGAAGAACATGGGCGAGTTTGTGACCAACATGCACACCGTTTCTGGTTTGATAACTGAGATCCCAAAGGGAATTCCGATTAAGAAGGCCGAGCAGCAGGTGCTTGATTATGTTAAGCAATGGGTCACTGAAAAGGGCACGGCACCCCTTGCAGGAAACTCAATCGGAACTGATCGTATGTTTCTGAACCGTCAAACTCCGGAATTTGACTCGTTTTTGCACTACCGGAACATCGATGTTAGTTCCTTCAAGGAAATGGCAAGGCGCTGGTATCCCAAGATTTACTTCCAGCTCCCCAAAAAAGACGTCAGTCACCGAGCGCTATCGGACATTCAAGAGTCAATTATGGAGCTTCGCTACTACCGCAAAGTATTTCTAGTTCCGGCACCGGGGCCGTCGGCGAAGGAACTAAAGGAAGCAGTTTTAGCTCTAGGGACTGATACACTCTAAAGCGTTCTGGCTTGTCCAGACATGGTGGGTATAGCTCAGCTGGTAGAGCACCTGGTTGTGGTCCAGGGGGTCGCGGGTTCAAGTCCCGTTACTCACCCCAGTAGTTACTTGGCTCTTTCTAATATGAGCGCTCGTACTCTGGATGCGTCGGCTTGGCCGCGCATTTCTTGCATCACTGCTCCGATTACGGCTCCAGCCGCCTGCAGCTTGCCATCCCGAATCTTCTCCATGACATCCGGTTGACTTGCTAGTGCTTTGTCAATGGCCGCAATGAGTGCCCCTTCGTCAGTAACAATCTTCAAGCCACGGCTTTCGATAACTTCGGCTGGTTCGCCCTCTCCTGCCAAGACTCCTGCAACTACGTCTCTTGCGATGCGGTCGGTTAGCTCACCAGAGTCAATCAACTTCTGAATGCTGGCGACTTGCTCTGGAGTAATTGGGAGATCCTGCACGGCTACCTCTTGAACGTTGGCCAATCTGGCAAGTTCACCGGTCCACCATTTTCTAGCTGACTGCGGGCTGGCGCCCGCGGCAACAGTTGCCTCAATCTCATCTAATAAATCAGAATTCAAAACATCTCTAAATTCAAGATCGGCGAAGCCCCAGTCATTCTGAAGGCGCTTTCTCCGGACAGAAGGCTTTTCAGTCAGAGTCAGGCGAATCTCCTCGATCCACTCTTCGCTGGGCTGAACCGGAACCAAATCTGGCTCTGGGAAATAGCGGTAGTCATCGGCGTCGGACTTTGGTCTACCCGCAGAAGTGTGGCCGCGATCTTCGTGCCAGTGCCTGGTTTCCTGAATGATTTTTCCGCCAGCCGCAAGAATGAAGGCCTGGCGCTGAATTTCGTAGCGAACAGTGTTTTCGATGCTCTTCAGGGAGTTCACGTTCTTGGTTTCGGTTCTGGTGCCGAGCTTCTCGGCGCCTTTTTCACGGAGTGAAACGTTTGCATCGCAACGCACGTTTCCACGCTCCATCTTGGCATCGGATACGTTCATGCTCTTTACGATGTCGCGGATAGCTCTGACATAGGTCGCAGCCAGTTCTGGGGCCTTGTCAAGCGCTCCGTAGATAGGTTTAGTGACAATCTCCACCAGTGGCACACCGGCGCGGTTATAGTCCACCAGCGAGTACTCCGCTCCTTGAATTCGGCCGGTTGCTCCACCGACGTGAGTCAGCTTTCCGGCATCCTCCTCCATGTGAGCCCGCTCAATCGGGACCATGAACACTTCGCCGGTTTCGAGTTCAATCGAAATCTCGCCCTCGAAAGCAATTGGTTCGTCAAACTGCGAGGTTTGGAAGTTTTTTGCTAGGTCGGGATAGAAATAGTTTTTTCTAGCGAAGCGGCCATTAGACGCAATCTGACAGTCCAGCGCTAGTCCGATGGCAATTGAAGACTCCACGGCCTTGCGGTTAACCGCTGGCAACGAGCCGGGTAGGCCCAGGCAAGTTGGACAAACATTGGTGTTTGGCTCGGAACCGAAGTTGTTTGCACAACCGCAAAACATTTTGCTCACGGTGTTTAGCTCAACATGGACCTCGAGTCCAATCACTACCTCAAAACGCTCAATGGCGTCTTCGTAGGACATTAGTTGCTCTTTAGCCATTACAGCGCCTCCAAATCGGGCACTCTCGCAATTAGCGAGGCACCCCATTGATCCACATAAAGTTTCTCTACGATGCTTGCGACTCGATACATCTGCCCATCCTGCATCGCTGGGGCAAGAATCTGGACACCGGACGGCAATCCGTCCTCTGAAGCGAGCCCATTTGGCACTGAGATTCCAGGAATCCCAGCCAAATTCGCAGGAATCGTAGCTATGTCGTTCAGATACATGGCCAGTGGGTCATTGACCTTCTCGCCAATCTTGAATGCCGTGGTTGGTGCTGTGGGGGTTAGCAAGACATCAGCTTGGGTAAACGCCCTAGCCAGATCTTGCTGGATTAGGGTTCTTACTTTTTGAGCCGAGCCGTAGTAAGCGTCGTAATAACCGGAAGAAAGCGCGTAGGTGCCCAGGATAATTCTTCTTTTGACCTCTGGGCCGAAGCCTTGTTCACGAGTGGCAGCCATAACGTTTTCTATGGTCGGGTTTCCATCCGGAGTGACTCTAAGCCCGAATCTAACCGAATCAAATTTCGCTAGGTTTGAAGAAGCCTCTGCGGGCAAAATCAAGTAGTAAGCGGCGACGGCGTATTCAAAGCTCGGGCAATCAACTTCAATAATCTCAGCGCCTGCAGCGGCAAGTTTTTCAATTGTGTCATCGAAACAAGTCTTTACCCCTGGCTGGAAGCCGTCCGAAGACAGTTGCTTCACAACCCCAACCTTGAGGCCTTTGACATCCGCTTTTTTCACAGATTGAACCATGGAGCCCAGGCTATTTGGCAAAGAGGTTGAATCGTGCGGGTCATGCCCACCGATTACATCCTGCAACATGGCGGCATCCATGACGCTGTTGGTCACTGGGCCTATCTGATCTAGAGAGCTAGCAAGGGCGATCAGCCCGTAACGAGAGACTGCCCCGTAGGTCGGCTTTGCACCAACTGAGCCAGTCATGGCTGCTGGGAACCTGATTGAACCTCCAGTGTCGCTACCTATCGCAAGCGGAGCAAGGTGGCCGGCAATAGCGGAACTGGAGCCCCCACCGGAGCCTCCGGGGATCCTGCTTAGGTCCCAAGGGTTCTTGCTAGGTCCGTATGCCGAAAATTCAGTCGAGGACCCCATTGCAAATTCGTCAAGATTAGTTTTGCCAAGAATCGGCATTGAAGCCTCTCTCAGCTTTCTCACTACGGTTGCATCATATTGAGGCACCCACCCCTCAAGGATCTTTGAACCGGCAGTGGTCGGAGCATCGGTCGTAGTGAGGTTGTCCTTGACCGCAATTGGAACACCGTGGAGAGGAGAGACGGCAGTTCCGTCAGCCAGTTGCTGATCGGCTCTCTTGGCCTGAGCCAGGCTATTTTCACGATTGAAGTAAAGGTATGAGTTGGTCTTTGGGTTCAACTTTTCAAGACGGTCCAAAAACGCAGTAGTTATTTCAACCGAGGAAGCTTTCTTGCTCGAGATAAGACCGGCGAGGGCGGCCGCGCTGGACGAAGTTATTTCAGTCATTTCTAGTCCTCATCCAAGATTGCGTTTACTTTGAAACGGCCTTCAGCACTGTCTGGAGCGCTAGAGAGAGCCTGCAACTGGGAAAGAGACGGCAAGATGACATCCTCGCGATAGACATTTGCCATTGGAATTGGGTGGCTTGTCGCAGCCACATCTCCGGAAACAGCCTTGGTGACGGTGGCAACTGAATCCACGATTATTCCAAGCTCGCCGGCCAACTGCTCAACTTCCTGATCGGTTACCAAAATTCGGGCCAGGGACGCGAGATGGCGAACCAAATCGGGTGTAATTTCAGACATACGGTTTCTCACTTCGTCAATTGGTGTTAATAAGTCAGTCTAGTTCCGTCAAGCGGGCAATTTATCTAGGAACTGCGCTTCGGTGATTACTAAGACACCCAGCGACTCAGCCTTAGTCAACTTCGATCCGGCCCCCGGGCCAGCTACCAAAAAAGCAGTGTTCTTGGATACCGAAGACGAGGCCCTTCCGCCGTTTTCAATTATCAAAGACTCAATAGCTTCCCTCGTCATTGTTTCCATTGAGCCGGTGACAACTATTGACAGATCTGCAAACAGTCCATCGGCTTTGGATAGACCCTGCCTATGCAAAGGATTCGACAGCTGCACTCCTGCGGCTTCCCAGCTAGTGATAATTTGTCGATGCCAGTCCTCGAGATACCAACTGGTTATAGATTCAGCCAGCGTTGGCCCAACGCCATCGACCTCTGCAAGCTGCTCTTGACTGGCTTCGAAAATTGCCCTGAAAGATCCAAAATTATCCGCAAGTGCTCGCGCTGCAACGGGGCCTACATGCCTAATAGATAATGAAACCAAAAAGCGCCAAAGAGGCTTGGTCTTCGCTACTTCCAGGTTCGCCAATAGCTTGATTGCAACCTCTGAGGGTTCACCGTTTTTCTTCCTGAAGAAATCAACAACTTTGTCGTTGCCCTCAGCGTCCTTTTTGGCAAGGCCAGTGTCGGCATCTAATACCTTCGCTTTTATTGGCAGCAGCTTTTCCATTGTGAGCGAAAACAAGTCTGCTTCTGACAAAATTGGGGCAACTTCCGGTTCGACAGGGTTCGTGAGTGCGCTTGCGCTGACATAACCCAGAGCCTCAATATCAAGAGCAGCCCTTGACCCTATGTATGCGATGCGCTCGCGAAGCTGAGCTGGGCAACTATTGGCGTTGGTGCAGCGTAAATCAATGTCACCTAGGCTCGCTGGTTCCAGCTTCGCCTGGCATTCCGGGCAATTAGAAGGCATTACAAAAGCAAGTTCAGAGCCGTCCCTAAGCGAAACAACCGGACCCAAGATCTCTGGAATCACATCACCGGCTTTTCTAAGGACTACGGTGTCGCCGATAAGAACACCTTTTGATTTGACTTGTTCTTGGTTGTGCAGGGTCGCAAATTCAACCTGGCTACCGGCAACAATTACTGGAGCTAGAACTGCGAATGGCGTAGCTCGGCCAGTTCTTCCGATTGAAATTTTTATGTCCAGTAATTTGGTGTTTACCTGCTCAGGCGGATACTTGTAGGCAATGGCCCAGCGCGGGGCCCGAGAAGTTGACCCGAGGCTTTCTTGAGTTGCTAAATCATCCACCTTGATGACTGCCCCATCGATTTCGTGCTCGATAGTTGGTCGTGTTGCTTCCAGTTCGGCAATATATGCCAGAACGAGCTTTGGGGTTTCAAGCACCTGATAGCGCTTGGTTGTCGGAAGTCCCCAATTCGTAAGTTTTTGATATACCGCGCTTTGGCTAAGAACATCCGCCGACCAAACTCCAAATCCGTGCACCAGCATCTTCAGCGGCCGAGTGGCCGAAACAGCTGGGTCCTTTTGACGAAGTGAACCAGAAGCGCTGTTTCTTGGGTTAGCGAAGGGTTTGCCTCCTTGGGAAACGATTCTGGCGTTTAGTTTCGCAAAATCCTCGAGCTCGAAAAATACCTCGCCTCGCACTTCGACAAGATCTGGATGATTATCGCCCGACAGGCGATGCGGGACACCCTGAATAGTCATCGCATTCTGGGTGATGTCCTCGCCCACTTCGCCATCGCCTCGGGTGGCGGCTCTGATGAGCACCCCGTCTTTGTAGGTCAAGGAAACCGCGAGTCCATCGATTTTTGGTTCACACAAATAGGGTCCTGGGCCAACCCTTTCAGCCCAAGCCAAAAAACCCTCCGAGTCAAAGACATTGTCCAAGCTCATCATCTTTTGACCATGAATAACTTGATCGAACACGCTGCCAGAACCAGACCCGACTTTGGTTGTTAGGGAATCCCCGGCGCCCAGATGCTCCAGCGCTTCTAGCTCTTTTAGTTCCTGCTCGAGTAGATCATATTCAGCATCCGAAATAAGCGATTGGTCTTGTTGGTAATAAGCGTCTCGATATTTCTCAACGAGCGCCCTTAGCTCTTTGATTCTGATCAGCTGATTAGGCAACCGTTGAGACCTTGCTTCTGGCTTCATCTATGGTCATTTGGCCCAAGACTCGAGTTCCGACATAGATCACTGCAGTTTGTCCAGCGGGCACTCCGTAGAGCGGTTCGTTTAGCTGAACATGCATCTGGCCATCAACAATTGCCGCAACGGCTGAAACAGTGTCTCCGTGAGCTCTTACCTGCACATCGCAGTCAAAAGCCTCTTCGGGGTTCTCAAGTGCTTTTCCGCACCAGGTATAGCGAGCGCCGAATAGGTCTGAGATTTCCAGTGCCTCTTCGGGCCCAACCACAATTTCCTTGGTTTTGGGCCTAATTTCCAGTACATATCTTGGCTTGCCGTCAGCTGCTGGAGTTCCAATTTTCAATCCCTTGCGCTGACCAATTGTGAAGCCGACGTGACCGTCGTGCTCTCCCAGCTGATTTCCTTCGCCGTCAACAATCTTGCCTGAATCAGTAGGTACAAACTCTTTCAGCCACTGTCTAGTATCGCCCTCGGGGATAAAGCAAATGTCGTAGCTATCCGGCTTATTTGCGACACTTAGGCCTCTAGCAGCAGCTTCCTGCCTAATCAAATCTTTGGAGGCGGTTGCCCCCAGCGGGAACATAGAGTGCGCTAGCTGATTAGCGTTTAGCACTCCTAATACATAGCTCTGATCCTTAGCCATTTCCCGAGACCGGTGCAGCTCGAGGTTTCCCTCGCCATCCTCAAGGATTGATGCGTAGTGTCCCGTGCAAATTGCCTCGAAGCCAAGTGATAGCCCACGCTCCAATAACGCTGCAAATTTGATGCGCTCATTACAGCGCATACAGGGGTTTGGTGTCCTGCCGGCTTGGTACTCGGCCACAAAGTCATCAACCACATCAAGCTTGAACCGCTCCGAGAAATCCCATACGTAAAAAGGAATGCCGAGCTTATTAGCCGCGCGCTGCGCATCCATCGAGTCCTCTATGGTGCAACAACCCCTGGATCCAGTTCTAAGGGTTCCCGGCATCCTAGAAAGAGCTAAGTGAACACCGATAACATCGTGGCCTTGCTCTACAGCGCGCGCGGCAGCCACAGCGGAATCAACTCCACCACTCATCGCTGCTAAAACACGCATGGCTACAAGTCTAATTTGCCTTTGGGGGTTTACGCGGGAGTTGCCTGGAGGGCCACTGGATGAACTTGCTCCAAGGCAGTCAGAAATTGCTGAACATCCTGAAGGGTCGAGGTTTTACCCAGTGTTACCCTCACGCAAGCAGAGGCCTCCAGGTGACTGAAGCCCATTCCCAATAAGACATGCGACGGACCTAAAACTCCTGCCTGACAAGCCGAACCTGCGGAGACGCAGACTCCTTTTTGATCCAACAGAAATAACATTGCGTCTGACTGCGTCCCTGGGAAAACAAAGTGAGCATTGTATGCAGCTCTGTTGGCTCCTTGCGCTGTGATTATTGCCGAAGGAACAGCCTCCATGACAGCCGCTTCCAGTTGGTCCTTTAGTGCACCCAAACGTGCCATTTCATGATCAAGCTCAGTTACAGCCTCTTTGGCGGCGGCGGCAAAGCTGGCAGCAAGCGGGTAATTCATGGTTCCGGATCTAAGTGAGCGCTCCTGGCCCCCACCATGCACCAATGAAATCGGCTTTGCGCTTCTGGCAACCACGAGGGCTCCGACGCCTATTGGCGCCCCAACCTTATGACCAGACAGCGTCATGGCAGTCAAGCCACTGGCCTGAAAATCAATCGGAACGTGACCGAAGGCCGCTACGGCATCGCTGTGGACAGGAATATCAAACTTGGAAGCAATTTCGGTAATCGCTGGGATATCGGTAATCACGCCGGTCTCGTTGTTTACCCACATCAAACTAATCAGAGCAACCCTTTGACCGTGCTCTTTCACCAAGGAGCGCAAAGAATCCAGATCGATCATGCCGTTAGCCAAGTGCTCCACGAAGACAACCTCGGCATTTTGATTCTCTCCAAGCCACTGAACCGGTTCCATTACAGCGTGGTGCTCAGTTCTGGAGGAAATAACTACCTTGCAGTCCGGATTTTTTGTCACCCGATCCCAGAAAATACCCTTGATTGCGTGATTATTGCCCTCGGTGCCCCCGGAGTTGAATATGATCTCGCTACGGTTTGCCCCGCAAGCCTTTGCTACCTTGTCGCGTGATTCCTCTAATAGCTCTCGAGTCGCTCGCCCTTGGCTGTGAACGCTAGAAGGGTTTCCAAGGAAATCCAGCGCTTCGCTCAGGGCTTCCTTGGCACAAGAACGCAGTGATGTGGTCGAGGCATGATCAAGAAAAACTGACATAACCAAATCTTAGTTCTGGTGCTCTCTAATAGAGTGCTGCTATTTGAACAAATGTCCCAAAAGGATGGACATCTAGAAGAGCAGCGTTGCTAGTCTCCGCCTAGCTAGCAGAACTTCTGGGTCACTATCACCGATCAAGATAAACATTTCTAACAACCGGTCGCGAATTTGATCGCGAGCATCGGTGTCGATTTCAAAGCAATCGAGAAGTAAAGCAAGTGAGCCACGAGTATCTCCAGCAATCAGCAACTGATCGGCTTCAAAGAACAGTGGCCCGAGCGGCCCAGTTTGATCTTTTGCCGCAAGCCTCAGCATGAGGTTCACCTGAGCAAGGCCTGCCGTGGCATCGGAATCATTTGGGTATTCAACAATTAGCTTTTCGTAAAGCCTCTTGGCCTCTGGCAAATCGCCTGCGTCAATTGCCCCAACTGCAGCTAAATGCTCCGGGGCAAGTGGTTTTTCCGGTGCTGCGCCGCCCTGGATGCTAACGGTCTGGGTTATGTTCTTTTCCCCGGCCAACTGCAACACCTGGCCCAACACACTTAGCAGCTGTTCTTTAGTGGCCTCACCCTGAAACAAAGGAGCCGGTTGTCCCGCCAAAATAGCGAGCATCGCGGGCGCTTTGTCAACAGCAACGGCCTGAGCCAGCTGAGGGTTTGAAGTGATGTCGATGTCTATACCGGCAAAACGGCCCTGACTGGCTTCAAGGACCTCTAAAACGGCAGCTCTTAGCCTCACGGAAGCCTCGGACTGGTCAGAGACCAGCATCAGCACCGGGGTGGTTTCAGACAGCGTTAGATAGCGCCTCAGCGTTGGCTCATCACCGGGGACGAGCCAGCCGGTGATAGCAGTGCCGGAGGGTGGCGTTGCCTTATTGGCAAGACCCGAAAGATCCATAGCTCCGAAATTACTCATTACCCGCCCAAGGTTATCGCTGAGAGGAGCTGCTGGGTGGCACCGAGCAGAGTTGCACGTTCATCAGAGCCAGAGGCTGGGACATTGAATAGCAGCATCGCACCGTATTTAGTCTCAATTCCAGTTGCACTGCCGCCAGTGCCCAGCAAAATTGACTCATCGCCAGTGATCGCAACGGCGTCACCAGGCTCCTTGGGAATAATCGTGTAGGTGTCAATCATGTAGAGCGCAACCAGCGCACCGCCCTCGGAGTTCGCCAAGATGACTGGCTGGCTTTCGGCCAAAGCGTGCTCAAAGCTCAAATTCGCATTGCTCAAAGTTTCCTGGAGGCCCAGCTGAACAGCTGAAACATCGGAAACATACTGGTTTTCAGGATCTATCAAAAGTGCCCACGGAGAGTCAAAACCCCGATTCAAAAGATTACCTAAGCCCTCAACAAGGGAAGCCGGATCCATAGACAAGAACTTGTTATCTTCCTTGAGGGCATTAGCCCCAACTATCTCGGCCGGCACCTCCGGGAAGCTGATGTTCGGAAGCAAGTCGGAGTATTGATAAAGCTTGTAATCATCTCGCGGAGACTCTTGGCGAAGGACCAAAACCTGTAGGGCAGTCTCTCCCGTCACGACAATGGTATTTCTAGGCCAAGTGTCGGTTGCACCAGGCAAAAATAGTTGCACTGGGCCGGAAAGAATTTTCGTTGGAGGAATTAGAGAGTCGGTGCTCTTCGCTGCCAGTGCATAGGCCGCTCTTCGAATTTCCAGAGCGGGACCAGTAACCCTAACCTCCAGAGACTCTCTATCCAGAGTGGCATCTGCGACCGCTACTACCTCGGTAATCTCGGTCAAAATTCTTTCAAGCTGACCTCTATCAAGAGTTGCAGTCAGGACACCCGGCTGCCCGAGAGGTTTGGGCGAAATGATTGGGTTTTGATAATCCGGCACGCATCCGGTCAGCATTCCAACCGACAAAGCTAGGCCAACATATTTCATGCCTCTTAGAGCCCTCCTGCTCGTCAGGGGTCCATTTCCTGCCTGAGATACGGCTCTCTTGGTCCTGGGGGGCTTGGGCCTTCTAGGGCCTCGGGTTTTCCTTCGACTTCTGAACTTCTTGCCGTAGACAAATGCTGCATGAAGTCCTAACAGCGCGCCCAAAAGCATGATCGCTAGTCCTATGCGAGTAATTGGAGCAATCGGAGCTTCAGTTTCCTCCAATTGCCAGGTGACGCGAAGCGTCCTAGGTGCCAGCTCTATACCGGTTGATGCCATAAGGACCGCAACCTCGTTGTTCAGCTCAATAGGCAAAAGAGCGGTTCCATTGCTCAAAATTTCTGTTTTCCAAATGTCCGCACCAACTGGATCATCCAACTCGCCAGCCCCTGGTCTCTCAATTTCCACCAAGCCCGCGATTTGGTTTGTCCTATCCACGGAAAGTCTCATCTCAACGTAGGCAGAATCGCCGAGCCAAGCCACGATGTCTGACTCTCTACCGGTCGCCATGAACACAGCACCGTCGCCAATGGCAAACACCGAGTTCTCGCCCTCATAAGCGCTAAGCACGGAATTGGGGATCAAAACGTAACTGGCCGGCTTAGTAAGCGAGGCCGACGCATTGATAACGCTAATTGGCTGATTCTCAAGTTGATTAGTGAACCCGATGGCGCTGGAAACCAACCCTGTCACAAAGACAAATAGGGCAATCCAAAAACGCATAAACCAGCTCCGAGTACACTTGGGTAGCCACGAAAGTTTACTATTCAACCGAGGATTCAACTTGCCAACTGATTTTAATCGCTTCGAGACAAGCAGGCGAGGCTATGACCCAGAGGCAGTCGAGCGCGAGCTCAACGCCATCAACTCGGAACTTGTCCGAGTCAAAGGGCAGGCTATGGAAAGTGCAGAGGCGCTTCAGCGGGCTCTTGCTCAACTTACACAATCCGAAGCAAAGCTGGTCGGAACGATGGCTCCAAGTTTTTCAAGCCTTGGAGCCGAGGCCGCGGATCTGCTGATTGGGGCTGAGACCGCCGCCCGAGAGATTGAGAGCGCGGCAGCTGATTCTGCCCAGGAACTTATTGAATCTGCCACTCAGGAAGCAAAGCGGATTGCGCAAAATGCCGAAGATGCCTATCAGGATCAAATTACAGCCTCCGAAAGACGCGTAGCCAGAAGAATTGCCAGTGCAAAACACGACGCCGAACTGCTGATCATGAAGGCAACTACCGAGGCTAAGGACAAGCTGCGAGAAATTGAATTAGAAGTTGCGAGAATGCGCGGACAGGCTGCCACGGAAGTTGCTGCCCTCAAGACCACAGCAGTGCGCGAAGTTGAGGCAAAGAAGGCCGAGCTAGATGCAAAAATTTCTGGGCAAGAACTTCTCAATCTTGAACAACTTGGAATAAAGCAAGCAGCAAAGGATCTGGCTCTAGCGGATTTGGAATCGAAATTAAAAACCCGCAGAAGAGTTGCCGAGAAAGAATATTTAGAAAAACACAATGAGGCCGTTCACAAGACCGAGAGCTATCTAGAGTCTGCCAAGAATGATCTGACTGAGTTGAAGAAAACTATTTCTACTATTCGACTTGAAATTCAGGCCCTTGAAATGGAAGCTGGTCAAGCCCAGCGTCGCACTCTTGCTGAGGCGAGGAGTAAGGCTGAGGCGATAGTTCACGCGGCCGACCTAGAGGCAACTGAAATAAACGCCAAGGCCCTTGAGAGCATCGCCGAGCTTGAGAAGGCCAGTGAACTGCGCATGAAGAATATCGAGAATCGTGTGCGTTCAGGTGAGCTTTATCTGAAAAACTTGCGTAGTTTGGTAACCAACACTGATTCTCCGGAGGAATAGATGGAACAGCGCGCAAGAGTAACTAACTCATTCCAGATTGGACTGACCGGCGGACTCGGAGTGCTCACAGCGATAATCATCGGCGCTGCCATTTCTCAAACCGCAACTATTCTGACCTACATTGGAATCGCATTGTTCCTAGCGCTAGGGCTTGATCCGGTCGTAAGGTCCTTGACCAAGCGCAAGGTTCCTCGCCCAGTTGCCGTCGGAATAGTTGTCACTTTGTTTTTGGGGGCTGTTGCACTAATACTCTGGGCGATCATCCCAACTGCCGTTAGAGAAGCTGCAAAGCTAGTCGAGCAAATACCAAGCATTGCGACGAGCCTGGTTACGACCGATTTGATAACCCGTTGGGATAACCAACTGGGTGGAGCAATTACAACCGCCACAAGTTCAGGCCTAGATTTCATAAGTAATTCTGCAAACTGGCCAGTACTTCTCGGAGGAGTGCTTCAGGTTGGCATCGGAGTAATATCCGGTGTGGTCGGTGTCGTTGTTGTAGTTATTCTCACCCTTTACTTCATGGCCTCACTTGAGGGCATGAAGGCTTACCTAGCAAAGCTTTCTTCGGCTTCTAAGCGCGAGCGCTTCAGTAAGATCGCCGACCAGATCGCCTACTCGGTCGGCCGCTGGGTAATGGGCCAGACATCGGTCAGCCTGATTCACGCAACCAGCCTGTTTATCTTTCTGACGATCATCAGCGCTCCGTTCGCTTTGCTGTTGACGCTTCTGGCTTTCACGATCTCCCTGATCCCACTCATTGGACCGCTTTCGTCGGCGATTATCGTCATTACCGTGACCTTGATTGAAGGCCCGCAACTGGCCCTCACTGCGGTAATTTATTACTTGATTTACCTTCAGCTCGAGGCATATCTAATCGCCCCGAGGATCATGAAGAAAGCTGTTTCAATCCCGGCAGCCCTAGTTGTTATCGCGGCTCTAATGGGCGGAACTCTGATGGGTGTTCTAGGAGCAGTAATCGCCATCCCGGTTGCAGCTTCAATCTTGCTAATCGTCCGTGAAGTTTGGATGCCGAGGCAGCAACTGCGCTAGGGACAGAAAAAATCAGAAACTAGTGGGGAGCGGAGAGCTTCCTGGAACTGTCACTTCGGCTACTTTATCCAAGACTCTCTTTGTCGCTTTTTCCCCAACCCACAGATGCTTTTCCTGGTCAAACCCGAAAACCTCAGCGTGATCAACAATGGCAAACCTAGTATTTGCAGCAGCTGGATCCAGGTATTCGTCTAGTTCAGGAACCAGCGCAATGAGGGGTCTTCCAAACTCATTCCAACGCAAAAGGTCACTATCGGTTGCTCGATGAAGTGGTGGCGAGAGCAATATTGCTCCCATAATATCCTCATCGGGTCCGTATTTGATTGCGAGCTCAGTTCCAAAGGACCAGCCGATCAACCAGGGGGTCGGAAGCCCCCGCTCTAGGCAGAACTTCACCGCCGCCGCCACATCCTCACTTTCTGCCACGCCATCGGAAAATTGGCCCGAAGACGTGCCCCTGGGCGAAGAGGTACCCCTGGTGTTGAATCTAAGCACAGCTGCTCCAATTAGAGCTGGTAACCGGTTAGCTGCCTTCCTAATCAAATGCGAGTCCATAAAACCGCCGTGAGTAGGTAATGGGTGCAGCATTATCAGAGTAGTCACCGGCTTGCCGATAGCCGGAACTGACAATTCGCCGACCAGCACCTCAGAATCGCTGGTGTGAAGCTCGATGTCTTCGCGAAGGCCCGGAAGAACAGTCGATGACCGTATCTCCTCCACTAGGTAAGCATCCCGTCAAACAACTTCCAGCAGTGCTTGTGAAAATGTCTTCTGGTTTCCACTCCACGATGCAGATCCCAGGCAACCGTGTGGGCAAGGCCTTGCTCGATATCAATTTGACAGACGGGGCACTTCCAGCTTTTGCCCTCTTCGGCGTTCGCACCCGAGCTCTGCTGAACTTGAAATTCCACACCACGCTTTATTTCTGAGTGCGGCAAAGTGGTTCTAATCATTGAGAAATCTAACTCGCGATACTCACGCTTAGCGGCGTTTCGACGAGGTCTACGACCTACCATCAGTACCAGTTGTGACTGTCGGAGTGAGCAAGAGCCGCGCAAGGTGAACCATAACGACCCTCGATGTAACCCAAGCCCCACTTAATCTGAGTCTCAGCGTTGGTCCGCCAATCGGCACCAGCCGATGCCATCTTGGAAGCAGGAAGTGACTGCGGAATCCCGTAGGCACCAGAGGATTTATTGGTGGCGGTTAGCCTCCAATTGCTCTCTCGCTCCCAGAGCTTTACCAAGCAAGAGAATTGTGTGTATTCCCAACCTCTGGCCTTGGTCTCCTCCAAAGCGAACCCCTTGGCGCTATCAGGATCCGGAGTAGGGGCGTTGCTAACGACAAGCCTGAGCGCGGTCGCTCCATCCACAAGCTCGAATTCACCTCGTTCAAAACCGTCTCCAGGAATGGACTGAATTGTGAGCTGCTGGTACTCCATGTCCTCGCTCTCAAAGCTCTGCATCGAGTTGGCGGAGGCGAACGCACCCGAGTAGGGATCGACCGCGGTAACCATGACCAGTGCGGCTACGAAAACAAAACCCATGCCGACGCTTGTCAGCGGGTACGTTGCCTTCGAACGATGTTTCGCCAATTTACTCCTCCAGGAAAGATAAGCCTATTAGGGGTTTGGCTTTGGAGCAATTAGCCCAGAGCGATTTGCCGGTGACCAGCACTGGCTACAAGTTCGCAAAAAGCGTTCACTTCTGACCTCGAGACGCCCGATCTAGCTGACCCAAGTGACCAAGTTCGGACCGCTAGGGGTAATGGTGAAACCAGTTTGCCTCGATTTACTCTTATGGAATTCAGTAGATCAGCCACCTGAGATTTCGAGTAGCCGTTTTTCTGCCCTGAAAAGCGTTCATTGGGGCTCTTCCCCAAAACCTGAGCGATCTCAGAAAGCAGGTGATTTAGTTCAATCAAAACCGGGGATTTACCAAACCTGAACATTCTTTCGGCTATCTCTCTTGCCTCAAGAGAGTCGCCAAGCCTCGCCAAAGTGTTATCTACAGCCAATATTTGGTAGCCGCCAGCTACAAGGTCAAATCTCGCAACGGACACTATCGAAGAGGTAATGAGACTACGACCGGCAGCCTCGAACTGAATTTTGATCCGCGTTAGGAGTGCGTCTACTTGATCAGGGTGATACCCCATTAGATCTGGCTGGCTCCTAGGAAACATAGTCAAAACACTAACTGACTCATGAGAAAAGCCACAAAGGAGGAAGGAATCAAGGAATCAATGCGGTCCAGCACTCCGCCGTGACCGGGCAGAACTCTACCCATATCCTTTACATTCAAATCCCGCTTTATTAGCGACTCGGAAAGATCGCCCAACACAGAACTCAACAGAATTGCCGCCCCAAAGACAAGGCCAAACACGAATGTTGCCGGCGTGATCAACACCAGAACCTGCCCGCCCACAAAAGCCCCGAAAATTGAAGCCACAAGGCCCTCCCAAGTTTTCTTTGGGCTAATTTCAGGAGAAAGCTTGGTTTTTCCAAAAAACCTTCCAATTAGATAGCCGAACGTATCGATTATGACAACTGTGAGGACAAGTCCGAGAACCCACTGCACTCCAACCGGCTCCAAGACAAGCTGGATTGAAAAACTCAAGAGCAGGGGCACGTATACAAGAACAAAAGCCGTACCCCCAAAATCGCGAAGCGTCTGCTTGAAAGATTGCTTATTGGAGGTGTAAATCAGAGTCGCTATTCTCCAGACGACCAAAAGACTGATCGAAATAAGCAACCCGAGCCACTGTCCTTCTGCGCTCAAGAAATACGTGCTGATGACTATCCCTGGTGCTAAGAACGCAACCAGCCTGGGAACATGCCAACCTGCTGATCGCATTGCAACACTCAGTTCGGCAGCAGCGAACCCGGATGCGACCGCAACCAGCAAAGTAAAAGCTAGGGGGTGAAGCAGGGACAGCAAGAAAACCGCGCCAAGGCCGAACCCGACCGCTAACCGCGGCCCTAAGGTTCTAGTTTTAGCCGATTCCATCTAAACCTCTAGCAGTTCTGCTTCCTTGTTCTTCAATGCATCATCGATCTTGTCGGTGTGAGCTTTGGTTAGTGCTTCAAGTTCTTTTTCAGCACGGTCAACCTCGTCCTCACCGGCACCGCCGTCTTTCTTTACTGCCTCTAGGGCTTCCTTCGCAGTTCTTCTAATTCCTCGAACTGAAACCCTGCCGTGCTCTGCTTTGTCGCGAGTCAACTTCACGTATTCTTTTCTTCGCTCCTCGGTTAGCTCCGGGAGGTTGATCCTAATTATTTCACCGTCGTTATTTGGCTGCGCTCCAAGATTCGGCATCGCCATAAGGGCCTTCTCAATGGCTGGCAGCGCGGTCTTGTCATAGGGGTTGATAATTATCGAGCGAGCTTCCGGGTTTTGTATTCCGCAGAGCTGCGTCAGTGGGGTTGGGGTTCCGTAGTAATCAACCATAACCTTCTGAAACATCGCAGGGTTAGCCCTACCCGTCCTGACCGATGCAAAGTCATCCTTAGTCGATTCCAAAGCCTTGTCCATCTTGTTTGTGGCTTCTGCCAAAATTTCCGCAATCATCTCATCTGCTCCTATTTGCCTATGCTCGAACCCGAGTGCCGACTTCGCTTCCAAGGAGCGCAGCCGAAATATTATCCATTCCAAATACTCTCATCGGCATTTTATTATCCATGCAGAGTGAAAATGCCGTCGAATCTACAACCTTTAGTCCTTGAACCAACGCATCCTGATAGCTGATTTCCTTAAGTTTCTTAGCCTCTGGATTCTTATGCGGATCAGATGAATAAACGCCATCGACACCGTTTTTAGCCACAAGCACCTCGTCCGCAGAGATCTCCAGCGCACGCTGTGCAGCAACAGTGTCAGTTGAGAAATATGGCAATCCTGCTCCCGCACCAAAAATAACTATTCGACCCTTTTCCAAGTGCCTGATTGCTCGCAGCGGCAGATAAGGCTCCGCTACCTGAGCCATGGAAATGGCAGTCTGGACTCTAACATCGGCGCCCGCCTGTTCTATGAAGTCTTGAAGCGCCAACGCGTTCATGACGGTGCCCAACATGCCCATGTAGTCGGCTCGACCACGATCCATACCGCGGTTAGAAAGTTCCGCACCCCTGAAGAAGTTTCCGCCACCAACAACGATTGCAATCTCTACTTCTTTAGCCGCGTCCGCAATTTTCTTGGCCACTGCCGCTACAACGTCTGGGTTTACCCCCAGTCCACCGCCTCCGAAGGCCTCTCCGGAAAGCTTAAGAAGAACTCTTCTTTTCTTAGTCTCCAACTAGCCCTCCAGGTATCACGACGGTTTTCCTCTCCAATACTAGGGCGCAAACAAGAAACGGGCCCGGTCATTGACCGAGCCCGTTGATCATTTCTTGAACTACACGCCTACGCGCAACCTTAGGAAGCCAGTCACGGTCAATCCGGCAGCTTTAGCCACCTGAGCAACGCTCTGCTTGTTGTCTTTGGCAAAAGGCTGGTCGAGTAGGCAGGTCTCCTTGAAAAAGCCGGTTACTCGCCCTTCCACTACCTTCGCCAAAGCTGCCTCAGGCTTCCCCTCGTTACGAGCGGTCTCCTCAGCAATTTCGCGCTCCTTGGCCACAACCTCAGCCGGTACATCCTCGCGTGAAAGATAAGTTGGACTAAAAGCGGCAATGTGTACGGCTATATCGTGAGCAGTCTCTGAATCGGTGCCCTCAAAGCCAAGTACAACTCCAACTTGAGGGGGGAGATCGCGACTTGTGCGGTGCATGTATGCATCGAGACCAGGGGCTGAGAGGACCTCAACCTTTCTAAGCTCTACTTTTTCACCCATGATTGCCGCCTTGTCGATGATAGACGCGGAGACTGTGCTGTCGCCAAGCGGTGCCTCTAGAGCAGTCTCGATTGAGGTTGCGCCAGAAGCAGAGATCGCATCCGCAACCTGGTCAGCGAGGGTAACGAAGTTCTCCGCTTTTGCAACAAAGTCGGTCTCGCATGCAAGCTCAATCATCACGGCTGTTTCGCCCGCAATTCGAGAAACGACCAAACCGTTTGAGGTTGTTCGGCCTTCGCGCTTTGAGACTCCCTTTAGACCCTTAAGTCTTAGAACTTCAAACGCCTTTTCGATGTCGCCGTCGGCTTCGTCTAGAGCGCCCTTGCAATCCATCATTCCAGCCCCCGATTTTTCTCGAAGAGCCTTTACGTCCGCGGCTGTGTAGTTCGCCATATTATGCGTCCTTCTTGTCTGTGTCTGCGTCTACGGCTGGGGTTGGCTCGTCAGTTGCAGCTGGTGCCTCTTCAGTTTGAGCGGCAGCTGGCTTCTTGGTCTCTGCCTTCTTAACAGCTGGCTTCTTGACGTCTGCCTTTGGAGCTGCAGTTTCTGGAGTTTCAGTCGCTGTGGCCTCGGCCACAACTTCGGTGGCTTCTGACTTACCCTGCTCTAGCAATTCGCGTTCCCACTCGGCTAGGGGCTCAGCCTGAGCCTCGTCCTTGGAGTGACGAGCAATCATGCCGTCGGCTGCTGCATCAGCAATCACCTTGGTCAAGATTTCGATTGAGCGGATAGCGTCGTCGTTACCCGGAATACCGATGGTTACATCGTCCGGGTCACAGTTGCTATCAAGAATTGCGATTACAGGAATGCCAAGCTTCTTAGCCTCTGTAATTGCGAGGTGCTCCTTGATGGTGTCAACCACCCAAAGTGCACTCGGAGTCTTCGCCATGTTGCGAATTCCACCAAGTGACTTCTCTAGCTTGTCGCGCTCGCGACGGAAAATTAGCAGTTCTTTTTTGGTGAAGGACGACTTGCTGGCGTCTTCAAAATCCATGGTGTCAAGCTCTTTTAGGCGCTGGATACGCTTGTTTACGGTGTTGAAGTTTGTTAGCAGTCCACCCAACCAACGCTGGTTGATGTAGGGCTGTCCAACACGAATAGCCTCGGCGGAGATAACTCCCTGAGCCTGCTTCTTAGTTCCAACGAACATCACGGACCCGCCATTGGCAACTAAATCGCGAACGAAGTTGTAGGCGTCATCAATGTGCTTTACCGACTGCTGTAGGTCGATGATGTAAATACCGGAGCGGTCCGTGAGAATAAACGGCTTCATCTTTGGGTTCCAGCGCTTGGTCTGGTGACCGAAGTGAACTCCTGCGTCCAATAGTTGACGCATAGTGATCGTGGCCAATTGGCCCTCCTTTTGAACACCGAAGTGTCCACTCAGTTTCATGATTCGGCCGGTTGGCCTGATCCCTGGCATTCCATTTGACAGCACCTATTTCTAGGACCGAGTTATCAAATTGATTGGAACACGCGAATTCACTCAATACCTAGGCATTGAGAGTGTTACTAGCATACCAACCAAAGCCCGTGTTTTTCCAGTGCAATTAGGCATTCATAAATTACTCAGGACCTTTTTGCCAGTCTCGAGTGATGTTTAGATTATTAGCAATTCTTTCGGCCTTGATAACCCTTGCAAATCAAGAGTTTCGTCCTCCAGAAATCTGGGCGAAGCCCATCCCCTTTTTCCAAGTCGAACACCAATTTCTTGCTCCGGTCTCTCTTTATGGTCCAGGACACCGAGGCCTGGACTTCGTTCTGGAAGCTGAGCAAAGTGTTTTGGCACCAACTTCAGGTCTAGTAACGTTCTCGGGGCCAGTAGTAGATCGGAACATAGTCACAATCACCACCAGCAGCGGATACCTGCTTAGTTTTGAGCAAATTTGCTCCTCATTGCAGTCGGGAGATTTCGTTCAACGAGGACAGGAGCTTGGCAAGTCTTGCTCAATCAACGAAGACTTTGAATCTCACTGTGAGAGATGCGTCCATTTTTCTGTGCGGAGTAACCGCGGCTACCTAAACCCGGAGCTCTTTCTGGGTAGCCTTTTGCCCAGCATTCTAAAAACTTAGCTTCAATAAACTTGCACCCCGCACTACGAAGCCAGAAGATCAATGCGTTGATCTGAGCTACGCGCGAGGATGCGCCTGCTCAAAAGAAGAGCGTAAACGTTCAACTGAAACGTGCGTGTAAATCTGAGTGGTGGCCAAGGAAGCGTGCCCAAGTATCTCCTGCACAGCCCTCAAGTCTGCCCCGTGGTCTAAAAGGTGAGTCGCCGCTGAGTGCCGAAGAGTGTGTGGGCCTGCGGACCCGAGGTTAGTGGTCTCCAGTTGACTTGCAACAACGTCATAAAGCTGCCGAACTCCAACCCTGCCGCCGCGTGAACTCAAGAGCAGCGCATCCGATGAAGTCGGGATTGCAACAACAGGCCTTCCAAGCCTGACCCAACGCTCGATTGCGTCCTTGGCTCTGAGACCGTATGGCAGCATTCGCTGCTTATTGCCTTTGCCGGTGACCCTCAGTAGCTGTCGCTCGTGGTCTATGTCCGTTAGGTCTAATCCGGCTAGCTCGCTTACCCTCATGCCGGTTGCATACAACATCTCGACGGCACAGTGGTTCATCAGGCCGACTGGATTATCTTGAGTTGCCTGAGTCAACATTCGATCAAACACCGCGCTCAATGAGAGCTCTGATGCCACCTTCGGCAGTGGCCGGTCTAGCTTTGGAGAACGAAGCCTCAATGCCGGGTCTAGATCAGCGCGGCCAGAATCAGCCCTCCAAGAAGTGAAGTTTTTAATCGCCGAGGTTTTTCTTGCCAGCGTTGCCTTGGACCCGCCGGCTTCGGAAATTCGATAGAGCCAGCTTCTGAGTGCCTCAAGGTCTAGCTGCTGCTTTGTGTCCGACAAAAAAACTAGCAAGTCGTTGATGTCAGAGCTGTAGGCCTTTTGGGTGTTTGCAGAAACCCCACGCGCTTTCAGCTGCTCTAGAAACTGAGCTAGGTCCCGGTTTAGATTCTGCATGCCTCCAGAGTAAACGGAGAATCTCGAAACACTACTCACGCTCACACCTTTTCGGAGGGTTTTGGACTCCAAAGATCGGTGTTTAGCTGTAAGCCTTCGCTGCCATAGACATACTTGCTTTTACTTGCTTGAGGTCGAGTCCAGCCTCCATCGCTATTTCACTGGGAGTTTTTGCTCCTGCTCGAATGGCATCTTCAACTCGCTTTTTGGTCCACGAGGGCTCGATCTCTATGAGTTCATCAAGAACATACTGGTTGGCCAGCCCCTCTTGAATCATTGTGTTGCAGCCTTGACTTTGCTCGCTCGCCCAAGGACCCGCCAAGGCATAGACCCCTCGTCCTAGGGCTTTAGCGTGATTGGCAGTGTTCCTGGAGCCGGACCTAAAGGCAGCCTCAACCACAAAGAGCTCCTTGCACATGGCGGCAATTAGTCTATTTCGCTGCAAAAACCTAAACCTGCTGGGAGCCGTGCCCGGAGGCATTTCGCTCATAAGCACTCCCCCGGATCGCACTATCTGGTGAAACAGCTCCCAGTTCTCCATCGGATAGGCCTTGTCTAGACCGCCGGCCATAATTGCGACCGTTGGAAGTCCGATTTCAAGAGCTGCCTCGTGGGCCGCTCTATCAATTCCCCTGGCACCACCTGACACTATGGGCATGCGCAAGCTTGCAACCAATCTCCTTGCATTCGATGCCCCCTTTACTGAAGGCTTTCTGGTTCCTACAATCCCCGCAAATTCCTGCTCCAACAAGTCCTCATCGCCTGCCACCCACAATAAAAGCGGTGCGTGATTCCCAAGATCGGTGAGCCTGCCATGGACACTTGGTAGAGATGCGACCGCAACCGGTTTTGCGTTCCACCGGATTCCGCGTTCAACAAGCTGATGAGGATTGACCGAAGGTAGCCGAAGACAAACTCGCTCCTCCATGGATCCAAGTTCACTCAAATATTCCGGGAAACTTTCAGCAATAAAATCTCGCCACGTTTCGAATTTTTGCTCTTTTGCCCTTTCTAGAGCGTTCGGTCCGAATTCATTCCAGATCAAATTGCTCAAAGCATCCCCAGGCTCGGATAATGCACACCAGGTGATCAGATCTAATTGACCTTGGCTTAGATGCATGAACCCTCCTTTAGCAAGGAGTGTTTCATTCAAAATGCCAGAGTTTCAAGGGATCTTTGAAAACTGTTGAAAACTAGGGCTGATCGCCCACTGCTAATTCTTCCGGCAACTCGAATTCTTGACTGCCGATCTCCTCGACATTGACATCCTTAAATGTCATGACTTTTACCTGCTTCACAAATCGATCGGTGCGATAAATGTCCCAGACCCACACATCGGTCATTGCAAGCTCGAAGTAGAAATCCGTTGCAGTGTCTATTCTTTTTAGCTCAACATCATTGGCAAGATAAAATCTGCGCTCAGTCTCAATTACGTAGCGGAACATTTTCACGACGTCTCGATACTCGCGATAAAGAGCTAGTTCAGCTTCCCGGTCGTAGTCCTCAAATTCGTTCTCATCCATAGGGCTAAATCCTAACCCTCAAAACAAGCTGCTGTCATCCGCAAGAATCTTCGTTAGCCAACTGAGACGGTGATAAGGACTCGGTCCGATTTGGCGCAGCGCTGCTATGTGGGCAGGTGAAGAATATCCCTTATTCCCTTCCCAGCCGAAAGCGGGGAACTCCTTACCCAGCTTCATCATCAAAGAATCACGCTCGACCTTGGCGCTAATGGCCCCTCCGGAAACCGAACCGCAATCCCGGTCCGCTTTAACAATTACCCGCACCTCAACGCCGATATCCCCCAGCCAATTGTGGCTCCCATCCAGCAACACAATCGCTTCCGTAAGGTCAAAGTTTTCTAGGGCCTCAAGGGCGGCCTTTTGAAGAGCAAAGTTGATTCCCTTTGTCTCAATCACTTCAACATCCGCGTATCCAACGCTCGGCTGGCCCCATGCAGCAACCTCAAGAGCTAATGGCGCACGCCTTTTCTCAGTTACTAACTTTGAGTCACGTAAATTAGCTGGCATTGAGTCAAGACCTTCGGCCCCTAAACCAAAGGCCCCAACAGCAACTGGTCCGGCAAGAGCCCCCCGACCCACCTCGTCAATACCGATTACGAGGCGATGATAGTTGAGGAGCTCACGCTCGAGATTAAGGCTTGGGTAAGACATCGAATGTGCTCGAGTAGTTATCTAGATAACTCCAGTTTTCTACCGGCCAACTAACCAGCATGGCTCGACCCACCACCACATCAAGCGAAACAAATCCTTGGGAAGGAAGACCCTGATGAAAACGAGAATCGGTAGAATTTCCGCGGTTATCACCCATGACCCAGAGGTACCCTTCGGGAACAGTCACAGAAAATTCGATGTCGGAGGGGTTTGCCCCCTCCCGAATATAAGATTCGTCTATAGCAACGCCGTTGACCATTAGTCTGCCGTCAGCATCGCAGCAACTGATCACATCCCCGCCAACACCGATGACGCGCTTAACGAGGTGCTCTGCTGAATCCGGCGCAGTTATGCCAAAGGTTCCTAGGACAAAGTCCCCAAGCTTCTCAATGGCGGGCTTGTCAATCGAGGCGGCGACGCCAAGCCAGCCACCTGGATCCTGAAAGACAACAACATCACCGCGTTGAATAGGAATCACTTCTGGGACCAGTACGTTCACGATTATTCGGTCATTTATCTGAAGAGTCTCCAGCATTGAGCCAGAGGGTATGAAGAATGACCTGATTAGAAAGGCTTTGATAAGAACTGAAAGCAGAAGAGCTACTCCCACTATGGCGACAAAGTCTACAAGAAAAGCTAGTACCGGATTCTTGCGTAAACGGCGAGACCGGCGCCTGAAAGCGTTCATTGCACCGGGCTTCCGAGGTCGCAATCCCCCGTCAAACGACATGGGGCTTTTTCTACTTGACGTTGTCGCGCTTCTCGCGAACCTTTGCGGCCTTGCCGCGAAGCTTCCGCAGGTAATAAAGCTTTGCGCGTCGAACATCTCCGCGCGAAACAAGCTCAATCTTTTCTAGAACTGGAGTGTGCACAGGCCAGGTGCGCTCTACGCCAACCTGGAAAGAAACTTTACGAACCGTAAAGGTCTCACGGATTCCGTCGCCGGAGCGACCAATTACGATTCCCTGGAAAAGCTGAACACGGCTGCGGCTACCCTCAACGATGTTTACGTGAACCTTGACAGTGTCGCCGGCTCGGAAGTCTGGAATATCGTGCCGAAGGCTCTTGGCATCTAAGTCATCAAGAATGTTCATTTTTATTCTTTCCTCTTGCACGCAGGTCAAAATGGCTAGTTTCTAATAATTTGTTTGTTCCGGCTCCCCTGCGGCAGAGCTGATTGGAACATCTAGAAGTCTCTCACAGGCAAAGACTATTGGCAACTATTCAGCTAGTAAATCGGGCCTATTTACTTTGGTCCGACTCAGTGATTCCTCTCTGCGCCACTTCTCAATCTCGGCATGATGTCCGGACAGCAATATTTCCGGGACGTCGAGGCCGCGCCAATTTGCGGGCTTTGTGTAGCTGGGGTACTCAAGCAGTCCTGAGTTATGAGATTCTTCGGTCAATGATTCAGCGTTTCCGATCACACCTGGAATAAGGCGACAGATCGCTTCTATCATGGCTATTGCCGCGACCTCCCCGCCGTTCAGGACATAGTCACCTATTGAAACTTCCAAAACCTCTGCCTGACCGTCAGCATGATCCACAACTCTTTGATCAATGCCCTCGTATCGGCCGCAAGCAAAAACCAAGTGCGATCTTGTGGCCAAATCGGCGGCAAGCTTCTGGGTAAAGGGGATGCCGGCTGGAGTGGTGAAAATTATTGTTGGCCTTTGATCTTTTGGAATGATTTCATCAAAAGCATCGCCCCAAGGCTCTGGCTTCATAACCATTCCAGCCCCTCCTCCATACGGAGAGTCATCGACCGTTCGGTGCTTATCGCTGGTCCACTTGCGTAAGTCGTGTGCTTCAAAACCGATTATTTTTTGATCCTGGGCCTTACCTAATAGCGAAAGCCCAAGGACGTCAAAGAACTCCGGGAAAATACTTATCGCATCAATCTTCATTAGCTGGGGTCTCCAACTGTTCGAAAAGCCCTCCGGGCGGAGTAATTTCCACGATACCTGAATCAATGTCAACCTTTGGGACAAAAATCTTTAGAAACGGCAACAGCACTTCGCCATTCTCGGTTGTTATCGCGAGTAAGTCCTGCGCTGGTTTATGCTCAACGCGGTCAATAGAACCAATTTCAATGGAGTCTCGAAACACCTTTAGCCCAGCTAGTTGATGATCGAACCACGCCTCAGGTTCGTGCGGCAGTTCATCTAAAGGCTGATCAACAAGAAGGATTGCCCGGATGAGACCCTCGGCATCTTCGCGGCTTTCTATGCCCTCGATAAACAGCACGGGGGAACTGTTGTACATGCGAAGTTCTTTGACAACTATGGTCTTACCAAACCAAGGAGAATCTTCTGGTACCTGAAGTTTTATTTCGGAGCCAGGTGTAAAACGCTGCTCGGGACTGTCGGTGTAAATTTCGAGCTTTATAGCTCCCTTGAGACCGTGAGCCTTGAGCAATCGCCCCACTCGGAGCTCAGTGGAACTAGAAATCGGTGTCCACCACGTCTACTCGAACGCGCTTGCCGTTTGCAAGAGCATTTACGACGGTTCTAAGAGCTGTCGCAGTCCTGCCATTTTTCCCAATTACACGACCTAGGTCGTCGGGGTGCACGCGCACCTCCAGTAAGTCGTTCGGTCCAACCTTCCGTGTTGCCACGGTGGCGTCGTCAGGGTTGCTGACAATCGAACGAACTAGAAACTGGAGGGTTGCCTGCAACATGCTTATTCGGCCTTTGGCTCTTCAGCTTCGGCTGCTGGAGCCTCGGCTGGAGTTTCTTCAGCAACAACTTCTACTGCCTCTGCCGCAGGAGCCTCTTCGGCTGCTACCTCAGCTGGAACTTCAACCGGAGATTCTTCAGCAACAACTTCTACTGCCTCTGCCGCAGGAGCCTCTTCGGCTACTACCTCAGCTGGAGTCTCTGCTTCAGCCACTGGTGCTTCAGCCACTGGTGCTTCAGCTACTGGTGCCTCTGCTGTTGCCTCTGCAGGAGCTTTTGCCTCCTTGGCAGCCGGAGCGTCTTCAACCGGTGCTTTCTTCTCGACCTTTGGAAGAAGAACTGACTTCTTCTTCGCGTCTGGCACGAACGGAGTCTTGGCAACCTGAGGCTTGATGGTGTTCTTGAACTCGCCGTTTTCATTGGCCATGTCACCACTGAGCTTTAGAAGAACAGCAGCCTGCTCGGTTGGCTGAGCGCCAACTGATAGCCAGTACTGTGCTCGCTCCGACTGAACCTCGATGATGGACGGGTGATTAGTTGGGACATAGCGCCCAATCTCTTCAATTACTCGACCGTTACGGTGAGTACGAGAGTCGGCTACCACGATGCGGTAGTGAGGGCTGCGCTTTTTACCAATGCGCTGAAGTCTGATCTTTACGGCCACAATTCTCCTGTGAGTTTCTGGGATGAGTTTCACCGTGAGCGTGGGGACACACTCTGGTTTTTCTCTAAGGTTTTTCGATTACGTCTCGTTAGAGGGTCGAGACGCTCGAACTGTCAAAGTCTGCCAGAAAACACGAAGTTTCGCTAGTTTCGGAGACCAAAAGCACTGCCGGGTTTTGATTCGGGGGGTTGCGAGACGCTCAAACCTTGATTTTCTGCCGCTCTTCTAGCGGGATTCCCGCTTTTGGAGCCCTGCTTTTTCTTGCTGCTTTTTTTCCCACCGATGTAGCCTCCGCCAACAGCTCCGCCCATCGCGACCGGATTTCTGCCAGGAATATTTGGCATTCCACCCTTTGACATGGTCTTCATGACCTTGGCTGCCTGCTCAAATCTATTCACGAGTTGATTAACTTCTGTGACCGATGTGCCAGAGCCCTTTGCTATCCGCATTCGCCGTGATCCGTTTAGCACCTTGGGGCCATTTCTTTCCATAGGGGTCATTGAATAGATAATTGCTTCGGTCCTAGCGATTTCGGATTCGTCGAAGTCCTCGAGCTGCTGCTTCATCTTCCCTGCACCCGGAAGCATGCCCAACAGGCTCTTCATATTGCCCATTTTTCTAAGTTGCTGCATTTGCTCAAGGAAATCCTGGAGCGTAAATTCCTCATTGGCTATCTTGTCGGCAAGTTTTTTTGACTCTTCCTCATCAAAGGTCTTTTGAGCCTGCTCGATGAGACTGACAACGTCACCCATATCAAGGATTCGACTTGCCATCCGCTCTGGATAAAACGGCTCAAATGAATCGAGGTCTTCACCGGTGGAACTAAACAGAATCGGTGCTCCGGTTATGTTTGCAACCGAAAGCGCCGCACCACCCCTTGAATCGCCATCAAGTTTTGTCAGCACCACTCCGGTTACGCCAACGCCATCCTTGAATGCCTTCGCCACGTTTACTGCATCCTGACCCAGCATCGAGTCGACGACAAACAAAATCTCGTCCGGAGTCACAGCATCGCGGATACCGATGGCCTGCTGCATCATTTCCTCATCGACACCTAGGCGACCGGCCGTGTCTACGATGACGACCGAAAATTGAGCCTTCTTGGCATGGGCAATGGCGTCTTTGGCAACTTTTATCGGGTTGCCTGCACCGTTTCCGGACTCCGGAGCAAACACTGGGACGCCAACTTTGTCGCCCAAAACCTGCAATTGGGTGACCGCGTTTGGTCTCTGTAAATCAGCCGCAACCAAAAGTGGAGTTTGATTTTGCTCTTTTAGCCACTTGGCAAGCTTGCCTGCCAACGTGGTTTTTCCGGAACCTTGCAATCCGGCAAGCATGATCACGGTTGGAGGGGACTTGGCGAATTGAATTCTTTTATTTTCTTTTCCAAGAATCTTGGTCAGCTCGTCATTGACGATCTGAACAACCTGCTGAGCCGGGTTCAGGGCCTTAGAAACCTCGTCACCGAGTGCGCGCTCACGAATGGCAGCTATGAAATCCTTTACGACCTCAAGGGCGACGTCAGCCTCGAGGAGCGCCCTGCGGATATCCCTGAGCGTGGCATCGATGTCACTTGCCGAGAGCCTGCCCTTGCCTCGCAGGTTCTTGAAAGTGTCTGATAACCGATCAGAAAGATTGCCGAACAATGAAACTCCTATTTCTTAGCGACTAGGCCCTTGGCGAACTCTTCCGGTGAGAAAAACGCGAAATCATTAATTTGCTCGCCAACACCAACGAGCTTAATTGGCAAATTCAATTCTTTTTGCAATGCATAAAGGATTCCACCCTTTGCAGTTCCATCCAGCTTGGTCATAACAATGCCGGTCACTTCTGCAACCTCGACAAAAGCCCTAGCCTGGCTCATTGCATTTTGACCGTTCGTTGCGTCGATTACTAGCAACACCTCTGAGATTTTTGTTTGTTTCTCAACTGCTCTTCTGATCTTTCCAAGTTCGTCCATTAGGTCTTTTTTATTTTGCAACCTGCCTGCGGTGTCAATGATTGCAATGTCAGCCTGAGTCCTGATCGCCATTTCCACGGTTTGGTAAGCAACAGAGGCAGGGTCCGCCCCCTCTTTGACCGGCTTGACGATTGGAGAATCAGCTCTCTTGGCCCAGGTTTCCAGTTGATCTACCGCGGCTGCTCGATAGGTATCGGCCGCTCCTAAAACAACCTCCCAATCTCCATCCTTGAGCCACCTTGCAAGTTTCCCGATAGTTGTGGTCTTTCCAGCACCGTTCACACCCACTACCAAAATCACATATGGCAACCTGCCGTCATCTAGGTTCAGGGCTGAGTCAGTTCGGCTCAGCCTTTTTGCCAACAAGTCTTTGAGCAATAATCGCAATTCAGGGTCGGTGGTTGCGCCGTGCCTATTCGCCTCACGCCTCAGTTCAGCCGCAATCTCTTCCGCTGTCTCAACTCCAAAATCAGCCAAAATCAAAATGTCTTCAAGCTCATCGATGTCCATTGAATCGCTAAAAAGCGATCTGATTCCGGTGCCGAGTGAGCGCTTAGGGAGCTCTACTGAAACAAGGGCTGGTTCCTTGCTCTCTGTTTTATATGCAACGGTGTCCGCATTGAGCTTGGTTGTCTGGGTTTTAGTTTCGGCTTCTGGCTCCACCGGAGCAACGTCCTTCGCAGGCAGATCAAGCTCGGGCAAAACTTCAATGATTGCCGCCGGCTGAATTTCTTGCTCTGGCGCTGAGGCATCCGCATCTTTGCCGCGCAGCCGCTTGAGAAATTTGAACATTAGCTTGCCAACTCGACTCTCTGGCCGACGACCTGCGTGATGCCGTCTTGACGCATCGAGACGCCGTAGAGAGCGTCGGCGATTTCCATCGTGCGCTTCTGATGAGTAACAACAATCAGCTGCGAGCTGTCTCGAAGTGACTTGATCACGTTCAATAAACGGCCCAAGTTTGAATCGTCGAGCGCGGCTTCAACCTCGTCCAGAACATAAAACGGGCTTGGTCTCGCCTTGAAAATTGAAATAAGTAACGCAACTGCAGCTAAGGATCGCTCTCCACCGGAGAGCAACGACATTCGCTCAATTCTCTTGCCGGCAGGCTTGACCGAAATCTCAAGTCCGGTCGCGAGCAAGTTATCGGGGTCGGTCAAACTCAGAGAGCCGGCGCCCCCGGGGAATAGAAGTGGAAACACTTTTTCAAATTCCTTTTTTGTGTCCTCGAACGCACTGGCAAAAATATGCTGCATTTTGCCGTCAAGGTCGCCGATGATTCCGGTTAGGTCGGCCCTTGCAGCAGTTAGATCAGCGAGCTGATCGCTCAGATACTTGTGCCGCTCTTCAAGTGCTGAAAATTCTTCAAGTGCAAGCGGGTTGAAGGCGCCCAGTTGTGCCAACTTGGCTTCAGCCTGTTTTAGCAGTTTCTGCAGTTCCTCTACCGGCTGATCAACCTCGGCATTTTCCTCAAGCAACTCCTCGATGGTCATCGACAGCTCCGATTCGACGCGCTCCTTTAGGTTTTGCAAGGTCAGGCGAAGCTCGTAATTTTGCATCTCTACTTCTTGAACTGAAGAGTTCAAGCTGGTAAATCGAGCCTCTAGTTCAATCGCTTGAGACCTCAGCTGAGCAAGACGCTCGCTTCGTTGCGACCGTTTGGCTTCCAGATCCAAAAGTTCAACGCGCAGCTTAGAAGAAAGCGCCTGGGTCAGTGACACGACTTGAGGCAGTTTCAAAAGAACGTCTTTAGCGCTTGCAAGCTGCCTCTCAAGTGCCAGGCTCGCATCATTGGCGGCCAGCTTCGCCGAAACAGCCTCCGACAATCGACCCTTCAAGACTGCTAGCTGCTTGGAGGCTGCGCTGCTTCGCTCGGCAAGAGTTCCGGCCTCAATTCTGGCTTCTAGCTCTTGCTGTCTAGCGGAGTCTAGATTCCTTGAAAGCTCCAGGCGCGCATCTATGGACACTTCGACTGAAGACTGCTCAGGGAGATCTGAAACTTTTTTAGTCAAGGCTTCAAGTTCCTGATTGGCGGTGAGCGCCAACTTGTCTTGAAGTTCAATTTCGGCCTCAAACCTTGCGATTTCAGCGCGACCGGAATCTAGTTGGGCTATGAGCCTTCCAGCGCGCTCAGCACTTGCTGCTAAAAGCGCATCGTGTTCTTGCAGCTCAGACAGGCTTGTCTTCACGGCTGCAGTTGCAATCACCGAACCGGCCTCGGCATCGCTGAGTTTTTTCGCAAGATTTTGTATTTCAGACTCAAATTTGGATAGGCCTTTGGCTGCAAAATCTCTTTCGGCACTGAGTTCTAGCTTCGATGCAACCTTTGTTCCGCCACCTCGAACCGAATGTTCAGAAACCATGTCTCCGTCCTTCGTGATGACGGTTATTTCAGGATCTATTTCTAGGGCCCTTTCGGCGTCGTCGAGGTTTGTTGCCACATAGAAATGCTCTAGGAGAGACAGAACCGACTTTGGTGCGCTCACCAGCGTGCTGGCGTTTACAAGTCCTGCCCTTTGGGCAAGCTTTCCAGTTTCAACTTCGGAGCTTGTTATAAGAAACTCCGCGCGACCGAGATCTTGAGCCTTGAGAAACCGAATAGCTTCGATAGCTTGAGCCTTAGTGTCGACGACGATCGCGTCCGAAAGCGCACCCAGTGCAACGGCAATGGCCTTCTCAAAGCCCTTTTCAATTCTCACGCTCTTGGCTAGTAGGCCTTTGAGGCCCTGCAGTTTTGCCCTTATTGCTTCTCCGCCGCCGTCTGATTGATCGAGTGTTAGGCCCAATGCGGCATGCCTGGCGGCCAAAGCATCGCGCTCTCGCTCAGCAGAATGCAACTGCTGGCGAGACTCGTCGACTAGCTTCCGCGCTTCCGATTCCGCAAGCTGCGCTAATTCATAACCCTTTCGAAGCGCATCGTCTGAGGTCGATAGGCCCTCCGTTGTCATAGCGGACTGCTGCTTAGCCAACTCCGTCACGCGGGACTCGGCCTGGGAGATGCTGTCCTGCAGCTTGAGGCGCGCGTGGGCTATAGATTCAATTCTTGCTTCCTGCAGGGAAACATCCCCGGTCGCCTGATTTCTCTCGCGGACCCAAGATTCTTGCTCACTACGTTGACGGATAGCGTCTGCGTCAAATAAGTTCATGGCTTCTGCAGCCAGTTGCCTAGTCTGCTCAAATCCGGCAAGGTTTTTAGCGCTGGCCTCTATCTCAAGTTCGATGGCTCTGAGCGAATCTGTCGCCGATGAAAGTTCTGTTTCTAATGTCTCGATTTCAAAACCGGAAGATTCGGACTGCTTATCTGCCAGGAGACTTACGCGTTGATCCGCAAGATTTCTTAAGTTTCTGAGTCTTTGCTCGATGGCTTCGAATCGAAACAGCTTAGACCGAGCTTGGTCTAATTCGTCTGAGCTCAGTTCGGATTCAATTTGCGCAATGGCCGCTCTGGCGCTTGCGAGCTGCTGTTGAGCAAACGAGGATTCGGCCTTGCGTTCGTTCTCGGACTTAGAAGCGACTTCTAGCTTTTCTTTGCAGTTGCGCACCTGAACGCTAAGAAGCTGGGCCTTGGCATGCCTTGCCACGGCACCTATCTCCTGGGCGCTTCTCGCAACCTCCGCTTGTCGTCCAAGCGGTTTGAGATTCCGCCTAATTTCCGCGATCAGGTCATGCAATCTGGTGAGGTTCGACTGCATAGCTTCCAGCTTGCGCTCTGTCTTTTCCTTGCGGCGACGAAATTTTAGAATTCCCGCAGCTTCCTCGATAAAAGCACGACGCTCAAGTGGTGTGGCCCTGAGCACGGTGTCAAGCTGCCCCTGGCCCACGATCACGTGCATCTCTCGGCCAAGGCCGGTGTCGCTCAGAAGCTCTTGAACATCTAACAGACGACAAGGTTGTTGGTTGATCGAATATTCGGAGGCTCCGTTTCGAAACAAGACCCTTGAAATCGTGATCTCGGCATAGTCAATCGGCAGAGCGCCGTCCGAGTTGTCGATGGTGAGCGAAACTTCCGCCCGGCCAAGCGGTGCCTTGGTTGAAGTTCCCGCGAAAATAACATCTTCCATCTTGCCGCCGCGAAGGGTTTTTGCACCCTGTTCACCCATAACCCAAGCTAGAGCGTCGACGATGTTTGACTTGCCGGATCCATTCGGTCCGACCACGCAAGTGATTCCAGGTTCCAACTCAATCGTGGTCGCCTGGGCGAAGGACTTAAAGCCTTTCAGGGTGATGCTTTTTAGATGCAAGCTCAAACACCCCTTTCGCTTCTAGATAAAGCCTATCCGAGCCAGAAGTTTAGCGATTTTCTTACCGTTTGACTTGGCATGCATCTCAAAGGCTGGTGTGGGACAGGCTGTGGTGTGCTCTTAGGTTCTAGGCTCAGGATGTGGAAAGCAAAAAAAGGGTCATTGGCAAAAATATTTCGGCGGTCCTGAAGGCCGCAACCGTTGCAATTTTTGGAACAATCCTGCATCAAAGCTCGTTGTTCGACCAGCTCCCTTTTGGGTCATTCCTGAGCCTCAGCCTGGTGCTGCTAGTCGCCCTCCAAATTAGAACTGCCTCAAGCTTCAAAAGTCCAAATCTCGTTTTTGCGTTCGTTATCCTTGGGTTGATTTTTTTATTCAGCCAAGGCTTTTGGCAAGACAAGATGGTTCCGGCTAATCAAGCCGGATTTATTTGGGCCTACGGTGCCGCGGTGCTGGCCTTTGCAGTGGCGATGTGGCCAAGGATTTCCTCCAAGCAGTGGCGAGGGGATTCAAGACCTAGCTAGCTAGGCGCTGACAGTTTGGGCAGAAATGGCTTCCCCTGTTTGCCCAAGCGACTCGCTTAATTTCTTCCCCGCATCTTGGACATGGCTTTCCAGCTTGCCCGTAGGCATTTAGCGACTGGGCAAAATAACCGCTGTCGCCGTTTACGTTTTTGTACTGCTCATCAAAAGAAGTCCCGCCCTGGATAACTGCGCGCTCGAGGACTCCGGTTGCGATCGAAATCAGCTTCGTCAACTTCTCAGGCGCGATGCTGTTAGTTGGTTGGTCATAGTGAAGCTGGGCCAGCCAGAGTGATTCATCGGCGTAGATATTGCCTATGCCGCTCAGCAAATTCTGGTCAAGTAGCACGCGCTTGATGCCAGAAGAGCGAGCCTGCATTTTAGTTACGACGGTATCGATGTCGAAATGCTGATCGAGCAAGTCTCTTGCGATGTGCGCAACCACAGCGGGAATACTGCTGCCCACAGGACTCTCCGGGCTAAAGCCTCCTGGTGCGCCATCCGAAGTTGGAACCAAATCCTCAATTGCCAAAGAACCAAAAATTCTTTGATCGACGAATCTGACCTCTAGTGATTGACCTGACTGGGACTCAACAGATAAAACTACCCTGGTCTGTGAATCGGAGTCATGACCCTTTTCGCGCAAAAGCATTTGGCCGCTCATGCCAAGGTGACCAACAAGAGCTCGAGAATCTGACAGGGGCAGCCAAAGAAACTTGCCCCTTCGAACAACCGCCAGAAGACTCTGCCCTAAAAGTTCATCAACAAAGTGCTTAGGGCCTAAGACATGTCGCTTCAAAGATCTAGCGTCACTGATAGAAACATCAACTACTCGAGCGCCGATTATCTTGGAGGCAAGCCCAGCACGAACCGTCTCCACCTCTGGAAGTTCCGGCATTAGGACTCTTGAAGCAACCTGAGAGCCTGAATAGCGGCCTCAGTTTCTGCATTACGCTTCGTTCTACCTTCGCCGACTGCAAGCAGCGTGCCGGCCGAAAAACACTCCGCGCGATAGACCCGTTCATGCTCAGGTCCAGTGGCGATTATTTCGTAGGAAGCGGGTTCTCGTGATAACCGCTGAAGTTTTTCAATCAACGACGTCTTAGGGTCACTGGCTTCTCGGACCGCGTCCGGGTCATCCAAAAGCGGCAGAATAAATTTTTCGACAATTTTACTTGCGCCCTCAAGCCCATTTGAAAGATATGCGGCGCCAAGGACCGCTTCGAAAGTGTCGGCAAGAATGTTTGTTTTCTGTCGACCGTCGGTCTGCTCTTCGCCTTTGCCCAGAAAAATATAGGCACCAAGGTTCATGCGATTAGCGGCTGTGGCCAGGGCGTTAGCAGACACGACGGCATTTTTGAGCTTTGTGAGCTCGCCTTCTTGGAGGTCCGAATGAGTTTGATAAACAAAGGTTGCGACTAAAAAGCCGAGGACAGAGTCGCCGAGGAACTCGAGACGTTCGTTGTCTTTGGAGCTGTTTTCGTATGCGTAAGAAGAGTGCGTCAGAGCAAGCGTAAGCAGCTCGGGATCAATCTCGATGCCGAGCGTTTGTGACAGCTCGTCAAGGGGCATTGGTTATGCGTCTGCTACCTTGCGGCCCTTGTATTCCATGTAAAGTGCGGTGCCGACAGAGTCGGTTACCACCTTGGCACGGTGAGGCAAGCTGTAGACGGTCTCGCCGTTTTCAATGGTCTTTACCAATGTGATTGGCGCAGCCTTCCACTGAGAGCGACGTGAGCGTGTGTTCGAGCGAGACTGTCGACGTTTTGGTACTGGCATCTTTACTCTTCCTTATTCGCGAAATCTTGTAGCGCACTGAAACGCGGATCAACCGGTTTTTCGTGGCCGTGTTCTACATCTTGGTTCAACCTTATTCCGCAGTCTGGACACAAGCCAAGACAGGTCTTGGTGCACACGGGCTGAAAGGGAAGATTCAAGACTATCGAATCAATGAGGACCTGTTCTAAATCGATGTGTTCGCTAAGAACTACAAAATCTTCATCCGAGCTAGAAGAATAGGCGAAAAGTTCCTGAAAATCCACCTCAACATCAAGGTTGATTGGATCTAGGCATCTCGAACACTGAGCTTCGGCAGCCGCAAAGACTTCGCCGGTGGCCAAAACGCCCTCGTGGACTGACTCCAACCTAAGAGAAATCTCCACGGTTGACTTGGCAGGAACCTCAACAACCGAGGTCCCGATTCCCATTTCCAGCAAGTGATCAATCTGAATCTCCCGCATTTGACCGGGTCGTTTCATTAGGTCGTGGACTGCAACCAGCAGTGTCATTCTTTTCCTTCTTGCATCTTTTGAAGAACCGATGGAGTGACGTATTTGGATATGTCTCCGCCGAGGGCAAAGACCTCCTTGACCAAACTTGAGGAAACGTGTCCGAAGTTTCCATCGGAGGCAATAAACACCGTCTGAATCCCAGCTAGGTCGTGATTAACCTTGGCCATCGGAAGTTCGTAGTCGATGTCCGCGGAGTTTCGGAAGCCTTTTACGATGGCATTCGCGCCTAGTTCCTCAGCTTTTTTCACAAGAAGACCACTGTGCAGAGACTGAACTGAGCACTTTTCTGCGAGTCCAGCTTCGGCTATCACCCGTTCGGCCATCGCCACGCGCGTCTCAAGGTCCATAGCGGCTGTTTTGGAGCTGTTATTCACCACGAGCAGGTAAACCTGGTCAAAGACCGTTGCGGAGCGTGAGAGAACCGACAGGTGACCTTTAGTTATCGGGTCAAAGGACCCCGGATAAATCGCTACAGTGCTCACGCCACTAGGTTAGCCGCGAGCCAGCTGCCCCGCATCCTGTATTTGCAAAACCAACTTCAATTCTTCAGACATGTCGGCCTTTTCAACATCTACAGCCAGAGGCCTCACCTCTTGAATCAGCTTGGCATCCCTGACAACTCTAAGAAGTTGCAACGACGAGCGACCGCCCGACTGAGTATTGCCCAAAACATCGCCCTCGCCTCGAAGATCAAGGTCGATCTCCGAAAGCTCAAAGCCGTCGCTGATTCGACTCAGCGCATCCAAGCGCTGAAACGCCAAGGTTTCAGGCTCTGCCCCTGAAACCAACAGGCACAGCCCAGCATGCTCTCCCCTGCCAACCCGACCACGAAGCTGGTGAAGCTGGGAAAGCCCGAAGTGATCAGCGTCCAGCACAACCATCGTTGAAGCATTTGGAACATTTACTCCGACCTCAATTACGGTGGTGGCGACAAGCACCTGCAATTGCCCCGACTCAAACTGATTCATGACCTCGTCTTTTTCTTTCGAGCTCATGCGTCCGTGGAGTGAGCCAATTCGAATCCCTGCCAGCATCTTGTTATTTTCCAGCGAGGCGAAAACGCTTGTCACGCTCGCAGGCTCGGGGCCTGGCTCGGATTCCAGATCCTCAGGTTTCGGAACCATTTCTCCAGTGTCTTCTAAATGCTGGGGGTCAATTTTTGGACAAACGACAAAAGCCTGCCTGCCAGCCGAGACTTCCTCGGAAACCCGTTCCCATACTCTGGCGACAAGGTCCTTGCGAGAGATGTCCACGACGTGAGTAACAATTGGCTGGCGGCCCCTTGGCAGCTCCCTCAGGGACGAGACATCAAGATCACCAAAGACCGTGACCGCGAGAGTCCTAGGAATTGGCGTTGCTGTCATTACCAAGCTGTGCGGGGAGTGTTTCGCCTTGGATTTGAGAGCTTCGCGCTGGCCCACTCCGAATCGATGCTGCTCGTCGACAATCACCAAACCGAGGTCAAAAAACGAAACATTCTCACTTAGTAACGCGTGAGTTCCGATTACAAGACGGCAATTACCTGAAGCCATATCGAGCAAAGTCTTTTTGCGGATAGAAAGGGGCTGCTGACCAGTAAGAAGCCTGACTCCAAGCTCCTTGGTGACGGCCGGTCCAAGCGCCTGAACTATTGAACGATAATGCTGTGATGCCAAGACCTCGGTTGGTGCCAAAAGAGCACTCTGCCCACCAGATTCGGCGACAACAAGAACAGCTCGAAGCGCTACAACCGTCTTACCCGAACCCACTTCACCCTGCAGCATTCGGTGCATGGGGTGGCCCTGAGCTAAATCGGTCGCAATCTGGCTCCCTGCGACAACTTGTCCAGGGGTCAGGTCGAATGGAAGGCCTTCATCAAATCTAGAAAGCAGCATCCCGGATTTGTAGACAGCAGCCTCTTCTAACTCGGCTTTTTTTCTACGCTCCAGCAGCCCAAGCTGCAAGAGCATGGCTTCATGAAACTTCAAAGAATTCGTGGCCTTCTCCCAGTCCGAATCTTTTTTGGGGCGGTGAATCATTTCTATTGCCGTGAGCAATGGCACTAGCTTCTGTTTTTCGAGAAGCTTCGCTGGCAAAACCTCCTGGGCCTGGTGACCAGCATCAAGCACTTTTTCGATAGCTTTTTGAATTCTCCAGCTCGATAAAGTTCCGGTGGCCGGGTAAATCGGAATCGGAAGCTCTGCCCAAGCCTTAGCCTGCTGATCAATAATTTCGGCGTCGAACAGCTCATAATCGGGATGGGTTAGCTGCAATCTGCCCGAGAACGCCCCGATTTTTCCAGAAAATAATCCCTGAACGCCGGCATGCAACTCGGCTTGCCGCCAGGTTTGATTAAAAAAGGCAAGAGTTAGCTGACCATTTCCGTCCCCGAGAACCACCTCGAAGATGCTGCCCTTGCGCCCCTTCATACTGCGCTGGTTAGTACTTTGAACCTGGCCAACAACCGTCACCACTTCCCCGATCGGTAACGAAGAAAAGTCCGTGAGTTCGCCGCGCTTAGAGTAGCGTCTTGGAAAATGCAAGAGCAGATCTCCAACTGTTTTTATCGCAAACTGCTTATCGAGAGCCCTGGCGGTTTTATCTCCAAGAACTCCTGCCAATGGCGTCAAATCGGTAAGCACAAGCCAATCATGACCGATGTTCTGAAAAAAGTTTCACTAGGCTCACTTGCGTGAGCAGAATCATTTCGGGAGATGCCGGGTCAATTAGATTGCACTCGGTGGCTAAGGCCACCCGACCAACAGGGGATCGAGTCAAAGAATCTGTCTTCGCGGCACTGGAGGCTCGAGGTCTACTCGAAGACCGCGTAGTCCTGGATCTATTTGCCGGCACCGGTGCCCTGGGACTTGAATCGCTATCTCGCGGGGCAACAAGCGTAATCCTCGTCGAAAAGGACCCTGAAGCCCACGAGATATGCCAAAAGAACTCCATTCAGGTCCTAAAAGCAGTGCAGAAAATACGCCCGGGCACGGCAGTGTCAAACAAAAACTTAGATGCTTTTAGGTATCTCAAGAGCGCAAGCCGAGTTTTTGACTTGGTGTTTTTAGATCCGCCCTATGAATTTGCCAACAGTGACCTTTTGAATATCTTGGCATCGCTAAGAGGCCTCTTGAGCCCGGACGCGACAGTTGTGATCGAGCGCTCAGATAGAACTGAGGATTTGGATCAACCAGATTGGCTAGAGGTAATTTCCGACAAGAAATTCGGCAGCACCAAAGTGAGGATGTACCAAAAAATCTAAAGTGAGCGTTCAACCGGCCCTGTGTAAAGCTGTTGTGGCCTGCCGATGCGAGTATTTGGATCTTCCATCATCTCGCGCCAGTGGGCTATCCAACCTGGCAGGCGTCCAACTGCAAACAGCGGTGTGAACATTCGAGGAGGAAAACCTAGGGCCTTGTAAATAACGCCAGTGTAGAAATCGACGTTCGGGTAAAGCTTGCGCTCCACAAAATACTCGTCCGAAAGGGCGACCGCTTCAAGCTCCTTGGCAATTTCCAGCATCGGATCGTTTATGCCCAATTCATTTAGAACCTGATCTGCAGTCTGCTTCACGATCGTCGCCCTAGGGTCAAAGGACTTATAGATGCGGTGACCAAAGCCCATGAGCCGGATTCCGTCTTCTTTGTTTTTGATTCGATCTACGTACTGGCTAACGCTCTCGCCTGAATTTTGAATAGAGCTCAGCATCTCCAAAACCGCTTCATTTGCGCCACCGTGTGATGGACCGGAAAGAGCGTTTATGCCGGAGGCAACAGATGCGAACAAGTTGGCATTTGAAGAGCCGACCAGTCGCACGGTAGAGGTGCTGCAGTTCTGTTCGTGATCAGCGTGAAGCAGCAGCAATGTGTCCAGCGCTTGAGTGACCACCGAGTTCTGAGAGTAGTCTTCGGCGTAGTTTCCAAAGGTCATCTTCAGGAAATTCTCAACCAATGAGTAAGAGTTATCCGGGTAAACAAGAGCTTGCCCAATCGACGACTTGTAAGCGTATGAGGCAATTACCGGAAGTTTGGCCAACAGCCGAAGCGTTGAAATTTCGACCTGCTCAGGGTCTTTAGTGTCCAGCGAGTCTTGATAGAAAGTCGAGAGTGCACTAACCCCAGCGGACATAACCGACATCGGGTGCGCGTTCTGAGGAAAGGCCTTGAAAAAATCCTTCATACCTTCGTGAATAAGAGTGTGCCGTCTAAGGCTCTGATCGAACTCTTGTGCTTCCGCAGCCGTTGGCAACTCGCCGTGGATCAGAAGATAAGAAGTTTCAAGGAAACTCTTATTAGCAGCTAGCTGCTCGATCGGATATCCGCGATAGCGCAGGATTCCTTTGTCTCCGTCAATGAAAGTAATTGCGGATTTTGTGGAGGCGGTGTTCACGAAACCTTGGTCGAACACGGTCAGGCCGGTGTTGGTGATTAGGTTTGAAATGTCTATGCCCGATGGGCCTTGAGTCGCAGGAATTACCGCATACTCTTCAACTTTGCCATCAATGTCGATGGAAACCTTATCCGCACTCAATTGCTACTCCTAGTTATACCTATGGCCCAGCCTAGGGCACTTGTGTTTACTGCTAGAAAAAGTTGTGAAAACTACGCCTGCAACTGCGGGGGCAGAGCCGCAACGATTGGGTGATCTCCGGCGATTGGGCCCACTTTAGCAGCCCCCCCTGGAGAGCCAACCTCGTCGAAGAAATCAACATTTACCTTGTAGTAATCGCTCCACTCGGCAGGGATATCATCTTCGTAGTAAATCGCCTCCACCGGACAAACTGGCTCACAGGCACCGCAGTCAACGCACTCGTCTGGGTGGATGTAGAGCATGCGATCACCCTCATAGATGCAATCAACAGGGCACTCATCAATGCAGGCCTTGTCCTTCACATCGACACATGGCAACGCGATCAAATAAGTCAAAGTTAGCTCCTCCAAACTAAAATAAGTCTAACCCGATAAAACTTGAGAGAAAAATCCTCACCACTCTTTGCCAAGAGTTGCCACGGCTCGCGCTACTTCTCGGGTGTCCTGAGCCTCTTTTAGGCTCTGGCGTTTGTCATATTCTTTTTTACCCTTAGCAAGAGCAATCTTCACCTTTGCCTTGCCGTCCGAAAAATACAACGACAGCGGAATCAATGTCATTCCTGAGCCGCTAATTTTTCCGGCTAGCTTTTCTATCTCGGCCCTATGCATCAGCAACTTTCGACGACGCCTTGTCCCGTGATTTGTCCAAGACCCTGCTAAAAATTCTGGGATGTGCACATTTTCTAGCCAAGCTTCGCCGCGATCGATTACCGCGTAGCCGTCCACCAGCGACGCGCGCCCCTCGCGCAGTGACTTAACTTCGGTTCCGGTCAACACCAAGCCGGCCTCGATCTCGTCCTCAATGAGGTAATCGTGGCGAGCTTTGCGGTTTGTCGCTACCGCTTTTTGACCGCGTTCCCGTGGCACTTGCGCTCCTAATTGGTGTTGGTTTTACTAAGCCTAGGCGGAGTAAAAGAAAACTGCAGGGCTAGTTTGCCTGCCCCATTTTGCGCCACCTGATTCCAGAGGCGATAAAGCCCTCGAGTTTTCCATCAAAGACGTCGTCGGGGTTGTTCTCCTCGTAGTTAGTTCTCAGGTCCTTGACCATTTGGTAAGGGGCTAGAACGTACGAGCGCATCTGCTCTCCCCAGCTGGCCTTCACATCTCCGGCAAGCTCTTTCCGCTTCTCGTTATCCGCCCGACGCTGGGCATCAAGAAGCTTGGACTGTAAGACCCTCATCGCAGAAGCCTTGTTTTGCAGCTGGCTCTTCTCGTTCTGGCAGGACACGACAATGCCGGTAGGTGCGTGGGTAATTCTCACAGCCGAGTCCGTGGTGTTAACCGATTGGCCGCCTGGACCGGAGGACCTAAAAACATCTATTCGAATATCTGAGTCTGGAATCTCTACCGACTCAGTAACTGCCATGACCGGCACAACCTCGATTGCCGCAAAAGATGTCTGTCTCTTTCCGGCGGAATTAAACGGGCTCATGCGCACCAGGCGGTGAGTTCCGGACTCTATCGACAACTGCCCGTAGGCATAGGGGAAATCCATTTCCACGGTCGCGCTTTTTATACCGGCGCCCTCTGAGTGAGAGATTTCCAAGACCTTGGCCTTGTGGCCATTTTTTTCGGCATAGCGCAAATACATTCGCATTAGCATTTCGGCAAAGTCAGTGGCATCATCGCCACCGGCACCCGAGCGGACGGAGAGAATTGCCCCTCTCGGGTCATATTCGCCGTTCAACAAGGTTTGAGTCTCGAGCTGGTCGAGTTCGCTTGTTACTCGTGCCAGTTCAAGAGCGAATTCGTCTGCCGCGCTTTTGTCCTCAAGGGCCATTTCCTTGAAATCTTCTAGGTCTTTTATGTCCTGACCAAGCGACTCGAGTTGAGCAAGTTGCGCTTTGGTTCTGGAAAGTTCGGTAGTGACAGCCTGAGCATTTAGTTGGTCGTCCCAAATATTCGGATCGGTTGCCTGCGCCTCTAAGTCAACGACTATTGCCCTTAGGCCCTCGGGGTTTAGGACTTTGGAGATACCTTGAAATAGAGACTCTAGGTCTCTAATCTGTCTTCCGATATCTAGCTCAGCCATTTGGCTAAGTCTATTGGCCAAGGCCAGAACAGCACCCAGTTAGGCCGTAAGGCGTCCCTTTAAATAACTAAAGGCCACTGATTAGAGAGGCCTTTAGTTATATGGGGGTTGTGGAGATGGGGGGAATTGAACCCCCGTCCATGACATCGATTATGGCTCTTCTACGGGTGTAGCTTCAGAATTCGTTCTACTCGGCTCCGGCATTTGTTTGAAGCAACTACGCCGACAAGCCCAGTCAAAGTAAAAAGTCCCAACCGCACCTTTGACGCAAGCGGTTAGCTAGATTTCTAAATGACGTCTGGATCTAGATCGAAATCAAACCTAGTCAGACGGACCTCGAGGCTAGCTATGCAGCTAGGGCGAAGTCGGCGCGCTTTGTTTTGGCACCTATAGTTTTGAACACATCGTTTACGAGATAAGTGCTCATCCTCGACCCGCTTCATCCACGCAGCAATGCAATGTCGAAACCGATCATCCCCATGTTTAGTTACTTAGTAGCTCCTCGGAAATCTCCGAGCAATTAAAGGTATCAAACATGAGAGACCATTTGTAATAAAAATCGACAACTCACAGCCGATTACAAGCCCTAGAATCAGGAAGTGCGAAGCGACTTGGCTGCCCTAGCGGCCGTCTTACTCTGGGGTTCCCTGGCAAGTTTGGCAATCTCATTAGACACGGTGCCACCTCTTTTGATGACCGGAATAGGTCTTGTGGTTGGCTCCCTAATTGCATTGCCCGTTTCGGGTTTCAGCCTACGAAGACTAATTCCAAAAAAACGAGTCTTATTGGTTGGCGTTTATGGGCTTCTGGGCTACCACTTTGCTCTCTTCGCGGGGCTGCAAAACGCTCCCAGCGTTCAAGCTAATCTCGTGAATTACCTGTGGCCAATATTGGTTGTGCTACTGGCTCCACTCTTTATTAGAGGCACGAGCCTTACCTACAAGCACTGGATTGCCGGGATTTTGGGCTTTTCGGGGGCCGCGTTAGCTATTTTGTCGGGAACCGAATTGGTCGGCGGATTTGCAGTCGGATATGTTTACGCGGGAATCGCGGCCCTTATATTTTCAAGCTATTCACTGATGAGCAAATCCCTCACCGACTCACCAACGGCCGCGGTTGGTGGTTACAGCTTCGTGGCCGGAGTGCTTGCAATTGGTGCCCATTTCGTCTTTGAGGCACCCGCAACAATTGACTCTGTCCAGTGGCTATGGTTGGTGCTTATGGGACTAGGGCCTCTGGGTGGCTCTTTCTACCTTTGGGACTACGCACTAAAACATGCACCAGCTCAACGAGTGGGCACTATTGCTTTTTTTACACCCCTTATTTCCACAATCCTGCTCCTTTCGGTGACCGGCCAGCGACTGACACTAACGCTTGGGCTGTCCGCTGCACTGATACTTCTAGCTGCCGTATTTGGTTCCAGGGTGAATAATAAGAACCATGACATCTGGAGAGTTTAGAAAGCGCCAGTTAGTCACAGCCATTTATCTTCCCTCGCTGCTGATAACCGCCGCAGAGGGCGCTCTGCTTCCGATTCTGCCGGTTTCGGCGGTGGGTTTTGGTTTTAGCTTGGCTGAGGCCAGCATCGTAACCACCGTCTTGATGTTCTCAACAATGGTTTTTGAAGTGCCGGCCTCTTGGCTGAACTCAAAAATTGGCGAGCGTCAAGCAATGATTGCCAGTGCTGTTTTGGGTTTTGCCATGACGCTATTGGCCTTTTTCCATTTGGGTTACCCGGCACTTGTTCTAAGCGCTCTCGGGTTCGGTGCCGCGCATTCCCTATTTGGCTTAGCCCGACACAGCCTGCTTGCTGAAATAGTCCCCGAGCAACACCGACCAAAATCGATGTCACTTCTTGGGGGGATGTTCCGCGGTGGCATGGCGATTGGGCCGGTGCTAGGTTCAGCGTTCATCGTCTTATACGGAGTCGAATTTGGCTACCTAGCCGCCGCGATTCTGTGTTTGGCCTCTGGTGCTTCAGTAATGATCGCGCCCAAGGGCCGATTGAACACAACCCCCTCTGGTCAAAACGGGAACGTATGGAAGGTTGCTAGACGAGAGGCTCCGAAATTGGCAACGCTCGGTGTCGCATCGGCAATTATTTCAGCTGGCAGAACTATCAGACTCATTGGGTTACCGTTGCTGGCAATTCAGCTCGGGATTTCTCCGGGTGAAACTTCATTTATTTTTGGTCTGACTGGATTTATCGACTTTGCTCTGTTTTATCTTTCGGGCATCATCATGGACCGATATGGAAAGTTCTGGTCCTCGGTTCCCACCTTGTTGGCCCTTGGAACGACCTATCTGTTCTCATTCTTGGTTACCGACGTATTCACCTTTTGGATATTGGCGGCCGTCACCGCACTCGCCAATGCGCTTTCTGCCGGCATAAACATGATTCTGGGTGCGGATTTGGCTCCTCAGGGCTCGAGAAGTGAGTTCTTGGCAGCATTTAGGATGCTTACCTCCGGGGGCGTCGCCTTGGCCCCGGCAATGATTACCGTACTGACGGCATCGGTTGGATTGGCAAGCGCTCTTGCCGCAACAGGTCTACTGAACTTCGTTGGGGCGTTCTTGTTTTGGAAGTATTTGCCGATCTATGCCCCCGACTACAAAAAACCAATTGATGAGTAGGGCGCTCGAAGCTTGTGCTACTTAGAGTTGCGCGAGGCCTCTCTGCGCTTGGCTTGTTCTTCTGGGTCCGGAACCGGAACTGCTGCTATGAGTCGTTTGGTGTATTCCTGCTGCGGGTTTCGAAGAATCTGATCTTTTGACCCCTGCTCAACGATCACGCCATGCTGCATCACTGCGATGTGGTCGCTCAGTAGGTCTACCACCGCAAGATCGTGCGAGACAAAAAGCGTTGCAAACTGCTGTTTCTTTTGAATTTCTTGCAGCAGCTCAAGTACCCGTGCTTGCACCGACACGTCCAGGGCGCTGGTCGGTTCATCAGCAACCAGCAGTTTTGGGTTAAGAGCCAATGCTCTTGCGATACCAACTCGCTGACGCTGCCCCCCAGATAATTCGTGCGGATAGCGATTTCGGTAGGACTTTGGAAGCTCAACCATGTCAAGGAGCTCGCCAACCCTGTCGTTGCGCTCTCTAGGGCTTTGGCTCGCGAGCAAAAGAGGTTCTTGAATGGACTGGCCGATTGGCCAACGAGGATTCAGGGACGAACCCGGATCTTGAAAAACAATTCCAATATTTCTTCGAACAGCCTGAAGGTCGTTCTTTGATACGCCCACCATCTTTTGGCCCGCAACTTCAAGTTGCCCGCTCTTGATGGGCATTAGCCCGACAACTGCTCTAGCAATCGTGGTCTTTCCCGAGCCCGACTCTCCGACTAGTCCAAGTACTTCCCCGGGGTAAATCTCGAGCGTGGCATCTTTTACGGCCAAGAACGCTGGCACTTTACCGCGCTTTGGATATTCGATGTTGAGGGCTTCCATCTTGAGAGATGGCGTAGCGCTTCCGTCTCTTGGCCTCAGCTCTGCAACACTGACTCTGCCCAAATGAGGAACCGCTGCAAGCAGTTCCTTGGTGTAATGGTGGGATGGTCGGTTGAAAATATCAATTGTTGATCCAGCCTCGACGACAAGGCCATCTTTCATGACGATCATGTGATCCGATAAATCTGCCACCACACCCATGTCGTGGGTGATCAGAATAATGGCCGAATTAAGTCTCTTATTGAGTTCTCGCAGTAGATTCAAAATTTCGGCTTGGACTGTCACGTCAAGCGCCGTAGTTGGTTCATCTGCAATGAGCAAGAGCGGATCACATGAGATGGACTGCGCAATCATTGCACGCTGTCTTTGACCTCCGGAAAGCTGGTGAGGATAGGAGTTAAAGGCCTTCTCCGGATTCGGTAGCTCAACCATTGCCAGTAATTCAAGTGCCTTGCTCTTCGCCTGAGCATTTGTCATTCCAGAATTATGAACTTGAATTGCCTCGACAATTTGAAAACCAATCGTGTAGACGGGGTTTAGCGCCGTCATTGGTTCTTGAAAAATCGCCGCGATTTCCTTGCCTCGAATTTGTCTCAGACGCGCTTTGTCCGCCCCCACCAGTTCTTCGCCTCGCAGCTTCACCGAACCCGCTGACCTGCCGTTCACTGGCAATAGGCCCAAAAGGCTCATCGCCGATGTCGACTTTCCGGATCCCGACTCACCAACGATGGCCAGAACTTCGCCCGGACCGACGCTGAAATTAACTCCGGAGGCGGCCATAATCCATTCGCCATCAACCCAGAAGTCAACCGAGAGCCCCGTGGCCTCGATAATGGTTCGCTTGTCTTCGGTCACGACGTTACCTCTGAGGATAGATTGGAGTCATGCAAGTTTTTAGGTCCACTTTCGGCAGGGTAATTACCGTCCTCGTCGGACTCGTCATGGCCTTGGCCTTGGTTGTTTTTGCAAGAGATTTTGGGATAGCTAGCGCTCTCGGGTCTGTTCCACTCGCGGCACTCTTGGTTTATGGCAGCGCAGTAATGTTTTGGCTGCCTCGAGTGGAAGTCGACGATGGCGGAGTGAGAATCGTTAACTTGATTCGAAGTCACTACATCTCTTGGGGCGCAATTGATCGAGTTGACACTCGCTATGCGCTCGCAGTTTTTGTTGGCCAAAAGAAATACACCGCATGGGGAGCGCCGGCTCCTGGACGCCACGCGGCCTTCTTTGCCACCAAGGATCAAGGACAGCATCTCCCCGACTCCACTTACCTGGCTGGCACCGTAAGGCCGGGAGATCTTGTCACTAGTGAGTCCGGAGCCGCGGCCGCCGTAATTCGAAACCGTTGGGAAAAAACCCAAGGGCAGGATTTGATTTCTAGCGTCAACACGGCCTGGCACTTTCGGACCATTGCGGCGATCATCACGCTTACCCTGGTTGCTGCCTTGACGTTCTAGCATCACTTACCAGCCCTACGCTTTCCAATCAAGCGCTTGAGGTCTTGCAGTGCGCCATCTGTTCTTGGCAAGCGCCTTTGTCTAGGATCAAATGCATCCCTCAAACCATCACCCACGAAATTAATGGCCAGCGCTATCACGACAATGAACAATCCCGGGTACCAAAAAAGCCACGGTCTGGTTTTGAATGCCTCGTTGTATTCGGAAATAATCTGACCCAGAGAAATATCGGGTGAGGTTATGCCAAACCCGAGGAAACTTAGTGAAGTTTCGATCAAAATGGCGGCTGACATCAGCAGAGTTGCGTTTACGACAATCACTCCGATTGAGTTCGGGAGTATGTGCCTGAATATGATTCTAAAATTTGACGCCCCTGCAACCCGAGCGGCATCGACAAATTCTCTTTCTCGAAGTGCCAAGAACTCTGCCCTGACAAGCCTGGCGAGCCCAGTCCAGGCAATGAGGCCGAGGAGAATTCCCAGTGACCAGGCGTTGCCGCCAAAAGTGCGGCCAAGAACGGCGCCAAGTACCAAGGTAGGAATAATAATTATGGTGTCAGTGAAGCGCATTAGGAGGCTATCCAGCCATCCGCGGAAGAATCCAGACACCGACCCTATGACTACGCCCAAAACGGTCGAAATAAGGCCAACAAGGAAAATTACAGTTAGGGACTGCTGGGTGCCGCGCATGACTCGGGCAAAAATGTCCTTACCTAGGGTGTCTTGACCAAATGGGTGCTCCCCTGGACTAAACGGCCAGAGGGTCATAGTCGGAGTTCCGCCTGGATTTAAAATGTCGTAGTTCTCGTACCAGTTATAGGTCCACCAGCCTGGAACCCGAAAACCGTCGACTGCCAACCTGCCTGTGTTCGGGTCGGTAATTAGCGATCCGTTTCCACCAATGACGATTCCCACAGAAGTAAATGCAAGCAAGGTAATTATTGCCAGCGCGATTAATGAAGCAATGGCGGCCCTATGGGCTAAAAAACGCCTACGGACTATTGTCCCAAGAGACAGCCCCTCGGTCTCTCGCTGCTCAATCGTAATTTCGCTGTTGAGCTGAGCATCCTCGTTACGCTTTTTCTTTGCCATTAGCTCACCCTAATTCTTGGGTCTAGAGCGGTATACAGCAGATCGGCAACCAGGTTGCCGATAACCGCCAGTAGACCAGTTACCAGGAAGAAGCCCATCACTAGGTTCACGTCAACGGCATTGAGCCCCTTAGAGAAAAGAGCGCCCATGCCATCCCACGCAAATACTCGCTCGGTAATAATCGCGCCGCCAATGAGGCCGGAAATGTCAAAAGCGATAATTGTCGCGATTGGAATCATCGCGTTTCTAAAAGCATGCCGAACAATTACAGTTCGCTCATTGAGCCCCTTGGCTCTAGCCGTTCTTATGTAGTCCTGGTTCAAAACCTCAAGCAAAGACGCGCGCGCGTAACGCGTATAACCAGCAACGGAAACAATCATGAGAGCTGCTGTCGGCAGAATCAAGTGAGCGTATGAGTCCAGCAAACTGAGCCACATGTTCTCCTCTCGTCCAATTGTGGGGGTAACAGCGCCAATTGTGGAGACGAAGCCCGTCTTCAACGGGATAAGGTCCAAATAAGTACTCCAGTACTGCATTGCCTCATCGATGACTAAGACCAGCCCGCCGAGGCCACCTACGAACCCAGCAATTTTCGCAATTTGCACCCGAGCGTCTCCGCCGAATGTCAGAGCGAGTCCGACGCCGATAGCTGCCATGATCGAGATCATCGCCACTATTCCCAGTGGGCCCTGAAGATAGTAAAAAAGATATTGTCCAGGCAGCCACATTGCCCCAGTTGCGATGGCCATCGAGCCAACGACATAAACTGCCCTTCGTTGACCAAAGCCCGTGGACAGCAGGAGCACTACTCCGGCTATCAGGGCCGTCAAAAGCACCACGCCAACCACTCCAATTGATGGAGAAGTAAGCCATCCAGTGATGTTCAAACTAACCAGAAGGGTGGCCGATAAGACTAGGGACATAAGAAAAACACGGATACGAGTTTTGAGCCTTCCGCCGGCTATGCCGGTAATTACCAGTGCAAGCAAAAGCGGAATCAGAGTTAGTGCCCAGGGGCCAAAAGTAGGATCCGCTAAAAAGCGATTGAATCTGATGGCGCCGTACTCCTTCAGCAAAACTGCCACCCAAAAAATAGGCAAGGAGTAAAAAACAAACGCGAAGAAGGTGACTGAGTAGTCATAGCCCGAGTACTGCCGAAGTGCAGTGGTCATACCAACAGCAACCCCCACCAGAATTGAGAGCACCGTCGCCAAAATGATTAGTTGGAGGGTTGAGGCAATTGCTCCGGCCAGAGCGTCTGTCACAAGGCTCTCGCCCTTAGCTATCGACACTCCAAGATCACAACGTCCAACCAAACAGCCAGCCGCACCACCTAGCCAATAGAAATATCTCAGAAACGGAGGGACGTCCAGATCGAGCATCCCAGTTAGGTAGCGCAGACGATCTTGTGTGTTTGGGTCTCGGGAGGCGCGAATTTCAGCCAACGGGTCGCCAGATATGGCGGTCAGTTGGTAGACGATGAAAGATGCGACTAGCAGAACGACCAGAGTCGCCGCAAATCTTCGCACAATAAAACTAAGCATCATCGCCCTTTTTTACATTGTTTGGGGCCACCACTGATAAACAATGATGGCCCCTCACAATTATGTTTCTAGACTAGCCCGCGGTTGGGGCCCAGTTCCAGAAGTTCCAGTAGAAGTAAGGAACAAGTAGGTTTGGCGATACGCCAGTGACCTCTTTGTCCCACCAGGTTAGACCTGGGAACTGGAACAGAGTGATGTTGTATGCATCCTTTGCTAGCTCTGCCTCAATTGCAAGGCGGATACGAAGCTGCTCAGCAGGATCTACAGCCACATTCAACTCGTCCAACAGACCCTTTACGGCTGCATTGTCAAAGCCGGTCCAGTTAGATGGCCCTCCCAGCACTAGGTACTGGTCGTCACCTGAAACTGACAACGATGTTGCAGCCCAAGCGAAAATAACTGCATCGTGTGGGTTGAGGTCTGGGAACACTGTCTCGGTGAATGCCCAGTTTGGCTCAGACTCGTCGATCAAGTTGAAGCCAACCGAATCCGCGGATAGCTTGAGAAGCTCGTACTCCTGGCCGCGACGAACGTTGCCCTCTGGGTACCAGAACTCAACATCAATTGGAGTAGAGACTCCGGCCTCTGCAAGCAGAGCCTTGGCCTTGACGCGATTTTCATCGTCAGTGCCTAGGTAATCGGAGTAGTAAGACTCAGCCTCGTCGTAACCTTCAGCACCCGGGATGAATAGCACCGAGGTTCGGACCTTTGCATCTGGGTTCAGAGGCTTGATCAACTTTTCGATGATTTCGTTTCGAGGAACTGATAGTAGGAATGCCTGTCGAACCTTGAGCGCTTTATCAGCATCTCCGCCGTAGCTGGCTGGGTCGAACGGGCCCCCGTTGTTAACTGTGAGGTCGATGTGTTCGTAGGCTGCTTCCTCGCTAGACGCATACTCTGCGTTTGCAAGGGCCTGCACTAGAGCCAAGACGTCTGCAGTTGGCTGACCCGAGGCAATCTGGACTTCTCCATTGTCGACAGCCTGGATGGCGGCAGTTGAGTCTTCAATCTGACGAATAGTGACTCGCTCATACTGAGGCCTTGGGCCCCATGTGTAGAGCGGGTTCAGAACGTGAGTTGAGTACTGCTCCTCAACGAGCTCCTCAAGAACGTATGGGCCTGAGGACAAGTAGACAAGTGGGTTCTCTGGCGTGTTGACGGAAGAGTAGCCCTCGTTCCAGACCGTTGCAACCGCAGCAAGCCACTCGGTGTCTTCGTTCATAACTGAGTCAATCAGCTTGCTCTTGGCATCCGCAATGTTCAGGTCAGGGTAGGCCATCTGAACAGCTCCGTGAGCGGCAACTCCGACACCGAAAGCAAGCTCCCAGTCAACGTACTGAACGTCATACTCAAAAGTAATTGTGCTTCCACTTATTGTTGGAAGCTTCGAAGCTACGTTGTCTTTAGGTGCAGCGTGGGAGAACATGTAAACCCCGTCAGCATCCTTGAACTTTCCGAAGATGGTCGCCCATGCCAAAGCAAGGTCGGCTCCGTCGATTGCTGTGCCATCCGACCAGACAACTCCATCGTTGACGGTGTAAGTGACGGTCAGTGGGTCTTCGCTAACGACCTCGTAGGTGCCAAACTCAGTGTTCTTCACTAAGGCCGGTGAGTTGTCGTAATAGTTGAAGCTTGAGCTGGTCAAGTAAGCAGTCAATGAGTTGGCCACATTGTTACCGGCGGCAGAACTAGTGTTAAAGGTGTCAACAATATCGTTCCAGCCGACGGTGATCAAAGGCGCTAATGTCGCCTCTTCAGTCACAGCAGTTGGGCTAGATGTTGGTGTCAGTTCTTCAGTAGCCGCACAACCCGCGAGGGTTAGGGCTAAAACGCTCAGTCCAGCAACAGCTGCTGATCCGCGGAATTTCTTCATTCTCTCTCCTTCTATTTTGAACGTGACATTTGGTACCTACCGAATGTCGAGATTTTCTAACTCTAGAGGTTGAATTTAGCTAAATATGCCGAGCGTGTTTCAGTTTGGTAACGAATCAAAGTCACCAGTAATCTTCTTTTTTTTCGCGCCCCGCGAAACTTCGATGCTAGGGCCAGCGCTGCTTCATTTTTTTCAGCTGACTGCTAGGGGAGAAGAAAGCTTTTGCCTTTCGATTCTCGACAAATAATTGCGCTGTCGACACCAATGCCCAGGGGATTTTGATACCTCGCACACATCCTGAGTGTCGAAGTATCCGCATTCACCTGAGCTGCCGCCGAAACAATGATCAGTCTTTGGGCACTTGGTGCTCTTTGAAGAAACAGCACAATCTCATAGGACAGCTTCGCCTGGTTGGGGATGCCCGCCGTTACCGACCTGTCGTGGGCATAGAGAATGGCCATGTCGGCAACCCCCTGAACTCGGTTCGATGCTACTAAAGCGGCTATCACCGAGACCGAACCGAACGCGACAAGCAAGATTATTGATAGATAAATTGCGATCAGAGGAGCAATTGTCCCCCTATCGGATCGAATCAAGGCTCCAATCCTGCCGTTTGTATCGCCCATGCGGCACCCACATGAACCCGAAGAGAGAGCAAATCCCCGGCCTGGCATGAATCCAAGCAGCTGACTGAAAAACTCGAAATGTCCTTGCCCCAACTTACGGCTAGGGGCTCTATGACGGCACCGAGCTGTCTAGGGACCTCCCCTTTTTCCTGCGATAAAACAGCTGACCTGAGCGCATGCCTAGCAATTGACTCCGCGGCCAGAGAGTCACTCAGGTGTTGGTAGAGGGCAAGCGCAGGAGCAATCGGTAAAACCAGCACCAACAAAAGCGCCACAGCTTCCAGTGGGCTCGAGCCGGCGTCATCCAACGGTTTCCCTTGCTGCGAGCGCCGAGTAATTAATCGTTGGCGGTTCAATAAACCCGAAACCCGGAAGCTTGCTTGTCACGTTCACGTTCATAAAGTCACCCTGTTGAGAAATGTTGGCGTCATAGCTGGCAAGAGCGGGAAGGTTGTTGTTTAGCATCCGCATCAAATATGGATACTGGTTCACTGACTCAGCCTTTGCAGCACGAGACGCGGCAGTAATGGCAGCGTCTCTAATAATCAGTCCGTAGTAGGCACTAAAGACCACCGTCATCAAGCTAAGTGTTATCAGAGTCGCAAGAGCAATGTTCAAGACTGCTGACACAACTGCGTTACCGCTGTCGCTTAGAAGGAGACCACTCTTGACATTGCTTGCTCGAATACGCCTTCGAGCGCAGGTCCGGCAAATGCCCAAATCAACACCACCAATCCTGCCGTCATGAGAGTGATAAGTACCCAACCGGGAACATCACCTCTGTCTGATTTGACTCTGTTCATTCCTGTCTCCTTTCAAAAAGACTGTTGCAGGACTAACACGGACGGAAAGACAGCAAATAGAACGGTTACCGGAAGAATTACGAAGATTGTTGGTATCAGCATTTTGGTTTCACTTGATCCGGCCTGACGGAGTAACGCTCGCCCTTGCTCTTGCCTCAGTGAATAAGCTAGTTGCATGGTCTGCTCGGCGACCGGTGCTCCTCTATCAAGGCTCATGTTCAGCTTTTCAACTAATTCGTGAAAACCCTCGTCCCCGATGCGAGTTGCAGCTTCTGAAAGCTCCGCCGACAAATCGGCACCAAGACCGGTGTTGCTGATTACGATCTCTAGCTCCTTGCCGAGTTCCCCGGTCATTCGAGGCTGCAGCCAACTGAGGGCCACGCCAACTGGCAGCCCCGTTTCCAGGAGTAAAGCCACTGCCTCGGTAAAGTCAGGTAGCTCTCGCAGAACCTGTTTGTTTTTGGCGACAAAAATGCTTTTTTGGTAGTTGGAGATTCGAAGTTTCAAGCTCTGTGGCACCGGAGGCAGATGAGCGCTCATTACGCGGTTATCAAGTCGCATTGAAAATCCTTCCGGGCAAAGTGAGACTTCCTAACTTGTTCACAGCCGCATAGGCCAAAACAGACAAAAGAAGACCGGTTATCAGAACCATCGCGCCAAGAGCAGTTTCAAACGCCGCACGGTTTTGCTCCAGTCGGACCAGTAGGAATGCAACCAGCCACGGGGCCGCAAGGGCAACCTTTGCGCTTCCAAGGACCCAGCCCTGCTTAGCAATAACCTCACCGAACATGGCCTGCTCCGCTCGAAGGTTAGCCGCAGCCTTTCTCCAGCTCTCAGCTACTCCAGCGGTTCCAAGCTCCGTGGTCACCTCGATGAGCAAGGAAAGTGCATCAGCTTGTCTGGAACCAATCTCCTCGCGAAACACCTGAAGGCTCTCAGCGATGTCGTTACCTCGGTCTAGGTCACGCTGCAGCATCGCGAAATGCTTTCGCAGGCGCGCCGGACCCACTCTCGCCAAGTATTCAAGTTGCTCCTGCAGTGACAATCCAGATTGCGTGGCGTTTTGAAATGAATCGAATACCCGCGGCCAGAGTCGGTCTAAGTGGCTTTGCCTTGATCGAGCACGCAGCCTGATTACCTCGATAACCACGCCCGCGGTCAGTGCGCTCAGCGACAGCGACAACCCCATCACACCAGTCGCAGCTTGAACAAGAACCCCAGACAAAATTATTGCCGCAGCAGCCAAGACATAGGTTTCTTTACGTTTCGAGTAGAGCCCCGCACTTGAAATCAGAAGTTTAAAAAAGCTCACTTGTCACCTCGAGAATCTCGCTTACGGTTCTTTGACCGAGTCGATTGCGTGAGCAAAAAACGACCAGATCAAACGCGCCCAAAACAGTGGGCCGCAAAAAAGAGTCGGAAATGTTCTCCCCGGCCAGTAGAGGCAGAGTCATTAGCTTTCGAATTGCGGCTGCTGCAGAGTTAGCATGCAGCGTGCAGAGGCCCGGGATGCCGGAATTGAGTGCAATCAGCATGTCCAAAGCCTCCGCACCCCTAACCTCACCAATAACTAAGCGATCCGGGCGCATTCGCAAGGCCTGACGAACCAGTTCTCTCAGCGAAATCTCTGGCGCACCCTCGGCAGCCGCTGGTCTGGTTTGCATAGCCACCCAATCAGACTGGCTCAGAGAAAGCTCGAAGGTGTCCTCGCACGAAATAATTCGATCTTGGCTATTAGTTGCAGCGAGCATCGCTGTCATCAGTGTCGTCTTGCCCGCCTGGGTGGCGCCGGAAACTAAAACGCTCTTGCCCGTGGTCATGGCATTCGAAAGTAATTCGACCTGCTCGGGTGTGACACTCCCAAGCTCCTGCAGTTGGGCAAGTGTGATGTTGGGTTTATTGAATTTCCTTATGTTTATTGCCCAGTGTTCGCCGGTCACCTCCGGAATAACGACGTGAAGTCTCGACCCGTCCTTTAGGGCTGCATCAACATACGGCATCATCCTGTCAACCCGGCGCTTCGAAAAAGCAAGCATCCGGAAGCAAAGGTTTCTAATCTGTGTCGCTGAAACCTCTGTTTTCAGGAGCTTGTGCCCGTTGACTCCAAAGTAGTGAATCTCGTTGGGGCGATTTATCCAGATCTCTTCGATTTCGGGATCATCCAGTAACGGCTGTAAGACCCCAAGGCCGGTCAGCTCTAGATTCGCCTGGTCACCAAGCAAAGCCTCATCCAGTGGACCGTTGTGGTTCTCCGCTGCCTTGTCAATCGCCAACTGAGTGGCCGATGGAATGTCGAGAGCTTTGGTGCGCGCTAATAACCTCGTTCTGCCTAAAATTTCCTCCAGCTGATCCATGCCAAAACAATGCCACGGACTCAAAAGCTCGGTCTTGGGTTTTCCACAGCCAAAAAAACCATTATGCTTTGTTGTTGTCGCGGGTGTGGCGAAATTGGCAGACGCACCAGATTTAGGATCTGGCGCCGCGAGGCGTGGGGGTTCAAGTCCCTTCACCCGCACAAATAAAAAGGGTTCCGAGAAATCGGAACCCTTTTTTTTACCCGTGTCGCCAGCCGAGCTCGGCCAGCTGACCACTTAGCCCTTTTTGACCTTAACGGTGTTGGCCTTGTGATCGATTTCTATCTGGTAAGGACCGCGCTTTATCACTTCGGTTGATTCGACGCTGGTTGCCTCGATGCCCAGATCGGCGGCAATGCCTCGGAAGAAGGAGCGCTGTGAGTCATCTGTCAGCTCTGTTGCTTGGTACCAAGCTGTTGATGACCCCAACTTGCGTTTTGCTATTGCCACGCTCCCTTGAGCCTGCCCGGTCTTGAACTCGGCCACTAGTTCTGCACCGTTAAGCCTCGATAACTCTCCCCATAACTTCGCCTGGTAGCCATTGGAAAGCTCAACAGTGGCTTCTCTAAACGGATAGAACTCTTCGACGTAGACGCCGATGACATCCTTGACCAGTGCGCCACCGTAGCCACCAAGTTTCACTCGCAGCGTGCGATCGGAAATGTTCGAGAAGTAACCCACCACCAAGTTTCCACCGCTGGTCGCATAGTCAGTGAACACCTGCTCCTGGGTATCCGAGAGCATGTGAACCATTGGCATCAAAACTAGTTTGTAACCCTTCAACGTTGACAGATCCACGTCCGCAGGCACGAAATCCACCGAGATGCCTTCCTTGTAGAGGGCTCGATACCAGGCCGCGACCGTCTCCGGGTAACTGACGTCCTCGGTTGGCAGGTTGTCCTGCAGCATCGCCCACATCTGCTCGTAGTCATAAACCATTGCCACATCAGCCCTGGCGGTTTCGTGGTTGGCCAGATCTGGGTGCTCATTTAGCAAGGCCCCTAGCTCCGTAATTTCGCTATAAACCCTTGTGTCCTCACCAGCATGAGGAACCATCGCGGAGTGGAACCTCTCAGAGCCTGCTTGGCTTTGGCGCCACTGGAAATACATTACGCCTTGGGAACCTCGGGCCACAAAACTCATGGCGTTGCGCTTTTCTTGACCCGGAGTCTTGGCATAGTTTCTTGGCTGCCAATTCACAGCTGAGGAGCTGTGCTCCATTAGTAACCACTGCTTGCCGTTTGCGAACCCTCTAGTTAAATCCGCCATCTGAGCCAAGTCAATGTGATTTTCGATGTCGTGCTGCGCCAAGTAGTGATCCGTTGAAACAAAGTCCACTTCCTTAGCCCATGCAAAGTAGTCCATGGCGTGCGTGAACTTCATGGACATGAAGTTTGTGGTTACGGGATTCACCTTGTCGTATTTTTTGATGATGTCGCGCTCGGTCTTGAATAGTTCAAGCGTGATCTCGGAGGTAAAGCGCCTAAAGTCAATCTGCGCACCCGGGTTCGGGTGAGTTCCATCCGTAGTTCTCTTGGGGGCGGGAATTTCCTCCCAGTTGTAGTAGCGCTGAGACCAGAAGTCCGTGCCCCAAGAAGTATTTAGATCTTCTATGGACGCGTACTTATTTTTTAGCCAACCAACGAATGCATCCCTGGATGCATCGCAGTAGCAATATGGAGCGTGGCAACCGTATTCGTTGTTCACGTGCCACATGACTACGGCCGGGTGTTTGGCATATCTCTCGGCAAGCTTCTCGGTTAGCTGAGCCGCCTTTTTTTGATACACGGTGCTGGCAGCACAGTAAGCCTGACGGCCACCGAACTCCAAGCGGATGCCATCGAAGTTCACTGGCAAAATTTCAGGGTGTTCTAAGGACAACCATGCTGGTGGTGAAGCGGTCGCATTTGCAAGGTCAACTGAAATGCCGCCGGCGTGCAAGAGATCCATGACCTCATCGAGCCAGCCAAACTGATAGTTGCCGTCGCTAACTTCTAATCTTGCCCAGGAAAAAATACCGAGCGACACGAGGTTAACGTTGGCTTTTTGCATCAATTCGATGTCTTGTTTCCAGACATCTTTTGACCACTGTTCCGGGTTGTAGTCGCCGCCAAAAAACAGTTTGTTGGTTTTCAACATTAGATTGCCTCGATTTCTATTAGTAGTGCTGATTCCGGGAACAATATTGGAGGCCGGAGGCCTATTTGTGTGAGTGCCCCGCCTGTTAGGACAACGCCATCGAGCCACTTTGGGCTTGTGCGCTCTTGAAACACCGGTTTGCCAACTGGATAAACCGCCTTCACCGAATAGCTTCGGTTCGAATCAAGACCGTCAATCAGAATCGCGTTTGCTCGAGAGGCAGCCTGTCCCTGAAGGGTCACATAAGCGAATATCGCCCTCGATTGATCTTGGGACACTACTCCATGAACAAAAGTGGCTTCGTTATTAGTTTCGACCCGCACAACTTTCCCAGAGTGAAGAAGATCACGGTTTTGCTTGTAATAGGTTGCCCAGCTCTTTAGATGAGCCTGCTCATCAGAGGTTGCCTTAGTTATGTCCCACTCCAAACCGGCGTGACCAAACAGAGCGGTAATTGCTCTGAGGCCCAGAGAGTGAACCCTGCCGGTGGTGTGAGACTCGGTAGGACCAATGTGGCTTCCGAGCATTTCTGGTGGAATGGCAACCTGTGTATAGCGCTGGATGTACTGGCGCTCTAATGCGTCATTGCAATCCGAAACCCAGAACCGGTCAACAATCTGAGCAATACCAAGGTCAACTCTTCCACCACCGGAGGCACAGCTCTCAATTTCCAACCCGGGATGGTTAGCTTTCAGCTCAGTGAAAAGCCTATAAAGCGCCTTGGTTTGCTCGTGGACTGCAGCCTTGCCATTGTGGCCTGGGTCAACCAGGGGCCGGTTGTGATCCCACTTGATGTAGCTAATATCGAAATCAGTCAAAATCTTATTCGTCTGATCAAACACATGCTGGTAGCAATTGGGGTTCGTGAGATCCAAGACCAGCTGACCTCGCCCGGTCGGTGGCACTCTACCGGCAACGTTCAAGATCCAGTCCGGGTGAGCGCGATATACGTCCGAGTCAGGGTTAACCATTTCGCCCTCAAACCAAAGACCAAACTCCATGCCGTTTGCCTTGACCACGTCAATCAATGGGCCAAGGCCCTCCGGCCATACGTCCTCAGAGATTACCCAGTCCCCAAGACCAGAAGTGTCATCCCGCCGCGAGCCGAACCAGCCGTCGTCTAGTACAAAGCGCTCGACGCCGATCTCTTTGGCAACCTTCGCAAGCTCGGTGAGCTTGCCTAGGTCGTGGTCAAAGTAGACAGCCTCCCAGACATTTAAGGTCAACGGCCTTGGTCTCTTGTTGGTTGGGTGATTAGGTCTCGATCGAAGCCAGCGATAAGACCTGTCAGATGTGCCGTCTATTCCGGAATTTGAATAGATAGCGGCAACAGGAGCTGACACGTAGCTTTTGCCCGGTTCAAGAATCATTTCTCCAGGCATTAGAAGCTCGCTGGCAGAGATTGACTTTCTGCCAGATTGCAACTGCTCGATGGTGTGCCGAGAGTTACCAGAGAACATCAACCCCAAAGACCAGACTTCTCCATTTCTAAAGGTGGCTGCGTTGGTCATCGCCAATTGCAGAATTGTGTAGTCGTGACTGGTCCTGCCCTCTCGAACCTCGCGGGATACAACACCGGGTTGAATTTCTCTGCGCACTGGCTGGCGCTCTTTGACCCAACGGCCTGCAAAATCTAATGACTCTTGGGCCCTGTCTGGCAGGGGTAGGTAGGTAGCCAAGTCTTCCAGGTAGTAGTCGCCGGAACCAATATTGGTAACAGTCTGCGAGGTGACAAGAACACCCGCGCCCACAAAGCTAAAGATCGTTTCTATTCTCAAGCCTGCCGCTACATCTTCTCCAACGACAACGAGTTCCCGCTCGTTGGCCGTGTGACTAATTGAGACAAACAGCGGAGAAAAGTCTTCCCCTTTTCGGTGCCCCTTGAGGACAGGGGAACCGATTGCGCCACGAGCTTGCTCCCGCCAAATACCAGACTGGTCTGGGAAATCACCCTCGGCATGGGCCGTGGGCTCAATGCTCGCGGCTGAGTAACTCTCAAAATCTTTTACGTCTCCCAGGTCTTCGCCCCAGTGGATTATGCGAACCAATTCAGGTGCAACGCTTACTAGGAGCGAAACGCCATCTTGGCGCAGGTGAACAAAGCTGGAAGATTTCAATCTCGGTCCGAATCTGTTTGGTGCTCCTGGTTTGACGATAGCCGAAATTCTGCGATAACTGGGTGCCGCCAAAGCCGCACCCAGTTATCTACTCAGTTGCTATTTCAGTTTTGCTCCGAACCTGACTTTCGCCGGGCTCGATTGTCAGCTCGCCTCTTCCTAATCTTTGTTGTTCGACCTAAATAAAAAGGATCAAACGATCGGGTAAAAACGAACCTAAGCAATAATTGCAAACTTTTCGAATAAAAAGCGACAAAAGTAATCATTCCGTTAGTAAATATCCGAATATTTTTGAATTATCACACTAACCTTCATCTAGGTTTCAGCGAAAGGTCAGCGATGCTTGCAGCTCAACGTAAGGCCCTGATACTGGAAGAGGTATCGCTATCAGGGGCCATGCGAATCTCTGAACTTGCCCAAAACCTTGGCGTATCTGAGGTGACAATCAGACGAGACGTCGAAGCCCTAGCCGACCAGGGCCTTGTTGACAAGGTCCACGGCGGTGTAACCGCAAACCCTCTTTCATCAACTGTGGAACCTCCCTTCGCCTTTAACTCTCTGAAAGAGCAAACCTCTAAAGATGCAGTCGGAAAACTCGCCGCCGAAATGGTTCATCCGGGTCAGGCAATTGCCTTGATGGGCGGAAGCTCCGTATACGCTTTGGCAAAAAGACTCAGAGAGATGCCTTCGCTCACCATCGTGACAAACTCAGTACCTGTTTCCGATCTATTCGCTCAGCAACCAAGGGGTGATCAGACTGTTGTGCTAACCGGCGGCGTCAGAACGCCTACCGATTCTTTAGTTGGAAACATCACAACCGAAGCCTTCGCGAGATTTAATCTCGATTTGGTATTTATGGGCACCCACGGCATGGATGTTGAATTTGGATTTAGCTCGCCGAACCTAATTGAGGCTGATACCAACCGAGAAGTAATTCGAAGGGCGGCTAAGTTTGTGGTTCTCGCCGATCACACCAAATGGGGCATTCGGGGCTTCAGCTCCTTCGCCGAGTTATCGGAGGCAGACGGCGTCATTACGACAGACGGACTTTCCCCCGAAGCCTTGCGCACGTTGCGGAAAAACATCAAGGAAGTACTGGTAGCAAAACCCTAGGGAGATAGGAATTCGGCAGCGTAAGGGGCAGTAAGTAGCCTCCTAGATGGCTTACCGAAGCGATTCGCAACGTTGGCCGCGTGCCTCTGTTGCACAAACCTAAATTTATCGTGCAGTGCATCCGATGCCGGACCACCAGAATCATCGGTATCACTACCTTGACGCCTTGGCGCATGCAAAGAATTAATTCCCGGAGCTAGTATTTGGCGAATTCTTGTGATCCTCGCTTTGGGAACCGCCTACGCGCCCGGACTTGCAGTTGGGTTCAGGGATGACCTTGAATAGCTTCGTTCGCTCTGGCACGAAGGCAGAAGGCGGACGCCAAACATGAAAGACTCAGAGCGCCAGCGTCAGATTGCTCAATGGAAAAAGGTAGTCACAAAACCCTCGACCGGGTCAAATAAATACTAGTTTCGATCCTCTGGGTCGACGCCTGTCCTGAAGTTTGTATTTAGAGCGGTAATGGCTGACATCTGTTGTCCCGTAAGCTCAAAATCAAACACGTTTATGTTCTCAAGAATGCGATCTTTAGAGTTCGACTTTGGTATCACCGCCACTCCCCTCTGAATATGCCAACGCAAAACAACCTGAGCCACTGACTTTCCGTATGTTTGAGCGAGAGTTGCCAGCATTGGATCTTCGAGAATTTTCCCTCTTGCAAGCGGCGACCATGCCTGAGTCACGATTGCGCGCTCGTTGTCATACTCCAAGACTTTCTCCTGCGTAAGCCAAGGGTGAAGTTCGACTTGGTTTAGAACCGGCTTATGCTCGGCTACTTTTAGAATTTCGTCGATGTGGTGGGTGTGAAAATTACAAACACCAATTGAACGAATCAAACCGTCGTTTTTTAGCTTCTCCATGGCCTTCCAGGAGTCAACGTACAAAAGGCCTCTTTGTGGAGCTGGCCAGTGGATGAGATATAAATCTAGGTAGTCAAGGCCAAGCAATTTCAAACTCTTGTCAAAAGCCCTAAGAGTGTTTTCAAAACCTAAATCATCCATCCAGAATTTGGTGGCCACCAGCACCTCTTCGCGAGGCACGCCGGAATCTCTAATCCCCTGACCTACCCCAACTTCGTTTTCATACATCGAAGCGGTGTCAATTAGTCGATAGCCATTTTGTAAGGCGTGAGACACCAGTGGAGCGGCGATGGCGTTATCAACTTTGTAGAGGCCAAGGCCTAGCTTCGGAATGGTGGTTCCATCTAGCAAGGGCATAACCGGGGAGACTGAAGGCTTATTCAATGTTTCTCAATTCTCTAGAAAAGAGATGTTGGCTGGCAACCTAAGTTGCCAGCCAACATTCTCGTTACTCTACAACCGAATTAGTTGCCGGAAGCCCAGCGCTTGACTAGTTCGTCATAGTCCTGGGTTTCACCCATTGGCTTCTCGTTTGCAAGCTTCGCAACCGGCGCACCTGGCTGATCGATCCAGTACTGCTCGTCCTGCACTGGGTTCATCTTGACCGCACAGTTAGCATCAGGGTTCGATGCTTCTAGGCGGACCATGACGTCATCCTGTGCAGCTGCTAGCTCGTTCATTGCCTCTTGTGCAGTGAACTCGCCTGATGCAGCCTTGGAAATTGACTGCCACCATAGGTTAGAAATGGTTGGGTAGTCAGGAACGTTGGTACCGGTTGGAGACCATGCAACACGGTCTGATGAACGGTAGAACTCGATGAGCCCTCCATACTTGTATGCGTTGTCAGTGAAGTACTGAAGGTCAAGGGTGGACTGACGAATAAATGTCAGTGCCTTGGCCGACTTGGCACCGTCAACGGTCTTCGAGGTTACAAACTGAGCGTAAAGCCATGCTGCAGCTCGCCTGTCCTCGTCAGCGTGGTTCATGAATGTCCATGATCCTACGTCCTGGTAGCCAAGCTTCTGGCCATCATTCCAGTAGGAACCGTGTGGGCTTGGAGCCATGCGCCACTTCGGTGATCCATCTTCATTCATAACAGGTAGTGATGGGTCGGTAGCAGAAGCAGTGAATACTGTGTACCAGAAAATCTGCTGAGCAATTTCACCCTGTCCTACTACACCTCCGGCTTCGCTGAAGTCCATTCCCTTTGCTGTGTCAGGAGCGTACTCGAACCAGTCGAGGAACTTCTGAAGAGCGTAGACGGAAGCAGGACCGTTTGTGTCTCCACCGCGGGACACTGATGAACCGGCTGGGTGACACTCTTCAACGCGGATACCCCACTCGTCAACAGGAAGACCGTTAGGCTCTCCTGCGTCACCGTTACCGGCCATGGATAGCCATGCGTCAGTGAAGCGCCACTGAAGTGAAGGACCTGGCTGCGCGTAGTCCATGTGACCATAGACCTTGTTGCCGTCGATGGACCCATCGCCATTTACCTGGGTTGAGAAGAACTTAGCGATGTCCTCGTAGGCTGACCAGTTCACTGGAACGCCTAGGTCATAACCGTAAATGTCCTTGAACTGCTTCTGGATGTCAGCGTCGCTGAACCAGTCGTAACGGAACCAGTAAAGGTTCGCGAACTGCTGGTCAGGTAGCTGGTAGAGAACGCCATCAGAACCAGTGGTGAAGCTTGTGCCAATGTAGTCTTCGATGTCCAAACCAGGGTTTGTAATCGCTGAATCCTTCATTAGCTCGCCTACTGGGTAGATGTAGTCGCCACGTTGGTGAGTTCCGATTAGGTCGGAGTCATTGATATAGCCATCGTAGATTGAGGTACGGGTCTTGATTTCAGTCTGGATTCTTTCGATAACGTCACCCTCGCCAATGAGGTCGTGGGTTACTGAGATTCCAGTCAGTTCCTTGAATGCCTGAGTCAGAGTCTCTGACTCGTAAACGTGTGGGTCGATGGTCTCAGAGACAACACTGATCTCAGAAACACCTAGAGCTGAAGCTGCTTCAGCAAACCACTTCATTTCAGCAATTTTCTCATCGCGAGTCAAAGCGCTGAGTGCAAACTCACCGTCGGCCCACTTTGCAGCAACTGCGTCAATGTCATCAGGTACAGTCCCACCACCTGATGATGATGTAGTCTCACCTGAGGCACACCCAGTCAATAGCAGCACTGCGGCGGCCGACATGGCCAACCCAGCGATACCATGTCTACGAACATTTCTATTCAACATTTTTACCTTTCGCCTTATTAGTTGGAGAGGCCAATTTGGTCTCTTCAAGACTTCTAGAACCTGAGGAAACCCTCGAGTTCCAAATCGATGAACATAGTGTGCTCACCGAATTCTTTATCCCCATTTCAATATCCCCGCTGATATGGCTAGAGCTGATAGCGCCCATATCATCGTGTTGCTGTCCACAATCGAGAATGAGATCACCATCACGAGCGCGAATGAAACAATCGCGATGTAAACGCGCTCGCTTCTATCTGTCACCAGCCCTAAAAAGCCCTTTCGTCTAACCGGAGGTCGGTAGTGACCCCAGATGGTTAGACCGGTGATCATTACTGCCACACCAATAAACACATAAGCAATCGGCGCAGTCCAAGGAATCCAGTCAAAAATTTCAAACATTTTTACACACGCCCTAACGCAAAGCCCTTGGCGATGTAGTTTCTAACGAACCAGATGACAATCACTCCCGGAATGATGGTCATTACTCCGGCGGCCGAAAGTAGCGACCAGTCAAGACCGGATGCCGAAACGGTTCGGGTCATCTGTGCCGCGATTGGTTTAGCAGCTGTCGCAGTAATGGTTCTGGCAATCAACAGTTCAACCCAGCTAAACATGAACAGGAAGAACGCCGTCACACCGATTCCGGAACGGATCATCGGGATAAATATTGTCAGGAAAAACCTGCCGAACTTGTAGCCATCGACTTCAGCAATTTCGTCGAGCTGTTTTGGCACTCCCGACATAAAGCCTTCCAGAATCCACACCGCAAGCGGAACGTTGAAAAGCATGTGAGCAAGAGCAACGCCCAGCGCCGTGTCAAAAAGGTTTACTGCTTGGTAGAGCTGGAAGAAAGGCAGCAAGAACACAGCCGCCGGAGCCATACGATTTGTAAGCAACCAGAAGAACAGGTGCTTATCTCCAGAGAAGGTAAAGCGGCTAAATGCATACGCTGCTGGAAGGGCAACAAGCAACGACAGCACTGTGTTCAACAGGGTGTAAGTGATCGAATTCATGTAGGAGCCGATCCAGCTTGGATCTGCAAAGAATTGCGCGTAACTATCGAGCGAAATATTGCTGGGGATCACCTCGAACGAAGAAAGGATATCTGCGTTGTCACGAAGAGACATAGATACCAACCAGGCAACAGGTAGAGACCAGACCGCCATGATCAGCCAGAACAGCCAGCTCCTAAGGTCGATTCTGAAGCGGGAGGTTTTTTTGCCCGCCGCGGAAGTCGCAATCATTGTCGTCATTTTAGAACCTTCTTAAGTTTCGAATTGACTGGTTGTTCTTCTTTTTCTTCCCTCGATTTTCTCTTGTCTTTCGGGGTCACCTTAGTTGCGCCAGGACGCTCGTCCAGAGTCAAAACCGTGAAGAACAGGAATGAGAAGATTTGGATGAACAAGAAGTACATCAGTGAGAACGCTCCGGCCACACCGATGTCGAACTGACCGATGGCGATGGTAGTGAGCAGGATACTAAGGGTCTGGGTGGATGATCCAGGACCTCCACCAGTGACCACAAATGGCTCGGTGTACATCATGAATGAGTCCATAAAGCGAAGCAAAAGAGCAATCATTAGCACTCGCTTGAGCTTTGGAAGTTCAACGAAGCGGAACACCGCCAGTGCCGAGGCTCCATCAATTGCTGCGGCCTGGTAGTAAGCCTGAGGAATAGATCGCAATCCCGCATAGACCAGCAAGGTCACAAGTGGAGTCCAATGCCAGGTGTCCATCACCAAAATGGTGACCCAGGCATCGAAGGTGGATTCGCTTAGGTTGTATTCAGTGAATTTGTTTACCAGCACGCCACCCAATCCGATGTCGCTTCTGGTGAAAATTCTCCAGGTGGTTCCAACTACGTTCCAGGGAATAATCAACGGAATTGCGACAACCACCAAAGCAGCTGAGGCTTTCCAGCCAGATTTAGGCATTAACCTGGCGAGGAAAATTCCAAGTGGGATCTGAATCAAAAGAACCTGCATCGAAAGAGTTAGGTTTCTAGCGAAGGCATCCTGGATGTTTGGGTCTGTTGCAACTCGCTTAAAGAAGTCAAGACCGACGAATATGCGGTTATCAGCACCCTGAATATCCTGCAGTGAGTAATTGGCAACGGCCATCAAAGGAATAATTGCCGTGAAGGCGACGACAAAGACCACCGGTAAAACAAGGAACCAGGCTTTATTGTTTTTCTTTTTGGCATCCATGATTAGTTGCCCCCCTCGCTGCTTGGTGAAACCGTTGAAACTGCCATTTGGTTCATGTCGTAAACAAACGCACGCTTGGGGTCGAAGCTGAAGGTAGCCTTGCCGCCTACTTTTGCCTCATAGCTTTCCTCGGTCTTCGCGATGAACTTGAAATCGTCCTTGCTCAAATGCACTAGCTTGAACACTCCACGGTCCTCGATGCGATCGACTTTGAACTCCAGACCGGATTTTGTGCTTGGAATCAGAAACTCAGGTCTTACTCCGAAGCGGTGGGTGCCGTTGAGGCCCGCCTTGGAGGCCTTTCCAATCTCGCGGCCGTTGTGGGTAAGAAGTGAGGAGTTCGCTTCAACATCTAGAAAGTTCATTCCAGGCGATCCAATGAAGTACCCTACAAACTCATGCTGAGGCTCCAGGAACAAAGACTCGGCAGTACCAGCCTGGACCAAGCTTCCCTTGTTCATAACAAGCACCTCATCGGCAAACGTAAGAGCCTCGGTCTGGTCGTGGGTCACATAGACAACTGTGACCCCGGTAGCTACGTGCAATCGCTTTAGGCGGTTGCGCAATGTCCACTTGAAGTTCTGGTCGATAACTGTAAGCGGCTCATCAAACAAGATCGCTGACACATCCTCGCGAACCAAGCCGCGACCAAGGCTAACAATCTGCTGAAGATCAGAGCGTAGCTTCGATGGCTTGCTATCTAGATCATCTTCGATTCCCAGAAGCTCTGCGATTTCGTTTACTCGCTCAGTGATTTTTGCCCTTGACACTTTGCGGTTTTTTAGCGGGAACTCGAGGTTTTTACGGACGCTCATGGTGTCGTATAGAACTGGGAACTGGAACACCTGTGCAATGTTTCGATTATCAGTAATGACGTCGGTGACGTCCTTGCCATCAATGAAGACTTTTCCCTCAGATGGCTTCAGAAGACCTGAAATAATGTTCAGAAGCGTGGTCTTTCCGCAACCACTAGGTCCTAGCAAGGCGTAGGCCCTACCGTCTTCCCAAGTCATGGTGATTGGGTTTAGGGCGTAAGTTTTGCCTCCGTCGTAGGAGTGAGCGACACCTTCTAAGCGAATCTCAGCCATTTACTTAGCCCTTCCGATCGGAGCAAAAATTGTTTTGCCTGATTTTGAGCCGAATCCGTAGAGGTCAGCCGGGTCAAAGTAAGCCGTTAGCTGCTTATCCAAAGCAAAGTTTTCGGTTCCTTCAATCTCGATTACGACCTGCTCTCCAGATTCGAGTTCGACGTGAACGAAAGTTGAGCTACCCGTAACTTCGGCAAGCTGGACCCGACAACTGAAGGAAACGCTATTTGGGCCTTTGGGCTCAAGAAAGACCTTGCCAGGCTGAATTCCCAGAGTAATTTCTCTGGATGAATCTGAAGCCATCTCAGGCCTTGAGAACTCGAAGGTTTCCTTCCCAAAGCTGGCCGTTTTGCCATCGATGGTTGAGCTAAGCAAGTTGATTGGAGGATCGGCCATGGCAACGGCTGCTGCCAATGAGTGAGGCTTCTGGTAAATCTCCAGAGCTTTACCCGACTGAATCAAGCGACCCTCGTTCATAACGAAAGTATCGGTGGAAAAATCAAGGGCCTCGGACGGCTCGGCCGTTGAGTAGATAACGATAGAAGACTCGTCGGAGAAAATGCTCTGCAGCTCTTCTCGAAGCTGCTCCCTTAGCTTGTAGTCCAGGTTGGCCAGTGGCTCATCTAGCAAAACGACGTCAGCTTTTCTGGCCAAAGCACGAGCAATAGCAACACGTTGCTGCTGACCACCGGAAAGCTCAGAGGGCCTGCGCTTCAAAAACGGAGTAAGACCCAAAAGCTTCGCCATTTCTTCAACTCTTGCGGCAACCTCTTCCTTGCTTTGCTTTTTCTTCTGTGCCAGCAAAGGAGACGCAATGTTTTGAAAAACGGATAGTGACGGATAGTTGATGAACTGCTGATACACGAAAGATACCGATCGCTGTTGAACCGAAACCTTGGTTATGTCCTGTCCTCCAAGATTCATGGTTCCGGAGGACGGCTTGACCAATCCAGCCATGATTCTCATCAAAGTGGTCTTACCCGCTGTAGTTGGACCAATCAGCAAGTTAATTCCGCTATTGAAGGTCGCCGAGAGGTCGTAAATGACGTCTTCTGAATCTTGTCTCAGAGAAATGTTTTCTAGAACTAGCTTGCTCAAACCCTGCTCCCTGCCTCAATGTGGACACCTGAAACTTCCGAGGAAACCTTGCCTGAGTCCCAGCCTAGGGACTTCTGAAGAATTCTTGCCAGCTCCTGAAGTGAAGGCGAGCTCATTGATCCGGTGAAAGCTAGGTTGGTGCGTCGGTTGACAAGATCCTCGAGTCGATAAACGCTCTCGTTCTTAACCACGAACTCAATCTCGGAATCTGAAAACCCGGAATTGTGCGTAAGCATAGTCTCAGGATTGGCAGCGATGTATTCCAAAATTGCTTTGGCGCGAGTGCCGTATCGAAGAAGAAGTTGCATGGCACGCTCTTTGGAGACCGAACCTCGGTGATCTTCAGTCCACCTCTGCTGTGCTTCAGGGGCAGTTGGGAAGTCTTTTCCGCCACCGATCGGAAGGTTCTGCGTGGACAGAACTCGGTTTTTGCCCAGCAGTTTCAACACATCTGATGAAAGATGCTCTCCGAGAGCCCTAAAGGTTGTCCACTTTCCACCCACCAAGCTAAGAACTGGGACGTCGTTCTCGCCCGAAGTTCGAACGATTCGGTAATCACGAGAAACGATTCCAGGGTTGATGTCTCCGCTAGCAGCGAGCGGCCTAACACCGGAGTACCTGAAGACAATCTGCTCTTCACCAATGCTGATTTTTGGGAAAACGTAAGCAACCAGTTTGAAGAAGTAGTCAACCTCTTCGTCGGTACACAACGCTGGCTCATTCATGTCGTGAGAAATGTCTGTGGTGCCAACCAATACCTTGCCCAAGATTGGATACATCAATACGATACGCCCATCGCGATTTTCAAAGAATATTTCTCGGTTGTCACAAGCTTCAAACAGTTCCTTATTGTCCAGAACAATGTGGGAACCCTTGGTGCCGGCCATGTAGCCGGTGTCGAAACCTAAGTTCTGGTTGGTCATGTCAGTCCAAGGCCCGGTGGTGTTTACAATCACATCGGCTGCGAATGCAATCTCTTCGCCGGTAAATATGTCTTTCAAAACTGTCTTGCCGCCCGCGTGAGCGGTGGCTGAAACGTAGTTGAAACTTCTTGCATTCGAACCGGCTGCTAGGCCGTCAAACAAAACATCAAGAGCAAGTCTTTCTGGATTGTCCATTGCTGCATCGTAATAAGTGGCCGTGAACTTGACGTCTTTGTTGAGCGAAGGCATTTCAGCTTTGGATTTTTTCTGTCCGAGGAAACGATGCCTTGGCATCGTTCCACCATTTCGTCCGAAGGTGTCATAAAGCAGCAGTCCGACCTTGATCAAGATAGCGCCGCGTTCTTTTGGTTTGCCCTGCGCGTGGGTAAAGAGTCGAATTGGAGCGCTGATGAGGCCCGAGAAGATTGAAAAGATCGGCATTGTGGTCTTGAGTGGCTTTACGTAGTGAGGGGCCGCTTTCAAAAGACGGTTTCTTTCTTGGAGGGATTCTTTGACCAGACGAATCTCGCCGTTTTCCAGATAGCGAACACCACCGTGGATCATGTGTGAGGAGGCTGCAGATGCCCCGGAGCAGTAATCGTTTTGCTCAACGAGGACGACGTCTACGCCCTGAAGGGCCAAGTCACGGAAGGTTGCCAGGCCGTTGATGCCGCCACCGATTATCAGCACCTGAGCCTTGGGGTTGCCTCTCAGCTCGGTAAGTCGAGAGGATTGTCCCGTGCTTTGGCTCATTTCTGACCCTGTCTCTCTTCTTTGAAAAATGCGTGATTACGTGCAACCTATTTTCCAAATTAGTGACTGGACCCTAGTTCCAACCAATTTGCACATGTGTGCAGTACTTTCGTTATGTTGGACGAAACCCACGAAAAGTCCAGGAGTTGACCATGGACGCCATTGGCGACGAGCTAATGGTCTCGCGCTCCTCGGTCTCTCGCTTGCTACAGATGGTCCGGGACCGAAGCATTATCATGGTCAAAATTCATTCCCCCGAAGATGCTACGCGGCGCATGATCATCGAGATAAAAAAGCGGCACGGGCTAAACACTCACCTGATTCCAGTTCCAGAATCGGCTTCGCCAATTGAGCGACTTAATCGAGTTGCCTTGACCGCCGCACGAATGCTCACCAATTTCTTCTTCGCTGGAATGACCATGGACGTTGCCCAGGGATCAGCCGCAAGCGGTTATTAGGAACTTAGCTTCTCGGCCATTGTGGGGATCCAGAGTGGTCCAGCTAAATGTAGCTGGAAATACCCTCACTACTGGAAATACTTTCACTCCCGGTTTGACATGCGGCGGTGAAATTCCGAGGCGTTTCGGTGAGGCCTTCGGTGTAAGAGTTGAACAGTCCCCGGTCCCCTTGTTTTTCCATGATTCATCTAGAAAAGAATCCATGTGGCGCAAGCGAAGCACTAAACACATCTTGAACATTCAGTCCTCGATGGATGTGGCTCTGTTTGGCCAAGGACTTGGTCAACATAGTGACACCGAATGAGTCTGAGGCAGAGCCTCGCACCGGCATAACCGTTAGTGACGAAGCTTCAGCTGCGAAGGCAGGAAGTGGTTTCAGGCTTCAAAAGCTGATGCGATGGACACTTCCGCTTCGGGAGATGCATTTGCTGGGTAACTAAGAGCGCTGCTGGCAAAATCCTAGAAGGTTTAGGACTTTGGCAGTTTCAGCGATAGCAAGTAGCTTCCTATTGGCTTCCCGAAGCGATTGGCGACGTTGGCCAAATGCCCCTGCTGCACAAACCCAAATTTTTCGTGAAGTGCAATCGATGCGTGAGCACCGCGATCCGCGATCACAGCAATGACTTCTTTGATACCCACAGCTCGACAGCGTTCCAGGAGCGCGGTGAACAACTTCGTACCCAGGCCCTTACCGGTTGCAGGTGCGGACAGATAAATCGAGTTCTCCACAACCTTTAGATAACCGGCTCGCTGTCGCCATGGAGAAACCAACGCAAACCCCAGAACATCGAACCCACGCACCACCACCAAAAAAGGCAAATCGAACTTTTGGGCCATGTCATATTTCTCTTGCCAGTAGTCAAGCTTCAGGGGCACGTCGTCAAAGGTGATGACCGTATTTCTGATGAAGTAGTTGTAAATGTCTTTGATTGCGGGTAAATCCTCTGTCGCAACGTTCCGGATCAGCACTTCGGGGACTGGCAGGGCAGGGTTCTGCCGTTGACGACGAATCATTGCCCATCGAGTTTTGCTATCAACCACTAACAGCTCCAATCGATTGGCTGTAGCTGTGATTCTGTCAATAGTTTGTTACAACTAGAAAACGGCCTCGAGCCAAAGAAGCCCCGATAGCTCGAAAGCGGAGAAGGGTGCGGACTCCTTAATACCCTGGACAGATTCAAATCTCCTGCTAATTCTCCTGCTCGCTGTCCCCAAAGAATCGCCACTAAATTGCCCTTGTGAACTTCTTGAAGAACCTGTATTGCCCTGGAGGTAAAAATATCCCAGCCGATGTCGAAGTGCGCGGCAGTTTGGCCGACACGGGTAGTTAGCGATCGGTTTAGGAGCATGACGCCTTGATTTGCCCAATTGGAAATATCCCCGGTCGCCACAAAGTCGCGACCGAGGTCATCACGCAACTCTTTGATTATGTTTCGAAGGGTTGGTGGAAGCGGGGTTGTTCCTTCCGGGACGCAGAAAGCTAACCCGGTGGCGTGAACGGCATTCGGGTAAGGGTCTTGGCCGACGATCAGTACCCGATAGTGCTCAGGGGGAAACCTGAAAGCTCGCATGATGTTCTGCTTTTCCGGTACCACATGTTCTTGACCCGCCAAAACTGAAGATATTTCGTAGAGTAGTTTTTTTTGGTCAGCCAGTAATTCCTGCCACCGAGCGTGCATTTGATTGAACATACCCTCCATTAAATAGTGCAAAGATAAATAGAGCAAAGGAGCAAGCATGCCAACACCCGGTGAGTTCTTAGTTTCAGCCAGTAATCTCCTCGAAGATCTAGTTTCGCTGCGCAGAAAACTGCACCAAATACCTGAGTTTGCACTTCATTTGCCCCAAACCCAACAGGCGTTAATTTCTGAACTAGAAGGGTTGGGCGAGATAACTCTCGGAAAGTCTCTGAGTTTTATTGTTCTAGTAATTCGCGGTGGCAGCCCTGGTCCAACTGTGCTTCTGCGGGCAGATATGGATGCTCTTCATGTGCAAGAAGAAACCAATTTGGACTTTGCTTCTATAAACGGCTACATGCACGCATGCGGTCATGATCTTCACATGTCAGCAGGCGTCGGAGCAGCGAAACTTCTGCACGAGATAAAAGACCAACTAAAAGGCGATGTCGCAATCTGGTTCCAGCCGGGCGAAGAAGGTCACCACGGCGCGGATGTAATGATCGAAGAGGGAATGCTGGACATTACCGGAAGTCGGCCAGTAGCTGCATATGGCCTTCACGTCTTTACCTCCTTGCCGGTAGGGACGATTGCCTGCAAGCCTGGAGCAATGATGGCAAGTGCAGGCGACATGAACGTTGTCTTCCACGGATCCGGTGGACACGGTTCGATGCCCTGGCTATCAAAAGACCCAGTAGCACCAATGGTCGAGGCCATTTCGAGCCTTCAAACCATGCTCAATAAAAATTTCGACCAGTTTGATCCGGTGATAGTGAACGTCAGCTGGATCCGTGCTGGAGATGATGCAACCAATAATGTCATCCCAGATACAGCAAGCTTCGGGGCAACAGTTAGAACATTTTCCGCAGTCAATACCGAGAAATTGCATATTTTGGCCCCCAAATTAATCAATTCGATTGCCGAAGGGTTTGGAGTCACGGCCACTATCGAATTTAGTGAACCCACCAAGGTGTTGATCAATGATGAACACTCGGTTGAGAGAGTTTCTGCAATAGCGCAGGAGTTGGTTGGCTCTGCCGGCTACGTGGCAATGGATAACCCAATCGCCGGTGGAGAAGACTTTGCCTCGATTGTCCACAAAGTTCCTGGGGCTTTTGTCTTCTTGGGAGCCTGTCCGAAAGAGATTGATCACACAACGGCGCCAACTAATCACTCGGCCAGAGCCATCTTCGATGACTCTGTTATTCCGCTGGGCTCGGCGCTATTGGCCTCTTTGGCCAATTCGCATTTGTTGTAAAGTTACGTTTGGTTACCGGCTTAGTTGCTTGATCAAGCCCAACGCTGAATAGTTATTACAGCAGCAAACCACCTAACCTGGAGAATGAAATGACCAATGCAGCAAACTGGGGTTTTGAAACCCTTCAGATTCACGCCGGTGCAGTAAGCGATCCCGCAACTAACGCGAGAGCTGTGCCGATTTACAAGACCACTGCCTACACCTTCAATTCAGCAGAGCATGCTCGAAAGCTGTTTGGTCTTGCAGAATTTGGAAACATCTACACCCGAATCATGAACCCCACCCAAGACGTTGCCGAAAAGCGCATCGCTGCACTCGAAGGCGGAACTGCGGCCCTACTTTTGTCTTCCGGTCAGTCCGCTACCACTTTCGCCGTTTTAAACATTGCTGAGGCCGGCGATCACATCGTTGCAAGCTCGAAGCTTTACGGTGGAACATACAACCTCTTCAGGTACACCCTCGCCAAGCTTGGGATCGAAACAACATTTGTTGATGATCAAGATGACGAGAATGCTTGGGCTGCCGCAATTCGCCCCAACACCAAGTTGCTTTTCGGAGAGACAATCGGAAACCCAGATGTGTCAATACTTGATATCCGCAAGGTGTCGACGGTAGCCCACAAGCACGGCCTCCCCTTGATCGTTGACAACACAGTAGCGACTCCGTTTTTGATCAGACCGTTTGAGCACGGTGCCGACATTGTGATCCATTCGGCAACTAAGTTCTTGGGTGGTCATGGAACGGTTATAGCCGGTGCGATCGTTGATGGCGGAAAATTCGAATGGTCCAAATCGGACAAGTTCCCAGGCCTAACCAAGCCTGACCCTAGCTACCACGGCGTTGTCTACACCGAGGCCCTGGGTGACGGAATTGCCTTCATCATCAAGGCCAGAGTTCAGCTCTTGCGTGACATTGGAGCTGCGGTTTCTCCAGACACTGCCTTTTCGTTGATTCAGGGAATTGAAACCTTGAGCCTTCGGATGGAGCGACACGTTGACAATGCCAGCAAGGTTGCAGCTTGGTTAGAGGCTCATCCTCAGGTTCTGAAGGTCAACTACGCAGGCCTAACATCCAGTAAGTACCATGAGGCTTACAAGCACTACGCGCCCAAGGGGGCAGGAGCTATCGTCTCGTTCGAGATTGCTGGTGGCCTAGATGCCGGCGTCAAATTTGTCGAGGGCGTCGAACTATTTAGCCACGTGGCCAACATCGGTGACGTTCGTTCGCTGATTATCCACCCGGCATCAACAACTCACTCTCAGCTGGACCCAGAGGCGCTTGCCAACGCTGGAGTTACGCCGGGTCTGGTGAGACTGTCGGTTGGACTTGAGAACTACGAGGACATCGTCGCTGACCTACAGACGGGCTTCGCCGCGGCAAAATAAATGGACTTTCAAATATCTGAAGACTCTGCTCCCTCGGAATTTATTTCCGAGGAGCAGCGTCGTCAGCTCGTCGGAAGACCACCTGCCAGCGGTGCGTGGCGAGTTGGAGACAACCTTGGAGACCGAAAATTCTCTCAGGTTTTTTCGCTCCCTCTGGAATCAGGCGAAACCTTGAATCAGGCAGTTTTGTCCTATGAGACTTGGGGGGAACTAAACGCTGCAAAATCAAATGCCGTCTTGGTGCTGCACGCCCTAACCGGAGACAGTCACACCACAGGACCATCAGCCCCCGGACACCCAACGGCAGGTTGGTGGGGAGGCCTAATTGGTCCGGGGCTCGCAATCGATACCAATAAGTATTTTGTAGTGACGCCAAATGTTTTGGGAGGCTGCCAAGGATCGACCGGACCGGCTTCTCTGAACTCCAAGGGTCAAGAATATGGGCCCAGTTTTCCTCAGCTCACGATCAAAGACCAGGCCTTATCTTTTGAGGTACTTGCTCAGCAGCTCGATGTTTCCAGATGGTTTAGCATCATTGGCGGCTCCATGGCTGGGATGCACGCCATGGAAATGGCCATCAGTTCACCCAATAGCGTCGAGCGCCTAGCAATCTTGGCCGCTCCCCCATTCACAACCGCGGATCAAATCGCCTTAAACACGGTTCAGCTTGAGGCCATCAGATCTGATGCGAACTTTGCCGGAGGTTCTTATTACGACGCCAAACCAGGATTTGGACCTCACCGCGGCCTTGCTCTAGCACGCAGAATGGCGCTCCTAAACTACCGCTCTCCAAAGGAGCTAAACGATCGATTCGGTAGGACGTGGCAATCCAAGGTGAGCCCGCTTACCGAGGCTGGCAAATACGCGGTTGAGAGTTATCTAGATTTTCACGGCAACAAGTTCGTGAGGCGGTTCGATGCCAACAGCTACGTGACTCTCGTAAATGCCATGAACTCGCACGACGTTGGCCGCGGACGCGAATCAGTCGAATCTGCACTCAACACAATTGCTTGCCCGACACTAGTTATTGGCGTGGACAGCGATCGGCTGTTCCCAATCAGCGGTCAGCAACTGATAGCAGATTCCATCAGCGGCGATTTACACGGTGGTCAACTGCACGTGATTCAGAGTGAATATGGCCACGACGGCTTTTTGATTGAACTCGACGCGGTAGGGAAGCTACTTGAAGACTTCTTGTCCTAAAGTGTGAAGCGTGAACCTTCTAAGATCAAAATTTGCAGTCTGCTTCTTTTTCTTCTCCGGTGGATCATCCCTTGCGCTTTGGGCCGTTCACATTCCCCTAATTGAGCGAACTGTTGGGATTGGCTACGTCACTCTCGGAGCGTTATTTATGTTCTCAGGTTTAGGTGGCTTTTTGGCCATGCAAATTTACGGCTGGATTATTGACCACATTGGAGCAAAAACTGCCACCCGAATTGGTGGCCTTGTCGTGGGGCTTTCACTATTAGGCCCAGCATTCGCACAAGACATCTGGTCACTCGGTCTCGCGATATTTTTCCTCGGGTTCGGAATTGCGGGAGTAGACGTTGGGATGAACGCGGCGGCTCTGCAAGTCGACAAAGTCAATAAGCGCGCAATCTTTACCTTTTTCCACTTGTTCTGGTCAATCGGAGGTCTCTTCGGCGCAGCTCTAGGTTTCGCCACTATTTCTGCAGGATTCGATCAGTCGCAAACCCTCAGCATCACAGGTGTGGTGTTGAGCGTCACGGGAGTTATTCTCGCCGGTTGGCTGCTGCCTAACGAGGTTGTGGCAACCAAAGAAGACAAAAACCAAAATCGGGTTGACTCTCGGGCAAATCGCCGAGTACTGCCTTTTGTTATTCTGGCCGGACTCATGGCAGCTGCTGGGGCAATAATTGAGGGCGTCGCACAGGACTGGTCGGCGCTTTACCTAATTGACATTCAAAACGTCAGCGTTGCTTTAGCAGCTTGGGGTCTTGCCGCCTTCAACCTAGGGATGATCACCGGTCGCATTTTCATCGATCGAATAGTTGAAAACAAGGGGCGGGGTTTCATTATTCGCTGGGGATCACTGCTGGGTGGATTAGCAATCGCTGCCCAGGCACTCGCCCCTAACTTCGAAACCTCACTTATGCTTTGGTATTTCCTTGGCCTCGGAATTTCCGGGGTTGTGCCTCAAATCTTCGCTGCCGGAGGCGAAATCGGTGAAGCCACCCACTCGGGCAGAAACATGGCAAGGGTTGTTGGCATAACATACATTGGCGCGCTAGCTGGGCCCTCGGCTATTGGACTCTTGACCGCTATCTATCCGTTGAATGTTGCAATCGGCTGGGGAACGGTACTCGCGATATTTATTCTGGTTGCAAACCCTAGATTGGAAAAGCTCACTAAATGACCAAGCTGTTTAGCTCTATAAAGATTCGTGACCTTGAAATCAAAAACCGGCTCTGGGTATCTCCCATGTGCATGTATTCATGCGAGGGCCAAGACGGCATTGTTGACCAGTGGCATCTGGTTCACCTGGGATCCAGGGCGATGGGAGGCGCGGGCATGGTGATAGCTGAGGCCAGTGCAGTCAGTCCAGAAGGACGTATCAGCCCTTGGTGTCCAGGTCTCTACGATGACCACCAGATTGCTCCCTGGAAAGTCATCACAGACTTTATAAGGAAACAGGGTGCGACCAGCGGAATACAGCTGGCTCACGCTGGACGAAAGGGCTCCACCCATCGACCAACATCGGGTTCTGGTTCGGTAGCGACATCCGAGGGCGGCTGGGAAACCTACTCCGCGACATCAGAGGCTTTTGAGGGTCTTGCTGCCCCCAGAATCCTTGCCACTAGCGAAATGCCTGGAATCGTTGCGGATTTTGTCAGTGCCGCGTTGAGGGGCCAGAAAGCAGGGTTCGATTCGATAGAAATTCATGCTGCCCACGGTTACTTGCTCCACCAATTTTTGTCACCGATTTCGAATAAGCGTGATGACGCCTACGGCGGAACACTTGAAAACAGGGCCCGATTGTTGCTTGAAATAGTGGCCGAAGTTCGCAAAGCATTGGGCGAGCAAATGCCGATTTTCATTCGGTTCAGCAGCACAGATTATGTCGAGGGAGGTTGGGACCAGGATCAAACCAATCAGGTCGCTAACTGGTGCCGAGAACTTGGGGCGGATCTATTCGATCTTTCCTCAGGTGGACTTATCACGGGCGTAAAGATCCCTACTGGGCCCGGTTACCAGGTTGAGTTTGCTAAAAGCGCGAAGAGAGCAACTGGTTCGGACGTTGCGGCGGTTGGTCAAATTACTAACGCAGCCCAAGCCGAGCAGGTTCTTGCCGAGGGCCTAGTTGATGTTGTGCTTGTGGGTCGTGAATTTCTAAGAGATCCATACTTCGGATTGCGCGCGGCAGCGGAGCTCTCGGCAGCAATAGAGTGGCCGCACCAATATGAGCGAGGCCGCTGGCCTAACGCCTAGTCGCGTCCTCGATTTCGCCCACGAGCTCCTCGATGATGTCTTCAAGAAACAAGCATCCGACTATTTCTCCGGAAGAGCTAAAACTTCTAACGATGTGCGCTCCACTTTTTCGCATTTGAGCTAGCGCATCTTCTAGGTCAGTTGTTTCGGGAATGGAAATCATCGCCCTCAAGCGCTTCGAAGGTAGGGGCCTTGTCATCTCAGCTGGGTCGTTGGTGAGACCGTCTTTTATGTGCCAATAGCCAACGATGTCATCGCCGGTCCCCTTCACTGGATAACGGCTAAAGCCGTGCTCGGAAACAGAGGCTTGGAGGTCTGCGGCATTAGAGGACAGCGTCATAGTGATCAAATCGCTTATTGGAACTGCGACATCGCGGACTGTTTTCTCCGTGAATTCAAAGGTTTTTTCAATCGTGCCGGAGCCGTCGGCCAATGTTCCTTCTTTTTGGCTTGCAGAAACAAAGGCTTCTACCTGATCCAAAGTAAAGGCAGTATTGGCCTCATCCACGGGCTTGAATCTAAAAATTATGAGAATCAGGTTTGCGATTTGATTCAGTACCCAGACCACCGGTTTCACAAGCTGCGCAATGAAATAAAGAATCGGGGTCAAAATCAGTGATGTCCTAAGTGGAACAGAAATTGCGATGTTTTTGGGGATCATCTCGCCAATTACGACGTGAAGATAAGTAACGAGAATCAAAGCAATTACGAATCCAGTAACCGCCGAAGCCGCTTCTCCGACTCCGACTGCCTTCAAGGGAATTTCAACCAAGTGGTGAATCGCAGGTTCTGCAACAACCAGAATCAACAGCGATGCAACGGTTATGCCGAGCTGGGCAGTCGCGAGCATCAGCGACACCCGTTCCATCGCGCGCAAGGTAATCTTTGCCGCGGGGTTTCCTGCTTCAGCTCGGGGCTCAATCTGAGAGCGCTTAGCGGTAATCACGGCGAATTCAGCACCTACGAAGAAAGCATTTGCTCCTAGTAATACGACAAACCAGACCAGTCCCATTAGATCGCTACTCATCGTCGACCACCACCGGTTCAAACTTGATTCGGTCTACTCTCCTGGCTTCCATTTTTAGGACAACTAGGCGACCACCTGAAATTTCAACCTGATCACCAGTTTTTGGAATTCGTCCAAGCTCGCTCATTAGGAATCCCGAGACAGTGTCGTAATCCTCGTCCTCCGCTATCGAGAGTCCAAACTCTTCAAGCTCAGCGGGTCTAGTAAGGCCGCTGAAGGCAAGTGAGCCGTCGGCATACTGAAGCAAATCAGATCTTTGTCTATCGTGTTCGTCGGACAGTTCGCCCACGAGTTCCTCAACTGCATCCTCTAGGGTAACTATCCCCGCGGTCCCGCCGTACTCATCAATCACAATTCCAAACTGCAACCCCCTGCCTCTGAGTTGCAGGATCAATCGATCCAGGGCCATGGTCTCTGGAACCCGAACCGGCTCAACCATCAATGCGCTGACTGGGACTTGATCGCGGCGTTCTACAGGAACTCCGATGCCTCGCTTTAGATGCACTACCCCGACAATATCGTCAGCATCCTCACCGGTGACCGGGAATCTCGAATGGCCGGTACTGGAAGCCAGTTCGATTAGATCACGAGCGGAGGCTTCCCTTTCTAGAGAATACATTTTTGGCCTGGGAGTCATTATGTCGCTGGCCAAGAGGTCGCTCATTGCCAGAGTTTTTTCGAGGAGTTTTGCGGTGTCCTGCTCAAGAGAACCTAGGGTTGCACTGCGCCTAACCATGGAAACCAGCTCATCGGCAGTCCTGGCACTTGATAGCTCTTCCCTTGGTTCAATTCCTAATTTCCTGACTAACCAGTTGCCGTTGTCATTCATGATCCGCACAAGCAGACTGAAAACCCAGGTAAAGCCGAGCTGAAAACCAACAACTATTTTTAGTACTCGCTTGGGAGCCGAAAGCGCCATGTTCTTTGGCACCAGTTCTCCGATTAGGAAAGAAAAAGCGGTGGCAATTGTCATCGCCAAGACAACTGACAAAACCCTTATTCCCTCGGACGATAACTCGAAACCTGTCAGCCAAGGGCTTAGCATTCGGGTCAGGGCCGGTTCCGCGACAAATCCAGTAAGCAAGGTCGTGAGAGTAATACCAAGTTGGGCCGATGAGAGGTGCGTGGAAGTTTTCGCAACTGCCCTTATTGGCAGGTCCAATCCTTTTTCACCAGCAGCCTGATCGGCCATCAACTGGGCTCGATCGGAGCTGATTAGGGAAAACTCGCTAGCGACGAATAGGCCTGTGCCAAGGGTCAAAACGACGGCAAAAGCAAGCAGGAGATAGTCGTTCAACCAATCACCTGCATGTAACTACGTTTATCAAGCTCCATTTCAATTCAACTATAGCCAGTCAAGTGGCTAGACTTATAGGGTTTTCCATAGGTTTTTTTTCGTTCTAAGGGGCACCCTTGTCGGCCAGCGATAGTAATGATTCTGAAAATGACTTCGGCGCCAATCAGTGGCTCGTGGCCGAGATGCACGCCCAGTGGCAGGACAACCCGGATTCGGTAGACCAATCGTGGCTGCCAATCCTTGAGCGTTACCACCTTTCGAACCAAACAGGTGCGGTCGCCCAAGGACCAAGCACTGGGTCCATTACGGTAATTGACACCGATTCGACAGTAGTTACTAACTTCGACCCAGACGCTCCTGCGCCGCCAACCGAGGCAATCACTATTCCGATTGCAAAGACCTCGGATGAGGCTCCTAGGACTGCTCCGGTTCCAGCGGACTTGCCGTCCACCGAGTCTCAAGCCATCACTATCGAAGAGATCGACGAGCAACCGGAAGTAAAGATCCTCAAGGGCATGGGTAAGACCCTTGCTGCCAACATGGACGCTTCAGTATTTATGCCAACCGCAACCAGCGTGCGTCAGGTGCCAGCCAAGCTCTTGATTGACAACAGAATTGTCATCAACTCGCATCTGAAAAGAACGCGGGGTGGAAAGGTTTCCTTCACGCACATCATTGGTTACGCGATTGTTCAAGCGCTGAAGGCCTTCCCTTCTCAAAACGTCTTTTACGATGAGGTTGACGGGAAGCCGGCTGTTGTTTCTCCAGCCAACATCAACTTCGGACTGGCTATTGACATACCGAAGCCGGACGGCTCGAGAGCACTTCTTGTTCCAAACATAAAGCGCGCACAAAAGATGAATTTTGCGGAGTTTGTTAGCGCCTACGAAGAACTTGTGGCCAAAGCAAGGCAGAACAAGCTCACCGCAGATGATTTTAAAGACACCACTATCTCTCTGACCAACCCCGGCGGAATTGGAACTGTTCATTCAGTGCCAAGGCTCACCAGTGGCCAGGGTTGCATCGTTGGAATTGGAGCACTTGACTACCCGGCTCAGTTCCAAGGAATGTCCGAAGAGCAACTTGCCGACCAGGGAATCGGGAAGATAATCACGGTTACCTCCACCTATGATCACCGGGTGATTCAGGGTGCCGGCAGCGGAGAGTTCCTAAAAATCGTCAATGAGCTTCTTCTGGGTGAAAGAGACTTCTTTGACCAAATCTTCGCCGACATGCGTATTCCATACTCCCCCGTGGTCTGGTCAACTGACTTTCATTGGGACCTGGCCGATCAATCTGGCAAAAACACCCGGGTCCAGGAATACATCAACGCTTTCAGGGTCCGCGGTCACCTGATCGCAGACATCGACCCCCTTGAGTATGTCCAGCGTTGGCACTCGGACCTTGACATTCGATCCTACGGACTCAGCCTTTGGGATCTAGATCGCACCTTTAAGACCGGTGGCTTTGGTGGCCGGGCAAAGGGTAAATTCCGGAACATCCTGGGTATCCTTCGAGATTCTTATTGCCGCACAATTGGCATTGAGTATATGCACATCCAGAATCCGTCTGAGCGCATTTGGTTCCAAGACAGGATAGAGCGACCATATCAAAAAACGACCAAGGAAGAGCAATTCAGGATCCTAAATAAGCTCAATGAGGCAGAGGCTTTCGAGACTTTTCTTCAGACAAAGTTTGTGGGTCAAAAAAGGTTCTCGCTGGAGGGTAGCGAGTCGCTAATTCCCGCTCTAGACCAGATCTTGCAGGCTGCAGCCGACGCTGGCCTGAACGAGGCGGTCATTGGAATGGCACACCGCGGCCGCTTGAATGTTCTGACAAACATCGCCGGCAAGACTTACGGGCAGGTCTTCCGCGAGTTCGAGGGCTCGAACGATATTTCTAGCGTCCAGGGATCTGGAGATGTGAAGTATCACCTGGGAACCGAAGGTGTATTCACCTCGGGGCACGGCACTCAAATCAAAGTCTCACTTGCCGCTAACCCTTCTCACCTGGAGGCAGTCAACCCGGTTCTTGAGGGGATCGTGAGAGCTAAGCAAGACAAGCTTGGAAACCCGGACAACTTCCCAATTCTTCCAATCTTGATTCACGGTGACGCGGCATTTGCTGGCCAGGGTGTGGTCCTAGAGACTCTCCAGATGAGCCAGCTAGAGGGCTATAAGGTCGGCGGAACCATCCACGTGGTAGTGAATAACCAAGTTGGGTTTACCACGGTTCCAAAAGACGCAAGATCTAGCCTGTACTCAACCGACGTTGCCAAGGCAATTCAAGCGCCAATTTTTCACGTAAACGGCGACGACCCAGAGGCTGTCGTAAAAGTAGCGCAGTTGGCATTCGAATACCGTCAGGAATTCAAGAAAGACGTTGTCATTGACATCGTCTGCTACCGACGACGTGGTCACAACGAAGGCGACGATCCTTCGATGACGCAGCCCATGATGTACAACCTGATTGAGGCAAAGCGCTCGGTTAGATCTCTCTACATGGACAACTTGATTGGCCGTGAGGACATCACCAAAGAGGAATTCGACGAGGCGAACCAACGCTTCCAGCACAGCCTTGAACAGGCGTTTATAGATGTTCACGACGCCATGACCGATACCGTCGCGCTCCAAACAAGGCCAGAAGGCATTGGAACCACGGCCAGTGAGAAACAAGAACTTCTTCGCCAGACTGCAATACCTCAAGAATTATTGGAAGCCATTGGTAACGCTCACGGCAATGAACCCGATGGCTTCAGCGTTCACCCAAAGCTTGCTCAGCTTCTCCAAAAAAGAGTTGACATGTCAAGAAACGGCGGAATCGACTGGGGCTTTGGAGAGCTAATGGCTTTTGGTTCGCTTCTAGTGGAGGGCGTAAACATTCGACTGGCGGGTCAAGACAGCCTCAGAGGAACTTTTGTCCAGCGCCACAGTGTGTTTTATGACAGAAATAATGGTCAAGAATGGACTCCCATTCGATACGTTTCGGAGCAGCAAGCCAAATTCGAAGGGTACAACTCTTTCCTGAGCGAGTACGCAGCACTCGGTTTCGAATATGGCTATTCCGTGGAAAGACCGGACACCCTGACACTGTGGGAAGCCCAGTTTGGTGACTTTATCAACGGCGCCCAAACTGTTGTCGATGAGTTCATTTCCAGTGCTGAGCAAAAATGGAGCCAGAGCTCCTCGCTAGTAATGCTCTTGCCTCACGGGTATGAAGGTCAAGGCCCAGACCACTCATCAGCGAGGCTCGAGAGATTCCTCCAGCTGTGCGCTCAGAACAACATGACAATCGCACAGCCTTCCACTCCAGCAAGCCACTTCCACTTGCTTCGCAGGCAGGCCTACACGGTTCCAAGAAGGCCGCTTGTCGTGTTTGCTCCTAAGTCCATGTTGCGCCTCAAGGCGGCTTCCAGTTCAGTAGCAGACTTTACCGAAGGTAGCTTCCGGCCCTTGATAAATGACCAACAGAACTTGGACCCGACAAAAGTTACCAAGCTTCTGTTCTGTTCCGGCAAGGTCTACTGGGACCTGTTGGCGGAGAGCCAAAAACGTGGCGCTGGTGACACTGCAATCGTTCGACTTGAGCAGCTCTACCCAACTCCTGTCGAGGAGATGAAGGCCGCGATTTCTCAGTTCCCAGAAGCGGAGCTGAGATTTGTTCAAGATGAGCCGGCGAACCAAGGAGCCTGGACCTACCTGGGGTTGTTTATGCCCAAGTACGGTGTCAACTTCAAGGTTGTTGCCAGAGCAGCCTCCGCTTCTCCGGCAACTGGTTCGGCAAAGAGGCACGCTGCCGAGCAAGCAGACTTAGTCAATAGAGCATTTAGCGACTGATGCCTGATCTGCGCGTCGTTATCCTCGGAGATGAGCTTCTTACTGGAGCTGGTGACCCCAAGGGTATTGGCTGGCTAGGCAGAGTTCAGGCCCGACTACCAGGAAACAGAGACGTCGCAGTCTTTGCCCTGCCAATGATCGAGGAAACGACCTCGGATCTTTTAGGTAGATGGAAAACTGAAGCGACAATCAGGTTTTCCAAGGAAAGTGAAAACTACTTGGTCTTAGCCCTTGGATCTAGCGACGTTAGATCCGGCATAACCATATCCCGCTCCAGATTGAACCTCGCCTCGCTACTAGACGACGCGGTTCGTAAGGGTATCAAGGTTTTAGTTGTGGGCCCCACCCCCACCGGTGTCCCAGAATTTGACTCCGCGGTCAGGTACCTATCAGAGGGCTTTTCGGATGTTGTTAAGCGACGACAGCTTACATACGTTGACTGTTTTAGTCCTCTAGTCGAGCATGAGGGTTGGCTGTCAGAAGTCACCAATCACCCAAAGCAGCTACCCGGTCAAGTCGGCTATGGGCTAATTGCCTGGTTGGTGTTGAACCGCGGTTGGTTCGAGTGGTTGGGTCTAGCCCAATCCGATTAGTCGTGTTGCTGGATCTCTCTTAGTCGATCCATGACTCGTTCCGCCAACTGCTCAGCGGGAACTTCATCGCACGCACGCTGAATTACCTGATTGAAAATAACCTCAATGTCGTAGTGGCTTTCGCAGGAATCGCAGTTAGCAAGGTGAGCGGTTACTTGCTCAAGCTCTTCTTCGTGAAGTTCGGAGTGCAGGTATTCGTGGACGCCATTTTTTACTTCTTCGCAGTCGACTTTTTTCAACCTTCGACCTCCACTCCTGTGTCGTAACCTTCTTGCTTTGCATACTCTTGCAACAAAGTTCTCAGTAATTTCTTCCCGCGGTGCAATCTTGACATAACAGTACCGACCGGTGTGCCCATAATGTCGGCTATTTCTTGGTACGGAAGACCCTCTACAACTGCGTAGTAAACCACCATGCGGAATTCTTCCGGGATTTGGTCAAGTGCATTTTTTATGGCCAGCGAGGGAAGGTTCTCCATCGCCTCTATCTCGGCGGACCTCGATGACCTTGAAGTTACTGACTCCCCCTGGCCAACTTGCCAGTCCTCTAGATCGTCCAGGGCGGTCTTCGCTTTATCCTTGGCCTTTTTGTTGTAAAGATTTATGTGAGTGTTGGTCATTATTCGAAACAGCCAGGCCTTCAGGTTGGTGCCCTGCTCAAACTTTTCCCAAGCCACGAAAGCCTTTGCGAGGGTTTCCTGCACCAAATCCTCGGCGTCGCTTGGGTTTCTGGTCCATCTTAGAGCAGCTCCGTATAGCTGAGGCATGATGGGCAAAGCCTGGGCTTCGAAGCTCCGGATTTTTTCAGATTTTTTCTCAGGCATTGTTCCTCAGTCTAACGCCCAGAAAAAAAGCAGGAGTGCGGTTGGGAAATTGGCGACAAAACCTTTCAAATTAGAGGCAGCCCGGCAAGCCGATAGCCGCCATTCCTTGTATCTTTGGAGTGATGATTGAGTTTTCAACCTGGCCCGCGCCGTTATCTTCTGCCGTTAGCGCCGAAGTTTTGCTGCCTGGGAGCAAATCTCTCACAAATCGTGAGCTGGTGCTCTCAGCATTGGCCGAACAGCCAACTGAACTTATCTCACCCCTGGTATCCAGAGATACCGAACTTATGATTGCGTCTCTAATGGCTCTCGGAACCAAATTCTTGTGGCAAGGTTCGGACTTGCTGATTACCCCCGGAGAATTATCCGGTCCTGCAAAAATTGATTGCGGTCTTGCCGGGACAGTCATGAGATTTGTACCTCCGCTTTCGATGCTGGCAGAAGGGGAAGTTAGCTTCGATGGTGATGTTGGGGCCAGAGCGCGACCAATGAAAACCACAATCGAATCATTGCAGGCGTTAGGGGCTGTAGTTGCTTCGGACGCCAACTCACTACCGTTCACCGTCATCGGCAAAGGGTCGGTCGCCGGTGGTGCGCTAACCATCGATGCATCGGCTTCCTCTCAGTTTGTGTCTGGGCTTTTGCTCAGCGCTGCCAAATTTGACCAAGGTCTGACCCTCACTCACAAAGGTCAGGGTCTGCCTTCACTTCCCCACATCGAAATGACCTTGCACACACTAAGAGCCAGAGGCGTTATAGCCGAAGCGATTGACAATTCCAGCTGGAGGGTAGAGCCGGGCCCGATTTCTGGTGGCAGACTCGTTATTGAACCTGACCTTTCAAATGCCGGACCCTTTCTTGCAGCAGCAATGGTCACCAACGGAACCGTCAAGATTCCAAATTGGCCAAGTGCCACAACTCAAGTTGGAGACCACTACCGAAAACTTCTGACTCGTATGGGTGCGAACATTGAAGTTACAAACGATGTCCTCACCATTTCAGGCGGAGGAGAAATTATTGGCATCGAAGCGGACTTGTCTGAGGCCGGCGAACTGGCGCCGACCATTGCAGCCCTCTGCGCACTAGCGGTTAGTCCAAGCAAGCTGATCGGCATCGGACACCTTCGGGGCCACGAGACGGACCGTCTCGCGGCTCTAGTGGCTGAAATAAATAAGCTAGGCGGAAAAGCTAAAGAGCTTGCGGACGGAATCGAAATTACCCCACAGCCCCTACACGGAGGAGTTTGGCGCACTTATCACGACCACCGAATGGCAACCAGCGGGGCGATTATAGGACTAGCGGTAGGTGGCGTTCAAGTAGAGAACATTGAAACTACCGCGAAAACGATGCCTGACTTTGCAAAGATGTGGCTTGAGATGCTTGGGGAATAATGACCTGGTCTAGGGCTGATCGAATGGATCTTGATGAGGACGATGTCCGCATCAGGCCAAACCCCAAGGGCTCCAGGCCAAGAACGAAGCGGCGTCCGGACTTTAGCAAAGCGCCACTAGGAATGGTCTTAGAGGTTCACTTGGCTAGGTATCGAATTCTTACCGATGAAGGTAAGGAAATAACGGCGACATTGGCCAAAGAGCTTCGCAAAGATGGCTGCGTGATTTGCGATCGAGTTCGACTAGACGGCGATGTCACTGGAGCCTCCGGTGCTCTGGCCAGAATCGTGGGCATTGAGCCTAGGAAAAATGCTCTGTCAAGATCCGCCGAAGACGGCGACTCACTAGAACAAACAATTGTCGCCAACGCCGATCAATTAGTGATTGTTATGGCCGCAGCAAATCCCGAACCGCGCTCAAGGCTAGTCGACAGATATTTAGTCGCTGCTTTTCACTCTGGACTAAAGCCGATTTTGATCATGACTAAGTGCGATCTCGCGGATCCAAAAGATTTCATCGACAGCTTTCAAGGGTTTGACCTGGAAATTATTCAAACCGCGGAAAATGCTTCGAACTTGGAATCACTAAAACAAATGCTCGCAGGCAACACAACTGTGTTTGTTGGGCACTCGGGAGTTGGCAAAACAACCATTATTAACCAAATAGCTCCGGATTTTATCCGTGCGACTGGGATTGTAAATAAGGTCACCGGTAAAGGACGCCACACCTCTAGCTCCGCTCATGCCATTAGAGCGCAGGGCGGCTGGCTGGTTGACACCCCGGGAATACGAAGCTTTGGCCTTTCAAACATCGATGCCGATGGCCTGCTCAAGGGCTTTTCGGACTTAAGTGATGCGAGTAGCGACTGTCCCCGTGGATGCACCCATCTGGCCGATTCGCCTGATTGCTCGTTGGATCAAAAAATGCTGGCCGGAGAAATTTCAGCCCTAAGACTGGACTCGCTTCGAAGACTGCTCGAGTCACTTTCCTCGGTAGATTAGGTAACAAGATGAACGATTTAGAGCTTGCCCAGGTCCTGGCGAATGCCGCCGATGAGATAGCACTTTCGCGCTATCGGGCACTTGATCTAAAAGTTGAAGCGAAGCCCGACCGGACCCCGGTAACCGATGCCGATCGGGCAGTTGAACAAAAACTTCGGGATTTATTGAAGCTTTATCGCCCAACCGACTCCGTTATTGGAGAAGAGTTCGAAAATACCGGTGACTCCCACAGGAATTGGATAATCGACCCAATCGATGGCACCGCAAACTATCTGCGAGGTGTACCTATTTGGGGAACATTGATTGCCCTTCGCGTTGATGATGAACTGGTTGCCTCGGTGGTCTCCGCACCCGCCCTGGCAAGGCGCTGGTGGGCTGCTAGCGGCAAGGGAGCATTCACAAGAGACATTGATGGCACGGTTAGAAAGCTTGCGGCATCGGGCATCTCAGAGCTTGCCGATGCGACTCTAAGTTTTAATTCATTGGAGCAATGGCGTGACGCCGGGTACCTAAATCAGCTCATGGAACTTTCAACCAAGGTTCATAGAACTCGTGCTTATGGCGACTTCCTGAGCTACATGTTCGTAGCCGAGGGCGCGATTGAAATCGCATCCGAGCATGACTTGAAGATTTATGACATTGCAGCATTGGTTCCAATTCTGCTCGAGGCTGGCGGCATGATCACGTCATTTTCCGGCCCATTAGAAAACGACACCTCAACAGTTTTGGCAACTAACGGAAAGCTTCACGAAAAAGCACTTCAAATTCTTCAGACAGACTCTTAGCTTTGACCGAACGACGAACTAAATGGCTGGCGATCGTAGCGATCGCGATACTCGCACTTAACATTAGGACTGCCGTTGGCTCATTCTCGCCCTTGGTTACCTACATTCAAGAGGAAATCTCGCTCCCCATTGTGACCATTGGCCTACTTGGGATCGCCGCTCCGCTAGCTTTCGCAATTGCAACCACGATGTCAAATGTTCCAACAAGAAGAATCGGTGTTGAAAAAACACTTATCGCCACCTCTCTGCTGATTATTGGTGGTCATGTTCTAAGGGCTCTGTCCTGGGACTCGACTGCCCTATTTGTCGGCAGCATGATGTGTCTTTTGGGCATGGGTATTGGAAACATACTGATGCCCGTCATGGTTCGTAAGTATTTCCCAAACCGAGTGGGCTTGATCTCTAGTTTTTACATTTCACTAACAGCGCTCAGCGCATCAGCAGGGTCATTTTTGGCTGTTCCATTCGCGGAATTAGGCGGCTGGCGCTTTTCGCTCGGACAGTGGGGACTAATGGCGGCACTTACCTTGCTGCCGCTTATTGCCCTTCGAAAAAACTCCACGCCTGAGAAGCCCCTGCCGGGTGTAGCCAAGCAAAAAGCAATCTGGCGCTCGCCAACAGCTTGGGCAATATTCGGGACCCAGGGCATGACTTCGGTATTCGGCTACGTGAGCTTTGCGTGGCTGCCGCTTTTATTACTTGAACACAATTCGGTTAGCGTGGCGGAAGCCGGCGCACTCTTATCACTCTTTGCAATTTTGGGACTTCCAGCAGCACTCATAGTCCCCGGACTAGCAGTCAAGTACAAGCAGCTCCACGCTCCGATTATTTGGTTCTCAAGCGCTATGGGTATGACCGGAGCCCTGGGTATTCTTTGGACCGACGGGGCACACCTCTGGATTTGGGTTGCGGCCCTGGGCCTTGGGCCGACGATGTTCCCGCTTGCTCTTACCCTCTACAACCTGCGCTCAAGAGAGCGGAGCACGGTGTTAGCCGTCAGTTCCTTCGGTCAAGGCATGAGCTACACAATGACAACAATTATTGTATTTTCGGTGGGAGTCTTCCGAGAAATTACCGGAGGCTGGGAATTTACATTGTGGATGTTCTTTGGGGTTGCGTTATTTAGCGCGTTGATGGGGATTCAAATTGCTAAAAACCACTTTGTTGATGACGAGTTAGTCCACTAGAGCCAGCGGCCTGCCTTGTGTTCGGCCAAAACTGTTCTCACTGTTCCGGATCTTCCTCTAATCACCAAGGACTCGGTGATTATTGTCGTACCAAGTTTTTTGACACCGGCGAACAGCATTCCGTCTGTCACTCCGGTGGCTACAAAAAACGTGTTGTCAGACTTCACCATTTCGTTGTTCTCGTAAACGTATTCAAACTTCAAGCCAGCCTCTAGGCCGCGCATTTTTTCTTCCTCGTCGCCGGGAGCAAGAATGCCCTGAATAAGACCACCCAATGCTTGAATACCGCAAGCGGTAATGATCGCTTCGGGCGACCCGCCCTTGCCGACGCACATGTCGATTCGTGAATTTGCCCTAGCTGCCTGAAGGCCACCGGCAACATCACCGTCTCGAAGCAACCTAGTGGCTGCTCCGGCGCTTCTGATTTGATCCACTAGTTCAGCGTTGTATTCGCGATCCAACACTGCCACCAGAATCTCAGTCATCGGCTTCCCGGTTACTTTTGAATAGGCACGGAGGTTTTCATCCATCGATTGCCTAATGTCACACACACCGACGCCGGCGGGGCCGGTCACAAACTTGTCCATTTTGAAAACCGATGAAGCATCAAGCATGGAACCGCGATCCGCTACCGCTATCACAGAGATAGCATTCTGCCTTCCGGCTGCGGTCAATGATGTGCCGTCGATTGGGTCCACCGCGATGTCAACCTTAGGGCCGTTACCGGTTCCAACGATTTCACCGTTGAACAGCATTGGAGCGTTATCTTTTTCGCCCTCACCGATAACTACAAGACCCTCAAAGTTGACGGTCCCCAAGAAAGCTCGCATTGCGTCGACTGCCGCGCCATCGGCCGCATTCTTATCGCCTTTTCCAATGAAAGGATAGGCACGAATTGCCGCGGCTTCGGTGGCTCGCACCAGCTCCATTGCCAAGTTGCGGTCGGGGTGCAGTTCCGGGGGCAATGAATTCATGCTCTTAGGTTACTGAAGCCAGATGTGCTGTCACGCTTAGTTCGAAAAATCAATGCCGTAGCCGGAGCACTTTTCCGCGATATTTGCGGTTAGTTCAGCGACCTTGTCCGAAGTTCCCTGAGCAGGGCTTGATTGGCTTAGTTGTTTGGCGAGCTCAGCCAGGTCAGCTGCCAATTCAGTCGAGAGTAAAAAATCGACTTGGTCTCCGACAATCGAATCGAGCTGAGCAACTACGCCGGAGTCAACTAAACCCTGCTGATACGCACCAGAAATACCACTCAGGGTTGAACTGAGCGCCTTGCATGCAGCAGCGTCGGCTGCAGTGGAGGCTACTTCTTGGATACTGCAGCCAGCAAGGCCAAATACGCCTACTCCGAAGAGGACAGCCAAAGTGAGTTTCTTCATCGAGACAAACAGTATTTGCGATCGCTCTGATTTTGACTTAGCCACTCTTGCCAAATCAATACCCAAGCCGTAACAATTGGCAATAAGGACTTATGCACTCCCCACTCTGGTTAGAATCTTGGAGCCTCAACTTTTAGGACTGATCTTTTGCGTATTTACAACAACATCACCGAAGTGTTCGGAAACACCCCTCTGGTGACCCTCAACAAAGTAACCGACGGAGCTAAGGCGACTGTGCTTGCCAAGCTTGAGTTTTACAATCCGTCGTCCTCAGTGAAGGACCGACTTGGTATCGCCATGGTGGATGCCGCAGAGAAATCAGGTGAACTCAAGCCTGGCGGGACTCTTATTGAAGCTACCAGCGGAAACACTGGAATATCGCTGGCCATGGTGGGTGCGGCACGCGGCTACAAGACCATTATTGTCATGCCGGACTCCATGAGCATGGAGCGCAAAATCTTGATTCGTGCCTACGGTGCGGAGCTAGTACTCACTCCTGCAGCAGAGGGCATGAAGGGGTCGGTTGCCAAAGCCGATGAATTGGGCAGGACAATCGAAAACGCAGTCATGATGCGTCAGTTTGATAATGAAGCCGGACCCGACATTCACCGAAGGACTACCGCCGAAGAGATTTGGGCTGATACCGACGGCCAAGTCGCTGCCCTTGTTGCAGGTAGCGGCACCGGCGGAACGATCACTGGAACATCACAGCGTCTAAAAGAACTGAACCCAAAGATAAAAAGCTTCGTTGTTCAACCTGCCTCTTCTCCACTGCTGACCGGAGGCGATGCGGCCGGACACCCACTCGCTGGAATCGGACCCAACTTTATCCCCTCTATTCTCGACACTAGTAGCTATGACGAAGTCATCAGCGTCGAAAACGCAACCGCCTTTGACTTCGCGAGGCGAACTTCGGCCGAAGAGGGCATTTTGGCGGGCATCTCCTCGGGAGCCGCTCTTTGGGCAGCCTGCCAGGTTGCAACTCGTCCAGAATTTGAGGGCAAGCAAATAGTGGTAATAGTTCCCTCATTTGGTGAGCGCTATGTGTCTTCAACTCTCTACCGCGACCTCCAAGACGAATACCAGAGCAAGAATTGAGCATTAGAGAAGACATTCGCGCAGGACTTGAGCGGGATCCAGCCACATTGAGCGCCTGGGAACTCTGGTTCACATCCGCCGGACTTCACGCAGTTTGGCTATATCGTCTAGCTCACAGACTGTGGAAGCTCCGGCTTCGCACGCTCTCAAGAATGGTTTCAAACCACGCTAAATTCTTTACCGCCATTGAGATTCACCCCGGCGCAACAATAGGTAAGCGGTTCGTGATTGATCACGGCGTGGGAGTTGTAATAGGCGAAACAGCAGTGATCGGAGACGATGTGCTGGTTTACCACGGCGTCACCCTGGGCGGTAAAACCTTGGACCCAGTAAAGCGTCACCCCACGGTTGGAGATCGAGTAATTATCGGTGCGGGAGCAAAGTTGATTGGCAATATTCATATTGGCAATGATTGCGCAGTTGGTGCTAACGCCGTGGTTACCAAAGACATGCCGGCCGGAACAGTTGCGGTCGGCGTGAATGCCAGATTGCTAAACATCACCGGAGATGACCTGTACCTGATCTAACTATTGATCCACTGCCGAAAACGATTCGCTTAGGTATTTAGGCTGGGGTTTCCGGAATCTCTCTTTTTTTCTCCGTGCCACCTGCGAAGTAAAGCCCGATTGCAATAAGTGGCAATCCAACGGCTAGACCGATAGTGATTGGCTCGTTCAAAAACACAATGCCCAATGAGAGAGCTACGGCAGTGTTGACGTAGGTAATCAAAGTGGCTCTGACTGGCCCAACTTCTTGAATCAACATGAAGAACACCACAAATGCCAACGCCGAACAAACCAGGCCCAAAACTATGATCGCCCATATGCTCGAGGTGGTCGCCAGAGCAAGCTCATCCCCCAAGCCGGGCAAAGAAAAAGGCGCGTATACGATGGAAACCATCGCCATGCTGACACCAATTACCCCTGCGCTCGGAACATGGTTCAGCTTTCTGCTGGCGATAATCGGTGCGATCGAGTAGCCGACCGCGGCCAGAATGACCATCATCACAAATAGCGGATTCACTGCCCCGAAGAATGAGTCAATTCCAACCAACACGACTACACCGAAGAAGCCGATCACCATTCCAGCCAACGAGCGCGGACGAAGAGCCTTACGGTCTTTCAGGAAAATAGCCAACACCGCGACGGCAAAGAATGGCACGGTAGCAATCAGTAGGCCTGCAAGACCGGAAGATATATTTTTCTCAGCCTCGGTAATCAAGAACCAAGGCCCCACCATCTCGATGAGTCCAAACATCACCACATACGGCCATGCTTTTAGCGCCGGCTTTAGCCCCCCGGTCAAAGCGGCATATGGAATAAGAACCAGTGCACCAAGAAACGTCCTGGCAAACACAATTGTTGGTGTGGAGAAACTTTCTAGGGCAAGTGCGATGAAGAAGTATGGAAGGCCCCAAAATAGGCCAGCCATTAAAAAAAGAACCAAGCCTCTTGTCGACACCTGCCAATAGTAGCGTCTAGGACTAATAGTCAGTGAACTAGTGTTGTGACAATTATGACTAACGACTTCTTGAAAAAACCTGCCGAAACTTCCGCCGAATTACACCCTTTGATTCGTGACCGTTGGAGTCCGAGAATCTTTGATCCAAGCTACAAAATGTCTTCCGACGAAGCTGCGAGCCTTGGCGAAGCCTTCCGCTGGAGCCCGTCGAGTAGCAACCAGCAAAATTGGCACGTGGTGATACTGCGATCTGGAACCGATCTATTTGGGCAAATATCAGAATCAGGACTAAAGGGATTCAACCAAGCTTGGGCTCCACAGGGCTCCGCCTATGCGGTGTTGCTGGCTGATACAAAATTTGATGGCGAACCTAGGAACCAAGGTGGTACCTTCTTCGATGTTGGACTTGCAGCGAGCCAGCTGGTTACCCAATCCGAAGCCATGGGACTGAAGGCCCACTTCATGGGAGGCATCAATCACGATGTCGTCTCAGACATAGTCGGCGCTAAGAATCGGGAAGTTATCTGCGTGATTGCAATTGGCAAGCAAGGGACAATTGAAAACCACAGCCCAGAGTTAGTTCAGCGTGAAGTAGAGAAACGAACTCGCAGAGACCCGTCCGAAATCTATTCAATAGATTCCAAAATCGTTTAGTTCTCGGAAGCGCGCTTTCTTGAAGAAACATTGCGTGCCCTAACGTTTGCATCTAGCTCCAGCTTTCTTATTCTGGTGGCTTCCGGCGTAACCTCGACACATTCGTCTTCGCGAGCAAATTCAAGGCACTCTTCCAAAGAAAGCTTCTTTGGAGGCGTTAGGCCGACAAAGTTGTCAGCGGAAGCAGCACGCATATTTGTTAGTTGCTTCTCCTTAGTGATATTGATGTCCATATCATCAGCCCTGGAGTTTTCTCCGACGACCATTCCGGCATAAACCTCGCTGGTTGGCTCCACAAAGAATGATCCGCGCTCTTGCAGTGCGATCATCGCAAATGGTGTTGCAACACCGGCACGGTCTGCCACAAGCGAGCCATTCTGACGAGTAATAATCGGTCCGAACCATGGCTCGTAGCCGGCGGCAAGTGCGTTCGCGATACCAGCGCCCTTTGTTATGGTCAAGAACTCAGTTCTAAATCCGATAAGGCCGCGTGATGGGACCATGAACTCAATTCGCACCCATCCAGTGCCATTGTTGGTCATGTTGACCATGCGGCCCTTGCGAGCAGCCAGAAGCTGCGTGACAGCACCCAAGAACTCGTCTGGAGTGTCAATGGTCAGGTCTTCAACCGGTTCGTGAACCTTGCCATCGACCTTCTTGGTAACTACCTGTGGCTTACCAACTGTTAGCTCATAACCCTCGCGACGCATCTGCTCAACGAGAATGGCTAGAGCAAGCTCACCTCGTCCCTGAACCTCCCAGGCGTCTGGACGCTCGGTTGGGAGAACTTGAATCGAAACGTTACCGATCAACTCACGGTCTAGGCGGTCTTTCACCAAACGAGCGGTTACTTTGGCACCCTTGACTCGGCCTGCCATAGGAGAGGTATTAATACCAACGGTCATCGAGATCGCAGGATCGTCAACTGTAATTAGCGGTAGCGGCCTAACATCATTTGGGTCACAGAGTGATTCACCAATGGTGATGTCTTCGATGCCGGCAACAGCCACGATGTCTCCAGGACCAGCACTCTCGATTGGCATACGCTCCAAAGCTTTTGTACCAAGCAGCTCTGTAATCTTCACGTTCTGGGTGGTTCCATCCTGACGAGCCCAGGCAACTGTCTGGCCCTTCTTGATTTCGCCGTTGAAGATCCTAAGCAGTGCTAGACGACCGAGGAATGGCGAAGAATCAAGGTTGGTAACGTGTGCTTGCAGTGGAGCACCCTCTTCGTAAGAAGGAGCCGGAATGTACTTCAAGATTGCTTCAAACAGTGGCTCTAGGTCTTCCGAGTCCGGAAACTCTCCATCGGCTGGCTTGTTCAGTGATGCCCGACCAGCTCGGCCTGACGCATAAATAACAGGTAGGTCCAAGATTGCATCGACATCCAAGTCTGGAATAGTGTCGTGCAAATCAGAGGCGAGGCCTAGGAGTAGGTCGTGACTTTCCTCAACCACCTCGTCGATTCTGGCGTCCGGACGATCGGTCTTGTTTACAAGTAGCACCACGGGCAGTCTTGCTTCAAGTGCCTTACGAAGCACGAACCGAGTCTGTGGCAATGGGCCCTCTGATGCGTCAACTAGCAGTAGCACACCATCAACCATGGACAAACCACGCTCAACCTCGCCGCCGAAATCAGCGTGACCCGGGGTGTCAATAACGTTTAGGACAATCGACTCACCCTTGGCTGCAGGTCCTTCGTAGCGAACAGCAGTGTTCTTGGCCAGGATGGTAATTCCCTTTTCACGCTCAAGGTCGCCGGAGTCCATGACGCGCTCGTCCTGTGCTCCGTGGGAGGCAAAAGAGCCGGTCTGGCGCAACATGGCGTCCACCAAAGTAGTCTTACCGTGGTCCACGTGGGCCACGATGGCTAGGTTCCTAAGCGCGTTGTTTTTCATTTTTATATAGACCTTGGGTTGGTAAAATTCTGAGGAGGCTGGAATAGCCTTTCTAAGCTTACGGGTATTCCGCCTAAACTCGCCATATGCCGCGAAATTTGCCTAGCTACGAAGACGCCCTGGTTTCAGCTCATTCAAAGCTTGAAGTTCTTCTTAACACAAAAAACACGGCCATAGTTCTGATTGACGGCAGAGCTGGATCCGGAAAGTCGCGTTTTGCCGGTGAGCTTGCAGAGCTAATTTTTCAATCAGAGAAGCAACTCCCCAAGCTAATTCACATGGACGATTTATATCCTGGCTGGGATGGCCTCAGGGCAGGATCGTCTTATCTAAACCGAAGCATTCTCGGGCCCATTTCTAAAGGAAAGCAGGCCGATTGGCAGGTATGGGATTGGCAACTTGGTGCGCGAGGCATGGCAAGCGAACCAGCGAATGGTTGGCGCAGTTTCGAAGGCGGCAATCTAATAATTGTGGAGGGCTGCGGCTCTGTTTCTGTGGCATCCAGCGAACTAGCGGACCTAACCATCTGGATCGAGAGTGACTCAAGCCAAAGAAAGACGAGATTCTCCGCAAGAGATCAGGGGCAGTTTGACTCTTTTTGGGCAGCTTGGTCTATTCAGGAAGATGAGTTTTACGAGCAAGAACAAACAAGTGAGTTATGCGAGATTAGGGTGGAAAACTAGACGCGGTTTGCCCGCCAAGTTCGAACTCCAGCAATAACGCTGAGTGTGATTACAACAAGTGCAATTATGTAGACCGCAGATCTGACTCCCGGGATCGAATAGGTAAAGTAACCGGCGGTAGTTAGTCCTGATCCCCAGACAATCGCACCAACTGCGTTTGCACTAAAAAACTTGTAGTAGTTCATCTTGCTGATGCCGGCTAGGGCGGGCATTATTACCCTGCCCCAGGGCACAAATCTTGCAACAACAATCGACCACCAGCCGTAGCGCTCGTAAAACTGATCCGACCTCGCGATGGCTTTTTGTAACCAGTTTCCCTGACGTTTATCGAGGTACGGGCGTCCGTAGTGCCGGCCAAGCGTGTAGCCAACCTGATCGCCGAGCCAGGCTGCTACTCCAACCCCTATAACCATGACAAAAATGTTAATTGAATCGGTGTGGGCTGCTGCAACCAAACCGGCAGCAAATACCAAGGAATCCCCTGTTATAAAGGGGATAAACGCTCCTATGAACAGGCCAGTGCCGGCAAATACCAGCCCAAAAACGACGGTGTAGAAAAGAAATGGGCCGATTACGTCGAACCAACTGACGATATCGTCAGAGACTGAGAGGCGAATTATGGTGGAAGGCACGTATCTAATTCTATCTCGGTAATTTCGCTAAAAAGCTTGAGTGCCAAAGCCGGACCTCTGCAGCCGAATTCAATGAAATGACAAGATGCCAGCAAGGCCCGTGGGGAAGCTTGCCAGAAGGGAACTTGGACGAGACGATATAGCCATGAATCACAATTCGGTGAGTACCGAAACTAGAGAGTTAATCGCTTCTGCAGCCAACCGATTATTGGCTGCCGGTGCGAACCCTGAGCAGCTTGCACTATCGACGCCTGCTCGCAGGCTTCTTGGGCTCCTCCCTTTTTCCAGCTCGTTCAAGAAGGCCGGCGAAGGCTTTTTGCTTGGCGCGCTCGTGGTAACTACCCATGGGGAGGTGTTTGAACCAGGCTTGATTATCAGGGCGAGCCTAAAGACTTTACCTGGCCATCAAGCCCAGAGCGCTCAAGAGCGTCTAGAACTGAGGAGAAAACTTCTTGCGGCGAAATTCCCCGAGGATAGGACTGTTTTGATTGACGCTCGTCGATTGCCGATTGACGACCTAGAGGCACTAGCGAATGAAAACGGACCACTGGTGCTAAGGGAGACAATTGTTGACGGGAATCCTGTAAAGCAACTGCTGGTCCGTTGGATGCCAACTGCTCCCGACTCAGGCCTACGACCCCTCGAGGATTATCTGAATGAACGTGTTGAGTTGGCGATAACCGGAATAGCCGAAGCGTAAGCTAACCAAGTGAGTGTTGCCGACATCGTCATGGTTATTGCTGGCCTGCTGCTCCTAATAGCGGGGGGCGAGTCCCTAGTTCGTGGCGCATCAACATTGGCATCTAAAGTGGGATTATCGCCACTGGTTATCGGTCTGGTAATTGTTTCAGCTGCAACCTCCGCTCCTGAACTAGCCGTGACGGTTGGGTCCGTTCTAGAAGGAGAGCCCGACCTCGCGGTGGGAAATGTCGTCGGAAGCAATATCGTAAATATTCTGATGATTCTTGGAATATCGGCAATCATCAGTCCGCTGGTCATCAAACGTCAGCTGATTAGGTTCGATATTCCGGTAATGGTCGGGCTTTCGCTATTGCTTGTGCTGGTGAGCCTAGACGGAAGAATCAGCGTATTTGATGGGATGTTGTTACTTGCCGTTCTAATTTTCCATATAATTATGAGCATTTTGATTGGCAGGCGCTCTGCTATCAAGCTGGATTATCAGCCAAATGAGCTACCGCTTAATAGCAAACCGACATCCATGTGGCTGGCCGCACTATTACTTGCAGTCGGGGTTGGATCATTGGTTCTTGGAGCTCAATTGTTGGTATCGGGGGCCGTGAATATTGCTGCCGGGCTCGGCGTGAACAGTCTGGTTATTGGACTTACCGTTGTCGCCCTTGGCACCTCGTTGCCGGAACTTGCCACCTCGATCATTGCAATCAGGCGTGGAGAGCGAGACATGGCGGTTGGAAACATTGTTGGAAGCAATCTTTTTAACATCGGTTTGGTGCTTGGTCTGCCAGCAATTATTTTCGGAGATGGCATTCCGGTGCCTTCGGCAGCGATCGCACTTGATCTTCCACTGATGCTCGCAGCGGCAGTTGCGCTGCTGCCAATTGCATTCACCGGCTTCATAATTGCGCGCTGGGAAGGCTTGATGTTCGTGGCGCTCTACGCCGCCTACACTCTTTATCTCGTTCTTGCATCAGCAGAGCATGACGCGGCCCAAGGCTTCACGATTATCATGCTCTGGTTTGTTTTGCCCTTACTGGCGGTGACAATTATTGCTGTCACTTCGTACGAGCTTGGTTTATTACGGGGCCGAAAAGAACGAAGCAAGCCCAACGGCGAATCGTGAAGCTAACTGGGTGTCAGTTGCTTGCTAAACGTTGAAGCGAAACTCCACAACATCGCCATCCTGCATTGTGTAGTCCTTACCTTCGATTCTGGCCTTACCGAGTGATTTAGCCTGCGCCATGGAACCCGCACTATCTAGGTCGCTGAAAGAAACGACCTCGGCCTTGATGAAGCCTTTTTCAAAATCAGTGTGAATAACACCGGCAGCCTGAGGAGCTTTGGCACCCTTGGGAATTGTCCAGGCTCTAGATTCTTTTGGCCCGGCAGTGAGATAAGTCTGAAGACCTAAGGTTTCAAAGCCAATTCGAGCAAGCTGGTCAAGGCCAGACTCGTTTTGCCCTAGAGACGCAAGCAGCTCGTTCGCCTCTTCCGGAGACAGATCGATAAGTTCGGATTCGACCTTGGCATCCAAGAAAACCGCCTCTGCCGGCTTGACTAAGTTCGCCAGTTCTTGAAGTCGCCCCGAGTCTCCAAGAACTTCCTCGTCAACATTGAACACAAACAAAATTGGCTTGGCGGTCAGCAGGCCGAGTTCTCGAATCGGCTCTAAGTCGATGCTCGAAAGAGAAAGTGGCGTCCCCGCGTTTAGGCAAGACAGTGCATCATCGATTACTATGAGCACCGACGGATCGGCTTTCTTGCCCTTTACTTCTTTTTCAAGTCTTGGTTTTGCCTTCTCGAGAGTTTGCATATCGGCAAGAATCAATTCGGTATTAATTGTTTCGATGTCTCCACCGGCATCAACCTTGCCCTCTACGTGAATGACGTCGCTATCGGCAAATCCACGAACTACTTGAGCAATTGCATCCGCCTCGCGAATGTTCGCCAGAAACTTATTTCCAAGTCCCTCGCCCTCTGATGCACCCTTGACGATTCCAGCGATGTCAACAAATGACACTGCTGCCGGAAGGATTCGCTCCGAACTAAATATCTCTGCCAGCCTCTTGAGGCGCACGTCCGGAAGATTCACAACTCCAATGTTGGGCTCGATCGTGGCGAAAGGATAATTCGCTGCCAAAACGTTGTTTTTAGTGAGTGCGTTGAACAGGGTGGACTTGCCAACATTGGGCAAGCCGACGATTCCGATAGTTAGGGCCACCGGCAAAGCTTATTGCCTCATACTTAATGTGTGGCCATGGAATTCATAAGCATTGATTTTGAAACAGCCAATTCTTCCCCGGCGTCCCCCTGCGCAGTGGGCCTCGTGAGGGTTTCGGATGGTCAAATAGCCGAGACGCTGTCGATGTTGTTTCGCCCACCTTTTCCAAACAACTGGTTCCACGAAGGAAATATTCGGGTCCACGGAATCAAGCCCGAGGATGTCCTGGATGCCCCCGAGTGGCATGAAGTGCTCCCAGAATTATTGCTTTTCACAGATGGTTTGCCACTTTTGGCTCACAATGCCGCATTTGACATGGGGGTGCTTCGTGCTTCAGCGGCGGCCGTGTCATTTGATTTACCAAACTTGAGCTATGGCTGCACGCTGCTCATGTCCAGGAAGACCTACAACCTAGACAGTTACCGCCTAAACGCAGTCGCCTATGCGATCGGGCACGAAGAATTTGCTCACCACGATGCGCTGGCTGATGCGGACGCCTGCGCCAGGATTGCGCTGGATATGGGTAACCGTCACGAAGTGGACTCTTTAGAGGACTTGCTGATCAAAACCAAGCAGCGTTTTAAGCCCCTATTAGTCTGACCCCACTGCGATACTTGGAACTATGGATACTGGACTTATTTCAAGCGGCACAGCCATTTGGGCAGGCGTCAGTGCTCTGCTATTGGGCCTAATAGTTGGAGCCGGATTCGGCATCAGATTCCAGAAGCGAAAATTAATTGGATCTGACCCGGAACTTGGGAGCAAACTGGCTGGTCTAGAGGCGACAGAAAAAGAGCTGCGCGCTCAGCTTCTAAAGGCCGATCAGGCCTCTGCAATTCAGGCTAATCAGCAAGACCAAGAAAATAAAGTTTTGGTTCAGCTGGGACCTGTAAAGCAACAACTTCAACAAATGCAAGATGTTGTCCAGCGCCTGGAGAAGGAGCGCACCGAGCAATTCAGCTCAATCTCCGAGCAGTTGAGAACCGCGGTCGAAACCGATGAGAATCTTAGAAAGCAAACCCAGCAGCTCTCCCAGGCGCTTAGCTCAAACAGCCTTCGGGGCGTCTGGGGTGAGACCCAACTTCGAAAACTGGTTGAGCTTGCGGGTCTAATTAAGCATGCAGACTTTTCCGAGCAGGCAACCATCACCACCGACACCGGCATGGGTCGGGCCGACATGGTTATCAACCTTCCCGGAGGCAAGTCACTTGCCATTGACTCCAAAGTTCCATTCAGCGCGTATCAGGAAGCCAGCGCAATCTCGGAGCTTGCAACCGGCGAAGAAGCCAGCAGGCGAGACCGCCTCATCAAGGATCACGTGGCCGCAGTGAGAAAGCACATCGACGACTTGGGCAGCAAGGCCTATTGGACTGGCTTAGGTTCATCTCCAGATTTTGTAATCTGCTTTCTACCGAGCGAGTCGCTGCTTTCTGCCGCCCTGGATTCAGACCCTGCGCTGATGGAGTACGCCTTCAAGAAAAACGTCGCGCTCTCATCTCCGGTTTCACTGTTTTCCGTTCTGAAAACAATCAACTACATTTGGCGCCAAAACGCAGATGAGTCGCAAGTGCGCTCGATGATCAAACTGGGCAGGGAGTTGTATGAACGTGTTGGAAAACTTGCCACTCTCACCTCAGACCTTGGTAACAAACTCACCTCTACGGTCAAGTCCTACAACGCCTTCGTGTCCAGCCTGGAGTCCAGAATGTTGGTGACCGCCCGGAAGCTAAATGATCTTGACGAGAATGAGCTCGGAATCGATTCGATAGGCGAACCCAAGCAAATCGAAGAATCTCCAACTGCGATGACCTCCAAGGAGCTTTCCGAAGATTGAGTCCTTTTCGCTATAGTGTTCTGGACGCGCCTACAAAGATGTGAGTGAAATTTCAGTTTTTACTACCCACCTTCAAGGAGTAACCATGGCAGGCAATTCCTCCATAGTCACGCTCACACCTGCCCCAACTCTCGACAGAACCTACTTCGTAAATAACCTAGAGGCCGGTGGAGTAAATCGTGCGACTCGCGTGGGCGAAGAGTTAGCCGGCAAGGGAATCAACGTTTCTAGAGCCCTGAGACTTGCGAACATAGAAGCCCCTGGAATCGTGCCAATCGGTGACTCAGACACTGGCGTCCTGGAGCGTACCGGTTCTGAATTTCTCACGCCTCTTTGGGTTGAAGGAACACTTCGTGTCTCAACCACAATCGTAGAAGAAAACGGACCGACCACAAAAATAAACGAAAGCCCAAGACCTCTGAAGCAAGCCGACTGGGACCACGTTCTAAGGCTCACCGAGGAGACTCTGGTGGCTAGCGGAGCCAAGTGGCTGGTTGTTGCGGGTGCGCACCCGGACATACTGGAAACAGGCAAGGCAATAAATCTTCAGCCACTATTTGATCTAACAAAGAAACTCGGTGTTCGCGTTGTGCTTGACACTTCCGGCCCCGCTCTTAGATTCTGGGCTCAGAATGGAAGCGCAACAATCATGAAGCCCAACGCCCACGAACTGGCTGAGTGTGTCGGTAGAGAGCTTGCAACTTTTGGCGACGTCATCGATGCCGCTCGCCAGCTAAACGGCTGGGGCATCGACTGCGTGATGGCCTCGCTGGGCGTAGACGGAATCCTTGCAGTCACAAGCTCGCACGCAATCCATGCCCGCACCGCTCCAGTTAAGGTCATCAATACCGTTGGAGCTGGGGACTCGACCATTGCTGGCTTCCTTGCTGCCTTAGCAACCCATCCGGTAGACGAAGCCGCCTACGGCGTCGGGTTCGATATCGCAGAGGGTATTTCCTCGGCGGTTCAATGGGGAGCGGCTAAAGTCCAACAGCCAACCAGTGGACTCCAGAGTATTGAAAACCTTGTGTCGGCTACCGTTGACCAAAGTCCAAACCGAGATCACCTTCTTGGTGAGCCAGCAAAGCCCTAAGGAGCAAACATCATGGCAGTTGTAACTTCCAACGAATATTCTGAGATGCTGAACCGTGCCAAAGCCGGTGGCTTTGCATATCCAGCCCTGAACGTCTCAAGCTCCCAGACGCTAAATGCAGCTCTTGCTGGATTGCAAGAAGCCGGCTCCGATGGCATCCTGCAGGTCTCCACGGGCGGAGCCGACTATTGGTCGGGACCGACAATAAAGCATCGAGTCTCCGGCGCATTGGCCTTTGCCGCGTTTGCTAAAGAGGTCGCAAAAAACTACGACATTAAGGTCGCCCTCCACACCGATCACTGCGCGGAAGATCAGCTTGACGGATTCGTGCGGCCGCTATTGGAGCTCTCGGCCGAGCAGGTCAGGTCCGGCGGAGAATCAATTTTCAACTCCCACATGTGGGATGGATCGGCAATCGCCCTGGATAAGAACTTGGTTATTGCAAAAGAGCTACTTGCAAAAACCCACAACGTGGGAGCGGTGCTGGAAATTGAAGTGGGCGCGGTTGGCGGCGAAGAAGATGGCGTTGAGGGTGCAATAGATGAGCACCTCTACACGACTGTCGAAGACGGAATCAAGACCATCGAAGCCCTGGGCATGGGCGAAAAAGGGCGATACCTTTCGGCACTAACCTTTGGCAACGTTCACGGTGTTTACAAGCCAGGCAACGTCCACTTGCGACCTGAGCTACTCGAGGAGATTCAGCGCGAAGTTGGCGCGAAATACGGCCAAGAGAATCCGTTTGACTTGGTGTTCCATGGCGGATCCGGATCAACTGACAAAGAGATATCCGATGCGGTTTCATTCGGTGTAATCAAGATGAACATTGACACCGACACCCAATACGCATTCACCCGGCCAGTCGTCAGCCACATGCTGAAAAACTACGATGGCGTTTTGCGCATTGATGGTGAAGTTGGCAACAAGAAGCTCTATGACCCGAGGAACTGGGGAGCCGCCGCAGAGGCAGGAATGGCTTCTCGAGTGATTCAGGCTGCCACACAGTTGGGTTCTGCTGGCAAGTCCGCCTGGTAATTTTCTAAAAAACCTCTCTAGAGGTAATTAGCGCTTTTTGTTCGATGTATCGTGCCCTGCGCCTTTTAGCTCCTTGCGAAGCTCTTTAGGTAGCGAGAACTGAATGTCCTCTTCTGCAGTAGTAACCGTCGATACGTTACCAAAACCCTTCTCATCGAGGTAGTCGAGTACGTCAGAAACAAGCTCTTCAGGTACTGATGCGCCCGAACTTACTCCAACTGTTGCAACGCCCTCAAACCAGGAGTCTTGAATTTCCGATGCAAAGTCGACTCGGTAGGCTGCTTTGGCTCCAGCCTCAAGAGCAACTTCAACTAGCCTGACGGTGTTTGAGGAGTTTGCGGATCCGACAACAATCACAAGATCAGAATCGGCGCCGATTTTCTTAATTGCTACCTGACGGTTTTGGGTTGCGTAGCAGATATCATCACTTGGTGGATTCTCTAGGAGTGGGAACTTCTCGCGAATCTTCAGGACAGTTTCCATTGTTTCATCGACCGACAAAGTAGTTTGAGAGAGCCAGATGACCTTGCTCGGATCCTTCACTTTAGCCTTGGCTATGTCTTCATTGCCGTCAATTAGCTGGACTATGCCTGGAGCCTGCCCGGCAGTTCCCTCGACCTCTTCGTGGCCTTCGTGGCCGACCAAAAGAATGTCGTAACCCTCTTTTTCAAAACGCTGCACCTCACGGTGGACCTTGGTTACCAAGGGACAGGTAGCGTCGATGGTTTGTTGATTCCTAGCTTCGGCCATCGCAACTACCGCCGGAGACACCCCATGGGCGCTAAAGATCATGACGCAACCCTCGGGGGCCTCGTCGACTTCCTCAACAAAGATCGCTCCACGACGCTCTAGTGAGCGCACAACATGTTTGTTGTGAACGATTTGCTTGCGCACGTACACCGGGGCACCGTAGTGGTCAAGAGCCTTTTCGACTGCGATCACTGCTCGGTCGACTCCTGCGCAGTAGCCTCTCGGGGCTGCTAGGAGGACTTTCTTGTTCGAGCCAGTGTCTTTTAGGTCGGTATTGTTGATAACAGTCACCATTCAATTCTACAAACCCCAGCAAGGAGGTCAGTTTGGAGCAAGCGGTCGGTAATGAGTTGCAATCCAAAGTTAGCACTGAGCATTCCCCTTGGCAGGTTTCGACGCTATCTAAATCGCTGAAGGACTGGATAGAGAAGCTCGGACGAGTATGGATTGAAGGAGAACTGCAGTCGTTCACCGAGCGTGGCACCAACATGTTTGGGTCAATCCGCGATCTAGACATCGAAAATTCAATTGAAATACATGCCTTTACCAACTCCGGCGCTGAGATAGCACCCGGACTTAGTCAGGGTGACCGAGTCGTAGCACTTGTGCAACCAGTTTTCTGGCCGAAAAACGGCAAGCTCACGATGCGCGTTATACAAATGCACAAGGTTGGGCTCGGAGAGCTTCTTGAGCGAATCGAAAAACTGAAACTGCAGCTAATTTCCGAAGGCCTCACTGATGCGAGCCAAAAAAAGCCTCTCCCTTTTTTGCCAAACAAAATTGGTCTCATTACCGGAGCAAAATCTGACGCTGAGAAAGACGTTCTTCAAAACTCCAAGCTGCGTTGGCCAGAGGTCGAGTTCGAAGTCATAAACACTCTGGTTCAAGGAGATCGAGCGGTGGCGGAAATCATTTTGGCGCTTGAGCAATTGGACCTGATGAGTGATGTTGACGTGATAATAATTGCCCGTGGTGGTGGAAGTTTCCAGGATCTCTTGCCCTTCAGCGACGAGCGCCTCGTGCGGGCCGCTGCTGCTGCGAAAACGCCGATAGTCAGCGCCATCGGCCACGAAAATGACCAGCCGCTTTTAGATTTAGTTGCGGACCTGCGGGCATCAACGCCCACCGATGCCGCTAAGAGAGTTGTCCCCGACATCTCAGAAGAATTTTCTAAGCTCTCCAATGCAGCAGAACGAATTTGGTTTCGAATGTCGTCATTAGTTGAGAACCAGCAGCAAAGCATCGCCTCGCTGAGATCACGGCCAGTTCTGGCATCCCCCTTCGGTTTCATTGATAACCAACAGGAGATCTTGACCCAAGCAATCAGAAGGCTTGGCGAAATCCTGGGCTTCCGAATTGAACGGAGCACTTCCGAGGTTGAACAGTTGCACGCGCGCGCTAGATCTCTTTCGCCACAACTAACTTTGGAGCGCGGCTACGCGGTGATAACTTCGGTCGATGGCAAAGTGCTCAACAAAGCAAAAAAAGGCCAAGAATTTAGTGTGATTTCAGCCAGTCAGGAAATTTCGGCAACAGTAAATGACGTTAAGGAGAGAGATGTCAAAAGAAATTAGTTCACTGAGCTACGAACAGGCCAGAGACGAGCTTCAGGAAGTCGTTCAGCAACTCGAGCAGCAGAATGTGAGCCTAGAGTCCTCAATGGCCCTCTGGGAGCGCGGTGAGGCTCTTGCTAAGCACTGCGAAGAGTGGCTAAGTGGCGCTCGCAAGAAACTAGACAAGGCTTCCAAGGAGCGTCAGACCAAGTGAGCCTCACTCCAGCGCAGCGCAGAGCAAAACAAACCATAAGAAACTTGGTCCTTTCGCTAATAGTCACGATGGGTCTAGTGGCAGCAATCTATCTGGGTGTTCCAAGAGATGACAGCAATCGAATCGCGGCGGTGGATTACCAGACGATTTCCATTGACGCATCGGCGTCACTCGGGCAGCAAGCTCTGAGCCCGGAGGTCCCCTCGGACTGGTGGGCAAACGCAGCACGCTTGGAGACGACTCTCGGAGTTGTGAGTTGGTACGTCGGATTCGTAACCGAGGAAAACCAGTACATTGGTTTATCTCAAGCCTTTGATTCAAATCCCTCCTGGGAGAGCTCGTTACTAAGCAGTAATTTCCAAGACGGACAAATTGAACTATCGGGATTGACTTGGGAAATTTGGCCAACAATAAACCCCTCTTCTCCTCCCGGGACCACCGAATATGCGCTGTTGCACCGACTAGAGAATTCTGTGGTTGTAATTTATGGAACAGCCGCGACCGCAGATTTTGAAGAGTTAGCAAAATCTATTTCATCTGAAATCAACTAGGAAACACATGGCCGAAGTTGTGACCTCCGAGCAGGCTTGGAGCAAGCTAGTGCGAGGTAATAAGAACTTCGTATCTGGATTCCCCGAGCACCAGCATCAAGACGCTGAGAAACGGCGAGAGCTGGCAGCAGAGCAGACTCCATTCGCAGCAGTTTTTGGCTGTTCGGACTCGAGGCTTGCAGCAGAGATGATCTTTGATGTCGGGCTTGGAGATCTATTTGTTATTCGAAATGCCGGTCAAGTGTTGGCAGAGACAATTCTGGGTTCTCTGGAGTTCGCAGTTGAAGTGATTGGCGTTCCTTTGATTCTCATACTCGGCCACGATCAATGCGGCGCCATCAAGGCTGGCATTGCCGCTCAAGAGGGAACGCTTGCTGCAAAAGGCGAGTTCATTCACAATATTGTGAATCGAATAACTCCCACCATTGAGCGTGGCCTTGCACTTGGAGAGACTTCTATAGACGAATTTACGAACCGTCACATCAAAGACACCGTCCAAGAAATGACCGAAAAATCATCGGTCATTCGTGAGGCAATTCAGGCAGGTCAAGTTGCTATCGTCGGAGCACAGTACAAACTAGAGCTTGGTGAAGTCCACGTAGTCGAATATCGTGGAAAAATCTAATAGACAGATAGCGAGAGATTGATGGAATACCGCATAGAGCAAGACACGATGGGCGAAGTAAAAGTTCCTAAACACGCTCTCTACCGCGCTCAGACTCAACGTGCGGTTGAAAACTTTCCAATCTCTGGAACTAGATTGGAAAAAGAACAGATAATCGCGCTGGCCAGAATCAAGAAAGCGGCAGCTCTAGCAAATGCCCAGCTGGGCATTCTTGAAGCTGCTATCTCCGCATCAATTCAGTTCGCTGCGGACCAGATTATTGCCGGCGAGCATCATGAGCACTTCCCCGTTGATGTATTTCAAACCGGCAGCGGTACCAGCTCCAACATGAACATGAACGAAGTCTTGGCGACTTTAGCCACTACTCACCTGGGTTCCGAGGTCCACCCGAACGATCACGTAAACATGTCGCAATCATCGAATGATGTATTTCCAACCTCGGTTCACGTTGCAATCACCAGCGCGTTAATCAAAGACCTGCTGCCATCACTTGACTACCTAGCCGGACACCTTGAAAAAAAAGCCGTGGCTTGGTCTGATCTTGTGAAGCCTGGCCGCACCCACCTGATGGACGCCACCCCGGTCACTTTTGGGCAGGAATTTGCCGGCTATGCAGCGCAAATCCGATACGCGATCGAGCGAGTCGAAGCGACCCTGCCGAGAGTCAGCGAAGTCCCGCAGGGCGGTACCGCCACAGGCACCGGCATAAACACACCCAAGGGCTTCCCCCAGGCAATAATTAGACATCTAGCCAAGGAAACCGGCCTCCCGATCACCGAGGCTCGTGACCACTTTGAAGCGCAGGGCGCGCGAGACGCGCTCGTGGAGACATCCGGTGCGCTTAAGGTTTTGGCGGTAAGCCTAACTAAAATCAACAACGATATTCGTTGGATGGGATCTGGCCCAAACACTGGACTCGGCGAACTGCAGATTCCAGATCTTCAGCCCGGTAGCTCAATCATGCCCGGCAAAGTGAATCCGGTCATCCCGGAGGCGGTACTAATGGTTTGCGCAAAAGTAATTGGAAATGATGCGACCGTGACTTGGGCCGGTGCAAGTGGAAACTTCGAGTTGAACGTTGCTATCCCTGTCATGGGGAACGCTCTCCTGGAGTCGATCAGGCTGCTTTCAAACTCAATGCGTGTTCTTGCCGACAAAACAATCGATGGCTTACTGGTGAATGAGGATAGGGCGAAGGCACTCGCAGAATCATCACCGGCGATAGTCACACCCTTGAATAAGGTCATCGGTTATGAAGCGGCCGCAAAGATTGCCAAGCACGCGGTGGCAAACAGTGTCACAGTGAAACAGGCCGCGCTTGATCTAGGGTATGTCGACGGCGACACACTGAGCCTCGAGCAACTTGACCAGCTGCTAGCAGTACTTCCTATGACCAGGCCACCCCAGTCATAACTGCCGACACCGGTGAATAGGAAACGACCAAAAACCCAATCAGAAGATATGGGCCTAACGGTATAAGCGTGCGGGGATTTAGTTTTCCAATTACCAAACCAACAAGACCGACGGAACTTCCCAACGCCAAACCAAGACTTAGCGAAAATAAAACCAAAACCGGCGAATGCCAGCCCAGGCAGATATGCATCGCAATCAAAAGTTTTACGTCGCCCATTCCAATGGCGCCGAATCTAGCTAGCAAGTATCCGACAAGAGCAGTGACAATTCCCATGGCAATTCCGGACGCAAAGGCCAGCCAGAAAGCCCCAAGGAAGCTGGCAAGCAGCGTTCCAGCAATGGCAGTGGCGATCAGAAAATAGGTGTATCTATTTGGAAGTCGATGTTCTCTAATGTCACTAACCGACAGCGGGATGGCAAGGGCAGCAATTAGTGCCATCGGGACCAGAGATAAGTAGCCTGCGGACATGACCACAAACTAGAACCAAACCGATGAAGCTGCTCTGGGTTATCCCCAGTTATTAGTCAAGTAGCTCGGTTACCAGCGCTGCAATTTCGCTTCGCTCGGATCTAGTCAGAGTGATGTGACTAAAGATTGACTGGCCCTTGAGCTTCTCTACAACCGACGCAACTCCGTCGTGCCTTCCGACTCGTAAGTTGTCGCGTTGAGCCACGTCGTGAGTCAAAATAACGCGGGATTTCTGACCTACCCGAGACAGCATCGTGAGCAGAACATTTCGTTCAAGGGACTGTGCTTCATCGACAATTACAAAGGTGTCGTGGAGAGATCGACCGCGAATATGAGTTAGCGGCAACACTTCCAAGATGCCGCGATTCATAACTTCCTCGATTACCTCTTTGGAAACCAGAGCCCCGAGAGTATCAAAAACTGCCTGCGCCCAGGGGTTCATTTTCTCGGCTTCGGTGCCGGGCAGGTAGCCCAGTTCCTGGCCGCCAACAGCGTATAGCGGACGGAAGACCATGATCTTTTTGTGTTGTCGTCTTTCCAGAACTGCTTCGAGGCCCGCGCAGAGTGCTAGCGCACTCTTTCCGGTTCCCGCCCGTCCCCCGAGTGAAACTATGCCCATTGCGGGGTCCAGCAATGAATCGATGGCCAGTCTTTGCTCTGCCGAGCGGCCATGAAGACCAAAAAGCTCTCGATCGCCCTTGACTAGGCGGATAGTGCGGTTCTCGCTAACTCGACCGAGTGCGCTACCTCTTTCAGAAACCAGAACCAGGCCGGTGTTCATCGGCAACTCCCTGGCCGACTCATGAACTAATTCCTCGTTGTCATAAAGGTTTGCCATGTCATCGCCAGAAAGAGACACCTCAGCAATACCACTCCACTCATCGGTTGCCAGCTCATGGAGGTACTCTTCGGCGTTTAGCCCAATGGATGATGCCTTTACTCGCATCGGAAGATCCTTGGACACGAGCGTCACTTGAAAACCTTCGTTTTGAAGGTTCGCCGCTACCGCCAAAATACGGGAATCGTTATCTCCTAGCTGAAAACCTGTTGGCAAAATGCTTTGCTCAATATGGTTTAGCTCTACCCTCAGAGTTCCGCCATCACCCACTTCTACGGGGAAATCAAGTCGCTCGTGCTTTTTTCGCAGATCGTCTAGAAGGCGAAGCGCCTTTCTTGCGAAGAATCCGATCTCCAAATCATTTCGCTTTTTCTCAAGCTCATTGATAACCACGATTGGCAAAACAACCTCGTGTTCGGCAAACCTGAACATTGCTTTGGGGTCGGATAACAGCACGGAGGTATCAAGGACAAATGTCCTCAACGAAGTGGGTGTCTGTTGCTTGGGCTTTTTGGCTTTTGGGCTCACCGCCTCAGGCTCAATTCCGGCTTTGTTTTTCGAATTGGTCCTAGGGCTTGAGGTATTTGCCAATTTGGCTCCTGTCGGTATGAACCTTTTTCTAAATCTAGACCTGCGTTTTTCGCAAGGAGTGAAAAGACACGCCGGATATCAAATCGTTCACCAAACTATTTGCTAACTTCCGTAGCGGCGATGCCTGCCTTGAAAGTCTCGAAGCGCCCGCAAAAAATCGACTCTGCGAAAATCTGGCCAAAGGGCCTCCGCGAAGTAAAACTCGCTATTGGCGCTTTGCCAAAGCAAGAAACCGCTCAGGCGCTGCTCACCGCTGGTTCTAATAAGTAAATCGGGGTCTGGTTGGCCCCCAGTGTATAAATGTTCCGCAATCAGTTCCGGGGTCATTACCTCGGCAAGCTGGTCCACGGTGCTGCCGTCTTTTGAGTGCTTCCGCAATATATCCCGCATTGCATCGGCTATTTCCTTGCGCCCCCCGTAGGCAATTGCAAGGTTCACATGGGTTCCCGAATTTTTACTTGTCACTTTTTCGACCGCTGCCATGCGACCAAGTGCTGTGGCAGGAAGTGCCTCCTTATCACCGACCATTTGCAATTTCCAACGCCCAATGTCAGCAAGCTCTTCGCTCATTGAGACGATGATGTCCACCAGTTCGGTGAGCTCTTGACTGGTTCTTCCCTTTAGGTTGTCGGTGGAAAGCAGGTAGAGGGTCACGTGCTTGACGCCCAGATCAGAACACCAGGACAAAAATTCGATTATCTTTTTTGCCCCGGCAGCGTGACCTTGGCCGGCGGCTTCGAAGCCTTGCACCTTTGCCCAACGTCGATTTCCATCCACCATCACACCAATGTGCTTGGGCATGTCCTCTTTGCTCAGGTTCCGCTCAAGAACTTTGGAATATAGGCCGTATAACAAATTCTGCACCTCTGAATGCTACCCGAAACAAATCAATGCCCTAGCCTTGGAAGCATGGCAAAGTCAGATTCCCCGGATCCGCTTCACATACCGCTCAACGAGCTTAAGGGCTCCGTCACGCAGGATGACTTTCGGCCAAGTTGGAGAGGTTGGATTCACACTGGAGTATTGCCGTTCGTAATCGCTGCCGGTGTTTTACTAATCGTTTTCTCTGATGGCTGGCAGGCCAAAACTGCTGCAGCCGTCTATTTCGCAAGCTCTGTTTTGCTTTTTGGAAATTCTGCGCTTTATCACCGCTTTAACTGGGGGCCAGTTACAAAAGTCATACTGAAGCGCATTGATCACTCAAACATTTTTTTGCTGATTGCTGGAACTTATACTCCGATGGCCGTCACCGCTTTGGTCGCTGATAAAGGCGTCTTGCTGTTGACAGCTGTCTGGGCAATAGCGCTTCTGGGAATCGGCTTTAGGATTTTTTGGATCAACGCACCCAGGTGGTTATACGTTCCGATTTATCTTGGAATGGGTTGGATAGCCGTTCTATTCGTTCCGGATTTCCTTGAAACAAACTGGGTCATGATGACGCTGGTAATTGTCGGTGGGCTGTGTTATTCATTAGGGGCCGTGTTCTACGGACTAAAGCGTCCGAACCCATCTCCGAAGCACTTTGGCTTTCACGAGATTTTCCATGCGCTGACGGTTGCGGCATTCTTCTGCCACTGGACCGCATGTTTACTTATTGGGCTGGATCCTCTTCTGGGTTCGATCGCTTTGGCTTCATAGGAGGCTCAGGCCGATCCGGCTTGGTAATTTCGATGTTTCCCAGCTCTTCTGCCGCGAGTTTTGCCCTGATTTCAGTGCGATAGCGAGTGGCTCTGACCCGGCGGTTCATGTCAAAAATTAGCGCAACGGCAATGCCGGCAACTGAAAAAGTGACAATAAAGCCAATGAGGCCGGGTGAGTTATAAGTGTCATCCGGCACTGGGATGGGAGTGGCAGTAACTTCGATCAATATCGCTAGCAAGAAATTCATTACTCAAGTATTCCACCTGTGCCTTAAACTTTTCTCACGATGAGTGCAAATGAAAATCTGCTAGCCGAGCGTTACGGAGCCAAGAGACCCAGTAACCTAGCCAGAAATCGAGTGCTTTCGATACTGGGTGTTACCGGACTTATCGCAATGGCTGGATATTTCGCGTGGGCAAACTACTCACCGGTCGTAAGCACCGACGTTGGTTTCCGAGTAATTTCAGAATGGCGTACTGAAGTTGACTTTGAGTTGAGTAAACCAGTCGATGCGGCTGTTGTCTGCTCTTTCGAAGCACTGGATAACAGCTTCGGAGTTGTTGGCTGGGCAGAGTACGAATTTGGACCTTCCGACACCGAAACCAACCGGTACACCATAAACCTCAACACATATTCGATGGCTGTAACCGGCTTGGTCGACGAGTGCAGGCTGCGTTAGAGTATTTATGGCTCGCTAGGCGAGCTGTTTTAATACCCGAAAGAGATTTTTATGAGCGACGACCTACTATTGACCCAAGCGGCCTTTGACAGGCTCATGGCTGAACTCACTCAACTAATGACAGTCGAGCGAGGGGTTATTAGCCGCAAAATCCAAGAGGCCCGCGAAGAAGGCGACCTGAAAGAAAACGGCGGCTACCATGCCGCTAAAGAAGAGCAAGGCAAACTGGAATCCAGAATTAACCGACTGCAAAACATGCTCGGTAACGCTCAGATCGGCGAAGCGGATCCCTCTGATGGAGTCGTAAAACAGGGGCTTGTTGTTAGCTGCAAACTAAATGGTTCTCCAATGGAGTTTTACCTGGGTAGCAATGAAGTCTTTGACGGCACTGAATTTCAGGCAAAAATCGACGAGGGAGACTTGGACGTTTACAGCCCAGATTCACCGATTGGCAAAGCTGTAATGGGACAAAAAGTTGGGAGTTCCGTGAACTTCAGCGCTCCAAACGGCAAGGAAATTGCAGTTGAAATATCCGGCCTAAAAAACTTTAACTTTTAGTCTTCGGTCATCCTCGGGCTGAGGCCCGCCGCCTTCAGAGACTCGAAAACCTCGTCGCGGTGAGACTTCCCACGAGTCTCAATACTCAAATCTAATTCAACTTCGCTTATTTGAAGCCCGTTGCCGTGCCTCGTGTGAAGAACCTCTACGACATTGGCTCCGGCGGCGGCCACGGCCTGTGCGGTAAGCACAAGCTGCCCGGGACGGTCTGGAAGCATCACAGCGATGTTTGTGTAGCGGTCAGATGCAGCTAGCCCGTGACGAATAACCCGCTGCAACAGCAGTGGGTCGATGTTTCCCCCGGAAAGTATGACGGCAGTTGTTCCGGAAAGTTTTACCTTGTTCGCCAAAATTGCCGCAACTCCAACTGCTCCACCGGCTTCGACTACAAGCTTTGACTTCTCCATGACAATGACCATGGCCTTAGCCATCTCGTCTTCGGTGACGGTAAGTATTTCGTCGACGTGCTGACTTATAAGATCGAATGGGATTTGACCAGGTTTAGCCACTGCGATTCCGTCTGCAATTGTGGGTGACATTTTTATTGCGACCGGCTTTCCGGCAGCAATGGACCCTGGATAAGCCGCTGCTGCCTCAGCCTGTATTGCAATCACCTTTATCTTCTTACCGCGCTTGGCAGCAGACAGTTTCGCAACCGTTGCAACGCCTGCAGCTAGCCCGCCGCCGCCCAAACAAACCAAGATGTTGTCGACATCAGGTAAGTCTTCAAGAATCTCGAGGCCCACCGTGCCCTGTCCTATAACTACGTCGCGATCGTCAAAAGGCGGAATCAAAACCGCGCCTGATTTCTCGGTAAATTCCCGAGCAGCCTTCATCGTCTCGTCGACAATCCCACCAGCCAGTATTACTTCGGCTCCAAAATCTAAGGTTGCCTGATATTTAGGAAGAGACGCGCCTATCGGCATAAAAATAGTGGCGTTAATTCCAAGTTCCTTGGCCGCGTAAGCCACGCCCTGTGCGTGATTTCCCGCCGATGCAGCAACCACTCCGCGCGATCTTTGCTCCGGTGAAAGCTTAGAAATTATGTTGTAGGCGCCGCGGAGCTTGAAAGAACCGGTTCGCTGCAGGTTTTCACACTTAAAAAATACCGGGGAGCCGATGTAATCGCTTAACCAGTCACTTTGAATCAACGGCGTTCTTACCGCGACATCGATGATGGTCTGCTGAGCCTCTTCGAATTGCTCTAGCGTGATTGGATCAACTGCTGCCATTAGGAAACCTCAAAATCTAAGAATGAGTAAAAGTCTAGTGATTTAGAAGCTCTTTCCAATTTGCTTGAGTCTTTCGACTCTCTTAGGAATCGGAGGGTGAGTAGAAAATGCCCGCTCCACGAGTCCGGGTTTCAGAGGGTCGTTTATGTACATGTGGGCCATCGCGGAGTTTGCCCGCTTCATAGGCTTCCCAAATTCTCCGAGCTTGACTAGAGCAGACGCCAGCCCATCTGGGTAGCGAGTCATCTGAACTCCAGATGCATCGGCCAGATATTCGCGTTGTCTTGACACGGCAGCTGAAACCAGCGGTCCGATTAGCCAAGCGATTATCATACCGACAACCCCCGCTAAGACAAGAATCAGACCGAGTTGACCGCTATTGCGATTGTTTCCCATTCTGGAATAGAAGGACATCCGAATTGCTATGTCCGCCAGAATTCCAACCGCAGAAATAAGTCCAAAAACTATCATGGAGACTCGGATGTCATAGTTTTTCACGTGCGACATCTCGTGAGCCATGACTCCCTCAAGCTCGTTGTCGTCCATGATCTCGAGCAAACCCGTTGTGACACCAACGACTGCGTTTTCAGGATTTCTTCCGGTAGCAAACGCGTTTGGGGCTGCCTCTTCAATCAGATACACCTTGGGCATCGGCATGCCCTGTGAGATGCTCAGATTTTCGACGATGTTCCACAACCGTGGATTGTCTTTTTTCTCAATTTGCTTGGCCCCACTAACGGCAATCGCTATTCGCGATCCCGCGTAGTACTGGATTAACGCGTAAACAATTGCAAATGCGACGATAAATATCGCACTGGAGCCGTTGCCGCTGTAGGAACCCCAAAGAAAGGCAATTCCTCCTAGAAGCAAAATGAAACCGGTGATTATAAATACGGTATTTCTTTTATTTCTGGCGATTGCCGAATACATGTGTGGCGCTTAGAACTTGACGGTAGGCGGCTCTGCAATAGCGTCGGGGTCTTCAACCTCGAAGAACTCACGCTCAGAGAAACCCAGGTTTGAGGCAAAAACATTATTTGGGAACTGCAAGATTTTGGTATTCAATTCGCGAACTCCGCCGTTGAAAAAGCGTCTGGCCGCCATGACTTTATCCTCGGTGTCGGTAAGCTCCCGCTGCAGCTCCAGAAAGTTAGTTGATGCCACCAATACCGGATAGGCCTCCGATACCGCAAAAAGGCTCTTCAGGGCTCCCTGAAGGGCTCCCTCGGCCTTTCCAGCTTGCGCTGGGTGCTCGAGCGCCTCAGGGGAGATGGTGGCAGCACGTGCCTTGGTTACGTTTTCAAAAACTTCTTTTTCGTGGGAGGCATAGCCTCTAACGGTTTCAATAAGGTTGGGGATCAAATCCGCTCTGCGCTTTAGCTGAACGGTGATGTCGCTCCAGGCCTCATCTACCCGAACCTTAAGGGCCACGAGAGCGTTGTATGTCACCCATAGGTAAAGCCCTAGGAGAACTACTAATCCGATTACGACCCAAATTGCAATATCCACATTATTCCTTAGCGTCTAGACCCAAAGACTATGCCCTTTTGCTGTGATGTATCTGACAAGCCTGGTGCCCCGAGTGGGACTCGAACCCACACTGTGACGATTTTAAGTCGTCTGCCTCTGCCATTGGGCTATCGGGGCAAAGGACAAAATCTCAAGGAATTCTCCGAGGTTTTTCGTCCTAGAACTTATTTTCCAGTTTTGGCAGCCCAGGTTTCAAAGAATAATCGTGGGTTACGCATTGCCTCGACACTTGATAGGTCGCGTCCCAGGAAAATGTTCCAAAACCAGCCCGACACAACGCGGATTTTGCGTTCCCAGGTTGGCATAGCAAGACCGTGGTAACCGCGGTGGGCTATCCATGCGACAAAGCCGGTTAGCCCAATTTTCCCGGATTGGAAAACGCCGACTCCAATACCAAGTCCAGCCACTGCGCCGAGGTTCTTGTGGTGATACTCGTGAGGAGTTTCTCCTCGAATGTCTCCGACGATGTTCTTGGCCAAAAGCTTTGCCTGGCGAACTGCATGCTGGGCATTTGGAACGCAGTAGCCACCGACTCCACCACCGGAGGTATCTGGAACAGCTGCTACGTCACCTGCAGTCCAGGCGCCCTTGACAACTTTTTTGCCATCTACAATTTGCAATTTAGTGTTGGCCGAAATCCTGAATCGGTCATCGAGTGGAAAATCGCAGTTCTTGACAATTGGAGCTGCCGCAACGCCCGCGGTCCAGATAATCAAATCTGACTCCATAGATTGTCCGGTCGACAAAGTAACCAAGCCCTTGTCAGCCGATGAAAGCTGAGTGTTTAGGTGCACTTTCGCATTCCGCTTTTCTAGGTTAGCTATCACCCATAGCGAAGTCTTCAGAGATACCTCAGGCATAATTCGTCCGGCTGCCTCAACCAAGTGAAATTCAATTTCTTCAAAGTCAATCTGAGGGTAGTAGCGAACCAATGACGTCGCGGCACTCAGAAGTTCAGCAAAAGCTTCCACTCCAGCAAAGCCTCCGCCGACAACCACGGTGGTCAACAATCGTCTTCGTGCCTTGCTGTTTTTGGGAAGTGCTGCTGCACGTTCAAAGTTTCCGACCATGCGGTTACGGATCTCAACTGCCTCTTCGACCGTCTTGATTCCAATTGCCTCTTCGGCAACGCCCTTGATCGGGAAGGTTCTGGTCACAGCTCCGGCCGTCATGATTATTTGGTCATATTCAAGAACTCTGTTTTTGCCACCGGGAACTTTAACCGTTGCTTTTTTTAGCTTGTGGTTCACCTTGGTCATGCTGCCGGCAATAAGCGTTGTCTTCCTCAGATGCTGACGGTGAGAGACGATAACGTGGCGAGGCTCAATTGAGCCAGCCGCCACCTCAGGCAAGAACGGCTGGTAGGTCATGTAGGGAAGCGGATCGACGAGCGTTATTTCAGCTTCGTTTTTGCCTAAGATTTTCTCGAGCTTCCAGGCAGTGTAGAAGCCGGCATAGCCGCCACCAATAATGAGTATCTGCTGCTTCGGCTTTGGATCAAATATTTTTTCAGCCACAGCTTTAGGGGTCTTTGAGTTCAATTTCGCAATAGTCATGATGTTTGCGCTGGTTACTTTCGTATTTTTCTACCCTGGCCCTCATTGCGCCTTTTGCGCAGTGCCAACCAGAGCAACGGTGCCGCGGGCGTTATAAGTACATAGAGTAGCGGATTTAAGTACCACGGCGCTTGGGAAGCTTGCGATTGAGAATAGTTTTGCGCGTCCGGCGCACCCACAAAACTCTCGGGTGCAATTTGGGTTACAAGATTTGAACCTTCGGGCTCCGCTGTTTCGGATGCTCGATAAAGATCTACCCAATAACTCAGCGAGCCAAGTGGGTTTGTCGTTGCCGTCAATGCCGATGCGATGGCGGCTGTTGGATCAACCATGCCAAACCCATAAACCTCATCGAACCCAGGTTCCCCCAAATCTCGGGTGGTATTAATCATTCGAAACACTATGTCGTTCGCACTGGCTTTAGGGTCTTGAGCCCTCATCAGAGCGACAACGCCGCTAACAATTGGAGTCGCAGCCGAAGACCCTGACCAACCAGCAATTTGATCCCCGGGATAGCTCCCAAAAACTCCAGCTCCTGGGGCACTTAGAGTAACATCGAGACCGGTTGTTCCTGATAGCAAAGTGGCCTCAAGGTCCTTGTTCAGTCCAGTTACTGAAATCACTCCCGGGATGGTTGCTGGAGAAGCTGGCCGGTAGTTTCCATCAGAGTCATTACCGCTTGCGGCAACAATTACAACATCGTTTTCAAAGGCGTATAAAAACGCGCTGTCCCAACTGATTGGCCAAGAGCTGGAGTCGCGACTAAACGACAGGTTTATTACATTCGCACCGGCGTCAACCGACCAGATAATTGCGGCCGCTATTTGAGCATCAGTGTCGCTCGAGTCAACACCCAAGCCAACAGAGACTGATAGCAGCTTTGCACCCGGTGCCACTCCGATGATTCCTCCGCTTTCAAGTCCCTGGCCGGCAATTAATGAAGCGACCATCGTGCCGTGATAACCACTGGAGCCAACCGGTGTTGTTCCTTTGGGCGTCCCCACCCTGGAAAAGTCAGCTCCCCCAATAACCGTGGATTCCAAATCCGGGTGGGTGACATCGATACCGGTATCAATGACTGCTACCACTACTCCCTCGCCACCCAGAGGTTTGCCCACCTTCTCCCCTAGCTCCATAAGCCACCAGTGCTCAGAGGGCGAGAGGGTTGCACCCAGTATCGCCATTGCCGTAATCCCGGCGGCTAACTGCACTTGCAAACCCCAGGGGACCACTCAAGGGCCTCGAGGGCAGCGTCTCCCATTGGGTTGACGCCCGGGCCCTTCGCTAACGAATGCGCAACCAGAGCATGAAGACACTTAACTCGCTCTGGCATGCCTCCGGCTGAAAAATTAGCCAGCTCCTCAACCGCTTCCAGCTCATCGCGCTCGGCCAGATACGACTTGTGCGCCGACAGATAAGCAGCTTGTAACTCCTCGCTGTTCGCCATCTCCAATTGCAATTCAGCCATGAACCCCGATGCTTCGAGGGTCGAAATTGCGGCAGTAGCTGCGGGTTGCGTCAAATAGTAAAGGGTTGGAAACGGCGTGCCATCATCTAGCCTGGGCGAAGTCTTGACGACAAGTGGACGCTCGCAAACGCAGCGCCTCGCTATCTCCAATATTCCCCTTGCCGGCCGGCCTAGCTGCCTGGAAACCTCATCAACGTCTTTTGCAAGCACCAAATTAATTACTCCTCGACCGGAGTTTCCATTGCCGAGCGAAGCAAAGTCTCCACCAGTGAATCCACCCAGTTAGCCTTAGCCGCTGAAACCTCTAGGCTTATCTCATCGGCATTCCGCTGCTGGGCAAGCAAGGCCCCCAAAGTTTTGGAAGTATCGGAAAAATCGAGACCCTCAGAGTCCATTACCAGGTACGAAACCTCTCCTGGGAGCACGTAGTAGAGCCTGTCTCTGGCTTGAGAGCGAATATAAACCGGATCCTGCCAGCGGTCTCGTTCTGCTTGCATGTCAACCACGGCGTCCTTAGCAAGCTGGATGCTCTGCTCCATCTCAACTATTTCTCGACGCTGGTTTAGATAACTCTGGACATCTGGGGAGATTAGATAAGTGCCAAGAATAATTACGAGAATCACGCTCACCGACACGCTGTTCAGCCTCAGCATTCGCTGAAGAATTCTCCCCTGGCTCAATGCCACCGGGACCTTTGACTCGCGTGAATTTGTCCGCATAACTATTTGATATTACGAGCTATAGCCCCAGAAGCCACTTTTCCCCGAGGCTAGTCGCGGTATCTAGGAAAAGCTGATCGTCCGGCATATTTGGCTGACTCGGCTAATTCTTCTTCGATCCTTAGAAGCTGGTTGTACTTAGCAACTCGCTCGGACCTCGCCGGCGCACCAGTTTTTATCTGTCCTGCGTTGGTTGCAACTGCAAGATCTGCGATGTAAGTGTCCTCGGTCTCACCGGAACGGTGAGAAATAATTGCGTTCATTCCGTGAGTCTGAGCTAGCCAAACAGCATCCATTGTCTCGGTAAGGGTTCCGATCTGGTTCACTTTTACCAAGATCGCGTTGCCCGCGGCCATATCAATTCCCTTTTGTAAGCGCACTGGGTTCGTGACATACAAATCGTCTCCCACCAGCTGAACTTTTTCACCCAGTTCCTTGGTGATGCTTGCCCAACCAGCCCAGTCATCCTCGGCAAGTGGGTCTTCGATTGAGACCAAAGGGTAGTTCTCCAAAAGCTCCGCGTAGTAGGCAACCATTTCGCCGGCTGTCTTCTTGACGCCCTCGAAGTTGTAGCTGGAGGTTGCTTCATCGTAAAACTCAGTAGATGCAACATCAAGAGCAAGTGCGATCTCCGTGCCGAGCTTGTAGCCAGCCAATTTGATCGCCTCTGAAATAAGATCCAGGGCCGCCCTATTGGTCGGAAGGTCAGGAGCAAAACCGCCCTCATCTCCCAAACCGGTTGCCAAACCCTTCTCGGTTAGCAACTTCTTGAGTGTGTGGTAAACCTCAGCGCCCCATCGCAGTGCCTCGGAGAATGACTCAGCCCCGAGTGGAACAATCATGAACTCTTGTATGTCAACACCGTTATCGGCGTGAGCACCACCGTTGATTATGTTCATCAGTGGAACCGGCAGGACGTGGGCGTTTGAGCCTCCCAAGTAACGATATAGAGGCATGTCAACCGACTCAGCTGCGGCTCTTGAGGTCGCTAGTGAAACACCCAAAATAGCGTTCGCGCCTAGCTTGGCTTTGTTTGCGGTGCCATCAATGCGCATCAGCTCGATATCGACTGCTCGTTGATCGGTGGCGTCGAAATCTAAAAGTGCCTCATCGAGAGTCTCGACCACTGCCCGAACGGCATTCTGGACACCTTTACCAAGGTAGCGATTTTTATCGCCGTCGCGAGATTCGTGAGCCTCAAAGGCTCCGGTAGATGCGCCAGAGGGGACGGCAGCTCTGCCGAACGAATTGTCCGAAAGAAGCACTTCAACCTCAACCGTTGGGTTGCCTCGAGAGTCCAGGATTTCGCGGGCGCCGATCGCAGTGATGATGGACAAGATGTCTCCTTAGCTATGGGTGAATAGAAAAATGGTCAAGTTACGAAAACGGCGCTGGTTTCAAAAAAGAGTTTAGTCAGTTAGTCAATCATCCGAATATCAAGATCGCTCACAAGCAAGGTGCCGGAGTCAAGTTGAGCAAACTTTTCAAAGCCCTGCTTAGTCAGCGACGCCATTTGAACCTTGAAGTTTTTTTGTCGAAGCTCGATGCGACACCTAAAACCTTGGGCGATCAGTTCACTCTGGATGCTCAACGCCTGCCCGGCTAGATCCTCAGAGTCGATCATCAACGCCAGACTAGAGGCTTGCTCTTTTGGCAAACTCGCAAGTTCGATCATGCGCTCAATTCCCAGTGAAATACCTACTGCTGGAGCATCGGTGCCCGACCATTTTCCGACCATGGAGTCATACCTGCCGCCTCCGCCAATCGACGATGATGCGAGCGGGTGCTCTATTTCAAAAATTGCTCCGGTGTAGTAACCCATTCCCCGCACCAGGCTCGCGTCGTATCGAATCTTTGAGGCCAAGGGCCCCATGGCATCAATCAATGGCTGCAAGATTGCAGGGAATCGACTCTGATCTAGGTTCGATAGCCACTCAAAACTAGCGTCAGCAACCGACTGCCCGAATTTTTCGCCTAGCTCAGCGGTCACGCCTTCAATACCTAACTTGTCCAATTTATCTATCGTGACCATGGCAGACAGCTGCTCGGATTCGGGAATGCCTATTTTTGAAATGCTCTGAATTAGAACTTCACGGTGGTTGATTCTTATGACCGCATCATCCAGACCAAGGTCCGCAAGCGCTGTTAGGGAAGCCGATAGAAGTTCAGCCTCGGCCAAAATGCTTCCATCGCCAATAATGTCGATATCGCACTGAAGGAACTGTCTGTATCGGCCCTTTTGAGGTCGTTCCGCGCGCCAGACTGGTCCAATTTGTATCGCCTTAAAAACTCTTGGCAAGACGGCCTGATTTGTTGCAAAATATCTGGTCAACGGGACCGTGAGGTCAAAGCGCAAGCCCAAATCAGCTAAGGCGGACCCGCTCTTGATTGCGGCATCCAGCTCGTCACCGCGCTTTAGGACCTGGAACACTAGCTTTTCATTGTCCCCGCCCTGGCCCGAAGTGAGCCTTGACAGATCCTCTAGGGCAGGAGTCTCGACCTCTTGAAAGCCTCGCGCCAAGTATCCCTGACGGACGCTTCCAATAAGTCGTTCCCGCAAGACCTTGTCTTCGGGAAGTATGTCGCGCATTCCGCGCGGAGGATTCACTTGATTAGCCACGTTCAAAGTCTGGCACAGACTCGTAATTATCTACTTCCCTAAACCGCGGCTATCTTGAAAATCTGTCGGCGTCCCCAGCATTGTCTTGATAACCTTGGGGCCATGCCAGAAGAGTCAAAAAAACTAGGGCGCGGCCGTCCGGTTACCACTGACCCCAAAGCAGTGGGGCTCACAGCCCTTCGGCTGTTCAGCGAACACGGCATTGACCAGATCACAATGGATCAGGTTGCCGAAGCCGCGGGGATATCCCGTTCAAATCTTTTTAGGGTTTTTCCATCTAAAGCCGCAGTGGTTTGGGGTGGGATGCACCTATTTAGGGCGGAGCTAGAGAAGAACCTATTGAATGACTCATCTTCCAGCGTGGTGCAACTCCTACACGGCTCGTGGGTTGAGACTATGCACATGGCCGACAACTCTCTTGAAACCGTTCGGCTCAGACTAAAACTTATTGGTTCATCGCCGGAGGTTTACGGCTGGGGACAAGGACAACTGGATATGGCAAGGCAGGTTTTGGAGGATGCAGTTTCCCGCTTAGGAGGAGAGAAGCTTCGGGCAAGGGCCGTCTCCGCCGCGATGCTATCGGCATCAATGGCGATACTAATTTGGTGGGCAGAGACTGACGACCCGAGAACACCTTCTGAAGTTCTTGATGCCGGATTCAGCGACTTCGAAGAACTTTTTAGCTAGTCGGAAGCCCAACAACGCCTGCGTCAAAGTCCCCTTGTAATTCCGATGCTCGAATTTCAGCTTGCAGCTCGCGATTTGCTTCCCGAAGCGCTCGTTCAGGGTCGAGCCCAGCTGATCTGGCACTAGCGACTATGGCGAGTAAGAGCTTTCCCAGCTGCTCTTCTGTTTCCATTGGAATCGCTGGTACTTCACTTGTTTCTAAAATCCCGGCCTTTTCCGCCTTGCCCATAACTTTGCTCGCCAGAGCTAACGCGGGCATGGCCTGAGGAACACCGTCCAAAATGCTTGTTCGACTTGATTTCTCAAGCTTTTTGTGAGATTCCCAGTTCTTCACCACATCCTCGCCGGTCTCGGCGAGAAACTTTTCCTTATCCTCAGCCGTGCCAAAGACGTGAGGATGACGCGAAATCATTTTGTTCTCCATTTTTTGAGCCACATCCTCTAGGTTAAAAGGCTCCCCGAGGCTCCCCTGACTTGCAAGGTCGGCGTGAAATAGGACCTGGTAGAGCACGTCCCCTAATTCCTCCAGGACCTCATCCCTATTGCCAGACTCAATTGCCTCGATAAGTTCGTGAGTTTCCTCAAGTAGGTATTGCACAAGCGAACCGTGGGTTTGCTCGGCATCCCAAGGGCAACCACCCGGAGCACGAAGCTGTTGGGCGGTCTTAATTAGGCTCTGTAGCTTTTCCAAGGGACTCCTCAAACACAATCGCGAATAATTGCCACAACCAGTCAATCACCTCTGAGCTGCTAATTTGTTCCAAGCCCTGAGAAATCGGCATTGGAACACTTAAGAGCTTAGAACTTTGGAGATAACGAAGCTGAGGCAACTTGTGGCTCAGTGCCACCATCTTGGCGTCGGAAAGGTCGACTGGCGACAGCTTTGCTTGGACGCCAAGCAGGTTTACGTCTTTCAAGCCCAGCCGGTTCGCCTGCTGCCTCAACTCGGTCACTTGCAATAGCTGGAGAACAGGTTCCGGCGCTTTGCCGAATCGATCTTCGAGCTCAGCCAGAATTGCGTCGAGATCCTTGCGGCTGCTTTTACTTGAGCTTGCCGCCGAGAGCTTGTGATAGGCCTCTAGTCTCAGCCGCTCGCTGTCCAGGTACTCCGGCGGAATGCGAGCGTCAACTGGAATCTCAAGCTTCAGTTCGGCAGGAGAGCTAACTGGCTCACCCCGGAACTCACTTACGGCTTCAGAAATCATTCGAAGATAAAGATCGAATCCCACTCCTGCGATGTGGCCGGACTGCTCCCCACCGAGCATGTTTCCCGCCCCACGAATCTCTAGATCTTTCATTGCAATCTGCATGCCGCTGCCTAGCTCATTATTAGTTGCGATTGTTGCAAGTCGATCGTGGGCAGTTTCACTCAAGGTTTTAGACGGATCGTAGAAGAAATACGCGTAGGCGCGCTCCTTGGAGCGACCAACTCGACCTCTAATTTGATGCAGCTGACTCAAGCCAAAATTCTCCGCTCGATCAACAATTAAGGTGTTGGCATTTGGGATGTCAATCCCGGTTTCAATAATTGTTGTTGAAACCAGCACGTCGTATTTACCTTCCCAAAAATCAATAACCACTTGCTCGAGTGCCGCTTCAGGCATTTTGCCGTGAGCCATTGCGACCCTGGCCTCTGGGACTAGTTTGCGGATGTCCGCGGCGACCTTTTCGATGGTTGCGACGCGATTGTGCACAAAGAAAACTTGACCCTCACGGATCATCTCTCTTCTGATCGCAGCTGCAACTTGTTGCTCTGAATATCCACCAACGAAGGTCAGGATTGGATGCCGCTCCTCTGGAGCAGTAGCCAGAGTGGACATCTCTCTGATTCCCGTTACGGCCATCTCGAGGGTTCTTGGAATTGGAGTTGCGCTCATTGCCAGGACATCGACATTGTGCTTGAGTTCCTTGAGCTTTTCCTTGTGTTCGACCCCGAAGCGTTGCTCCTCATCGATGATTATTAGTCCCAGGTTTCGGAACTCGACCCCGCTAGACAAGAGTCGGTGGGTTCCAATAATGAGGTCTGCTGCGCCGGACGCTGTCTCAGCAAGAGTGACCTGTATTTCCTTGGCACTTTGGAATCTAGAAAGAGCGCGGATGTTTACCGGAAACCCACCATAGCGCTCATTGAAAGTTTGCATGTGTTGACGGACCAGCAGCGTGGTGGGCACGAGCATGGCGACTTGCTTGCCGTCTTGAATTGCCTTGAAGGCGGCCCGAATCGCCACTTCAGTTTTGCCGTAACCGACATCACCGGCCAAAAGACGATCCATTGGGATGTCTTTCTCCATGTCCCTTTTGACCTCGTTAATTGTGGTGAGCTGGTCAGGAGTTTCTTGAAACGGGAACGCCTCTTCTAGTTCACGTTGCCACTCGGTATCTGGCCCAAATGCATAGCCCTTGGATTTCATGCGCGCTGAATAGAGCTTCACCAGGTCTATAGCTATCTTTCGAACAGCTTTTCTAGCATTACCCTTGGCCCTTGCCCAATCGGTGCCGCCCATCTTCGATAACACCGGGGCTTCGCCGCCAGCATATCGAGATAGAAAATCCAACTGGTCCGTCGGCACGAACAGAGTATCTTGCGGATAGCCACGTTTTGGAGACGCGTATTCGATAACTAGGTATTCCCTGACCTGAGAGCGATTATCGCGCTGCACCAGCTCCTTGAACCTACCAATGCCATGTATTTCGTGAACTACGTAATCGCCCTGCTTCAGGGTCAAAGGGTCAACCTGAGGACCGCGACGCTTGGCAAGCTTGCGTGAATTTGGAGACTGGTAACTCGATGCGACACCGAAGAACTCTGTCTCGGTAAGGACCATGAGGTTCTGATCGGCAACGAAGAATCCGTGAGGCAAATCTGCCACCACAACCATCACCGAACCACTGGCAGGCTCTCTTACGATTTCGCTTAGCGACACTGGAACAGAAAGAGCTGAAAGAACTTCCACTATCCGCTCCGCCGTGCCATGCCCCTTGGCGGTGATCACAAGTTTTTGCGACTGAGCTAACTGGTCAATAATCCAATCGGTGGCAGCGCCTCCGGCTTGAAAAGTTGGGATCTCCCTAAGGCCAAGATCTATGAAGTGGTCTTGCGGCAGCGAGTTGATTTCAACCAGCCGGTTAGTGTCACGAATGGAATCTAACAACACTGTTAGCTCAAGGAAGCCGCCCGTCGATAAGTCAATCGGGGCGCTACCACCGGCAATTGCCGTGTCCCAAGCAGCGTGCAAAAACTCTTCGTTGGTGTCGGCCAAGGCTTTGGCTCTCGAACCGATCAATTCCGGATCCAGCAAGACGAAGGTCGCTGTTGGTAAGTATTGCGTCAGTGGTCCCAGCTTTTTTGCCAGGACTGGGGCCAGGGACTCCATGCCCGCGGCCGGTATGCCCTCCGAAATTTTCGTGAGCATCTCGCTGAGTCCTGGAAATTCCGAAGCCATCTCCCTGGCCCTAGAGGCAACAGCTGGAGTGATCAACATCTCTCTGGCCGGATACAGCTCGATATTCGACAAAGATGTCGCTATTGACCGCTGATCGGCCACCTGAAACTCCCGAATATCTTCAAGCTCGTCCCCAAAAAATTCAAGGCGAACAGCGTGCTCCGCAGTGGTCGGAAAAACATCCAAAATTCCGCCCCTGATTGCAAATTCTCCGCGTCTTGTCACCATGTCTACGCGCTCATAGGCAATCTCAATTAGCTTCAAAGCCAATTCTGGAAGCAGGTAGTCCTTACCTCGTGTCATCTCAAATGGTGGGTGATCTTCCAAACCACCGATCACCGGCTGCAGGGCAGCCCTTATAGAGACCATCACAACAACTTTGTGCTTGGGGTTCGTGCTCGAGAACTGATTCATCCGGTGAAGAGCTTGGAGCCTCTTTCCGACGGTCTCTGCAGAAGGAGAGAGGCGCTCGTGAGGCAAAGTCTCCCACGATGGAAAGTCAATAACTTCTATTTTATCAACCAGCTGTGCAAGTGCGCTGGCTATCTCTTCAGCCTGCCTGGAACTTGAAGTAATGATTGCGATTGGCTTACTCGAAGACTGCACTAAAGCCGCCAAGGCCAAAAAATTGGACTTAGACGGTGAGTAAAAAAGGTTGGTTTTTGACTCGGAAATCTGAGCCAGAGAGCGTGACAAAGCCGCGGCTTGCAGTAAAGGGCCCAGGGTCACGGGCATAAGTCTATTTGGAATCTGGTTGCAAAATCTCGAAAACCCGATCTGCTGCCAGCTCGAGCAACACAGGAAGCTCTTTTTTCTGAGTGGTTGAGAAATCCTGCAATACGAAACTGACTACTGGCATAGATCCTGGTGGTCGTCCGATGCCAAATCGAACCCTGTGATAACCAGCACCACATTTGGAGCTGATATCCCTCAAGCCATTGTGGCCAGCATGACCGCCGTCAAATTTCTTACGGATGTCACCGAACTCAAGATCCAGTTCATCGTGAATGACAATTATTTTTTCGGTTGGTACCGAATAAAATTTTGCAACGGCGGCAACTGGGGCCCCGGACAGGTTCATGAATCCGGAGCTTTTTACAAGCAGCAGGCTACCGCCAGTCGCGGTTTTGGCTAGGGCAACTGAAGCTACGGACTTGTGGCTCTTGAATACAACCCCAAGCCTGGATGCCATGACATCGAGAGTCTGCTGACCGACGTTGTGACGGTTGGATTTATAGTCGGACCCGGGATTCCCGAGTCCAACTATCAACCAAGAACTACTCTGCTGCGTCGCCTGCTGCGTCGCCTGCTGCGTCTTCGGCTGCGGCCTCAGTGGCCTCGCCTTCAGCTTTAGCTTCTGTATCAGATTCTTCATCAGCAGCTCCGGCCCTAGTCTCAATTACGGATGCCACTAGCTCATTGCTCTCAAGCTCCATAATCACGCCATCCGGCACGATTAAGTCGCTTACCAAGTAGTGGTGACCTGCGAGGTTATCTTTGGAAATATGAAGCTCGATGAACGAAGGAATGTGAGTTGCCTCAGCCTCTACCTTCACAGTCTTGTGCTCGAGCTCTAGGACAGTACCGCTCATTGGCTCGCCAACAATGTGCACTGGAATCTCAACGTGAACCTTCTCGCCTTTTTTGACCTCTACTAGGTCGACGTGCTCGATGACCTGAGTGAAAGGATCCTTTGAAGCGCTCTTCACCAAAACCAGCTCAGACTTGCCTGCAATGGTCAGCTCCAACAGCGCATTCTTAATACGCAGGGCAAGAGCTACCTCGTGCGCAGGTAGGTGAATGTGGCGGGTGTCATGGCCGTGACCATAAATAACGGCTGGGGTGCGGCCGGCGGCACGAAGCTTGCGCGCTGCGCCTTTACCGAATGATTCGCGGGACTCCGCAACTAGCTTCACTTCAGACATCGTTTCCTCTTCAAATTACGGGCGAGGAAAGGGACCCCGTCGATTACGGATACTTTGTTGTACCCCTCGCCGCTGAACTTCTGGAAAGCTTAGCCGAGTTAGCGAAGCTTTACCAAGCCCCACCTTAGAAATAGCAACAAGGCCAGAACAGCTATCCCCACTATCAGTCCCTGCACTGGCACGCTCAGGGCCAGAAGCAAGCAGCTGGCAAGCCCGATAAGGTTTAGCCACTTCGGCCTTCCGCTCTCAGCCTTCGGTTGCCTGAAAGCGGCCAAATTGGCTATCGCGTAGTAGCTGAGCACGGCAAAAGAGGACAGGCCGATGGTGAGAACGACACTTCCGGAAAGTATCAATATTCCGACAAACAGAGCGATAACAACCTCCGCCACAATCGGGACTCCATTTTTTAGGCGAATGCGAAAAACCCTTGTTAGCTCGCCATCATCAGCCATTGCAGCTGACGTTCTTGTCATCCCCGCCAACAAAGCAAGCAATGACCCGAGTCCAGCCAATGCGGCAAAGGTGGCAACAAAACTAGAGTTCAGATTCGGAAGAGCGACAGCCGCTAAATCGGCTATAGGAGTCAGTGACCCCTCCAAATTCCTGCCGAGCTTTCTCGGTAACAGGAATCCGAGAGCGAGATAAACAACCCCAACTATTCCAAGTGACCACGCTATGGCCCTAGGAACCGATTTAGCCGAGTTTGTGACTTCGTTGGCCAAGGTTGCAACCCTGGCATATCCAGCGAAGGCAAAAAACACTATCGCTGCTGCACTCGGGATATTTAGAATCGAACCCGCCGGCATAGCCTGACTTGCTGCGGGCGCAAATGACGCCGCTGTTATCAGGACAGCGAAAAATAACAGGGTGATGCCGGCTAGGACTTTTGATCCAAGAGCAGTGCGGTTTATTCCAGCAATATTTATAAGCGTCAGGAGCAAAACGGCGCAAAGAGCAAACAGGATTGAGGTTTCAGCCGACACATATTCAGCAACAACGAGTGCGATGGCGGCGCTGGAGGCAATTTTGCCCACCAGGAAGCTAGCACCAGCAAGGAATCCCCAGGTTGGATTCAGGTAGTGACGAGCGTAGGAATAAGCTCCGCCGCTTTTCGGGACTTTAGCTGCAAGCTGTGAGATGGAGCCAGCGTTGAGGTACGCGACAAAACCCGCCAACAAAATAGCCAAGGGCATCAGGCTTCCGGTCAGGTCAGCAACCGGACCAAAAACAACGAAAACACCAGCGCCGAGCATGGAGGCGACCCCAATGCTGACCGCATCAAAAGTCGTTAGGCGTGATGTCACAAACTAATTTTAGGAGTGGCCAGGAAACAGTGAGTTAACGGAATCATCATAGAAAACTGCAGCTATTGCCTTGGCAATCAGCGGAGCAATAGACAACACGGTTAGGGTCTTGAATTCCTTGTCCGGCGTCACCGGAAGAGTGTTAGTGACAACGACTGAGTCAATTGCTTCGTCGCTTAGGCGCTCGACGGCCGGTGTTGAGAAAACTGCGTGCGTAGCAGCGACTATAACGCGCGCCGCACCCTTTGCTTTCAGAGCCTTGGCGGCTGCGAGAATGGTGCCTCCGGTGTCAATCATGTCGTCGACCAAAAGACAATCACGACCCTCAACATCTCCAACAATTTCGTTGACCTCGACTTGATTTGGCTTGTCTGGGTCACGACGTTTGTGGACAATTGCAAGGGGGGTGCCGAGTCGATCTGCCCAGATGTCAGCCACTCTCACGCGACCGGAGTCTGGTGAGACTATCGTCAGGTTATCGGTGCCGAAAGTTTCGGCGATGTGGTCAGCAAGGAGCGGTAGAGCCCAAAGGTGATCCACCGGACCATCGAAGAAACCTTGAATTTGCGGAGCGTGCAAGTCGACCGACATTAGGCGATCCGCGCCAGCTGTTGCGAATAGATCAGTAACCAGTCTTGCGGAAATGGGCTCGCGACCCTTGTGCTTCTTGTCCTGGCGAGCGTACGGGAAAAAGGGTGCGACTACCGTTATGCGCTTAGCCGACGCACGCTTCATGGCATCAACCATCAGCAACTGCTCCATGAGCCAGTGATTGATGGGTGCGGGGTGGGCTTGAATTATGAAAGCATCAACACCGCGAACGCTTCTTTCGTAACGAACAAAGGTTTCACCGTTGGCAAAGTCGTAGGCAGTCACGGGAACTAGTTCTGTTTCTAAAATGTCGGCAACCTCCTGAGCCAGAGCCTGATGGGCTCTACCCGATGCAATTACTAATTGCTTTCTGGCGGCTTTTTCGATTGCCATTTTTTACTCCGTATCTAGATTTATTGCTTCCGCTGATTTTGAACCCGGTCGATTGGCCAACACCCAACCGGAAAGATTTTTCTGTGCCACTGGGTTCAATGCTAACGCTCCAGACTCGACGTTCCGACGAATAGTCGAACCTGCGGCCGTGTATGCGCCGTCCCCAATAGTCACGGGCGCAACAAAGGTGTTGCCGCTGCCGGTTTTGGCAAAAGAACCGATTGTTGTGCGGTGCTTTGCGACTCCGTCGTAGTTGGCGAAAATGGTTCCTGCACCAATGTTTGTCCCCTCGCCTATTGAGGCATCACCCACGTAACTCAGGTGAGGGACCTTGGCACCTGGCCCAATAACCGAATTCTTGACCTCGACGAATGCGCCGATTTTTCCATCGGCTCCTAAGACGGTTCCCGGTCGGATAAATGCAAATGGCCCCACTGTTACGTTGTCTAAAATCTCAGCTGAAGAAACCTGCGATCTGGAAATAGTTACGCCCTGGCCAATCAAGCTGTCAGTGATTGTTGTGTCAGGTCCGATAGTCGCCGAAGTTCCCACTTGAGTAAGCCCATGCAATCGTGTACTGGGTAGCAATGTGGAGTCTTTGGCAAGCTGACAGGTCACGTCTATCCACGTTGTGGCCGGCTCCATCACCGTTACTCCGGCTAGCTGCCAGGCCTTGACAATTCTTGAGTTCAGCTCAGCGGCAACCTGAGACAGCTGCTGACGATCATTGATGCCGGCAACCAACCAATGGTCGGTTATCGGATGTGCCGAGGCAGATTGCCCTTGCTCGAGCATGATTGAGACCACGTCGGTCAAATATTTTTCAGCCTGAGAATTTTTTGTGGTCACGCTCAAAAGAGCCGTATCCAAATGTTCGCGATCAAAAACATAAACGCCAGCGTTCACTTCGTTCACCAGCAAATCCGACTCGCTTGCGTCTTTTTGCTCGACGATTGCTATGAGGCTTTCTTTCGAGCGCAGAACTCGACCGTAGCCGTTCGGGTCATCCAGAATCGTGCTTATCAGCGTGGCAGCGTTTGAGGAGCTGCGGTGCATGTCCACCAATTCGGAGATGCTCGTTACATCCAGCAGCGGCACATCGCCGGACAAAACCAATACCTCACCCTTGAAGCCTTCAGGAAGAGCGGCAAGCCCCGCCTCAACCGCGGCGCCGGTTCCTGGGGTAAGACCCTGTTCAGTCACGATGGTCGAAGGAAAATGCTCAGTGACATAACCCGCCACAAGGTCTTTTTGATGACCCAGAACAGTCACGACATAATCAGCCGATAAAGCAAAGGCGGTTGAGAGCACGTGTCCGATTAACGGTAACCCGGCGATTGGATGGAGAACCTTGGGCAAGCTGGAGTGCATCCTGGTGCCCTCACCAGCCGCGAGCACAACAACTGCTAACTGCACTTAGGTCCTCCTCAACTCCGATAGCTCCGCCCCTAGGATTCGAACCTAGACCGGACGCCTCCAAAGAGCGCCGTGCTGCCGTTACACTAGGGCGGAATGAGACCTAAGTCTCGGGCATAAGTCTGCCAGAAGTTCAGCTCAGTTGCAGTTTTTGAGCCACATCCAACCAAAGCTCTTCAGATTTTACAATTTTAGTTTCGAGTTCTTTTTGCCTAGACCCAAGAGGCACTAGACCCTCGTAATCGGCTGGATCGTGGTCGCCAAGGGTTTTATTTAGCTCATCTAGCTCAAGGCGAGACTTCGCAATTGCACGCTCTAGACGCGCTAGTTCTTTTTCGAGATTGCGCTTTTCAGCTCCAGTAACTTGGGGGATTACAGAGGTTGCGCCCGTTGATTTAGATTCTGTTCCGGAGGATTTTCTGAGCTCTAAATATTGCTCAACACCTCGAGTTAGATGCCGCAGTTTGCCGTCTCCGAGCATCGCATACTGATTGTCAGTCGTGCGCTCAAGCAAATATCGGTCGTGGCTAACCACAATCAAAGTACCCGGCCAGCTATCTAGAACATCCTCCATTGCCGCGAGCATATCTGTGTCCAAATCGTTTGTTGGCTCGTCCAATATCAGGACATTTGGTTCGCTGAAAAGAAGTCTGAGCAATTGAAGCCTTCTTCGCTGCCCACCCGAGAGGTCTTTAATAGGAGTCTGCAGCTGCTGCTGGTCGAAACCCAGCTGCTCGAGGAGCTGCCCGGTGCCAACCTCTTTTTTGCCGACCATGAATGTCGTCTTTTCACGGCGAATTAGGTCAAAAATTCGCTCATCCGAGTGCTTATTTAGCTCATGAACATCCTGCGATAGTTTTGCAAATTTGACAGTCTTTCCGATTTTTATGCGGCCGGTTTCGGGTTTCAACTCGCCGGTAATCAGCCTCATAAGAGTCGTTTTGCCCGCGCCGTTTGCCCCGACCAGGCCAATTCGATCACCTGGCCCAAGGCGAAGCGTGAAGTCATCAACGATCACCAAGCCATCCGGGGTACTGTAGCCCACGTCTTCCATGTCCAGTACGTCCTTGCCAAGGCGAGTGGTTGCAAGTTTTGCTAGCTCAACGCTGTTTCTCGGCGGGGGCTCGTTGCCAATAAGCGCAAGTGCCGCATCAATTCTGAACTTTGGTTTGGCGGTTCTGGCAGGGGCGCCACGGCCAAGCCAGGCAAGTTCTTTCCGAAGCAGATTTTGCCTTCTGGACTCAATCGCATCGGCCTGTCTGAATCTTTCAGCTCGCTGCTGCACGTAAGCCGCGTAGCCGCCTTCGAATGGCTCAATGCGGCCTCCGTAGACCTCCCAGGTCAGGTTGCATACCGCGTCCAAAAACCACCGGTCGTGAGTGATAACAGCCAAGCCACCAACATTTTTCGGCCAGCGGGTTTGAAGATGATTTGCAAGCCAAGCCACTCCATCCACATCGAGGTGGTTTGTTGGCTCGTCAAGAAAAACAACGTCGTACTCGCCTGCCAAGAGAGCAGCCAAAGCGACCCTTCGGCGCTGGCCGCCAGATAGCGTGCCGACCTTTTGGTGCCAATCTAGATCTGCCACTAGACCCGACAGTACGTCCCTAATCTTTGGGTCTGATGCCCATTCAAACTCTGGCCTGTCACCCACTACCGCTTCGGCAATGGAAATTTCGTCATCAATGACATCTACCTGGGTTAGAAAGCCAATCCGCAAACCGCCCCGCCATGTCACACGCCCAGAATCGGGAGCAAACTGCTTGGTGAGAATTTTCACAAGCGTGGATTTTCCGTCACCGTTACGCCCAACAATGCCTATTCGATCGCCATCGTTTATGCCGACCGTTACCCCGGAAAAAACTTCCTTAGTTGGAAACTCATGGGTAATGACTTCGGCGCCCATTAGGTGTGCCATTAGTTCACAAGCTCCGCACTGCCGTTAGATGTTTTACAGACCATCGCACTAAATCCACTGGCAACAAATGCCCTGTGCCAAGAAGCGACTTCTTGAGAGTCCTTGGACAGCATAAACAGAGTTGGACCAGAACCAGACACGAAAGCTTTTTTTCCTGGAATCATTTGAGCCATACCGAACAAATCTGGTCTAAGTGAATAGGCCGCCACTTCAAGAGAGTTATCGCCGAGAATCGTGCCTAGGCCCGACTCATATTGGGACATCACTTGATCAGGTGTCTTAGTTAGATTTCCGTCCGGACAAAGTCGATCGAACTCCTTGAAAACGTCGACAGTCGACAGCCCTGGTGTGCTGAAGATTAGCAGGACAAACTGCAGACCCAAAGGCGGAAGCGGACTCAACTCTATGCCAGTATCGAGACCGAGTGCTGTTCCCCCAAGAAGTGCGAATGGAACATCCGCTCCGATTTTGGCGGCTATCTTAGTGAGCTCGGCTGAACTCAAATCAAGACCCCATGCTCGGTTTAGTGCAACGAGGCTGGCGGCGGCATCCGCCGACCCCCCAGCCATTCCGGCGGCTGGAGGCACGTGCTTTTCAATGACAAACCGCATCGGCTGAGGCTTTTCAATTCCAACATGCTTGGCCAACTCAAGCGCGGCTTTAATAACGAGGTTTGAGCTATCTACTGGGACGCGCTCAGCTTCAGCAAGATCAGCTCCAATTAGTTCTACCTCCCAAGTATTAGCACTTTCGACGCTGACCTTTTCAAAAAGGTCAAGGGCTTGGTAGATGCTGATTACGTTATGGTAGCCATCCGGACGAACTGGGCCCGAAAGAAAAGCCAGATTAATTTTGGCCGGTGCTACCGCGCTGATCATTTGGCCTCCGCGATAGAAATGAACTGATCAATAAGCAACTGCTCGCCTCTGAACTTCGGGTCTATGCCGGCTCTGATAAGTGCCTCTTCGGCGGCAGTTGGAGATCCCGCCCAGCTGGATAGAGACTGCCTCAGGGTTTTTCTTCGTTGGCCAAAAGCAGCATCAATGACCGCAAAGACGGCTTTTCTGTCTACCGTCCTAGTCACAGTGTGCTCGAAATACACCAAGGCTGAATCAACATTGGGCGCTGGCCAAAAGACATTTCTGCCGATGTTCCCCGCTAGCCTTGACGGCCCGTACCACGACATCTTGAGGCTCGGGGATCCGTAGTCCTTCGTTCCGGGAGTAGCTGCTAACCGATGAGCAACCTCGGCCTGAACCATCACCAGACCTTTTTCCAGGCTCGGGAACGTGGCTAGAAAATGAAGCAGCACCGGAACAGAAATATTGTAGGGAAGGTTCGCTACTAACGCCGTTGGAGCTTTCGGTAATTCCCGAATCTGAAGTGCATCGGCAATCACTAGCTCCACGGTTTTTTCAGGCGCATGCTTGGCAATTGTCAGAGGTAGTTGCTTGGCAAGCTTCGGGTCGATCTCGACCGCTAACACACTTTCAACCTTTTCCAATAGTCCCAAGGTGAGGGAGCCTAAACCGGGCCCAATTTCCACCACGATGTCGCTAGGAACCAGACCGGCTGCTGCAACTATTCGATTAATCGTGTTTGGATCAATCACAAAGTTTTGTCCAAGTTTTTTTGTTGGTTTGATCTCTAGCATCCCGGCTAACTGGCGAATCTCCTTAGCCCCGAGCACTAGTTCAACCCTTCCGACCAAGAACCATAGACATTCTCGGTATTCCTATTCAGCTGAAGGGCAAGGTCATTGTCACTCCACTTCATAAGTGCAGCGATAAATCTGAGTGTGTGCGGGACCAGATAGGGCGCATTCGGTCTTCCGCGAAGGGGCTCGGGGGTTAAAAATGGCGCATCGGTCTCTATGAGAAGCTGACCGGGATCAACCGCCAGAAGTGAGTCTCGGAGGTGTTGGTTCTTTTTGAAAGTCACGTTGCCTGCAAAAGACAAGAACCAGCCGTTATCTTTGCAGATTTGGGCCAGCTCAGAATCCCCGGAGTAGCAGTGAAAAACAGTTCGCTCTGGTGCGCCGACTCGTAGCAAGGTTGCAACAACATCAGTGTGAGCATCGCGGTCATGAATCTGAAGCGCTAAATCGAATTCCTTGGCAATTGCAATGTGCTGCTCGAACGAGTGCTGCTGCATCCATAAAGCGTCGTCACCCTGAGTGCGGAAATAATCAAGCCCTGTTTCTCCAACGGCTCTTACTCTCGGAAGTTTTGCTAAGTCGGCAATTTCCAAAATTGCATCGTCAAGCTCCTTGAGTGACCCGTAAAGCGGTGCCTCGTTGGGGTGAATTGCGACCGCAGCAAGTAGCATCGGCTCCCGAGCTGCGATTTCCGCGGAGTACTTTGAGCTTTCCACAGTCACTCCAACCTGGACAGCTCCTAACATGTTGACTTGCCGCATCATCTCAATGTGCTGAGCCACACTCAGCGGCTCATCGCCATCGGCTATTTCTAAGTGCGTGTGGTTATCGTAGGTGCCGACTTCCAGCGGTTCAGGTAGCGGTGGGTAAAAACGCTTCGATTTCTCGCCGCCGTCATAGCTGTTGCGAGTTCTCGCAAACTCGCTCATGCGCTCTCTTCTACCCTTGGGAAGAGGGCTTCCAATTCACCCAACTTAACTCCGGGCTGCAATAAGCCCCAGGTTTCGCAGGATGATAGCGGCTGATCCGCAAGCTCGCCTAGGGAGCTGCCAACCGAATCCCAGAGCCTGCTGGTGGATTTGGGCATAACAGGGAAAAGCAACACGGCCAGACAACGAAGTCCTTCAACTGCCGTGTAAAGCACAGTCGAGAGACGCTCTTTATTTGCCGAATCCTTGGCCAGGACCCAAGGTTCTTGAGTCGTGATGTAGATATTGAGCTCATCGACAAGTGTCCAAATTTTTGCTATTGCCTCGTGGGGTGCAATCTGTGCAATTGCAAGATCGGCTTCACGAGTCGCGGTTGCGGCGATGTTCGACACATGTTTGTCGGCATCGGTAAATTCTCCAGGCGCAGGAATGACGCCGTCAAAGTAGCGATTTACCATTGCCACAGTTCTGGAGGCTAAGTTGCCAAAGCCATTTGCCAATTCAGAGTGATATCTTGCGGAGAGATCCTCCCAGCTAAACGAACCATCAGAGCCGAAACCAATTGCCTTCATGAAGTAATACCTAAAAGCATCGGAGCCGAAAATATCGGTTATCTGATTTGGAGAGATTCCAGTCAATTTGGACTTGGACATTTTTTCGCCACCAACTAGTAACCAGCCGTGACCAAAAACTTGACGTGGTGGTTCTAGCCCTGCCGCCATGAGCATCGCCGGCCAAATCACGGCGTGAAAGCGCAGGATGTCCTTACCTACGACCTGAACATCGGCTGGCCAAAGCGACTTGAGCTTTTCTTCGTCACTGCCATAGCCAATTGCGGTGATGTAGTTCAAGAGTGCGTCAAACCAGACATAGGTGATGTGTTCGGAGTCCCAAGGAATATCAATACCCCAGTCGAATCGCTCCTTGGACCTAGAAATTGAAAGGTCGCTGAGGCCTGATTTCACAAATGAAACAACCTCGTTTTTGGCAGATGCTGGCTGAATAAAAGTTGGGTTTTGCTCGTAGTGATTCAAAAGTTTTTCTTGAAACTGGCTTAGTTTGAAAAAGTAATTTGTTTCGTTGAGCTGCTCCACCGGCTTCGAATGGATCGCGCAAACTCTCTGCCCAACGAATGCGTCGATTCCGTCAATGAGATCACCATCGTTTTTGTACTCTTCACATCCGACGCAATAATTTCCTTCAAACGAGCCTTGATAGATGTAACCGTCGTCGAAGAGCTTTTGTAAGAACTTTTGAACCGCCACCTCGTGCCTTGGCTCAGTTGTTCTGATGAAATCTTGATTGTCAATATCGATGGTCTCAAGAAGAGGAAGCCAAGATTCGGTTACCAGCTTGTCGGTCCAGCTCTTCGGATCCGTTTGGTTTCCAAGGGCCGTTCGCAAAACCTTTTCACCGTGCTCATCGGTTCCAGTCAGCAAAAAAGTGTCCTCACCGCGCTGACGATGCCACCTGGCTATAACATCACAGGCCACCTCGGTGTAGGCATGGCCGATGTGCGGGGCATCGTTGACGTAGAAGATAGGCGTAGTTACGTAAAAAGACTTGGACACTAGAGATATCTTAGGCTTTAGCCTGCAGTGCGTGCTGATAGATGGCAGTCTTTGAGGCACCAAACTTATCAGCGAGTTCCGTGCTCGCCTGTTTTAGACCCATCCCTGTCTCAGCCAATAACAACGCTTTGTGGCCCAATTGCTCATAATCAAGCTGTTCTTCGCCAGCGCCTGAAACCACCAGTACCATTTCGCCCTTTGGTATGTTTTCTGCCCACTCGACAAGATCTTGAAGGCTTCCTCGCTTTGTTTCCTCAAATTTCTTGGTCAGCTCTCGCGAAACACTGGCTAAGCGATCGACACCGAATACTTTGCGTGCATCCTTGAGGCTCTCCAGAATGCGGTGGGGGGCTTCAAAAAACACCATGGTTCGCTTCTCGGTTATAAGCGACTCAAAGACTCGAACTCGCTCGCCGGATTTTCTGGGCAAAAAGCCCTCGAAGCTAAACCGGTCGGTGGGTAAACCTGAAACCGCGAGCGCCGAAACGACGGCCGATGGTCCCGGAACAATTTGGATTTCCACGCCTGCATCCGCGCAAGCCCTAACCAGCAAGAAACCTGGGTCGGAAATTGTCGGCATGCCTGCATCGCTTACCAAGACAACTGTTTCGTCTTGGGCTAGCTCGACGAGCTCATCAATGCGATCGCGTTCATTGTGTTCGTGCAGGCTGAAGAGCTTGGCGTTTAGGGTGATGCCCAGACCTCGACACAGTCGCTTTAACTCTCTGGTGTCCTCGGCTGCAATAAAACTGGCTTCAGTAAGAGTTTTCTCCAAGCGCTTGGACGCATCGGAAAGATTTCCGATTGGAGTGGCCGCGAGTATCAACACGCTAAGCAAACTAGCATCTAAGCGTGATATCAGCAGCAATTCGCGTTTCGACCAAGCTCGCAGGCAATCCCCGGTTTGGGCTGGTCTCCACGCTTGTAATAACTCTTGTGGGCCTGATAATTCGATTCGGAAACCTTGCTCACCCAAGGCTTCTGATATTTGACGAGACCTATTACGTGAAAGACGCTTATACCCTTGGCCTATTCGGTTCTGAGCGTAATTGGCCAGCCGATGCCAATGTCGACTTTGAAATGGGCAATCTCTCTGGCTTTCTGGACACTGCCGCTTATGTAGTGCACCCGCCATTTGGCAAGTGGATGATCTGGCTTGGCATGCAGTTATTCGGTGCCGACTCAGCTTTCGGCTGGCGCTTCGCGACAGCCCTGCTGGGTACACTGATGATTCCGCTGGTAATCCTGATTGCCCGAAGGTTGATTGGATCAAACTTCTTTGCGGCTGTCGCTGGGCTAATGATGGCCCTAGAGGGTCTATCAATAACTCTTTCGCGCACCGCAATCCTCGATGGGATTCTTGCGTTTTTCGCTCTGCTGGCTTTTTACCTTGTGATCCGAGACCAAGAAGCCTGGGAGCGCAGGCTCCGACATTCTCGATCAAACGGACTAGTCATACGCGGATGGCTGTTATTGGCAGGTATCGCACTTGGGCTAGCCATCGGAGTCAAGTGGTCGGGTTTGTATTTCTTGGCAGCGTTTGGTATTTACACATTTATTGTAGATCTGAACCTTCGGGGTCGGCTAGGCATGACGCGTGTTCTGGCAATTGGCCAAGGGGCACTAAATGCGTTTGTGCTTTTGGTTCCAGCCTTCGGAATTTACCTACTTGGCTGGCTTGGTTGGATTACCGGGAGCGATGGATGGGGTAGAAACGCTAAGCCAAGTTGGTACGAGTCTCTTTGGGATTATCACCTCAACGCCTACGCCTTCCACACTGGGCTCACAAGCCCCCACCCCTATCAGGCAAACGCTTTCGACTGGCTTTTTAGCCTCAGGCCAACCGCCCTGTTTTTCGAGCGCTACGAGGCCTCCAGTGCCTGCGGGGCGCTGACTGACTGCACGGTTGCACTGACCGCAATACCTAATCTTGTAATTTGGCTGGGCGGATTGTTGGCAATTATTTGGTTATGCC